>WNFA01007342.1_pt1 | contig 17631 bp, 13 predicted proteins | sample 5400481 | NCBI WGS metagenome assembly WNFA01 (sample SAMN13153340, study PRJNA577476) | soil metagenome | isolation source: 120 cm saprolite under Douglas fir tree site 2 hole 1 replicate 2 | place: USA:California | collected 2015-04-18
GGCGTCTATCGAACGAAGATACCCACCAAATGGCTCAGCACTTCTTGAGCCTGATTACAGGTGGTCCTATACGTTGGTTCGTATTCGCATTCGATCCGTCTTCTCTGTCGAAGAGCGCACTTCAGAAGCACCTCAACTCTGCGATACAAGCATTTATGAGGGCTTACGGTCATATCGGCTTGTAGGAAGTGATCGCGGCGGCGCTTGGCATCGACCCTGGACGAAATGTCAGATCAACCGGGAGCAATCGAGATGTTTCCGAGAGGCGACCGTTTCACAAACCGTTGTACCTGGCATTCTCCGGATTTTTTGTAACTGCACATGAGTCCCGCAACTACGCTCCTTGTGAGAGCGGATCAGCGCGCATAACGCCGCGATGTCATGTTCTCGCTCGCGGCTGCAAACTCAACAAGCCGCTAGGTTATTATTCTGACTGTCCACTGTGGCTGCCAATAATGGATGATTCGGCCGGCTCTTGAGGCCATCGATCTACCGTGGCACGGGTGGCACGCGTTCCGTCGAGGCCTCGCCTCGAGCCTATACGCCATGGGAGCTTCCGACAAGGTGGTACAACGCATCTTGCGTCACTCGAGACCGCACGTTACCAAGGAACGCTATATTAAGGTGTTTGATCGCACTGTGCTCGAAGCGGCGGAGAAGATGCAGAAACGGATCGAAGAACTAAGACAAGCAAAAGAACCCTGCAGGCAGCTAGAATTGAGCTTTGGCGACGGAGTTGAACGACCACGAACTGCGCTAGCCGAACATCCAGCAATTCAGCCGTCTCGCGGATTCCTCGCTCTCAGGCCAGCAGTTGGCCAGCACCTTATCTTGAATACCACGGAAAGCTATTTGAAATTATGCCGGCCCGCTTGGAGCAAGTCTCGACACTGGATCGAGTTAGGGAATTCTGGCGGAGAGGGGGGGATTATATTGCTCGATATTGCTCGTTTTTCGCAACTCTTTTGTTTTCTGTCACTTCATTCGTAAAACCCGTATTTTCTGTCGTTTAAGGCCGAGTCTCAGCAGTCGCATCCGTCTCAGCAGTGCCCTCCAGTCTCTCCTATGGACATCGAAAGTGCCCAAAAAAAGTAACATGAGTAACAAACCTGGATTTCCTTCCTGTGCCACTCAGGGCCTACTATTCAGCGACCGCTTCCGGCACTTGCTCTTCGCCGGGTACACGCGTCCGAGATAGAACCGGCTAGGGCCTGATGGGGATCAAGCACCGCCTGTTGCCGACGTTGCGGGATGATTTGGTCGTACTGTCACCATAGTAGAGCGCTTCGCCGCCAGAATTTGTACTCATGCGCGTGGTACAATCATTCGATGGAAGTCATCGTTAAAAACCGGGATATTCTTGGCGGAACTCCTGTGTTTCGGGGAACGCGTGTGCCGATCCAAACACTGTTCGACTACCTGGAAGGCGGAGAAACACTGGAAGACTTTCTGGAGGGATTTCCCACTGTCTCGCGTGAATCGGCCATCGCCGCGCTCGAAGAAGCGAAACACCTCTTGCTTGCACGTCCATAATGCGCATTCTGATCGACGAATGTATCGATGAGCGATTCCGGAACTCTTTGCCCGAGCACGATTGCCAAACAGCCCGTTACGCTGGACTGGCTGGACTGAAAAATGGCGACCTTCTTACAGCGGCGGAGACAGCCAAATTCGACGTTCTCCTCACCGTGGATCAAGGTATTGAATACCAGCAAAATTTAACTGGCCGAAGTATCGCAATTATCATTTTTCGCACGAAGTCGAACCGCCTGAAAGACCTATTGCCGCACGTACTCGCTTGCCTCGCGTACATTGAATCCATTCAACCGGGTCAGATTGTCAGAATCGAGAGTTAGGTCAGCCGAAGCTAGCCCAACTGCCACTCTACGGAAACCCGCTCTCCTATTGCGCCTCTACGATTCCTGCTCAGAGCCGAAAAAACATGCCCCGTTCGCTCGCGGATAGAAGCGGTGATTAAGTATGTACCCATATTGCGTGCATCCGCAGTGTTGCTGCGGCAGTCCGTCAAGACCGATCCTTTGGGCCCTGAAAGGCGGGCAAGTTTCCTCCTCAGACTGAAATCCGGGCTGCGACCGCTGTTGGCGACGTGAGAGAGTTCCCACTCTCAATGAAAGCGAAGGTCGAGCGCGTAAATCTCTTGGACGCTGCGATCACGCATCAAGAGCGGGGCATCATCTGGAGTCAGTCCTATCCACGAGGCGAACGCGTCGGCGAGCTGAGGAAAATCTTTGAGGCTCAGAAGGTGTTCCAGCACGCGACCTTTTATTCTCACACGTACCAACTCCCCGGCCCCAGCCCGATATTCACGCATGTAGACATATTTTCCGTCATGCGACCACTCGTTGTAGCCGACCTGTTGCCCCTCCACCAAGCTTGACCAACGATTTGTGTTTGTATCGAACAGCATCAGTTTCGTCTGACCGAGTGTAAAGTTCGTCTGACCGAATGTAAGGGCGGAGATATAGCGTCCGTCCGGCGATACTCTGGGTGAGAAGATTCCATCGGAATCCGGAATAGAGGAGACTCTCCTGGTTTTCAAATCCAGGCGATAAATCGCCACACTGGCATTGCTGATAATGCTGATGTTGTCAGTTTTTCCGAAAACGATGGACTTCCCGTCGGGCGTCCAGGTTGCGTCTGCTTCGGACGTGTTGGTCTGCGTCAGCACTTCCGGACTGCCTCCCGATGAAGAGAGCAAGTAGATTTTCCAGGAACTGTCGAACCGTACATCCATGAACACAATCTGGGAGCCGTCAGGCGACCACCGCGGTTCATACGCTCGCACCGGTGGAAAGGTAAGCTGCATCTTGTCACTTCCATCTACGCGACTTCGCCACAGGGTCATGTCCGGATAAGAAACGTAGGCTATCCACTTCCGATCGCGCGAAAAATCGACGGGGCCGGCGGAGAGACCCGGGAGATAAGAATCGAAGCGCCGGGCTTGCAGGTCATAGCGCTGTAGCTCCACGCGAGGCTCCTCGCCCAGGACAAACAGTCTCTTACCGTCAGAGCTGAGGATGGGAGAATAAAAACGTAGCGGCCCGGAAGTCAAACGTGATGGGCCCTTGGCGCGTCTGCGAAAAAGGGAACGACGCTCCGGCATCACCCAGATGGCTTGAGCATTCCCGCGCCCCGCCAGAAAATAATAGTAATTGCCGTCCGGCGACCAATTTCCGCAACGCTGGAAGGATGACTCTTTCCAGTCCGGAAAAAGCGGGTGAATCCCTTTGCCGTTCGCGTCCATTTCCCAAATCGAGCTGGAATCGATTCTTGGGTCATGAAGATCAAAGCGGATCCGCCGGCCATCCGGCGAATACCGAATGCAAAACACGAGGCCGGAAACCTTTGCAAGTTGATGAGGCTCGCTTCCATCTTTGTTCGCCATCATTATGTTGCCCGCATCCGCGTACACGATGTGTGTCCCATCCGGCGTCCAAGTTGCGAGGATCGCCCTGATGTTTCCGACGGGGTGGGGCGCACCTGCTGGCAGTGGTTGCACCCAGAGTTGGATTACGGAATCCGACCCGACCCTGGCGACTTTCGAGACCAATAGCTCCGAGCGATCTGCAGAGACGGGACTTACGGCCCAAACATCCTGGAGTGTAGTTGTAATCCAAGTGGTCTCTCCGCCTGCAGCGGACACCTGAGCGATTCCGGAGCCTGATGTGTCCCGCGTCCCTTCCGTGAAGTAGAGATGGACGCCATCGGTCACGGGCGGATTTATCGGGTTCTTCGGCTTACCGTCGTTGGTGATTCGAACGATATTGGTGACTGTTGGCGGCTGCGGCAGGCTGCGCCAGAAGGCCACGCAAATCAGCACCATAACCACAACACCAGCGATGAAGCCAGTGCGCCTCAAAAAGCTTTTGCCGGGAGATTCCTGAGGGGTGCTCGGACCGGGAATTCCATTGTCCTTGCCGACCGGCCTTTCGACGGAGGCTATGAATCTGTAACCCCGACGGGGAAGAGTTTCGATGAAGGTAGGACTGTCGGCGGAATCGCCAAGCGTTTCGCGCAGCCGTTTGATGGCCGTATTCAAGCCGGTTTCGAAATCAACAAAAGTGTCCTCGTGCCAGAGTGTGGAGCGTAGTTCTTCTCGGCTTACGATTTCGCCGTGGTGCTCAATCAATTTGAGGAGTATTTGGTAGGGCTGATCCTGAAGCCGCAGTTTCACACCGTTCTTGCGCAGCTCGGCGGCTCGCAAATCGAGCTCGAATACTCCAAAGCGGCAGACGGAGGGGTTCTGGGGAGACACAACCACACCTAAAGTCGCAAACTGCCGGCTATTCTAGCACCGTTTTCCGCAACGAGGCGCGCCACCTTCGGCTGTAACCAGCTGCGAAATCGATACTTGGCGGGCCACAGACATTCCGGACAGTTGACAGAGCCCGTCCATTGAACGGCATTCCTTCCTGACCAATTCTGGGCGCTACCGCCACTGCGGTCGTGGTGAGCGCCATGAAAAAAACGATTTGCTTCTGCCTGCTGGCCTGGGCATTCTTGCCGAGTTCGGCCCGAGCGCAATCGGGGCCCGACGCGACCAGATCCGGGGCGAAGAACGAGATTCTCTCGTCTATGGTGGCCGCGCTTCCCTCACAACCACCAACCAGCCATACCTGCCAACTCCGGCGCAGAAGTTCGTATGTAACACTGGCTATAGCCAGACTAAGTGCGACGAACAAGTGGTGATCCTGAGAAAAGCGCTGGCAAATTATCCCGTAGCGCAACTCGGAAACTGGACTTGGATATTGGTGCGCTCCGAGGACTGGAAGGCCATTCTGCGCTCCAGGAGCCTTGATCCAGACAGCCCAGCGTTTACGTATTATCCGAAACGCGAGACGTTCTTCGATGAAGCGCTAGTCACGCGAGTACCAGTGCGCAGCCCCGAATTGCTGTTGAAGTGGAACATGGACAGGGAGGGCCTCCTTGATGTTGCAATCCGCCACGAGCTGGGTCACGCGCTCTGTAACGAGCCGGACGAACGGAACGCCGAACGTGTAGCGAAGCTTCTGGAGCAGAGAAAACCGGTCTCCTGTGAAGTAAAGGCCGAGGCGAAGCAGAACGCCCGTCATCATGCATCATTGAACTAGGTTCGATCCATCGATGGACTACGCTTGAGCAGGATGACTGCGGTCTTCTCGGTTGTCGCGATGGAACTGTCAGCTTTGAATGCGATGAACATCCTTACCATTTTTTGATTAATACATACATATTTGTTGTCGTTGGATGCCTTTCGCGATAGATTTTGATTACTTGGCTGGTTCCGCGAAGTTAGCCCTAAAAAAAACTAATTCGGCGCCAAAAAGCGTTGTAGATCCGGCTTGATCGATCAGAGATTTTAAATAATTTCTTGTCGGGCCGTGCGGATGAAAACTCAATGCGACGAAGCGATGGCTCTACGCGAAAGATTTTTGCATTTCGCGCACTGATTTGCCTGGTGCTGTTGATGCTGGCAGTTCCGGGGATTATGAGCGCACAACTGGTAACTGCTGCTCTGCGTGGCGCGGTAACCGATCCTCAAGGCGCTGCAGTCCCCGATGCCAAAGTCACGATCACGGACACAGAGACCGGCTTCACGCGTACCGTAACGGCGAGCTTGGACGGAATCTACAACTTTCCTGATCTTCCGCTAGGCAGTTACCGTTTGCGCGTGTCTCACCCTGGGTTCAAGGCTGCGGAGCGGACAGGTATCGTTCTGCACGTGGCCGATAGCGTGGTTATCAACGTGAAGCTGGAAGTCGGGCCGGTCAGCGAGCAGGTAACCGTTGAGGCCTCGGCGATCCAAGTGGAAACCACCTCAGGCGACCTGACCGGATTGATCCAGGGGAATCAAGTGCAACAGTTGCCGCTGAACGGACGCAACTTTATGGAACTGGTGACGCTGGTGCCTGGAGTGGCTCCCGGCGAGGGGTTCAGCGCTCAGGCCAAGGGCGTGAAAGGCGGCTCCGATCTTTCCATCAGCGGCGGCGCAGTGGACGCAAACCTGTGGCTCGTCGATGGCGCTCACAACAATGACGTCGGATCGAATCGTACTATTCTAGTCTTCCCTTCGGTGGATGCCATTGATGAATTCAAGATCGAGCGGAACAGCTACAGTGCGGAGTTCGGGCAGTCCGCCGGAGGTCAGATCAGTATCGTGACCAAACGGGGCTCGGATGAGTTCCATGGAAACGTCTACTACTTTGGTCGCAACGACAAACTGAACACGTTTAATACGTTTACCAAATCCGGTTGCTTGGCGGCAGGCACACCTTGCGAGAAGAACAAGCTCCGCCGGAATGACTTTGGATATACCTTGGGCGGCCCGATCAAGAAAGACAAGATCTTCTTCTTTTGGTCGCAAGAGTGGAACAGGATGATCGAAGGAGAAACGACGACCGCCCGCGTACCCACCGTTGCCGAGAAGGCCGGCGATTTCCGGGACATCGCGGCCTGCCCCAATGCGTCGACGTTTGGTTTTCCGGCCGAGGGGTTGCAGGATCCAGCTAACGGCGATGCGCCGTTCACAATTCCAAACGTCATTCCTGCGGTGCGCCTAAGCCCGGCCGCTCAGGTGGTGCTAAAGGCCTACCCGGACCCGACAAACCCGAACCCATGCGCGTCGAACAATTTCACGAAAAACTTCGGTGTGCCGACGGAATGGCGGGAAGAGAATATTCGCGGCGACATCAACCTGACGAAGACCCTCACGGCGATGATGCGTTTCACGAATGACTCCTGGACGCTCGGCCCGCCGGACGGTGGCTTTGGCTGGGGCAACAATGCTCTTGGTCCCATCGGACAATTTTGGGATTCGCCAGGGCGCGTGGCGGTCGGCAAATTGAGCAAGACCATTGGTCCGACCGCTGTTAACAACTTTACCTTTTCTTACTCGGCAAACCGCGCCGCCATCATTCCGGATGGCACCAATCCATGGCTCGTTCAGCAGTTAAACAACACCATTCCGACATTCTTCCCGCTTTCAGGCAAAACCTATGGTGACAAGGGGCCGGCTGCGTGGATCCACTGCTGTGGTCTTCCCAGTGTTTGGACTATCGCCCCGTGGCAGAATCAAATGGATCTGTACACTTGGCAGGATGACTTTTCATTCGTCAAGGGCCATCACACGATCAAGATGGGCGGCCTCTACAGCCGGAACTACAAGGCCGAACAGGGCAATAACCCGGAGTTCGGTGTGTTCGAGGCACGAACTGTCTGGCATGACGTCGAATGGTACGTCACCGATAATTGGCGCTTGACACCGCGTCTTACCGTCGAATTCGGTTTCCGGTGGTCTTTCCTGTCGCCGCCGTATCTTTCCGACGATCGGTACACGCTATTCAATCCCTCAGCTTTTAATCCGGCGCTCGGCAACGCGTCTTGCAACGGCTTGCTGTATTCGTCCGGTCTGGCATCGAATCCATGCCCAGAGGGGCAGGGCGGCGTGAGAGGGTCCACTCGAGCGCTCATGGATCGCAACAATCATACGATTGCGCCACGCGTTGGCATTGCATGGGATCCTACGGGCGGCGGAAAGTGGGCCATCCGCCTGGGCGGCGGTCAGTTCTTTAATCGAGACCGACTGTGGCCGCTGCAGCTGGCGGGCAATAACGCGCCTTTCAACCCTGCGTTCAGCAGCGTGAACGGAAACGGGCGTTTCCTTGACAGTATCAGTCAACTGCCGGCTTGCACGCCAAATTGCTTTGGCACCGGCCTGGGAACCCCGAGCACTGGTCAGGAGTCCAGCAATAACGTTCCGAGCAGTTGGCAATGGAATGTTTCCGTACAGCACGAGATCTTCAGAAACTCGATACTTGAACTGGCCTATGTGGGTAACAAGAACCTGCATTGGGAGGCCGTCACCGACGTCAACGCCGTGCTCCCGGCGAACCGTTTGACCTACGTTCAGAACGAGAACACCGGTTCTTCGGCGTTCCTTTCCGTTCTCCGTCCGTTCGGTGCCGGTGTGGGTAACAACTCCATTCAGTACTACACACATGCCAGCAGCTCGGATTACCAGTCGCTGCAAGCGCTGTATAACATGCGCGTCCGCAACAGCATCACGTTCCAGGCCGCGTACACGTACTCGAAACTGCTGGCTAACTCGCAGCGTCTCGACACGCCGCCTTTCAACGTCGATGCATACAACCTACGCGCGAGTTGGGGGCCAGATATTTTGAATCACCCGCACATCTTCACCGCGAATCTGGTGTATGTCCTGCCTGTCTTGCAAGGTCGGAACGCCTTTGTCCGCCGTACCTTCGGTTCGTGGCAAGCATGCACGATCGTCAGCGCCTCCAGCGGACCGTCCATATCAACCTTGTTGAACGGTGTACAAGGCCTGGGTGATCCCGCGGGCGTGGGGATCGGAAGTGCCACGTCACAAGATCCTCCGAACCGCGTGGCTGGCCAACCCTGCCGCACCGCTGGCATGGACGCCACCCAGTTCATCAACCCCAATATGTTTACGGTGAACGGCTACCAGTTGGGTCATGTCGGCAACGCTGGCATTGGCACGTGCCTGGGACCCGGCAACACCAACGTCGACTTTGGCGTGGACAAGAACTTCAAGATCACCGAGCGCATCAAGGCGCAATTCCGCTTTGAATTCTTCCGAGCGCGACACAGATCCTGTCGGCGACGCCAGCTCCAGGATCCAACTTTGGCAGAACACAGTCAATACGTGAGAACGGTTACCGTCAGTTGCAATATGCGCTGAAGTTTACGTTCTGAACTGCCGAAGAAACTTAACTTGTCCCGCCCGCCTCCTCGCGCAGACCCGCTTACGCCCTAAATTTTCTGCCTCGTCTGGGAAATCTGTGGGTCCCTGGCGGGCTCAGCGCTGAGATTGACTGAGGAAGCGGTGGAGTTTGCGGCAGGCCGCATCGACGGAGTGTTGCTCCTCTTCCGAGCCGTTATGGATCAGTGGGCCATCGGCATGAACCGCCTCGCGAAGAAGTCGCCGCGCAGCAATCTTTCTCAGAGAAGGCGTGTAGTTCAGGTCGCGGATAATTTCTCCACCCAGTATCCAGAGATTGTCTGCATGCCACCGAATGGTCTTCGAGGAAAGACTGGATGAGCCAAGGTGTTCGATGAATGGCCGGAATCGATTACCAGGAGCCATCGTTTCTAGGCCGGTTATCGTTTGAGTGGTGCGGAGAAGGCGAACTTCGAACCCCCCAATATGAGAATCAGAAGTCCTGCTTTTTCCTATGTTTAGAGTTTCCCTTCAGTGAACAGAGCGGTGAAATTCAACCGGAAAAAGTAACACGGAAAATCGCCAGAAAAAAAGTCCGCATTATCAACTACTTATATTTTCTGGCGGAGGGGGGGACTTAAACCCCAAGTTTCTTGGAAGGCTCGTTTTACAAGGGGAATTGCCGCGATCTCCTTTACTACCGCGAGCTTTCAAACTTCCCGCTTGAAGCGCCGCGAAGTCCCGTGAAGGGCTACGAAGCCCAAAAAGTGGCGAAAAACAGTAGCCCGCAGTAGCCCGGAGCCAAAAAGCTCATACCCGTCCCGCTGTTTCATCGTCAAACTATCTGTCCAATCGATTGGACCCGAGCTAAACTCCGACCATGCTTCACAACATCTACCGCGACGTACTCCTAGGCCTTCGCTCCCTTCGCAAGAACCCGATTCTTTCGCTGACCGCGATCCTCACACTCGCGCTCGGCATCGGCGCCAACACCGCGATCTTCACGCTGCTCTATGGCCTCGTTCTGCGCAGCCTGCCGACGCCGCAGGCGTGGCAGCTTGTCAAAATCGGTATGGCTTCCGCCGCGGAGCCTGAGTCCGAGCAGAACTCTTCGTCCATTCCGTATCGCATGCTGCAGGCGTACCAGGCCCAGCAAACGTCCTTCCGCGAACTTTCGGCATGGAGCGGCGAAGATGTGCTGATGAAGGACGACAACGGTACGATCCGCAACTATTACGGCGTGCTGGTCAGCGGCAATGCGTTCGATCTGTTGCGCATTCAGCCCTATCGTGGCCGGCTGATCGCGCCGTACGACGACGTGCGGGGCGGTCCACACACTGGCTGGCCCGTTGTCTTGAACTACGGTTTCTGGAGCGAGCGCTTCGGTCGCTCGCCCGATGTCATCGGAACTCAACTCAAAGTTCTGGACCAAAACTCGCACAAGGAAATCACCGCCACGATTGTCGGTGTTACTCCTCCAGATTTTCACGGCGTCCGGCCCGGCCAGGAGCCAAAAATATACATGCCCTTGCAGATGGAAGACACGCTCGCTGGCAAAGCCACGTTGGATGATCCGGAAGCAGTTTGGGGTATCTCGGCGATCGGCATCCTCAAGCCGGGCGTCACCATGCAGCAGGCTGGGGCCGAAGCTGCCGCGATGCAAAAGGATCTCTTCGCCCGCTACATTCCGGCGAAATACCAGCACATCCCGTATGTTGAGAAGGCTTATTTCGTTGTGAACTCCGCGCGCGCCGGATTGCCCACCTACGTCAGTCGCATGTACAGGAAGCCGTTGTACCTGATGCAAGGACTTGTCGGCGTGGTGTTGCTGCTCTGCTGCGTGAATATCGGTGGCTTGATGATGGCGCGAATCGCGGCGCGACAGCGCGAGTTCGCCGTGCGCTCGGCTGTCGGAGCTTCTGCCTATCGCCTCGTGCGACAGTATTTGACTGAAAGTTTTGTGATCGCAATTGCGGGCAGTGCGCTAGGAGCTGTGGCGGCGTGGTATGGCAGTGATTTGCTTCTGCGCTTCTTCCGCAATCCGATGATGTCGCAATCGATTGACGTGCATCCAGACAAGGCGATGTTCTGGATGTCGATGTCGTTCGCGGTCCTCACAACCTTGCTGTTTGGCACTCTGCCGGCATGGCGCGCAGCACGCACGGATCCGGGATTGCTCCTCAAATCGCGGACGGGCATGGGCGGGCGGCGACAGATTGCCGGACGGATGTTTGTGCCGGTTCAGGTGGGACTGTCGCTTGTGCTGGTCGCGATGGCGACGCTGCTTTCGCAAAGCGTGGTGAAGTTGCGCTCGGAAAATACCGGCTTCGACCTCGATCACGTCACGATCCAAACCTCGCCGATGCATACGCTTGGGCTAAAAGGCGACACGAAGCTCAACCTTTATCAGCGGATGGTCGACCGGCTCCAGGAAATGCCGGCGATGAATTCCGCAACCGCGGTTTCGCAGACGCCAATGACTGGAGAAAAGCTCACCGGCGATTTCCTGGCGGTGTCGAGCGGGCCGAATCCGCCCGAAGACACGCAGATGCCCTACAACGACGTTGGCGCCGGCTATTTCCGCACCATTCAAACGCGCATACTCTATGGACGCGAATTCGAGAAGAGTAATCGCCAACTCGATGTCTGCATTCTGAATCAGTCGGCGGCGAGCTTCTTTTTCCCAGGCCAATCGCCGGTCGGTCAGTACGTGCGCAGCCGCAAGACCGCGGACTTTGAAGACGAATTCTCGTGCCGAGTGGTCGGGCTTGCTGAAGACGCAAAGTTTTTCGACCTCCGCCAGGCGCCGCCCAGAACGATCTATCTGCCACTGTCCGTGCAGCGCATCGACAGGCTCGGCAACCTGGTTTTTCTGATGAATACCCCCAAGAAGTCCCAGGCCGTCGACGCGTTTCGCACCACGATTGAGGAAATTGCGCCCACCATCCCGCTTGTACTCTTCGTCACCCTTCGAGAACAAATGGATGCCGCACTCGGCAGCCAGGAGCTAATCACTCTGCTCGCCAATTTCTTTGGCCTTCTCGCTCTACTCCTCAGCGCTCTTGGACTCTATGGCTTGCTGTCTGCGGGGCTTGCGCAACGCACCAGCGAAATCGGCGTCCGCGTCGCTCTCGGAGCCTCGCGCGGATCAGTTCTGCGCATGGTGCTCGGCGAAGCCCTCGGCCTGCTCGCCTGGGGACTTGCGCTCGGCGCACTGGCGCTCTTCTTCACCGTCCGCTTCGTCGTGACGATGCTGTACGGTGTCTCCTCGCACGACCCGCTCACCCTGACCGCTGTCGTCGCGACACTGACCGTGGTCACCATCGCCGCGGCCGCCATCCCGGCCTTCCGAGCCGCCTCCATCAATCCCATCGACGCCCTCCGCTCGGAGTGAAGAGCTGAGACGATATACACCAACCAGATTGGTCAGATTTTTACTGACGGCCAACCTACTGAGGGAATTTAGCGGCGAGGGCGAGACGAGCGAAATGGTGCGAGAGGTTTGAGTCCAGGCTGAGAATTGCCGTCCGAAGGAGTTCCCGCCCCCGATCTGGCCGGCCTGCGGCGAGATTCAGAATGCCCGCACGGTAAAAAGCGCCGCTGAAACGGGCGTTGGTGGCGACCGACTTGTCTTCTGCCTCGGCGGCCGCGACCAGGCGCTGCTTCCAGGCGCTTGAATCGAAGGCCGGGAGCTTACGCGAAGCGGCCCAACTCCAGACAAGCTCGCCATCGGACTTTGCGGCGGCAGAGAAGAGTTCAGCGGCACGATCGGATTTGCCACAATATTCGTAGACTTCTCCCAGCAGAAATCGGGTGCGTGCGGACTGGAGGTAAGATTCGAGTCCATCACGGGTGAAGGCCAAGTCCGAGACTGGCGCGCCGAGATGATCGGCGACATCGAGCGCCGCGCGGCAGTCGCTTGCCTGCGCCAAACTTGCAGACTGCAGAAGACGAACCTCGATCCATACCTGACGAACATTCGTGCCGCCCTCTTCCCTGCCAAAGAAGCGGCCGTGAAACAGAGACAAAGCAAGTGTGAAATCGCCTGCCTCCGCCTCGTTCAAAGCCAACTCTTCGACGAGAGAATTAGGCATCTGCCTCAAGTCAGGGTATCGCTGCAAGGTGGCCACGCGTTCAGCGGGAGGCGAACCGAGCAGGGTGAGGGCATCAACGGCGCCGGTGTAGTTGGCGACGTTGCGAGGATCGTTTCCGATTCCTTCGCTGAAGGAAGCTGAAGCAGCGCCGTAGTCGCCGGTCTCATGCAATAGGGCTTGGCCGAGGCTGGCATGCAGTGCCGGGAGCAGAGGGTTCAGACGGCGAGCAGCGTTCCATTCGCGCAGGGCATCCGCCGTTTTTGCGCGGGCATAGTACCACGTGCCGAGGAGAGCATGAGCGGAGGCGTCGTCCGGATTGAGACGCAACGCGGCATCAAGCGCGAGTTTTTCAACGAGCGTGCTAGGAAAAACGTACAGCGTGGAAAGCTTTGACGCATGGGCGAAATCGGCGGCTGGCGATTCTCCAAGTTGTTGACGGCAGTAACCGCGGAGATATACGACCAGCGGATTGTCCTGTGGCAAAGTCATGCCTGGCTCTGCCTGATCGGGATCGACTGCAGGATACCTGCGAGCAAGAACCGCTATCCCTTGACGATAAAGGCCGAGAGCCGCGTACTGCGTTCCGATTCGCAAGACGCGATAGGGATCGGCGGCAAGATGCGCCAGATCGGAATCGCCGGACAGTTCACGGAGAAAAATGTCGGAAGGATGGAGCTGCAGCAGTTCCCTGGCCTTTCGCGAGGCGGCCTCGGAGTTTCCAGATGCGGCCTGGACGGCGAGAAGTTCTTCGCTGGCGCGCAGATCGTTGGGTGCCGCCTGCACACTTTCGGTGAGCAACTGCTCGGCAGCAGAAAGATTGCCCGCGCGCGACTGCAGTTCCGCCAGGCGAAGCGCGGCAGCTGCCCGGAATTCTGGCGAGCGCAAGGCTTCTTCGTACGAGGTGATGGCGGCACGCTGCTCACCAAGAGCATCGTGAGTGATGCCGAGGTAGTAAGAGACTTCGGCGTCGGTGGTGTTACGAGCGGCAGCAGCGGAAAGAAGCGGGGCGGCTTCCGCGAAGCGCAGCAGAGCAGCGTCGAGACGTCCGACGGCCTTCAACAGTTCGTAGCTCGAAGAAAACTTTTGCAAGGCCTTCTGATAGCCGGCCACCGCGGAGAGCAGGTCGCCATCAAGCTCGAGAGTCTTTGCCGCTTGCAGCCAGTCGTCTGCGTTTTTGAGCCTGTCTTCCGGAAATTGGTAGGTCTGTTGTGGGCCGACTTTTATTTGTGAGGAAGGAGTCCAGTCGTATTGCCCTTCGGTTTGTGCAAGAAGAAGAGTTCCCTTGGCGTCGCGCAATTCGAATGTGAACTTGTGATCTGCGCTCGGCAGAGCAATTTCTTTTCGCCATGTCCTTTCGGGAGAAAGATTCAGTGTGTCTGCGGAGAAAGTGGTTTGACCGTCGAGGATTCGAATCGACGCGGCGGCGATCCGCCGATTCACGTTTAACGCGATAGCAAAGTGGCCGTCTTTTCGTTCGAGATGGACCACGCCGGCCAGATTCGCTCGAGAGATTCCGCCGAGTTCGCGGACCGGCATCCAGTACTCGGTGAAGTGAATCTGCTGGCGCGGCTCAAGGAAAGAATAGGTTTCCTGGTTGCGAAAGAGTCCTCCCTGCAGCTCGGCGTAAGCACTTTCGTTATCGGAGAGGGCTTTGCGCCAGTCGAGGCCGTCGGCATCGACTCCCCACGACCAGATCTTTTTTGCCGGAAGTTCGTCGTACCGAGAATAGTGCGCGGTGCCGGTGTTTGTGTGGGGATGCCAGATGCCCATGAAGTATTCGCGGCTGCCGTGAACGAACACGGAGACCGGGCCGGTGGTTTGATTGCGAATGATGCTCAGGTCGCGTCCCGAGGAGTCCACCGGCCACGGCTGAACTTCTGTGAAACCGTGAGAGGCTGCAAACTGCATCGAATACTCAATGCGCGTATCGTCCCAAATTTGCACACCGGCGTTGCTCCACCAATAGAAGCGGTGCCGGAAATCGCTGCGGTTGCTCAGCGTGACTCGTTGCTCAAGAACCGTCGAGCCGGGACGCAATGTTAGTTCCACCGTCCATTCCATGCCGTAGACTCGATCAACATTGCCAACGGTAACGGAGGCGCTGCCGTCGGCGCGCGAAGAGTGGGCAAAATCCACGGGCGACATGGACATCCAGTTGTGCGACACCGGGAAATTGAACTCCACGCCGAATGCAGCCCAGGCTCCGCGATAGCCGATGAGAGCTTTCTTGATGGACGGGTTGGCGTAGAACATTGGCTGGCCACTGATTTTGTCCAGGCACGTATAGACGTGGCCACCAATGTCCGGTAGCACTGAGCATTTCAGGTATTCGTTTTCGAGGTAGACGGCTCGAAGTTTATGGACGACGCGGCGATCGCTGATGTTGGTACGAAGCGTGTATGGGTAGTTAAAGCGCGTTGACGCGTATTGATCGAAAGCGGGATTGGGATCCGGCGCGCCTTCCTCGTAGACGGGGATTTCCAGGACGCCCTGCCATACGCGGACCTGAGCACCCAGCGGAGCAGCGGCGAGAAGAGTGAACAGGAGCAGCCATTTGCATCGCATGCGATTCCTCCTCTGCGGTGAAGCATATGTCAAACATGCTCCTCGCCAAAGAAAAACGGCCCCGCGGCTCCTCTCGTCGTGTTTGTCGAGGGCGGAAGCAAAGTTACCAAACATGAGTACTACAAACTCTCAGAAAAATTAGCACGTTACTTTCTCTTTCTCCAAGCTATGGTTAACCGCGTGGTGACTATAACGCAAGGAGAAATAAATTAATGACTTTGCTCGTTGAACTCAAGAAGGAACTTCGCAAGACCGAACAAGCCCGAAAGGAATTTGAAACCAAAGTCGCCACGCTTAGGCAGAAGGAAACCCGCATCCGCCAATTGGCTGCGGAAATTTCCGGAAGATTTGGAACGCGCAGTTAGGCCAGCACGATTTGAGCAAGATAGTGTTGCAGTAGGTCGCTACGAGTACCACCCGGCCGTATACGCCTTATCGGAAATCTGCGGTCTCCGAAAATTGAGCAGGACCTTCGTTACTACGTTTTTACTATAACTTGCGTGGATCGCCGGTCTCAGTGGGGGCAAAACGAGGATGGGGTTTCGGTGCTAACAGTATGAATACACAAAAGATCTGGCGGAGAGGGGGGGATTCGAACCCCCGTTAGGGTGTTTAGTCCCTAAAACGGTTTAGCAAACCGCCGCATTCAGCCGCTCTGCCACCTCTCCGCGGTTTGGTTTCAACAGCTTACCACAGAACTTCCAATACTCTGGTGGCTAAACGGTGGCTTGAGGCAGCTGGAGGGCGGAAAACTGCCGCCAGAGGGGCTCTCGGCAATGAACACGTCGCCAAATTTCAATTCCAACCCCTCCATCCGCGGATTACGTCCGCTCGAAATTGGGCGCGGTAAGTTCCGCCCAATTAAAGTAGCAAGGGTAACCAGAGACCCAGTGTTTTAAGCAAATTCGTCGAGCAGGAAGCTGACTGTTCGGTTGGAACCGAATGGTTCCGCCGGCTGCCAGGAATCAGGTGGGCCGTGGACCACAAGCTAATTCGAGAGAGGTTTGGTGCCGCGTCCGATGAGTCGAAGGTTGGGACTGAGGCTGAGGCGCTTAACACAGACCTCAAGTGAAATGCACCGACAATGCAGAAGGTGTTCGAGGAGCGATTTCAGACGCCGCGCGCGCTGGATGCCCCTCTCGACTTCTTGAATTTTTCGATGCGCGAGTTTTTTCCAGCGCGGCCCAACTGGCGCGTCGTCCCGCAAGCCGTTGAGAAAAACTTTGATCTCGCTCAACATGAATCCCATCTCGCTCGCAAAGCGGATGAGGAGCACGCGGTCGAGTGCGTTCGCGGGGTACCGCCGTTGGCCGCCCGTACGGTGGGGCGCGGGGAGCAATCCTCGTGTTTCATAGTAACGGATCGCGGAAGCGTTTAGCCCCGAACGGCCGGCGAGTTCGCCTATCTTCATTTCGTTCTCACGCTAGACCCTGTATATGGATGCTTGACTTAAAGCTGACTTGAAGTTCTAGCATTTTGCGGTAGGCCCGCCAAATCTCACGGGAGGAAAATCATGACAGTGAAGCGAGAACGAAACGGAAGAAAGCGCAAGCAGCGCGTGGCGGTTGCGGGGCTTGCGGCGTTGCTTTCGAGTGGCGCGCTGGTGCAAGCGACACCGCAGGAAACGAACGCCAAGGATAAGGAGAAACAGGTGCTGACGACGCAAAACAAATTCTACTGCAACATCAAAGCTCTGAATCCGGCGGAGCGCGAGCGCCACAAGCAATTGACCGACAAGCTGATCGCGGCACGGAGGAAGATCGTGGAAACAGAAAAGGGTTACGAATTTCAGTACAGTCCATCGAATGTCTCGATCGGGGAGCTGGCCGACTGGGTGGCGGGTGAAGGCAAGTGCTGTCCGTTTTTTGATTTTCACATTGACCTCGAGCGCGAGGGCAACCTGCCCTGTCTTCGGCTTACAGGCGAGGAAGGGATCAAGCCGTTCATCCGGTCAGAGTTTCAGATACCTACAAAATAATTTTTGGGTGGGAAGTGGGAGGCCGTCAGTTGAACCTGTGCTCCTCCAGCACTTGGACATAGGGGAAGCTCAACGGAGTCAACGGAGGCGTACGGGAAAGCTAATTCCGGTTCTCAAGCAAAAGTGCCATCACTTGTGGGTCGGCGGTCGGCAGCTTGCAAATGTAGTTTTCGCAAACGTATGCCGTGGCGCGATCTTTCATACGATTGGCTCCTGCTACAAACGGCAACCAGCGAGCAAGTTGCTGTTGTCCTGTACCGCCATCGGCGAGAAGAAGAATTTTGTTTGGGAGAAAC
>WNFA01003415.1_pt1 | contig 17630 bp, 14 predicted proteins | sample 5400481 | NCBI WGS metagenome assembly WNFA01 (sample SAMN13153340, study PRJNA577476) | soil metagenome | isolation source: 120 cm saprolite under Douglas fir tree site 2 hole 1 replicate 2 | place: USA:California | collected 2015-04-18
TCGGAAATCAGATTTTCGATTTCCGACAGCGACGTTCCGGCGACGCGCTGGATCAGCGAGTTGACGTTGTTGACGGTGGCCTCGGTGCTCGGCTCCAGCGCCGGCTCGGTGCTGCCCAACAGGCCCGGTGCCGGACGGCGCAGATAGGCGACATCATTGCGGACGAAGTCGCGAATCCCGGCCTCGACTTCCGTGACGGCGGCGAGATTTTCGTCCCCGTCAATTCCATCAATCTTGTCCGGACGAATGACGTTCATCGTTTATTCCCCTGTTTCGCGTTGCGCGAGCGCGGTTGTCCCCCCGCACGACCAATTTTACCGCCCCCATCTGCACCGCTGATTTTGACCGCATCGCGGCCAATATGCGGCAAGGCATGGATCTTTCACCGGATTTAGCCACAGTCACAGGTTGCACCCGGCGCCTACCAACTGCGCTTGAATCCCGCGGTGAGGCTCTTGTTCGACGTCCCCTGCGCGGTTTCGCCGATCGAGCCGGAAATGCTGACTTCGCCGAACAATTTCTGCTCGGCGCCGATCTTGCGCAGCCATTTGTCGTCGGCCGACGAAAGCGTCTGGCCGGCGATGAAACTGGTGCCGGTGTCGGCAATGCTCAGCTTCGCCGATTGCTCGGTTCCATAGTTACGAACCGGGCGGCCGGCGATGCCGCGCACCGGCACCGCAGACAAGTGTACGCAGTCTGCGCAAGACAGACTGCTATGGCCCTGCTCGACCACATTGTAGCCGTTTTGCAGGGTGAGCGAATATTGTTCGTTCAGAGGCAAAGATTTGCTCAAGGAAGTGCCGAGCTTGCTCTGCTCCTGCGAAGGATCGACCCGCGCTTCGACCGCGGTCTTGTCCCAGATTGAAGCAACGCCGGGAGCCGTGATCGCCGCCCATGCCGTCCCGGTGGATTGCGATGGTGGGGCGTCGGTGGAAAATTTTTGCCGCAGCAGATCCGAACTCGTCAATGTCTGGGACTGATCGACCACGGTCATATCGGCGCCGACCCTGGCATCCAGGAATGGCGATACCGGCTGCTTCACCGATACCGCGGCCGAGCCATTTGGTTTGTCTTTGGAAGACCACGACAGGTCCGCGCCCGTGTCCGCCCGGGGCGCAGGGCGAGCCTTCGACGCCGGCCTGGTGGTCAGGGTGGAGGCATCGACATTGAGCAGGCTCCAGTCCAGCTCCAAATTCTTGATATCGGCGTCCTTGTTGTCGGCGTCCCCGGCATCGGGTGCGGCGGCTTCCGCGGCGTCCGGCTCTTCGCCTGACGGCACGGCCTGCGCGCTCGCCGGCGCGGCCAGAACCATGCTCACGCCGGCCGCCACCAACAGCGCGAAACCGCGGTCATACAATGTTCTGGGAGTAATATTTGTTCTGAGAGTCATGTTTCCGAGAGTCATAGCTCCGCCCAAGTCTGATCACCGACGCCTGATCACCGACGCCTGATCACCGACGTCTGATCACCGTCGATTCGCTTACCATGCCAGAAAATGATGGCGGGGCCATTACAGCTGCGATCACCTGAAAGACCAGACGATCACTATGACGCGAGCTTCGGCAGATTTATTGGATGCCCGAGCGCCTGCTCCACGAGGTCGAAGGTATCGACAAGGACGCGGATGCTGACCAGCCGGCCGGTCTTGAATTGCGCGAAATGGGCGAGCCGCAGGCTGATCGGCTTGTTCGAATCCAGCGCCGTCAGCGAATAGCGCATCATCGAGGCCGCCGAGTCCACGCCCAGCATGATCGACTCGCGATCGAAGCGGTGCACCCGCACGTTTTCCGCGATCTGCCTGATCACCTCGAGCACCGCAGCCCTGCCGCGGCGCGCCCCGAGAAATGGAAACATGTCGATCGGTCCGTAGATCGCCCACTCGACGTCGTCGTCGATCAAGGCTTCGAGCTCTTCGCATTGGCGTTCGTTGATCGCGCGATACAACGCGCGCGAAAAACCCCAGAGACTGTGCTCTGTCATGATGTTTTTTTCCCGAAACCGGATTGATTACTCAGCAAACGGCCCTGTTGGGCGTCAGCGGCGACGCCGTGCCTGGATGCTGCATTCGATATTTGAAGCTTCAAATAATCGCGTCCGATCAAAATGCAACCTGCATTTTTGCATTGCACAAATGCCGGCGATTTAGCCATCGTGCCGGCGCGAAGGATCCTTTTCGATGGCGATTTCGGCGTCGCGGATCGCGATCACGCCGAACAGCAGCGCCCCGCCGAGCCCGCCGATCAGGGCGCCGAGCGGCATGAAGGTGAAGAACACCAGCATTCCGCCATAGCCTTCAAAACTGGTGGTCTTGAAGATTTCGACCCAGGCGAGCCCGGCGCCGACGCCGAGCGCGGCGCCGCCGAGCACGCCCAGCACCAGCCCCAGCAGGATAAGCAACGCGATTTTCATGGAGGTGATTTTGCCTGTCGATGCCCCATAGGGGCCTCGCGTTTGTCGCGGCAGGACACGGCCAAGTTCAACTACGAGGCAAATAAACCCGGGCGGCGATCGGCGCGTAGGTGATGCTGTCGAACTCGTCGTCGCAGCACGCCTGGGCCGCATCAATGTCGCCGGAATAGAACGCATCGAGAAATTTCAGCACGCGCTATCGGTGAAGAGCCTCGACCATCCATTTCTCCGCCGGGGTTACGCCCGACTTGCATTGTCGGTCCTTTGTGAAAGCCGTTCTGCAGGTCTCAATCAGCAAAACATCGCGGCCTTGTGAACTCGTTTGGCGTTGCGAGACATGAAATGGTTCATAACCCAGAGTTGTATTTTAAGGTTGCGCGCGGGATGCCGTGCCGCCGGCAGATGGCGTTGCTGCTTCCGTTTGGAGTTTCTGCGGATGGCGTCGGTGAATGTCGTGACCGCATCAGGCCGCGAAAACGCAGCAAGCAGCAGGACCCGCGTCCGACAGGCTTTGGCATCGCGGTGCCGCGACCCAAGGCCGGCCGGTGATGGCTCAAAGCTGACGCTGTCTATGACACGCAGGTCAGCGTCGTCGACCAGCTGGCAAAAAGACGCCGCGGCCGCGACGATGCAAGTTGCGCGTGTAGTTGAGGCGCCGCGCCATACGGTTTCGAGGCGCCGGGCTTGGCCGGCGCCGCCATCAAGCATAAGCGACGGGTCTGATTCAGCGAGACTGGCTCAGACCTGAACCTCAGCTCTTCTTGCTGTTCGGGCTTTGGCCGGCCGGGGTTTTTCCCGCCGCGAACGGATTGACCGGCGCGGCGCCGCCCTTTTTGAGGTTCTTGTCGGCCTTCGGCTTTTTCTTTTCCTTGTTGCTGCGCATCTGACCCTTGGCCATGACGATCTCCCTGGCGCCCCGGTTGACGAGATTGGGCGCGGCGTAGGAATAGCAAATCTCGGAAGATTTGTATGCGGCGGTTTGGACGCGAAACCGCTGGGACCTCGATTTATTCCGCATGCCGCGCCCCGGCAAATCTTTGCCGGGCGTCACGGCATGTCGCTTCACAGCGATCCAATGCGCCCGTATCGTTCGAACGAGGAGGGCGGCCGTCAAAGTCCCTCCATTTTCGGGAGGATTTTGAAAGTGAAACTCGGACATCTCGTGGCCTCAGGATTGTTCCTGGGCCTGTTCCTGGGCCTGCCGTTGTCGCTGCCCGCCGCGGCGCATACGCCGCAGCAACCGCCGCACCAGCTTTTTGGCGAAGGCGATCTCAGACTCGAAAGCGGCGAGGCGATCAAGGATTTTTCGATTTCCTACGTCACCCACGGCACCCTCAACGCCAAGAAATCCAACGCCATATTGATGGTGACGGCGGTGGGAGGCAATCATCACCGGCTCGACTTCATGATCGGCCCCGGCAAGGCGCTCGATCCCGACAAATATTTCATCATTTGCACCGATGCGATAGCCAACGGGTTTTCGACGTCGCCCAGCAATTCCAAATCGCAGCCGCGTATGAGTTTCCCGAGATTCACCATCCGCGACATGGTGGAATCGCAATATCGCCTGCTCAAGGAAAAATTCGGCATCGACCATGTGGTCGCCGTGGTCGGGCCGTCGATGGGCGGCATGCAGACGCTGCAATGGGGCGTCAGCCATCCCGATTTCATGGACGCGCTGGTGGCGATGGTGCCGCTGGCGAAGACGCCGGCCTGGAGTGTCGCGGTGGTGGAAGCCTCGCGCAAGGCGATCATGAACGATCCGGCCTGGAAGGACGGCAATTACGATGCGCCGCCGGAGAAGGGCGTGCGGCTGTGGCGCGATATTGTCAGTCTCTTGTCGGCGCGCACGCCGGACATGTACTCGGCGCAGTTCAAGAACGGCATGGATGCGCTGCCCTGGATGGAGGCGCAGGAGACCGCCGCGCTGAAGGCGTTCGACGCCAACGACTGGATCTACCAGACCTTTGCCTATGAGCGCCACGACGTCGGCACCACCCCGGGCTTTAATGGCGACACTGCGAAGGCGCTGGCTTCGATCAAAGCCAGGACGCTGATCCTCACCGGCACCAAGGATCTGCTCAATCCGGAATTCGAGCCGCAGGAGGCCGGCAAGAACATCACCAACGTCAAGATGATGACGATCAGCCCCGGCACCGTGACCGGCCACGCCTCGCCTCGGCCGGCGGCGCCGGTGCGGCGGATGTCGAATTTCTCAACCGCGAGGCGGGCGCGTTTCTCGATGGCGTGACCGACCGCGGGAAGAGGTTGGATTAGAGCGAGCGTCGCCGACAACCATCGTCATTGCCGGGCTCGACCCGGCAATCCATCCTCTTCGGACGACTCTTGCGAGGGGATGGATACGCGGGTCAAGCCCGCGTATGACGCCGTGTATTGTAACGCACTACGTCGCTCCACAACTGGCCATCATACCCCGCGAAAGCGGGGGTATCCGGTACGTCGCGGCTTCCCGGTCCAATCGCTAGCGCGCTGGAATACTGGATCATCCGCTGGAGCCTGTCATCGGGCTCGCCGACGGCGAGACCCGGTGGCGGATGATGACAGAAAGCATAGACGAACCATAACGTAGAGGTCACCCGTCAGCGGACAAGAACTCCAGGGCCTTCTCGCGCGACGGGAAGCGGCCGAGTTCGCGATAGTCGGGATCGTGCTCCGCTGTCTCAGGCGACCAGAACACGACGAATTCCTTGCCGTCCTCTGCAATCAGCGTGGTCAGCGCCTCGCTATCGTAAGGCGACATGTGCCGCGCCCCGCAATGCGGGCAATCGTCGTCGCACATGCTCGACCATTGATCGGTCCATATCCGCTTGCAGCGTGCGCATCTGTAGAAATTCAGAAACCAGGCCATGCGAACCGTCCTGAGATTTGCAAACGATAATTGCTTCGTGCGACGAAATCAATAAATCCGCAGCCGGGTAATTCGCCGCGTTGCAACGTGCGCAATATGCATCTCTCTTCGCGTATGCGCAGAGCGATGTTTCGCGTTGCGAATTTTTGACAGGCTACCGCTTCTTCCATCCGCCCCGGTGTCCCGGCGCGCCGCCGGTGGAGCGGCCGAGAACGGCTTCGCGCGATGAAGTCGGCTGGAAGATTTTGCTCCCGCCGCCGGGTTCGATGTCGTCGGGCGCGGGTTTGCGCGGCGTGGCGCGGCCGGGACGGTAGGGCAGGGATTCCGGGCCGTGCATCTCGTCGAGGTGGGGTTTGTGGACGCGGGAAGCGAAAGAAGAGTCTTCGCCTGTACCCCCACCCCGACCGCCTTTGGCGGTCGACCCTCCCCGCAAGGGGGAGGGAGAAGAGGAGCGCGGGGTGTTGTTGCCGCCGCGCTTCGATGAGCCGCGCGGCAAATTCGCGGCCTCGCCGTATTTCTTTGTGCCGGCGTAGGCGCCGGCCTTGCCCTGCACCGTGCGCTGCTTTGCCGTCGGATCATCGACTACCGCGAGTTCAGTGGCGCGCAGGCGTTTGACTTCGTCGCGCAGCCGCGCGGCTTCCTCAAAATTCAGATCGGCGGCGGCCTCGCGCATCCGGGTTTCGAGATCGCCGAGCACCGCCTCGAAATTATGCCCGATGGAGATGACGTCATCGGACCACGAATTTCCCTTGCCGCCGTCGCCGATTTCCACCAGCACATGGTCGCGCTCGTAGACGCTGTTCATGATGTCGCCGATGGATTTCTTGATGCTTTCCGGCGTGATGCCGTTGATGGTGTTGTATTCGACCTGCTTTTCGCGACGGCGGTCGGTCTCGGCGATGGCGCGCTCCATCGATCCCGTCATCTGGTCGGCATAGAGGATCACCTTGCCGTCGACATTCCGCGCGGCGCGGCCGATGGTCTGGATCAGAGATGTCTCACTGCGCAAAAAGCCTTCCTTGTCGGCATCGAGGATTGCGACCAGCGCGCATTCGGGAATGTCGAGGCCTTCGCGCAACAGATTGATGCCGACCAGGGCGTCGAACGCGCCAAGCCGCAAATCCCGAATAATCTCGATGCGCTCGATGGTGTCGATATCAGAGTGCATGTAGCGCACACGAATACCCTGCTCGTGCAGATATTCGGTGAGGTCTTCCGCCATCCGTTTTGTCAAGACGGTAACGAGCGAGCGATAGCCGGCTTGCGCGGTGGCGCGGACCTCGCCGACGAGATCGTCGACCTGGGTCCGGGCCGGACGGATATTCACCGGCGGATCGATCAGGCCAGTCGGCCGGATCACCTGCTCGACGAACACGCCGCCGCTCTCGTTCAGTTCCCAGGCGCTCGGCGTCGCCGACACCGCGACCGATTGCGGGCGCATCATGTCCCACTCCTCGAACCGCAGCGGACGGTTGTCCATGCAGGAGGGCAGCCTGAAACCGTATTCGGCCAGCGTCGCCTTGCGGCGGAAATCGCCTTTGAACATGCCGCCGATTTGCGGCACGGTGACGTGACTTTCGTCGGCGAAGACCAGCGCATTGTCGGGGACATATTCGAACAAGGTCGGCGGCGGCTCGCCGGGGCGGCGTCCGGTCAGATAGCGCGAATAATTCTCGATGCCGGCGCAGGAGCCGGTGGCTTCCATCATTTCCAGATCGAAGGTGGTGCGCTGCTCGAGCCGCTGCGCTTCCAACAGGCGGCCCTGATTGTTGAGCTGATCCAGCCGCCACTTCAACTCGCTCTTGATCGACTTGATGGCCTGCACCAGCGTCGGCCGCGGTGTCACATAGTGCGAGTTGGCGTAGATCTTGATGAATTCGAGCTCGTCCTGCTTGTGGCCGGTGAGCGGATCGAACTCCTCGATATTCTCGACGACGTCGCCAAACAGGTTCACGCGCCAGGCGCGGTCTTCATAGTGCGCCGGAAAGATGTCGATGACGTCGCCGCGGACGCGAAACGTGCCGCGGGTGAAATCGGCTTGCGTCCGCTTGTATTGCAGCGCGACGAGATCGGCGATCAACTGCCGCTGGTCGATGCGCTCGCCCTTCTTCAGCGCAAACGTCATCGCGGTGTAGGTCTCGACCGAACCGATACCGTAGATGCACGATACCGAAGCCACGATGATGACGTCGTCGCGCTCCAGGAGCGCCCGTGTCGCCGAGTGGCGCATGCGGTCGATCTGCTCGTTGATCGAAGAGTCCTTCTCGATATAGGTGTCGGTCCGCGGCACATAGGCCTCGGGCTGGTAGTAATCGTAATACGAGACAAAATACTCAACGGCGTTGTCGGGGAAGAAGCTCTTGAACTCGCCATAGAGCTGCGCCGCCAGCGTCTTGTTCGGGGCGAGAATGATCGCCGGGCGCTGCGTGGCCTCGATCACCTTGGCCATGGTGTAGGTCTTGCCGGAGCCGGTGACGCCGAGCAGCACTTGCATGCGGTCGTTGCGCTTGATGCCCTCGACTAGCTCCGCGATCGCGGTCGGCTGGTCGCCCTTCGGCTCGTATTCGGATTTGATCACGAAGCGGACGCCGCCTTCGGATTTCTCCGGGCGTGGCGGACGATGCGGCGTCCAGATTTTCACCTGGCCGTCTTCGCCCTTGAATTCGGGCCGTCCCTCGCGGATCAGATTTTCCAGCGCATCCGCGGTAGCGGCAACGCCGAGCGCCTCCATCTTGTTGCGCGGCGGCCGCGCCAGCGCCGCGGCGTCCTCCTCCTCGGTGGTGAAGCCGAGATGCCTTGCCAGTTCCGGATCGAGCACAGGAATGGTGGCGGCCGTGCCGTAATTGGCCTGCGGGGCTTCATCGAAGCCTTGCTTTGCGGAAGCACCCCTACCCTGACCCTCTCCCGCAAGCGGGAGAGGGGACGCAGGTTGCGACTCCGTGGAAAAATCTCTTTCGTCAGCACTCGGTGCCAGCCGCTTGGAGCCCTCTCCCGCTTGCGGGGGAGGGTTGGGTGGGGGTGAGCCACGGGAGGTTGTGCCCGTGAGCGAAGCGTCCCGCTTCGCCACATCCTCGCTGGTTCCACGGGTCGACGCCCGCGCGCGATGCGCTGCGGCCTCGCCGCCGGAGCGGCGATCCCAGGAATTATCCGGCGGCGGCTGCAATCCGGTTCCAGAGCCAAGCCCGGCATCGCCGCGATTGATCGCGGGATTGAGCAGTTCCGCCAGCGCCGGCCCGATCGGCTGCACGTCGGGCCGGTGCGCCTTCGATTTCGGGGTTTTGACGGGCTTTTTCGGATGGTCCGGATTCTTCGCCATAAGCCGAATATGGGATGAGTCCGGCGGCGAGAAAAGGGCAAAAGCCGACAGCGAATTAGCGCCTGCCCGGCGATATCAAAGAATGGCTGGTGTTCATCAACTTGAGTCTCTGAGGCCCGAACGGACCGCATCCTGGTGGATATGGCCGTATTTCGGGCATCGCAAGGTCCAATATTCAAGCTCTGATGGTCCGGGGATAATGCGCTGCACCACCAGACGGGTGTCGCAGAGGGGACAATTGGAGCGCACCATCGCTGACGGTAACGGAGTCGGCTCGGCTTCAGATTTGCACATAGGAATGCGGGCTACTGTTAGGAAGCAACAGGACATTCCGCCTGCGTCGTTCGCCCGACAGCCGCGTATCGCTGGTTGAGGTGGTCGATTTGAGTCTTCGCATCGGCTACCGCCGCATCGGGACTGGACCACGCGAAGCCGACTTCGAGCGTGGAAAACAAAACGCCATCGATGACGACAGGTTCCTGATCCGCCCGCCTGATCCTGGCATGCCACAAACCCTTTCCGGCCTCGAAGGACTCAATTTGAAAGCCGTCATAGTTCATTGTCGTGACTCCAGGTTCTTTTGGCAGAGAGTATTTTCCGGAGCCGAAAGAACCATGAGCCCACCAAAACCAATGTGAACTCATTCACACGCCGGGCTTATTTTTCAGGCCTGCAAAACAGGACAGTTGCGCCAGCCATGACGCATTAGTCCGAATCCGAACCAAGCGTACGGCGATGTCGTCGGCGAGATCAGCCAACGCCCATCAGGTTGCGCAACTCGTTAAACGAGTCATAGATCGATTCGCATGCGCCGCCGTGCCAGAAAGATTACCGCGGTCGGCCGATTCGAGATAGACCACGGCCCAACTTGGCGCTGACGCCGATGAAGGTGCCGCCCAGAGGGCAATCATGAGGTTGTCGACTCGGTTAACCGTTGCGATGGTCGCGTTGGTGCTGCTGGCGACGACGGCGGTCGGGGTGCTGACTTATCGCAATATCGCAGCGTTTGCCCTGCCTCGGGCATTGGACCGGATCGATACGCATGCTCAGCTGCTCGCCAGCGAGCTTGCAGCCTCAGTCCGCGGCGCGCGCGCCGATGTGATTGGCTTTCGCTCTTCCAACGCCGTCATCGACATCATGACGGCGCACCTCAATCGCGGGATCGATCCAGCGGCCGCCGCCACCGAGGCGGAGTGGCGAAGACGCCTGGGATTGCGCTTCGCTGCGGAACTCATTTCCAAGCCAAATTATCACGTGTTCCGCTACATCGGGGCCGACGACGGCGGGCGCGAACTCGTGCGGGTCGAGCGTTCGGATCCAGGCGGCCCGCCGCGCATCGTTCCGGACAGCGAGTTGCAGCCCAAGGGCCATCGTGATGTCTTTAAGCAAACCATCCAGTTACCGCCCGGCGGGGTCTATGTCTCGCCGGTCGATTTCAACATCGAAACGCCGCGTATCCCGGTGCTGCGCGTCGCGACGCCGGTGCACGCGCCGGACGGGCGGCCGTTTGGCATCGTGGTCATCAACGTCGATATGCGGCCGGCACTTGCCCGGATCCGCTCGGCCGCCACCAAAGGCGGTCGAAGCTATGTCGTCAATGACCAGGGTGATTATCTCGTCCATCCTGACCCCAATCGCGAGTTCGGGTTCGAATTTGCCAAGCCCCTTCATATCCAGGACGACTTTCCGGAATTCTCCCAAATACTCGCGACCGGCGATACGGCGCCGCGCGTGATTCAGGATCGAGCCGGCACGCGCTTCGGGATCGGTGTGGTGACCGAGCGTCTGGCGGATGGTCCCCGGGTCTTCGTGATCCAGGCGGTGCCGTATTCGACACTCATGGCGGCAACCACCGCGGTTCGCGACTCCAGCTTGATGGGTGGATTCGTTGCGGCGTTTTGTGCATTCCTGCTGGCCATCATCGTCGCCCGCTCGCTGACGCGGCCGTTGGTGCAGATGACCAAGGTCGTCCAGGGGTTTTCCCGCGATGAAACGGTCGCATTGCCAACCGGGGGAGGCCACGAGATCAGCGTGCTGGCCGATGCGTTTGCACACATGGCGGCCGAGTCGCGCGCCAAGACGGCAGCACTCAATCGGGAGATTGAAGAGCGCCGTCGCACCTTCGAACGCGAGCAGCTCTTCATCGCAGCCGTGGAATCGTCCAACGATGCAATCGTGACCGAAACCCTCGATGGCGTCATCACCGGGTGGAATCCGGCCGCGGAACGCATGTTCGGATTTACCGCCCGGGAAGCGATCGGCAATAGCATCGATATCATCGTTCCCTGCGATCTGCAGCGCGAGGCTCACGCCACCCTGGACAGAATACGAGGTGGCGAAAAAATCGATTACCACGAAACCGTTCGCACCAGCAAAGATGGACGGCAGATCGACGTGTCCCTCGGCATCTCGCCGATCCGGTCGCAATCGGGAACGATCATCGGCGCTGCCCAGGTTGCGCGCGATATTACCGCGCGAAAGAAAGCGCAGGAGGCGCTGCTTGAAAGCGAGCAGATGGCACGCGACGTCATCGCCAATGCTTTCGAAGCGTTCATTCAGACCGACGAAGCCGGCCACATTCTCGAATGGAATCCCCAGGCCGAGGCGATCTTCGGATGGTCGCGGCAGGAGGCGTTGGGGAAGCACCCGACCAGTCTGCTGCTGTCGGAAGCGCTTAAGCCGCAATTTCAGACCATGAGTGATCGGCTGGTGCGGAACGAGCAGAACGCGGCCGCCGGCGCGCGCTTTGAAATCGAGGCCATGCGGAAGGATGGACGTACCGTCAAGATCGAAGTGTCCTTGAAGGCGCTTCGCCGCCGCAGTGGCTACGTATTCAACGCATTCGTAAGGGATCTGACCCAAAAGATCGCGGCGGAGGAGCAACTGAGGCAAGCCCAGAAGATGGAAGCCGTCGGCCAGCTTACCGGCGGCATCGCCCATGACTTCAACAATATGCTCACCGTTATCACCGGCACCATCGAAATTCTGGCCGAAGGGGTCGCCGACAAGCCGCACCTTGTGACGATCGCTAACCTGATTAGCGACGCGGCCGATCGCGGCGCGGAACTCACCTCACATCTCCTCGCCTTTGCCCGCAAGCAACCTCTGCAGCCGCGCGAAACCGACATCAACCGCTTGATCGTCGACTCGGCGAAGCTGATGCGGCCAACATTGGGCGACCACATCGAAATCGTATCGATGCTGGCGGATTCTGCCGGCGCGGCTTTGGTCGATCCGGGGCAGCTCAGTACGGTGCTCCTCAACCTTGCGATCAACGCCCGCGATGCCATGCCGAGCGGCGGCAAGCTCACTCTGGAAACAAGGAACGTGACGCTCGACAGCATTTATGCCGCAGCCAACGGCGACATCCAGGCGGGGAATTATGTGATGATCGCGGTGAGCGATACCGGCACCGGGATTCCGGAGGCGATCCGCGACAGAGTGTTCGATCCGTTCTTTTCGACGAAGGAGGTAGGCAAGGGAACGGGGCTGGGGTTGAGCATGGTCTACGGTTTCGTCAAGCAGTCGGGCGGACACATCAAGGTCTACAGCGAAGTGGGCTTTGGGACGACGTTCAAGCTCTATCTGCCGCAGGCGGATGCGCCGCCGGAGCAGCGCGCGGTGGAACCGTTGATCCCCGAGATGGAAGGCGGCGACGAGACCATCCTGGTCGTCGAGGACGATCCGCTGGTGCGTGCTTACGTCAATACGCAGCTCCAAAGCCTCGGCTACAAGACTCTGTCGGCCGCAAACGGCGTCGAAGCCCTTGCGATCGTCGATAGCGGCGCAGCTTTTGACCTTCTGTTTACCGATGTCATCATGCCCGGGCGCTTGAACGGCCGGCAGCTCGCCGCAGAGATGGAGCAGCGACACTCGTCGTTGAAAGTGTTGTTTACGTCAGGCTATACCGAAAATGCCATCATCCATCATGGCAGACTGGATTCCGGGGTCCTTCTGCTCGCCAAGCCATATCGCAAGCTGGATCTGGCGCGCTTGCTCCGCGTCGCATTGACTTCTGCCGGAAATGTTCCGGACGGAAGCCCGCCACCCGAACCGCGCGGCTGAGCCTTGAGATCGCCGTTTGCGAAGGAAGTAGGGCGCGGACTTCTGTCTTTCAACCGCATCGGCATTTCCACGCAGTCGGCGCCAAGCCCAACCGCAATCAACTACGCGCGGCGATGTGATCGGCGAGATCAGCCGCATCGTCGCCGACACCGGACAGGAACGAAGATCTCATCTTGGATAGCCATTGCAGGCCGAGGAAATACAGGCCGGGCACGCCGGTGATGCCGCCGCGGTGAACCGGCTCGCCGCGCGCATCCAGTACCGGAACGTCGATCCAGCCGAAGTCGACGCCGTAGCCGGTGGCCCAGATCACCGCACCGATGCCATCCGCGCTGATATCGAGCCGCCGCAGCGGATCGGCAATGCAAGGCGGGTCCGACAGCACCGCGCGGGCGTCGGGATCTTGCGGTATGGCAAGCGCGTGGTGCTCGATATGCGCATCCACCCTGTCAAGGAAGGATGCGTACATCGCATCGCCATTGGCCAGGCTTTCGGCGAGATCCGGCGCAAGGTCGATGATGCCGTCATGCGCCGCCTTCACCCGTCCCAGCAGCGTCACGCCGTCCGCGGCGAAGCGGCGGAAGTCGATGGTGTGGCCGCCATAGGCGCCCGTGATCAGCGGCAGCAGTCGCGAGGGCCCGCGCTGTTCCACCGCGGTCTGATCGATGCCCATGGCGCTCAGCCACCAGATCAGATCGCGGCCGCGGTATCGGCGCGGCAGGCGGGTGTGCCGGCCGACCGAGAGATAGACGCGGCGACCTGCGCGCGACAGTTCCTCGGCAATTTGTGAACCTGAGGCGCCCGCGCCGACCACCAGCACCGCGCCCGGTGGAAGCTGGTCGGGATTTAGATAGCGGCTGGCGTGCACCTGAAAGAGGTTGATGTCATCGCGCAACAGGGCCGGCATGACGGGGCTCTGGTAGGGACCGGTCGCGACGACGACATTGTCAGCCTCGATCGAACCATCAGATGTTTCGGCAATCAGGCCGGAGCCGCCATCGCGGCGTCGTAACGCGGTTACTGCGACACCGCAGCGGATCGGCGCGGCGATGAAATCAGCATAGGCGCCAATAAAATCCACGATCTCGCGGCTGGTCGCAAAGCCATCGGGATCGCTGTGAGGAAACGGAAAATCCGGCAGCCGCACCGACCAGTTGGGAAACTGAAACCGCAGGCCATCCCAGCGCTCGCTCCGCCAGCGTTCGGCGATCCGGTGCCGCTCGATCACGAGATGCTTAAGGCCGCGCTGCTTGAGCCGGTGGCTCATCGTCAGCCCGGCCTGGCCGCCGCCGATGATCAGCGTCTGGACTTGCTCAAGCGGCATTGCGGCGCCCCCGGCGACGCAACCTCACCGGATGATGCTGTTGCGGCGCGCGCACGGTGCACAAAATGGAGGTCGGCATGAGCCGGAGGATCGGCGAAATCCGTGGCGGTTGCTAGTCGTGATCCGGAGAATTGGTATCAGAATGGCGCGCGCAGGATAGGAGTGGTCCGAAGCGGACAAGCCTCAGTTCGCAACCATGTGGTGATCCTCCAGTCGGACGGTGACCATGTCGAAACGCGATTGCGCCAGCAAGCGGACGCTAACCCGGTGAAAGCCGATCTTGAGGTATTTTTTGTCAACGTGAATAGGTAGCCGTCATTGTGGCTGTCGTATTTCGCCAGGATGAGGTGTTTCACCTTCGGGACGCTTTTATTGCCTTCGCATTATCGGCGCCCCGGGCGGGTCCCGCCACGGCGCGCACGATCCAGCGCCGGAACGCGGCGAAATCGCGCTGCTCGGTGTGGAAGCTGCGATAGACCAGATACCATCGCATGCCTTTCGGCACGCTCAGCGCAAAAGGCGCGACCAGCCGTCCGGCGGCGAGATCGTCGTCGATGTAGGGCCGGATGCCCATCGCGATGCCAAGCCCGTCGACGGCGGCCTGCAGCGCCTGGCCGTAAAATTGAAACTCCGGCCCGCGCGCCGTGACGCGTGGGACGCCTGATGTCTTGAGCCACAACGGCCAGTCATCGGGCGAATGCGCAACGCGCAACAGACTTGGCCCTTTCAGATCGCCGGGGCGTTTCAGTTGCAGCGCCAGCCGCGGCGCGCACACCGGCAGCAGATCGGCCGCGAACAAGGGTTCAGAGACCAGACCCGGCCACTGGCCATCGCCGAGTTTGATGCCGCAGCTCCAATCGTCGCCGAACGGCGCCGCCGCGCCCCCCGTGGTGATCCACACGTCGATGTCGGGCTGGTGTTTGCGAAAATCCGCCAGCCGCGGGATCAGCCATTTCATCGCAAAGGTCGGACCGACGCCGATGGTCAGCACACGGACGCTGGACGGCGCCGTCACCTGCGCGGTCAGGCTGGCCAGCGCGTCGAAGATCGGCGTCAGCCCGTTCTGATAGGCGCGGCCGGCCGATGTCATCGCCAGCCGGTTGGCCTTGCGCTCGAACAGGGCGACGCCGAGCCGCTGCTCCAGGAGATGCACCATCCGGCTGATCGCCGCCGCCGACACGTTCAATTCCGAGCCGGCGGCGGCAAAGCTCCCGCTCCGCGCCGCCGCCTCGAACGCCTTGATGCCGTTGAGAAACAGCAGCCGCCGCATTCCACCCTCAGGAAAACTTGTGCCAGGCCAAGATAACTCAGTTTGCGCGAGCCGCACAAGCAAGGCAGAAAAGACGAGGGGATTTCGAATGACACCGCTGCTGATTGGAGCACTTGGACTGCTGATGGTCGCGACAGCGTTTCTGTCCGGCCTGTTCGGCATGGCCGGCGGGCTGATCCTGATCGGCGCATTGCTGACCCTGATGCCGCTTCCCTCCGCGATGGTGCTGCACGCGATCACGCAGATGGCTTCCAACGGCTGGCGCGCTTTCCTGTGGCGCAGCCACATAAGGTGGCGGCCGGTCGCGATCTATCTGATCGGATGCGCGGTGGCGCTGGCGGCGTGGTCGATCACCCGCTATGTGCCGGACAAGCCGGTCGCGCTGCTTCTGCTGGGGGTGACGCCGTTCATGGCGCGGCTGACGCCGCCGGGCCTCAAGCCCAACCCGGAGAGTCTTTGGCAGGGCACGTTCTATGGCTCCATCTGCATGGGGCTGATGCTGATGACCGGCGTCTCCGGGCCGCTGATGGATACTTTCTTTCTCGGCGGCAACTTCGATCGCCGCGGCATCGTCGCGACCAAGGCCACCTGTCAGGTGGCCAGTCATTTCGTGAAACTGATCTATTTCGGCGGCATCATCGATCAGGCCGCCACGCTCGATCCGGTTCTTGCCGGCGTCGCCGTCGCGGCATCGATGCTCGGCACGACGCTGGCGCGGCGCATCCTGGAGGCCATGACCGAGCTGCAATTTCGCACCTGGGCGCGGCGGCTGATCACGACTGTCGCCGGCTATTACATCCTTTACGGCAGCTGGCTGCTGCTCGTGCGCAGCAACGCTTTTGCCTTTTGAGAGGGGGAGCAAGCTCGATGGCCGATACGGCAGATCCGCTGGTGCTCGATTTTGTCGAATGGGTCGCGAGGGAGCCGCGGCTTTATTCCGAGGTGATCGCGACCTGGCGCACGTCATGTCCGCGTTTGACGATCTGGGAGGACGCGACCGACGGCGGATACGTCGCGCGCGAAACCATCGCAGGCTTCGGGATTATCGTGACGGTTACCGAAGACGGCGAGAAATTCCTGCGCGAGCACGGCCGCATCGGCTGATCTCGGCCGCGTCAGCCGATGGGCGCAGCCGCGCGCGCGAGATGTCCGTCCGTGCGATTGTCTTCAATCACTTTCGTGCCCCGCCGCGCCAACGCCATTGACTCGGCACCGCGTTCTGGCAACATCCATGCAATCGCATCCAATTTGGATCGCCGGTATAAACGCGCAGCAGGACAGGAACACCCCATGATCGACCTCCATTACTGGACCACGCCGAACGGGCATAAGATCACGATGTTTCTCGAGGAGACCGAGCTGAAATACAAGATTTTCCCGGTCAGTATCGGCAAGGGCGATCAGTTCAAGCCGGAGTTTCTGGCGATCGCGCCGAACAATCGCATTCCCGCAATGGTCGATCATGAGCCGAAGGGCGGCGGCAAGCCGATCTCGATTTTTGAGTCCGGCGCGATGCTGCTGTATCTCGCCGAGAAGACCGGAAAGTTCCTGCCCGCCGACATCTACGGCCGCTACGATGCTATCCAATGGACGTTCTGGCAGATGGGCGGGCTCGGGCCGATGGCCGGCCAGAACCATCACTTCTCAAACTACGCCCAGGAAAAAATCAAATACGCCATCGACCGCTATGTGAACGAGACCAACCGGCTCTACGGCGTACTCAACAAGCGGCTCTCGAACCGTGAGTTCATCGCCGGCGACTATTCGATCGCCGACATGGCGAGCTATCCCTGGGTCGTGCCGTACAAGAACCAGAGCCAGAACATCGACGACTTCCCGCATCTCAAGCGCTGGCTGGAAACCATCCGCGAGCGGCCGGCCACGGTGCGCGCCTATGCGCTGGCCAAGGAGGTCAATCCGAATTTCGGCCAGCCCGCGATCCGCACCGACGAAGAGCGCAAGATGTTGTTCGGCCAGACCGCGGCGGTGGTGAAGTAAACACGGCTGGGTTGACGTCATCATAGACCCATCCACCGTCATTGCGAGCGAAGCGAAGCAATCCAATGCTACGATGCGAAGAATGGATTGCTTCGTCGCTTCGCTCCTCGCAATGACGGCCTGAAGTCGGAGCAAGGGGGCGGCATGCCACTAAAACTCTTCGAACTGGTCGGCACCGACGAGGCGCGTCCGTTCAGCCCGTTCTGCTGGCGGACGCGGATGGCGCTGGCGCACAAGGGGTTGTCGGCGGAAACCATCCCCTGGTGCTTTACCGAGAAAGACGCGATCGCCCCGCACAATTCCGAGAAGGTACCGGTGCTGATCGACGGCGAAAGCTCGGTCGCCGATTCCTGGGCGATCGCAAATTATCTGGAAGACC
>WNFA01001772.1_pt1 | contig 17629 bp, 14 predicted proteins | sample 5400481 | NCBI WGS metagenome assembly WNFA01 (sample SAMN13153340, study PRJNA577476) | soil metagenome | isolation source: 120 cm saprolite under Douglas fir tree site 2 hole 1 replicate 2 | place: USA:California | collected 2015-04-18
CACATCAGTCCCGACGAAATAACCGCGATCGTGAGTCCCAAGCCCGGTATGTCGTGCGGCCCGAAAAATACTCTCGGCCCCGGCGGCAACTCCAACACCAGCGTGTACCGTTTCCCATCCAGCGTCAGCGCCTGCCGCAAAATGCGGTCGGGCAGCAGACTGTCGATCCATCCATGGTGATGCGGAAGACCTCCGTGCGGTGCGCCGCCGTGCGGCGGAACCCCCTGCCGGGTGTCTTCGATCCAGGGTGGCACCGTGCGTCCAGAAAGTTCGTGGCCCGACGGATCAAAGACGAATGCCCGCACGTGCTGCGTGTGCAAAAGTTCTTCCAGATAGTCATGGGCGCCGCGCTCTCCACCACTCTGATACGCATTGACCGCCTCCGCCAAAATTTGCGGACCCTGGCTCTCGATCCCATGCCGCGCCGGCCGCATGGCAATCGTCACCAGAATCGCCAGCACCAGGAACAGCGCCTGGGCGGCCCAGAATGACAGGAAAATCCTCAGGAAAAGGCTTCTCATTATTATTATTTTCTTCGATTATTTCTTCGTCTTCGTCGACGGCCGCGCAAACATGTACCCCACTCCCCGAATCGTCTTGATGTGGTCTCCATCCTCTTCGGAGTCGCCCAACTTCCTCCGCACCTTGCTGACGTGCATGTCAATGCTGCGATCAAACGGCATGAACTTCCGGCTGAGCACCGCATTCACCAAGCGCTCCCGCGTCACCACTCGACCCGCCTCGCGCAGCAGAACTTCCAGCAGATTGAATTCCACCGAAGTCAGATCGACCGGTTGCCCTGCTCGCAGCACGCTTCGTGTCGCCGGATCCAACTCCACGTCGCCCACACTCAATACTTCCGGTACCCCGTCCTCGGGCCCGACCGGCTTGGTGCGCCGCAGGATCGCGCGGATTCGCGCTACCAACTCCCGCGGGTTAAAAGGCTTCGGAAGATAGTCGTCCGCCCCGATTTCCAATCCAACGATGCGGTCCACGTCCTCGCCGCGCGCCGTTAGCAGAAGCACCGGAATCTTCGATACGCTGCGAATCCGCCGCAGCACTTCGAAGCCATTGATCCCCGGCAGCATCACGTCCAGCACAACCAGCGCATAGTCGCCGGTCAGCGCCTGTTGCAGCCCTTGTTCGCCGTCATGGACCGCCTTCAGGCTGAACCCTTCAGCGGTCAGATACTCCTGCACCAGAGCGCACAATTCGATGTCGTCATCCACCACCAGCACGTGATCCATTCTTCTATTCATCTAACACCTTCGCTCGCCTGCACGCGGTAAAGATTTGTGATTGCGCGACGTTGTCGATCTGGACACGCCTTTACAAAACTTTACCGCGCTTGACCGACTCTTTACGCCATATTTTCGAGAACGGTGTTCATATCTGCATAGATGTGGATGTTCGGGCTGCCTCCCGGACCCCCCAAAGATCCAACAATCCAGGAGAGCAAGTAAGTCCAAAGGAGATCCAAATGAAATCAACTCGTATCCGCATTCTGACCATCGGCGCCGCCGTAATACTGGCGGTGGCCGCTGCGATTGCACAGGGCATGCGCGGTATGCACGGTCATGGTGGCCCCGACGGCGACTTCCACCACATGCTCGCATTTTTCACCGACAAACTCGATCTGACCACCGATCAACAGGCCCAGGTCAAGGCAATCTGGGAAAAAGAGAAGCCTACCCTCGAACCGCTTATGAAGCAGATGCACCAGAACCACGCTGATATGCGCGCCCTCGAGGCCAGCGGTCCCTTCGACGAAGTCAAGACTCGCGCCCTCGCCACGCAACATGCCCAGACCATGGTCGAAGTTGAGGTCCAGCACGCTCGCATTAAGTCCGAAATGGTGCAGGTCCTGACCGCCGATCAGAAGGCCAAGTTGGCCGAGTTCGAGGCCAAGCATCAGGAACACATGCAGGAACACATGAAAGAGCACATGGGGTCTAAGTCGGACTAACTTTTCCGTAGAGACGGGGCTTGCCCCGTCTCCGCATACGCCGGCAAACTGAAAGCGAAGGCGCGACAAGTTAGGAACTGCAAGAGGCGCGGCAGGCCGCGTTTCTACAGAAAAGTCTCTCTCCTTCCGGGTGGGGAACGGAACCTCCAACCTCCGTCCCCGCCCGGCTTTTTAAAAAGTGGAGAAACCATATGGAACGCGCCGACCTGCTCTACTCGGGATTGATGTTCGCCGCCGGCATGCTGTCGCTCTGGACCGCACTGCTGTTCACCGCCACCTTCATTGCCCTTGCACCCGCGCCCAGAAAATCCGCACCCAGCGCTGCTAGAATCTCATCTACAAGAAGTCACGCTCCTACGCATTATGGTGCCGAAGAACCTACGCCCCCTAGTTCCCTATCTGAAGCGCTACCGCAGCGGTCTGTTCTGGGGCGGGCTCTGCGTTCTATTCAATAACGGAGTTTGGATTCTCTTTCCGCAAGTCCTCCGCCTGGCCGTCAATGGTCTTAACTCAGGAGTCACACATCAGAAACTCCGCAACTACGCCCTGCTCATCCTCGCCATCGCTCTAATCAAGGGTATCTTCCAGTTTCTGACGCGCTGGGTGGTCATCGGAATCTCGCGCGATATCGAATTCGATCTGCGCAACGACCTGTTCGGGCACCTTGAGCGCCTCTCCTACTCCTACTACCAGCGCAATCGCACGGGCGACATCATGGCCCGCGCCACCAACGACCTCAACGCCGTCCGGATGCTGCTCGGCCCCGCCATCATGTATTCGGCGAACACTATCGTCTTCACCGCCGGCGCTCTGGGTTTCATGCTCGCCATCAGCCCCAAGCTGACCCTTTACGCCTTCCTGCCGCTGCCTGTTGCCAGCATTGTCATCCAGTATTTCGGCCGCCGCATTCACGAGCGCTTCGAACGGATTCAGGCCATGTTCTCCGACATCTCCGCCCGCGCTCAGGAAAACTTCTCCGGCGCTCGTGTCATCCGCGCCTATGTGCAGGAACAGGCCGAGATCGCCTCCTTCGAAAACGCCAACCAGGAATACATCCGCCGCAGCCTCGGCCTGGTTCGCCTGATGGGAATGCTCTGGCCTACCCTCGAACTTATGCTGGGCGCCGCCGTGGTCATCGTGCTGTGGCTCGGCGGACGAGAAGTCCTCCTGGGAAAAATCTCCGTCGGCGATTTCGTCGCCTTCAACACCTACATGGTGCAGTTGACATGGCCAGTGATCGCTCTCGGATGGGTCATCAACATCTTCCAACGCGGAACCGCATCGCTGGTGCGCATCAACGAAATCATCTCCCAGCAACCCGAGATCGTCGATGAATCCGCGTTAGCTTTTGCCAATGGAGAGACGGGCGTCCCGCCGGGCGAGGACGCCCGGCTCTCCACTAACATCCAAGGCGAAATCGAATTCCGCAATCTTAACTTCGCCTACAACGGCACCTCGGTCCTAAGAGAAATAAACCTGCGCATCCCGGCCAGCTCCAGCCTTGCCATAGTAGGCCCCACCGGCTCCGGCAAGACAACGCTCGTTAACCTCATCCCACGCATCTACGACGCCGAGCCCGGCGCCGTCCTAATCGACGGACGCTCCATCCGCCAGTTCCCTCTCGACTCCCTGCGCCGCCACATCGGCTTCGTTCCGCAAGAGACGTTCCTCTTCAGCGACACCATCCGCGAAAACATCGCCTTCGGCATAGCGCAAGAAGATGGCGAGGCGAAGCTGGACGACATCAAAGTCGCCGCCGAAGCCGCCAACATCGCCCAGGACATCGAAAGTTTCCCCGAAGGCTACAACACCACTGTCGGCGAACGCGGCATCACTCTTTCCGGAGGCCAGAAGCAGCGCACCGCCATCGCCCGCGCCCTTCTCCGCAGCCCCCGCATCCTCATCCTCGACGACGCCCTCTCCAGCGTCGACACCCACACCGAAGACAAAATCCTCAACCATCTGCGGGAGATCATGCACGGACGCACCACTATCTTCATCTCCCACCGAGTTTCCACCGTCCGCAACGCCGACTGCATCGCCGTCCTCCACCAGGGACGGATCGTAGAACTAGGCACCCACGACCAACTTATCGCCCGCAACGGTTATTACACCGATCTCTATAACAAACAGTTACTAGAAGAAGAGCTAGCCGAAGTCTAGTTCGCTCGTGTAGGGACGCTAGTGTGGGGAAGCTAGTGTGGGGACGGGCGCCTCGCCCGTCCAAGCCGGGCGAAGCCCGGCAGCTGCCGGTGGTCACCTCGCTCTAGACTCACTCCAGCCCGTGTGTGCGGCTGACACTCCCAACCGCCGACAGCCGGATAACCCTCAGCTAGGTAAAAAATCCACCTAACAGTGCCGACTCATACAACCCCACGAGGAATAACTTGCTCAGACAAGGAGAAAGTAGTAATAATGGGTGCTTCGAAGTCCCCGACAATCCTACTGCGCTACGGAGTGACCATGCCACGCTTGTCATCGGCCTTGCTGTCCTCGCCCAAACTTTCGACTCTCATCCTCTGCACCCTGATCTTCTCAACGCTCAGTTTCGCGGCTCCGCCGAATCGCGTTACGACGCCAATTGTCGGCGCGCAAACCGTGCGGCTCGCAGCTGGCGTGCCCATGCAGGCCCGGCCCGAATTCGATCAAGGCGCGGTTGATCCCTCGCTCAAAATGACCGTGACTCTGCTCACAGTGCCCTCGGCCTCCCAACAGCAGGCGCTGACCAAGCTTCTCGCCGATCAGCAAAATCGTAGCTCCGCGTCCTATCACAAGTGGCTCACGCCGGAGCAGTATGCTGATCGCTTCGGCCTTAGCCTTAGCGACGTCGCCAAGTCGACTGCCTGGCTCCAATCGCAGGGATTTAGCGTCGTCGAAACCGCCCGCGGCCGCAATTGGATCGTCTTCACCGGAACTGCTGCCCAAGTCGAGAAATCATTCCAGACCCAGATCCACAATTTCAAGTCCAACGGAGAAACCCACTTCGCCAACACAACCTCGCCGTCGATTCCAGCGGCTCTTTCGCGGGTTGTCGTCGGCCTACGCGGATTGAATAATTTCCCGGCGAAGTCTAACGCTCACCGCGCGCAGCCCGGCTACACCCTGACCGTCGGCAGCAACTCATTCCTGTTCGTGGCTCCCGGAGACATTGCCACCATCTACGACGTCAACACGCTTATTGGCAGCGGCACCGACGGCACTGGACAAAAGCTCGCAGTCATCGGACAAACCGACATCTATCTCGACGACCTCAATAATTTTCGCAGCGGCTTCAACATCAACGCAGTCACCGGCTGCACTACCAATGCAAACGGAGTGATCACCTCGTGCAGTGGCGGGAATTTCCAATACGTATTTGCCGAGCCGTCCGGCAGCGACCCGGGCTCACCCGGCTCGCTTGGAGATCTGGCCGAGGCCGACATCGACCTGGAATGGTCGAACGCCGTAGCGCGCAAGGCCAGAATTGCTTATGTCAACGCTCCCCTGACCGGCGTCTTCACTGCCGCATACCACGCCATCGACCACAACATCGCTCCGGTGATCACCATGAGCTACACTGCCCCCTGCGAGCTCTTTGAAGGAAGCTTTTTCGCTTCGGACGAAGCTGAGCTTCAAAAGGCGAATTCGTTGGGCATCACCTTCATGAACTCGTCGGGTGACACTGGCGCCGCTGAGTGCGACTTCGGAAGTAACCTGGCAACATTCGGATACGCGGTTGCCTACCCTGCCAGCAGCCCGGAAGTCACCGGAGTTGGAGGAACGTCAGTCCCGGCTATCGCCCCGGATGAGTTCACTTCGCAGTACTGGAACTCATCAAATGGTACCGACGGCGGCTCCGCTTTGGGCTATATCCCCGAGCAGCCGTGGAACGACGCTGAGGAATTCGGTCTGATTTGTTCGCAAACAACACCTCCCCCCTTCTGCGCCAACTTTGGAATCACGGATTGGGCCAGCGCGCAAAACTTCATCGGCATTGCTGCCGGCGGCGGCGGCGTCAGCAACTGTTTCACGACTGACACGAACGGCGTTTGTAATGGCGGCTTCCCACAACCCTCCTGGCAGGCTGGCATTAGTGCGAGCGTCGTAAATCCCAGCGGTGCTGGCGCGACGACTACGCCCGCCCGCTACTCACCAGATGTGTCTCTATTGGGCTCCGCGAACTTCCCCGGCTACATCGTTTGTACGGCACAGAGCGTATTTGGTGGGAGCAGCAACACCAGCGTCTGCTCTGGTGGCCCCGCCGGAATTACAAGTATGCTTACCGCTTGCGTGAATGGAACTGGACCTTGCTCCATCTTCGGCGGCACGTCTGTATCGAGCCCGGTTTTTGCCGGCATGGTAACCCTGCTCAATCAGTACGTAGTAGCGCAGGGCGTCCAAACGGTTCCCGGCCTCGGCAACATCAATCCGATGCTGTACTCTCTGGCAGCGGCGAATTCCACCAACAAGGCCTTTAATTCTGTCATCACGCCCAACACTGGCTCGTTCTCAAATGGCGCCTTCTGTTCGCCAGGCACCCCCACGTCGGGGATTCCCGCGGACCCGTGGCCCGCTGCCTTACAGTGCCCCAGTTCGGGCTTCCTTGGCTTCAATGCTTTTGATTCAGACTCTACCACCGGCTATAATCTCGTGACCGGCCTCGGTTCTGTCGACGTCGGCAACCTTTTCACCGCCTGGGTTGCCGCCTCACTTGCCTCTACCTCCACCGCCCTTACCTCCAGCCCGAATCCGGCGAATTTTGGTGTCTCGGTGACCTTCACGGCGACCGTTAGTACCACCGGTTTAAACCCGCCCACCGGTACGGTGACTTTCAACGATGGCACCACAGCTCTCGGCACAGGCACACTTACCGCCCAAGTGGCAACCTTCGCAACCTCCACACTAGCTCCAGGTACACATTCGATCACCGCCGTCTATGGCGGGGACGCGAACAACGCGGGCAGCACATCCGCAGTGCTGACCCAAACTATTAATCCGGCCACCTTCACCTTCGTCAGCACCCCGGGCACCCCCACCTCGCACACAGTGTTGTCGGGACAGACGACTCTCAACTATAGCTTCACAGCCACACCTACCTCCGGATCGACGTTCGTCAGTGCAGTGAATCTCAGCTGTACTGCCTTCGCCCCGGCTGACCCGACCCTAACGAGCAGCAGTTGTGCCTTTAGTCCGTCTGCGACAATTGCAGCGGGGTCACCCGCATCTACAGTCACAATGACCATAACCAGCACTGGCCCAAACAGCGGCACTGGGACCCAATTGCGGCATCGGTCGGACAACCGTCTGCCTTGGCTGCCACTGACTTTGCCTCTTGCCGGTGTAGTTATGGTTGGCTTCGCGAGACGCAAAATGTCGAGGGGCGCCACCGTGACCGGTATGTGCCTGATGCTGGTACTCGCTGGATTCCTCATCGCCTGCGGTAGCAGTCCGCACCCCATCTCGGTCGCGGTCAGTGGCAGCGCGTCGAGTATCTTTCCCCAGAATACCGGCTGGACGAACTCAACAGCCACCTTCACCGCAACCCTTACCAATGACTCTGGCAATAAGGGAGTCACGTGGGCTGTCACCACGGCCAACGGCGGTACGATCGTCACCGCCGATCCTACCCACGGCACCTACACTCCGCCGACGATCGCTGCCGGCCTGCCGAGCAACGTAACAATCACCGCAACAGCTGTGGCTGACACGAGCAAGACAGGAACTGCCTCCATAGCCCTGAACCCGACGACACTGCCGGGCACGTACACCGTGACCGTGACTGCGGCCGAGACGGGCGCAACGTCGCAGACGGCGAATGTCACGCTGGTTGACCAATAGAAGCTGTCGTGGCAGTGCTTGAATTTGAAAGGGCGCGGACAGGTTCCGCGCCCTTTTTTTCAATATATCGAGCTATCAACTCCTGTCATCCTGAGCGGAGCGAGAACTTCACGAAAGTGAAGGTCTCGCCGAGTCGAAGGACCCATACCCGCATGAGCCACCAAAGAACCTGGCAGGGCGTTCTCTCGATGCTGTCGGACACGTCGACGTCACGGGGAGAACTCCCTGATGCAGCATCAGCAGAAATAACCGGGTTGGGGTCTTTCGACTGCGCAAGGTCATCGGCTTCGCCGATGACCTTGTTCCGCTCAAGATGACAGGGTTTAGAAATGACATTTGATGCCGGCATAACTTTCTGGGCATCGGAGAACGTCCCTTAGGGCCGAATGGTCTGGTTAAGCGCCATGCAATCTATATCTTGCTGGAACGGAGAGAGTTAGAAAGAGGTTTCCAGTAGAGCGGCAAAAGTTGGGTGTGGGGTACCCTCGGATTAGATGGTGGGCAGTGCAGGACTCGAACCTGCGACCTCCTGCTTGTAAGGCAGGCGCTCTAACCAGCTGAGCTAACCGCCCGCTCCGCGCCGATGCGATCACGGCGCGTTTCTGCCGATCGCGAGAAAACTTCTGCGAAACTTATGCCGAGGATACTGGACTCTTACCTTGCTGGTCAAACGAGTGCATGCGGCAAGGAGACGGGGCAAGCCCCGTCTCTACCTGGCGGCTGCTACACTTTCTGCGTGCGAAAGCTAATCGTCAATGCCGATGATTTAGGTCTGACCGCTGGAGTTAATCGAGCCATCATCGAAACCCACAACGGCGGAGTCGTGTCGTCGGCGACATTGATGGCCAACGGCGCCGCGTTCGACGACGCGGTGACGGCGGCCCGCTCGGCGCCGAATCTCTCCGTGGGATGTCACGTTGTATTGGTGGGCGGAACGCCGGTGTCGCCACCGGACGCAGTGGATACATTGCTGGCGATCCGCTCCGCAGAGCCCGACAAATTCTACTCCAGCCTTTCGGCCTTCGCCGCGCGCGCCATGTTGGGGGGCTTCGATCGCGATCAACTGGTCGCGGAAGTCACTGCCCAAATAAGGAAAATTCAATCCGCCGGTCTCCAGGTAACTCATCTCGATACGCACAAACACGCGCACATCTTTCCCGAGATTCTTGCGGCACTGCTGCGAGCCGCGCGGATTTGCGGCGTTCGCGCGATCCGCAATCCGTTCGTTCCCGTGAAAGCGATGCACGCACGGCAATTCAAAAGCAGGCGAGATCTCTGGAAGCGTTATGGCCAGGTGCGCATGCTGCACACCTTCTCCGGGCAATTCCTACAGCGGACCAGGCGCGCCGGACTGCTTACGCCCGATGGTGTGGTTGGAGTGATCGAGACCGGATCGGTGGAGAGTTCCGGCTATAGTGCCCTGCTGCGCCAGACGCTCGCGAGCCTGCCCGAGGGAACATGGGAATTCGTCTGCCATCCCGGCTACAACGACGCCGACTTGCGCGCGGCCGGCACGCGATTGCTCGATTCTCGCGAGGAGGAGCGGCGTCTGCTGAGTTCGACGGAACTGCGACAGTTTCTGGAGGAGCAAAAGATCCGCGTCATCAGTTATCGGGAATTCGCGGAGACGTCCGCGGAAACGCCCGCGAAAATCCGCTCTTGATTGAAGATGGCAGGTATCGAAAGTGGTACTTCGCTCGTTACTGCGCCGGCAAACTTTGCAATATCGCGGCGCTTCCGAGGGCGGTATTATCGCACGATCAGATACAAGGATAGGGCATGGCTGAGCATCGACAAACCGAACCTCGCCTTACTGTGGACCTGCCCGTGCGTCTTTGGGGAATGAGCGCCGAGGGACGACCCTTTTCCCAACATGCTCGCGCTCGGAACATCAGTTCGGGGGGCGCACTGATCTCCGGAGTCGAAAACGAACTGAAAGTGGGTGACGTGATCGGAGTGCAGTGCGACGAGAAAAAGACGCGCTGCACGGTGATCTGGGTGATGAACGCCGGCTCGGTCAAGAAAAATCAAGTGGGGATGAAGCTGCTCGCCGATCAGGAGTGCCCATGGAAAAACTATCTGTCGCTCGAGGGCGCGACGGTGACAATTTCTCCCTCCAACCGCCGTCGCTGGCACCGGCATAAGATTTCGCTTCCCCTGGAACTACGTGACGAGCGCGTCAATGCGCCGACCCGCATTAGTGCCACCGACGTGAGCGGCAATGGATGCTACATCGAGACCATGCTGCCTTTGCCGCTCGGAACTGTGCTGCGGGTGGATTTCTGGCTGGAATCGGAGCACATCAATGTCACGGCGGTGGTGCGGACGTGCGATCCAGGCGTGGGCAACGGAATCGAGTTCACTGGAATGCCCCCCGACGGGAAGCAACGAATGGAGGCCTATCTGGACTCGATTGACCCGCAGAGGGGAATCTCGAATCCAAAGCCGGAGTAGCGTTCGCGGGCGGGCATCCGATTTCCGGTAGAGACGCGGCTTGCCGCGTCTCCCGCCGCGTCCGAAGCAGACGGGGCAAGCCCCGTCTCTACATGGACGTATCTGCGTAGCGGGCGAGCACAATCGCGCGAAGCAGTCCGCCCATCGTGAATTCGCGGGCCTCGATGGCGACCGGCATCTGCAATTCGCGCAGCGTCGCCGAAGTCACCGGACCAATCGAAGCAAACTGGACATGCTTGAGCAAACCCACGCTGAGTGACCCTGCCTTGGAGTTGCCCAATAGTTCGGCAAAGTTCTTGGCGGTGGAGGAACTGGTGAAGGTCACGATGTGCGGGCGTCGAGCTGCATTCTTCATCAGCGTGCGCAGGCGCGCACGCGATTTCTCGGGCACCACGGTCTCGTAAGCTTCGACCACATCGACTTCTGCTCCGGCGGCTCGCAGCTCCTCTGGAATCACGTCGCGCGCGACTTTGGCTCGTATCAGCACGACGTGCTTGCCGTTGACCTTATCGCGCAGCCCCTTCACCACAGACTCGGCGACGTACTCCTCCGGAACCATCTTGACCTTTAGTCCATGCTTCACAATTGCCTTCTTGGTTGCAGGCCCGATCGCAGCAATCTGGAGATGCGCGAGAGTCCGGCGCGCGAGGCGAAGCTTCCGGAAGCGATCCCACATGGCTTCGACGCCGTTGGCGCTCGTGAAAATGAGCCAGTCGTAGCTCCGGATATTTTTCAGAGCCTCGTCAAGTGGCCGGTACGATGGCGGCTTGCGGATCTCAATGAATGGGATTTCGATTACCGTTGCGCCCAGACTGCGCAAGCTCGCGGAAAGGCTGCCGGCCTGGTGATGGGCACGTCCGACAAGAATCCGAGTGCCGGCGAGGGGATGGTGTTCGTTGGGCTTCATGGATCAGGTGTCAGGTCTCAGGTGTTAGGTCTCAGGCGTCAAGTTTTCCTGAGACCTGAAACCTAACACCCGAGACCTGCCTCTAAGGTTGTTGCGGTAAAGCGAAACCTTCGCCGTAGACTTCTTCGAGAATAACATCGCCGCCTCGGCGGAGCAGGGTCTCGCCGACTTCTTCGCCCAAGCGTACGGGATCATCGCCCTCTCGGGCCTCGCGCAGAACTTTTGTTCCATCGGGACGCGCTACGACCGCGTTCAGGTGAATGTGACCTCCCGCTAGTTCGGCGAAGGCCCCGATGGGGACCTGGCAGCCGCCGCCGAGTTTGTTGAGCAAGGCTCGCTCGCAACTGGTGGTGGCGCGGGCGGCGGCGTCATCAAGAAATGCGACAACCGCCAGCGTTGCCGCGTCGCCGTTGCGAATTTCGATTGCCAAGGCGCCTTGTCCGGCGGCGGGGGTCATTACTTCCGCAGCGATCACCTGACGGACCAGTTGCGTTTTGCCCAGACGGTTCAGGCCGGCGGCGGCGAGAATGATGGCATCGTAGTCGCCGGATTCGAGCTTGCGCAGGCGCGTGTCAACATTGCCGCGGAGCGGGTGAATCTCAAGATCCGGACGAAAAGCCTTCAACTGAGCCTGTCGGCGCAAGCTGCTGGTACCAACGTTCGCATGCTGCGGCAGCGCTTCGATACCGGCGAACTTCACGGAACAAAAAACGTCGCGTGGATCTTCGCGGGTAGTGATGGCGGCAATTTCGAAATCGGGGCTCAGCTCCGTTGGCAAATCTTTCAAGCTGTGCACCGCGAGGTCGACACGATTTTCGAGAAGGGCTTCTTCGATTTCTTTTGTGAACATTCCCTTAGTGCCGACTTTGGCGAGCGCAACGTCGGTGATTTTATCGCCCGTAGTCTTGATGATCTCGATCTCAACGGTGTTGCCCCGAGCGCGCAGCAGCTCGGAGATGTGATGGGCCTGCCAGAGAGCTAATTGCGAGCCGCGGGAACCGATGCGCAAGCGGGCCATCAGTCTTCCGGTCCTTTTTCTGCACCTCGGCCACGGGCTGACTTCGAAGCCGCGGCGCCCTTTTCTTCATCTTCGTTATGCAGGTTGTCGTGAAGGTCGTCGTGCAGGTTAAAGAGGCGACGCACCAGGTCGATGACGGTGGTGGATTCCGGATCGCGCGCCGCCGTCTTCAGGGTGCTGATGGGAGTGTGCATGATTTTATTGACGATGCCCCGAGTCAGCGCTTCAACGGCGAGTTCCTGGTCGGTGGTCATGGGACCGAGGCGTCCGCGAACGCGATCAATCTCGGCCTGGCGAATGGTTTCGAGATGGTCCTGCAAGCTGACGATGGTAGGAACCACGTCGAGAGTCTGCAGGCGAGCGTGGAATTTTGCGACCTCGCCATTGACGATCGCCTCCGCCTTATCCGCTTCCTTCTTGCGATCCGCGACGTGGGATGAGACTGCTTGCTGCAGATCGTCGATGTCGTAGACAAAAATGCCGTCGAGCTTGTTCATCGCTGGATCGACGTCGCGAGGGACAGCGATATCGATGAAGAACATGGGGCGGTTGCGGCGCAGCGCCATTAGTTTTTCGCCGTGCTCGGGCCGGAAGATGAAATGAGGCGAGCCGGTCGAGGTGATGACGATATCCGCGCGCTCGCACGAATCATAAAGCCGGCTAAACTCGATCGCCTGTCCGTCAAATTTGTGCGCCAGCCGGATGGCGCGGTCGTAGGTGCGGTTGGCCACAAAGATCGAAGCGGCGCCGTGCGCGAGCAGATGCCTGGCTGCTAACTCGCTCATCTTCCCGGCGCCGACCAGGTAGACGCTCTTGCCATTCAGGCTTCCGAAGATTTTCTTTGCCAGTTCGACGGCGACTGAAGCAATCGATACCGAAGACGATCCGACGGCGGTTTCGGTACGAACGCGTTTGGCCACGGCAAAAGCCCGTGTGAGCAACCGATCAAGCTGCGCGCGCACCGCTCCAACCGCGCGGGCCGTGGCATATGCTTCCTTTACCTGTCCCAGAATCTGGGGCTCGCCGACGACCATGGAGTCGAGGCTGGCGGCGACCCGAAAAATGTGGCGGACAGCTTCATCTTCGCGAAATTCGTAGAGATGACTTTCAAACTCGGCGAGGTCGGTCGCGAAATACTCGCGCAGGAATTCGCGCAGGTCGCCGGAACCGTTCTTCATCGTAGCGATAAATTCGACGCGGTTGCAGGTGGAGACAATCATGCCCTCGGAAACAGCGGGATGCTCGGCCAATCGCTTGCAGGCATCCGGCAGGCGCGACTCCGGAATGGCCAGGCGCTCGCGCACCTCGACCGGCGCGGTCTTGTGATTAACGCCAATGAGCTGGAATTTCATGACGCGATAAACCTGTGCATGGCGCTGAAATAGTTGGCGCTCCAGGCCACGATTGCCGTGGCAAAGGCCGCACTGGCGAGCAGGGCGGCGCGGCGTCCGCGCCATCCGGCATTCAGGCGCGTGAACACCATCAGCAGATACACGGCCCACATCAGGACGGAAAGCAGAATCTTGGGATCGAGAAAATCAATGCGGCCGTAAGTAGCTTCTGCGACCACAGAGCCCGCGATCAGGCCCAGCGTCATGAAGGGAAATCCGAGCATGAGCGAACGGTAGCCGATGTCGTCAATGACCTGGAGCGCGGGCAGCCGCGAGAACATTCCAGTTGAACTCTTGGACTTCAGGGCGCGTTCTTGCATAAGGTACAGAATGCTGGCGCCGAAGCTGAGGAATAGCGCCGCGTATCCGGTGAAGATCATCAGGATGTGAACGGCCAGCCAGCCCTTCTTCACGACATCTGAAGCGAACACGAGCGGTTGCTGACCGGTGGCGGCAACGAAGGTAAGCAGAAAAACCAGCGGAAAAATCACGATGCCCGGAGAAGTCGTCTTGTAGATGAGATAGGCAAGCATGAAGACGACCATGATCAGGAACGCCAGCAGCGATTCCGCGTTGTGAACCGACGCCGACGCGAGCTGTCCGGATTGCACAACAGCTTCGGTCAGCGAAACTAGATGAAAAACCATGCCGAGGTAGGAAGCGTGGAGCGCGACTTTGCTGAGGATTTCCGAGGTGCGCGTGAGCGCGACTAGCGCGTAGAGCAATCCCGCGGCGTAACACACGAGCGCGACGCGGAGCCAGACCAGGGTCATCATTCTTGGATGCTTTTGCAGGCCGGCGGATACCTCGCCAACCCGGCTGGATGATTATAGTTGGCCGGGCGGGAGGGCGTGGGCGAAACGTACGATGTTGCAAGTGCTTGTCCCGGAAACACGCGGAGCTTCAGGGCCGCTCGTAGGCGGGCATCATGCCGCAGTCGGAACCTTTGCTGTGCGTCGGCTCGCAGCCAACGCCTGCCACGCAATCACAAACGACGGGAGGAAGCACGCCGTTGCAATGACGCTCCAAACCACGGTGGCAATGCCGGGCTCTCCCATCCGTGCGATCGCGGGGATGGAGTTTATGGCGCGAACGACAATGAACACCATAGCGAACGGATAGCTGCGCATCATCCACTCGCGGTGCTGCTGGATCCTGCCCGTGCGAATGCAGTAGAGGCCGGTGGCGGTGGTCGCAAGCCAACCAACTGCTTGGATCGTGGAAGCCGTAGCGAGGGTCATAATGGGCAGCCGTATGGCAACCACAATTGCAGCCGGACCAGAGATTGCGACGCTGCCGACGTAAATGCGTCCCATCACACGATGCACTTGCAGATAGCGCTGACGCAGACGGCTCGAAAACTGGAACACGCCGAGGAGAAGCGCGAGAGCCCCAGGAATGCCGTGCGCCAGCATCAGCCATGGAATTACCGCGTAGCGCTGACGCAGGAATGAGCGGGAGTCCAGGAGGGTCCGGTCGCGAGTGACCACGACGAACACCGTCATCAGACTGAACACAATCCACATGACATGCTTGGCCTGGAATGAATTTCTACGAGTCACGGACACTGGAGCAACGGTCGACAGTGGTCCCTCCACAGACGCTTCGATCCTTTAGCAGCGCTGTCAAAGCACAGCGAGCATAGCACCTCTTGTGAATTTGCGGTGGGATTGTTTAATTGCGTTTACAGTGTATACTTAATTGCCACAAGAGATCGTGAACCGCGCTCAACACCAAAAGGACCCCTAAAACGGGTATGACCCTGTACACCGCAGTCAGCATCTCTGCCGACGGATCCACCATTGCCGGCCAGTACTTTGACGCCCAGTTCAATTTCGGCAACTGGACAGCACACATAACCAAGTAAGCAGACCGAATTCGGCAGGGACTGGCAGCGTCGTCAACGACGGCGGCGCTTGCCCGTCCGCCGTCTGCCAGGGGCACTTATCTTCATCTATATCTATCCCACCGGGCCGCCCGCGGAACCCGCAAATCTATTCCACGCCTAACGATGCCAGAGATTCTTCCAGCGACTGCGAATCAACGTGCAGTTGGCGGCCGTGCGCCTGCATTTCTTCCAGTTCGTCGAAGGCGCGGAACAGCCGCATCTTGACCGCGGCGTACTGCTCGGAATCGGAGAGGGACCGTCCATGGGATTCCGCCCAGGCGGCGACGACCTTATGCGGGAGGAAAATACTGACCGCATAGGTCAGCCTACGGTCGGAGGTAACATCGAAGATGTACTCGTTGGCGTCAGGTTCACGGGCGCCGGATGTCTGGGTGGGACGTTTCCCGACGAAATAATACTGGTAAACGTAGCCTTGAGATCCGGTATAGGTTTTGAGGCGACGGATGGTCATAGCGCTGTCGCCGGTCGTTGGTCGTTAGTCGTTGGGCAAAAGGACATTCGTTGGTCCTTGGTCGTTGGCGAACCGGAGGAGCGCGGAAACTCTGGGGATTCCATAAAGAGCGCGTGCACGGACATTGACGAACATAGGAATCCCCAACGACCAACGACTACCTGCTGCTATTCCCCGGCGAAATCACTCTCCCATACTCACTTGCGCGCGCCAGCCGATCAAACATGCGCCAGGCGGCGAGCGAGATGTTGCTGATGGCTTCTTCTCCGTCCCGCTCGCGATGCAGGTAGGTCGTCATGACACAGAGGACATAGGGACGCTTGTCGACGAAGATCACTCCCGAATCGTTGCGCACGCCTTGGAGCGCGCCGGGCTTGTCGGCGATCTTCAAATCGTCGGGGAGATTGCGCGGGATCCAACTGTCTTTGTGAGTGGAGAGGACTTTGAAGAAATCGTCGGTCATCTCTTTGTTCAGTATTTCGCCGCGATAAAGCGCTTGGAGCAGGTTCAACATCTCGTTGGGCGTGGAGATATTTTCGCGGCCTTCAGCAGCGGCCTTGAGGTCCATCATCTTGCGGCGGAGGCGGGTGTCGCGCAGCCCCTGCGCCTTCAAGAAGGCATTCACGTTATCCATGCCGACGCGATCGATGAGGACGTTGGTAGCAGAGTTGTCGCTGACGGCGACCATCATGGTAGCGAGGTCGCGCAGCGTGATCTGGGTAACTCCCGGCGTGAGGCCACCCATGATGTCGCTGTCCTGGACCAGGTCAGCAGCGTTCACGGTATAAAGATCCGTGAGCTTCAGCTTGCCTTGCTGGGCTTGCCGGTACAGTTCGGCGAGGACGCAGATCTTTATGGAGCTCGCCTGCGGGTAAACGTCGTTGGCGTGAAGCAGGTATTTGTGGCCGTCGGTGAGATCGACGATTGCGACGCCCATCACGCCATCGAGATTGCGGTCGATGTCAAGAATGGATTTTTCAAGCTTCATCCAGAGGACGGTCTGCTTCTCGGTGGGAGGCGGCGGTGAGGTTTGAGCGAACGCGGACGCGGCCAGACTCCCGGCTAAGCAAAGACAAGCCAAAGTCAGCAAGGCGGCAAGTCGTTTTTGAGCCATCGTTCTTCTTGACATGAACTAGATCTTTGCCTCCCGCAGACGTTTGACGGCGGTTTCCGAGGTGACGGGAGAATAATAAATCTCTTTGAAAGTGTACGACCTTGCCTTGGCCTCAAGAATGGGAAGAATCTCGATGTGCCAGTGGTAATCGTCATCGAGTGTTTTCCAATATCCGAGTGTTGCCGAAGGATGTTGGCTATTGGGCGAAGTGTGGAGCACCAAGTGGAACGCTTCGGTGACGATGCGGATACGTTGCAGGGTGCGCCGCAGCAGCGCGGCGAGATCGGTCAGCGTGCCCACGCGCGACGAACCGGTGCGCTCAAAGGATGATTCGTGGCTGCGAGGCATGATCCAGGTCTCGTACGGGACGCGCGGAGCATACGGGCAGAAGGCCACGTAGTCTCCTCGAGTTTCGACGATGCGCAGGTTCTGACGCTCCTCTTGCGCCAGAATGTCGCAGAACACGCAGCGCTCTTTGCTCTCGAAGTACTCGCGTCCGGCGCGGAGTTCGTAGAGGACGCGGCGAGGCACGAAAATAGTTGCCGTCAGCTGGGAAGTGGGGTGGTCGAATTCCTGTCCCGCGGCCTCGCCGTGATTCTTGA
>WNFA01006128.1_pt1 | contig 17628 bp, 15 predicted proteins | sample 5400481 | NCBI WGS metagenome assembly WNFA01 (sample SAMN13153340, study PRJNA577476) | soil metagenome | isolation source: 120 cm saprolite under Douglas fir tree site 2 hole 1 replicate 2 | place: USA:California | collected 2015-04-18
TGGAAAGTACTGAGAAAAGTACGTAATTTGTATGGATTGGTACGGAGGAACCTGGGAACACCTGGGAAAGGGAGCGTGGTCGATCTTGCGAGGCTCGGTGACGTCAGCAATCAAGGAACGCCGGAGGAGGCTGCTTTACCCCTCTGGACGAGTGATACCTCTTTCGTGTGCCCATATCACAATCTGCCTGCGCGAGGTGCATTGCAGCTTAGACATGATATTGGCAACATGGGACTCCACCGTGCGTTCGCTGATCACCAGTTCCTCTGCAATCTCACGATTGAATTTCCCCTGGGCAATGAGCGCCGTGACTTCGCGCTCACGCCTGGTGAGACCGCTCCGTGCATCTAGAAGAGGGGACTTCGGTGCTCGCTTTGCCGCGGGCAAGGTTGCCAGGGCTGCACGCGAGAACTGTTCGCTCATGTCAGCGTCATCAATCGTCTCAGCGAGGGACCTGATGCCTTCTCGCGCCTGCGCAAACTCGCGCGCTGCCTGCTCACTGCCCTTGCCACGCTGATGCGCGTACCCTGCTGCACGATGAATGCGCCAGAGCAATGCCTGTTCCTGCCGCTGGAGCGCACCACGCTCTGCTTCACTCAAGGCCGCTATCGCTTCTTCTGTGCGACGCAGGGCAACCAGGGCTTCGCCTTTCAGTTTCAGCAACCAGGGGATCGGTTGCTTCGTAGTGTCAGCACCGGGAGCAGTGACAAGCAGAGTATCAGCGATATCCAGGGCTCTGCCGGGGTGCCCTTGCGCGAGAGCCAGTTCGCCCCAGACCCAGAAGAGCCGTCGCTCTGGCGAGGTCCGTGGACGCTGCGTGCGAGGGAGAGACGCTTCCAGCAGTGCTTCGGCCCGCGAGCGTTCGTTTCTCAGGAGGTACGCCAGGGTCAGGTATGCTGTGATGTTGCCCATCCACCAGGCAGAGCCCACCTGCGATGCGAACGCCAGCCCGGCCTCGAGCGCCTGTATCGCCGAAGGAGCGTCGAGCAGAAGGACAGAGAGACGCCCCAGGACGAAAGAGGCCCCGGCCATCCACTGCTGGTGTTCGATTTCGGTAGCAAGACGTAATGCCTCTTGCGCATGCGAAAGCGCGGCACCAAATTCGCCAAAGGAGGTCAGCAGCATACCTGACACGAACTCGGCATAGGCCTGCCCGGCCGGTGAGTCGATTCGACGTGCCAGCCGGAGCGCCTCTGTGGTGTCTCGCAAACACTCATCACGTGTCAAGAGCGCACTCAGCGTCGTCTCTGCCAGGTTCGGCCCTGCATAGACCGCGCGGGAGGTGAGGCTGGAAACCAGGCTTTGCGTATTGTTCAATGCCCGGAACAGGTCGATCGCTTGCCCAAATTCGTTGACCGTGGTGATGAGGTCATCGTGCAGCCCATGCGCCTGTCCGAGCAGATCAAGCGTTTCAGCCGTCCCCTGCCTATCCGCTATGGTCTCAAAGAGGGCAAGCGCTTCCCGGTGGGCTTGCAGACCCTCTTCAGGCTGTCCAGTATTGACGAGCCAGTTCCCCAGCCGATTCAGGCTCCGTGCCTGCAAAGCAGGATCAGCGAGCGTGGACGCGAGGGTGAGCGCATCGCGGAACCACGATCCGGCCTGCGCATAGTCGCGGCCTGCCCATAAAAAGCCGAGCGCCAGGAGGCACTGCCATTCCATCAGGCGATCCCGCGTCTCTTGCGCGTAGCGCAAGGCCTGTGCATAGTCACGACGAGCCTGTTCAAACTCACCCAGCGTTTCATAGGCCCGCCCTCGTAATTGGTAGATGGTTGCTACTGGCTTCATCTTTAGCTGCGACGCGGCATGCAACGCCTGCGTGAAGTGCTCGGCGGCGGCGCGTGGTGCGTACAGGTGGAGCGCCCTTTCTCCAGCACGTTGCCCATACTCCACGGCCTTTGACCAGACTTCTCCTTCGGAGAAATGATAGGCGAGGTCGACCAGCTGGGCATCCAGGATCGAGGAAGGGAGGGCGCGCTGCTCTATCGTTTCGGCAATGGTACGGTGCAATGTTCTGCGTTCGCCTGTCAGCAGTTCTGAGTAGACGGCCTGTCGTATGAGGGCATGACGGAAAGCGAACTGGTCGGCGGCTTCTTCACTCACCAATTGAGCCGCCACCAATTCTTTCATCAATGCGAGCAGGTGTGACTCGTCGGCATGCATGACCTGCTGCACTATGGTGAGGTCGAAGCGCCTTCCCGCCACCGCCGCCAGGGTCAAGACCTGCCTGGCCGGAACACTCAACTGTTTTGTCCGTTGGTAGACGGCATCATGCACGCTGCGTGGAATGGATGGAGAGTGTGTGTGCGTTCCGAAAAGCAGCGTGCGCTCCCACACTCCCTCTCTGTCGCTGATCTCACCGGTTGCGATCAGCGATTTCAGGGCCTCCTCAATGAAGAAGGGGTTTCCCTCTGTCAACTGGTACAGGCTCTCGAGCAGACCGGTAGGCACTGCCTGGTGCATGGCAAAGATAGCCTGGAGCATCGCATCGACGTCGGCACGGTCGAGCCGTTGCAAGGACACGTCCTGGGCCAGGTGTTCCCGGTCAAATTCCGCCAGGCAGTGCCTCAACTCGGCAGACCCTTCATCGCTGCGGTAGGTCAGCACAAACAGGATGGGTAGGCGAGTAGAGCTTCGTGCCAGGTACACCAGGAGTTCGAGGCTGGTCTCGTCGCTCCAGTGGAGATCCTCGAGAATGCACAGCAGCGGTTGGTGCGTGGCCTGCTCTGTAAAAAATTGCAGCAACAGGGCAAACAGACGGCGTTGCTCCTGTTGTGGATCAAGAGAGGACGCTACGATGAGAGGTGGATGCTCGGGTATGAGAGGCGTCACATCAGGGAAAACCTGTGAGAGTTCCTGCGCAAACGGTAGCAGGTCGTGATGTCTCGTCAGAGGGGATACACCGGAAAAGTACGAACGCAGCAGATCAAGAAAGGGAGCATAGGGAAACGCACGATCTGCCTGAAAGCAGTTCCCTTGTAGTGGCAAAAAGCCCTGGCTGGCGGCGTAGGTTTTCACCTCCGCGACCAGGCGCGATTTGCCAACGCCCGCTTCCCCGCTGAGCAGGGCAACCTGCCCCCTGCCGCTTTTCGCCTGCTCAAGAAGCAGGTGGAAGGCGGCGAGATCGGCTGTGCGCCCGATCAAGACGGGGCAAACGACTGATGCATTGATGTTCTTAGGCATGGTTCATTTTAAGCGTAACACAATGTGACAATTGAACGATTTAACAGCCTCGAAAAAAATGCTTCAAGCCTTGTTAGAGGCCATTTCACGATTATTTCGTCAAATGAATAATTGTCACGTTCGTTTGAACCATGCCTTAACTCCTCAGCGGGTGTGCGTGAAAGGCACGAGCTTCCATTCTAAATTCCAGCGCGACCAAGAGCGGTGCGCACATCTTCTTCGCTCGGTGTCAGGTAAATTCCTGTGGTGGAGAGACGACTATGCCCTAACACCCGTTGAACTTCTGGCAACTGTGCTCCACGCTCCAGCATCCGTCGGGCCAGGCTGTGGCGCAGCATGTGAGGCGTTACGGTTTCCAGGCGTCGAGCCAGGTCGCGCAGAGACTCGCTGCGTGTGATGTCCTGCTCACGTTGGGCCTCGGTTCGCAGTTGTTGTGCTGCTGCTTGTCCCAACTGCTGTACCATACGTTGGGCGACCCGCTGGGTAATGCCTACCCTCTCAAGATAGCGGCGCAGAAGACGCTCCGCATCAGAATGGAGCGGAACACGACGCGCTTTTCCCGCCTTCCCGCTTCGCACTGTGACCGTCCCGCCTCCGAGATCAAGATCACGCAATTGCAGGTCACAGGCTTCCTGAACGCGTAATCCTGCGTAGATGAGGAGTGCTAACAAGGCCTCATTCCTTGTGCGAAGCTGTAGATGCCGTTCAGCCCGAGCAACACGAAGTAAGGCATCCACAGCTTCTGTAGGCAGTGAGCGAGGTGCCAAGGGGTCTGTGGAAACATCCTTCACATCAGTGGTCGGATTCTCTGTGAGCAGATGAGCGAGCACCGCCCACTGGCAGTAGCCACGGAGAGATGCCAAACCGCGATTGATCGTGGCGGGAGCGGCTCCATCGTCCCGTTGACGAGTCAGTTGCCAGTCGCGGAGGTCCTCGTGACGCAACAACGCCGGGTCGAACGTCCGTCGTCGTGTGTACTCCCACCAAGCGACGAAATGGGTCAGATCCTGGCGGACGACTTTCAGCGTTGCTGGTGCGCGTCGTTTCGTATGTAAGACTTCCAGATAGTGTTCAAGCGAAGGGTGCAATTCAGGACTCCTTTGTGATAGCTCTGCTTATTCTATCACAACTATGCAGATTCTACGACATGCCAAATGGAGTTGAAGCTATCCGATATCTACACCTTCTCCGACGTGTTCCCCTGGTTTTTGCGGCTGACGGGTCGGAGAAGGGGACTTCTCCGACCTGTTGGCCTTCTATCAGAGAATCGTGCCGCTCTCACCGTTGTGCTTTTCAGAGCACGTGTTGTCATGCGCTGCATGAGCAGGTGCTCACCATGAAAACAAGAAGGAGAAGTCTCATGAAGCGACATTGGACCAACGAAGAGTTGGCCGACGACTTTACCCTCTCATCCAAAGAACTTGACCTGATCGGCGACAGCAAGACCGATCACAATCTGCTAGGCGCGGCCTGCCTGTTGAAGTATTTCCAGTATGAGGGACGCTTTCCCGCTCAAAAGCAAGATGTTCCTCCCATCGTGATCGTGCATCTGGCCCAGCAACTGGGAGTGATTCCGGAGAAGATCATTCCCTACGACTGGGATGGACGCACCATCAAGGCCCATCGCGCTGCCATCCGCACCTTTCTCGACGTGCATGAGGCCACCCTCGCCGATGAGGAGGCGGTGGTCGAATGGCTCTGCCAGCAGGTCCTCGCAGAGCAGCGGCAAGAAGATGCCCTCATTGCCTCGGTCTACACCCGCTGTAAAGACGAGCGCATCGAACCACCGACGCCCGACCGCGTGCGCCGTCTCGTGCATACGGCGATCCATCGCTTTGATGAACAGCTCTGTGCTTCCATCATGCAGCGACTCTCCACGGAGACGCGCACGCACCTGGATGCGCTCCTCACCGTGGTGATCGCCGAGGCTGAAGAACGGGAAGAGACCATGTCCACTGAACAGGTCGCGCAGGCTGAGGAAGGAAGAGAAGGAACCCCGGAGGAATCGGCATCGCCACGTCCCCAATCGGCCCTGCACGCGCTCAAACAGGATACCGGTCCCGTCGGACTGTTGCAAGAGGTGCGCCGCCATCCTGACCCCATCCGCTTCACTCTGCTCTCCGCCTATTGTTGGCGGCGACGGCAGGAGATTGTGGATACTCTGGTCGAACTGCTGATGGATGTGGTCCACCATCTGGGTACGAAGGCCGAGCGACGCGTCGAGAAAGCCTTCGTCAAGGACATCAAAAAGGTGTCCGGAAAAACCAATCTCCTGTTCCGCTTAGCGGAAGCAGCCGTTGACAAGCCGGACGGCACCATTCGCGAGGTAGTCTTCCCGGTGGTGGGTGAGCAAACCCTGCGTGACCTGGTCAAAGAATACAAGGCTGGTGGATACCAGCAGCAGGTGCAGAAGGCCATGCGTGGTCCCTACAGTAAGCATTACCGGCGCATGGTGCCGGTCATCTTGAAACACCTGGCGTTCTGCTCCTCGAACTCGGTGCATCAGCCCCTCGTCCAGGCCCTGGAGCTGCTCAAGAAGTATGTCGATGTCCCCCTCACCCAGGCCCACTTCGCCAGCTCCGAGACCGTTCCCCTCGACGATATCGTGCCCGCCACCTGGCGCAAAGCGGTGGTCACACGCGACAAAACAGGCAAGACCGAGCAGGTCAGCCGCATCAACTATGAACTGTGCGTGCTACACACCCTGCGCGAGAAAGTCCGCAGCAAAGAAGTCTGGGTCCAGCACGCCAATCGCTTCCGCAACCCTGACGATGACTTGCCCAAAGACTTTGAGAGCAAACGTAGCACCTACTATGAGGCCTTACGCCAGCCCCAGGACGTCGACACCTTCATCCGCCAGCTCCAGCAAGAGATGACGGCGGCCTTAGAGCAGCTCAACCAGACCATCCCCAACAACCCCCAGGTGCAACTGTTACCCAAAGGCGGCGGCTGGATCTCGCTCTCTCCCTTGCCTCCCCAGCCAGAACCGCAGCACCTGGGGCTGCTCAAAGCCGAGATGGGAAGACGCTGGCCCATGGTCGAACTGCTGGATCTCCTCAAGGAAACGGAGCTGCGAGCACCCTTTACCGACCACTTCAAGAGCCTGACCGGGCGAGAGAACCTGGATCGTGCAACTATTCAGAAACGGCTGCTGCTCTGCCTGCATGGCCTGGGCACCAATATCGGTCTCAAACGGGTCGCCGCGGGTGATCATGGGGAAAGCTACCGTGATCTGCTCTACGCACGCAACCGCTTTCTCACCAAAGAGACCATGCGAGCAGCGATTACGGAAGTGGCCAACGCTATCTTCCGCGTCCGGCTCACGCAGATCTGGGGAGAGGGTACCACGGCCTGCGCGTCTGACTCCAAGAAATTTTCGGCTTGGGACCAGAATCTGATGACCGAGTGGCACACGCGCTATCGCGGACCAGGAGTGCTCATCTACTGGCACGTAGAGCGCAAAGCGACCTGCATCTACTCGCAACTCAAACACTGTTCCTCCTCAGAAGTCGCGGCCATGATCACTGGTTTGTTGCGCCATTGCTCGGAGATGCAGGTCGATCGCAATTACGTCGATACTCATGGTCAGAGCGAGATCGGTTTTGCGTTCTGTCACCTCCTGGGCTTCCAACTGTTGCCGCGCTTGAAAAACCTCCATGCGCAAAAGCTCTATCGTCCCGAAACAGGCCAACCCGATGCCTATCCCAACTTACAAAACATCCTCACGCGACCGATCAGATGGGAACTCATCCGGCAACACTACGACGAGATGATCAAATTCGCCACCGCGCTCCGCCTGGGCACGGCCGAGGCGGAGGAGATTCTGCGCCGCTTTACGCACAATGGCATACAGCACCCGACGTATACAGCACTTCTAGAGCTTGGCAAGGTGCGACGCACGATCTTTCTCTGTCATTACCTAAGCTCAGGGGCCCTCAGGCGCGAGATCCAGGAAGGGTTAAACGTCATCGAGAACTGGAATTCCGCCACCAATTTTATCCACTACGGTCGCCATGGGGAATTCAGCACCAACCACCTGGAAGATCAGGAACTGGCCATGCTGGCACTACACTTGCTCCAAATCTCGTTAGTGTTCATCCAAACCTTGATGATTCAAGATGTCTTATCGGAACCGGCATGGATGAATAAGATGACCAAAGAGGACCTGCGCGGATTGACGCCGCTGATCTATAGCAATGTCAATCCCTATGGACTCATTCGGCTGAACATGACCGAACGCCTGGTGATCGAACGGGCTGAGGCGGTGTAAAGCACAGTTTCATCCTTCCTACAGCAAGTGGAAACATCCGAGGCAAGAGACAGTTCACGTCGAACTGTCTCTTGCCTCCAGCAATATTGCTAACTTGCCCCTGGTGTCACCAATGTATGTATTAGGCCTTCCTGGGCGGAAACAGACGATTTCAGGGGTGTCTGTGGTCCTCTTAGTCCCATCAAGGTTAAGAGTCGTTCATCTGCACCCTCTGCTTCCACCAATTCTGCCTCGCTCTCAATGGCGTTCCGTAGCGCCAATGTCACCCGTGCTTCAGATAAAGCCGTTTGTTGCAAATGAGCCAGGGTAATGGTTTTTGCACCTTCAGAGAGAGCAAGGCCAAGCGCCCGGTTCAGGTGCAATTTGAGCAGGCCAATACAGCCGATACTGCGGGCGTACAAGAATTCCCAGGATTGTTCTGCAAGAAGTGGCTCCTCCTCAACTGGTAATTGCCGTTGCAAAGCCCACAATGCGCTTTGGAAAAGCTGAACGTCTTCTTCTTTAGCCGCATCGTAGCGAGGAAAATGGACATCAACGCTGCGGCATGCGAGTTGGGCATTGACCGTTCTGAACGGTCGCATTTCGTAGGTACCCACCAGAATATGACTGACCCCCGTCAAATTCTCGAAATATTTCAGGTGATCAAGCTGATCTTGCAAGCGCCTCCCGCTGCTCGCCTTCGCCAGGTGGTGCGCCTCATCTACGATGATAGCGAGGGGCTGGCGATGGAGCAGTGCGGATTCCATTGCTTCGCGTAACTCGCGCGTGCGGATTCTGGCTGTTTTCCCATCCACAAACGGGTCCTGCAATCCTCGCAAGACAGCTCGGTAGTAGGTTGGCCAGTCAAAGCGACTGGTGTCTTCCCCCGCTGCCGTAATACTGGCGAAAGGAATGAAGCCAGGGTCACGGCGCATTTGCTCTTCATACCTCGCAAGAAGCCGTTGTTCGAGCAGGCGAATGAGCGTGGTTTTTCCAACACGACTTGGACCAATGACCAGGACCATGGTTCCAGGCCGCCTCATGCTCGCACCTTCCCCTGGAGAGCAAATGGCCTGAAGGGTGGCATCAAGCGCTGTGAGGAGACGCGGATGCTCAATGAGGCACTGGTGCTCGAAGTACTCTTGCCTGGCCCCCGACGGTTGCTGCAAGAGATGGAGCGGGAAACGCTCAGGCTCCTCATTCAGCGTATCTGGTGGCTCTCCGGGTTGAAGTAATTTCTCGTCGCTCCTATGGTAATCCGCTTGAAAACAAGGAGTTTGCGCGGCTTGTCCGCTGTTTCTGGAGAGTCTAATATCTGGTCGGGCTTGAGATCCCTCGAACTGGAAGCGGGGCGAGTGGGAGCGGTCTCCGTTCTCTTTTTGCCTTCCAGGACAGCAAGAGCCGTTCTGGTTTCCCGATCATGACGTTGCTGGCGCAAGATGGGTTCAACCGAGTCGTTTTCCCGTCGAAAAGCCGCTAACTGCTTCTGCGTCGCCTCAACCTGTTCTCTTCCGTGTAACAGGCGATTACGCTCCCGGAGTTCCTCGGCAAGCAGGTGCAGTTCACGTTCAGAGCAGCCAGCAAATTCGTTGTATGGGGTAATGCACTGTCTCCATTTGCCGTCAATGTAGGCAAACCCGACACTCACATCAAAGGGGTCGTAGCGGACTTTGACCTGGGTCCGTTCTACCGTTGGGTCCCGCATGGCCTCACACCAGTAATCCAGGTAGTTCATCCGTACTCCGACCCCCGGCTGGACCAAGGCTGTCCCTTTCCTGGTGGTGGGAAGCGTCGCCATGAGGAAGGTTTCATCGAACGGAATCAGCTTGTGCATGCGTGCCCCGTCACGTTCAAGGCGCTGTTCGTAGGCTGCTCGTGGAGTCATCCCCAACGCCGGATGTGGAATGGTGTCATACTCTTCGTCTGCCCATTGTTGCACACGCTCAGCGAGAGCGGGAAGTGTCCAAACAGCTTGTTGCCGGGGATCGGTCGCTTTGGTCAGCTTACGCGGTTGCTGCGTTGCCTGGGTGTTCCCAAGCAAATGATCCAACACCTCGGTCTCAAGGCTTCCGAAGAGTCTTTCTTGTGGCGACCCGAATCGTGGTTCAGCAGAGGGACGTTGCTGTTTGCGCACCCGATAGAGCGCCAGCAATTGCTCAAAGTAGACACTGTGAAATTCTGGTCCCCCATCCACCACGATGGCCGTTGGGAGTCTCCCGTAGCGTTTGACGCAGAGCCGCAAGACCATAAGGCACGAACGATAACTGGGCGGATCGAAGGTCAGAGAGTACGCGGCGATCCGCCGAGGATGAGAAAGAATGAGCAACGTCAGCCAGCATTTCCCCAGCAGTTGACCGGTGCGGGAATCACACAGGAACACATTGAGCTCTGTGTGATCGAGGTGGGCCAGGCTCCAGGCATATGTCCCATGTCGAGCAAGGGTCTTTTCCGCTTCCCGGTGGTAATCCTTGAAAGGGTAGGCGGCGCGGGTTCCCTCGCGCGCGACTGTTTGGTCATATCTCGCTTTGTGACGCTGAACTTCTGTGTAAAAGGTGCGCTGCGTAGTCGGCGAAATCTTTTGCTCCTCGCACCGCTTGAGATATTCTCCGTAGGCTCCACGCCTGGGCTTTCTCGTCACCGTATCGGAGTGCGTTTTGAGAACCTCTTCGATGAGGGCACGGGATTCTGGTGCCAGCCGACTGGCGCTTCCGCAGGTGTGATACCTGGGAAGAAGACCAAGGAAACCACTCCCGTAGCGCATTTCTGCTTCACGATACCACTGCTTCCAGCGAAATCTCGTTCGTTCGGGGACGGCGGCACGCTTTGCAGTACTCTGCGCCTGCTCTTCATCTTCATATTGTTCTGGGTTGATAACCCGGTTGCGAAAAATGGCCGGCGCGAGATCGATATCACCAGCTTGTTCGAGTAATATGCGCCCCTCTGGCGTGATACTCGAAGGCATCCCCTGATGATCTCCGACAATTTTTCCCGCTTTCACCAACTTCTCAAAAGCAGCGTAAGGGAGCGCAAAAGGATCATGTTCAGCACTCACCAGCGTAATGTCCTGCTGGCCGACATTCGCGATCTGCCAGATCTTTCCATCCCAGGCGACGGTAGTGCCTGGCGAAATGATCACCGGATGAGCAAGAAGATCACGACCACTGGCCGATGTCCCGCGATGCAACAGAGCCCGTGCAAGCTCTCGATCTCGAAAGACGGGTACTCGGTCTGGTTCAGAAAGTCGATGTGTTGCTAAATCGACGTACAGGTAATGCTGGCAATGGCGATATTGATGGCATCCGTGCTGACACGCGGAACCTCCAGGCGGAGATCGGTAAGGGTGATCCCTGGGTGCTCGTCTACAACCTGGAAGAGGATGGTCAAATCTGTTTCAGAGATTGCAAGGTAGTCGAGAGCCTGGTAGTAGTCTTCGAGGAATTGCCAGTTTTCCTGAGCAGCCCAATTGATCTCATCAGAGGCACGCACGCGGTAGGTCAGCCCGTATCTGGCGGCAAATGCCTCACCAGGAGGGCAGCGCCAGATTCCATGTTCATCCAGCAGATAGCGCTTGGGGCGCGTTTGAGCCTGCCGTAGCAGTTCCTGCGTAGGTTTGCACTCCTGCCAACCAGCGCTACCGTAGCCGAAGACAAAGTAGTCTGCCGTATGCATTGGCCGTTGCAGGCGACCACGCCTATCCTGATATTCCAGGGGGATCGCAGGAGGCTGGTCCCATATCTCCAGCACATTGTCATCATGCTCTGCTTCAAGCAGAAACGCAAATTCGACTTTGTGGCTTTCCGCTTTGATGATGCATTGCATTTTCTTACTGGGATACCAGACGGGCATATTGCCGTAATGATTGCCCGGCGTGCGATTGGGCGGCGAGGTACGAATGGCTGTGAGAAGTTCTTGCGTTTCTTGTGAAAAGCCCAGGCGACGGCTGTAAACATGAAATGCTGTGCCATCCAGCGGTTTTGCCATTGTTTTCTCCTCTTGCCGTCAAGGTATTGTCTCGTACAGATGATGCAAGAATACCGCATATGGATGACTTTGTCGAATGACTGCCATACTTTCCTACCGGATAGAACATGACCGCCACACTTTGCTTCTGAAATCAGCAACGAAACAACTGAAAATGAGCAATTCTCTGCTACACTTCCTTCTGAAAACTGCCATACTCAACTTCTATTTGCAAGCTGCTTCTTGAGAAAAGTGAAAACACCATCGATTTCTGCCACAATTCTTTTCGCTTATGTTGACTGAAAGAGCTTCAGAAGTGGGATGAGTCTAATCTTTGCACTAAAAACACAGGATCCAAGATGCTCTATCTGCTTGCAGAGCCGTTTCAGCAAACCAGTGCAGAGATTTTAGTGCAACAATTACAACACGTATGAGTCAATGATCCTTTGGTGAGCCTTGCTCTTGAGCTTGTGATATTCCTTGCGGTTCGCTACCAGAACGCAACCTCATCCAATTTTGCAAATCATCCTCAAGAATTTGATCCAGACGTTTGAGAAACTCATCAAGCTTTCTCATATGAAGCTCACCTTGCTCTGGCTGGATCGCATAAAATAGCACTTCTCTTCTGAGAGAAGACAACCTTGCCAGCAAAAAAGTCCTCCTAATCCATAGAGAGCGATAATCGTAAAAGGCATCTATGGCAGTCACAACCGTTATCATCGCTCCAAGTATAAGGGCAAGATCGCGGAATATTTCTGTTAAGGTCGCATCAACTCTCACTCCTAATAAAATCGTAATAGCTGCCGCGAAAAAGACAGCTATTACCTTGTAACGAAGTGCTAGTCTCTTGTCACCGTTGCGCAAGTGGGTTTGTCTTTCAATGCGTTCGTTTAGTTCATTTTCAATGAATTTCAGTTTTTCGTCAGTGTCCATTGTTCACCTCGTTTTGATGCTGAAAAAGGGAACTAGGGAGTAGCTTTTGTTCACTTACCATAGTATTACTCTAGAGTAGCAGTAGTACGCCAGTTCACCATCATTATCTCATATCAGAGATTGATGAAAGAGACAAGTTTCCGCCCCATATCCTGGTTCTCAGACTCGTTTAGCGATAAGAAATGGAACCGGACCAGCCTGGAAACTAGAATTAGTGGTTCTGATCAGAGCAAATTCTCTTGAGGGTGATACAAGAACCACAGGCCTTTTTGAATGCACAATCCGCATCACCAAACGAGTCCGAGAACCCATATCCTTCGTTTTTGTCAGATATCTCTTCGCCACCTTGCAAAATGTGGTGAAAGCAGGGGCGTGATTTTTCGTAAACGATGGTAAAAGATGCAGAGAAAATATATGTGTCAGAGAATGCCCGTTCTGCATCTTAAATAATAATATGCTGCGAAAAGTTATTGTCTAAATGCGGAAAAGTATTTCGACAAACAACATACCCGCCTTTTATTACGCTGTTTTGCCAGGGCGATCTTGGTTTCGTTGTCACCGGGCGGGAAGAGTGTTTTGGTGATGCGGAGCAGGACGATGACAGGTGGCGCAAGCGTGCCGAAAAAGGACAGGCTGATGGGATTGTCAGTAAGACAAAAGGCGACAATGGGGAGCGTGAGCGAGGCCAGGAGCCATAAGGTAACGAATCCAAGGAGGAACCATTGTTTGCGATAGTCGATCATGATGTCACCTATCCCTGCTTAGAGAGTGGACATCGCTATTATGCTTGTATGAAACTACATGTTTTGAAAACATAATAGCGATGACTGTGGCAATGGAAACGAGAAAGGTGATATCGAATTGTAACTTTTTCTTGCGTAAAAACGTAGGTAAAGAGAGCATATGGTCCCTCCTTGGATCTGTGCGGTGAGAGCTACTTGCTTTCCAGGGCTGCTGGCTCTCACTTGAATAGAATGAAGCTGTAGGTGTATGTATCTGCGGCTTCATTTATTTTTGTTCACATTGGATACGTCTGCCAATGGCAGAAGGTTACACCGATTTGCAAATAGAACTGAAAATCGATTCTCCCTCACGAGATTGCCAGAATTCATTGCCTCTGGCAGGCATATATGGCGAAGTGGCCGGGTTACTTGGCAAGGGACTCGTCTTCCTGACAAGTGAAGTAATCTCAGTACCCCAACTCCCACGGTTTTTCGTTATACGCCGTACACAACGATCGCAGCGAACTTACGTGAGGATCTTGTTTTCTTGCTTCCCAGCGTAGAATCGTTTGAGGCGAGACACCAACGGCGGCTGCCGCTTCTTTCACTGTCCAAAGCTTCTCTACGCGCGCAGCGTACAACTTGAAGTTAGATCTTCTTGGCATAGACTATTCCTCCTTTGTGGAACGAAATCTGAGGAATAGCCACATCCACAAGTAGCCATAAACAGATGAGCTAATGTCGTCACAATGGGTTGACATGACGCCATTCAGCATGTACTATATATTGCATCAGCGTGCCCTCAAGGCGCGACATGCTTGTGTTTGTAGATGGCTATTCCCATAGGCAAGCACAGGACACGTTCCACCGGGAAGGTTAGTCTTAGCAGGTCAAGCTTCCCGACATGGAACGGTTTATTTTCTTCAAGGTGAGCTTAACATATCTTCCCTCCGAAAAGCTTCGCATTTGCGCCTGCATCTTAACGGGAAACGATTGCAAAACGACTACAAGATAGGAGAAACCGCTCTTGTAACCACGCCACATTTACAGGAGTGAAATAATCACTAAAACAGCATACATCAATGGGCTACCTACTTTTTGTTATCCGGGTCAACTGCAGTATTGGCTCCTTCTGCTTCGATCAGTTTGTACTCTGCGGGAGACTCACGATACACAATCCGTGTTGCGCTGACCACAATATTTTCTTCCACAACGTCTATTCTTCGCCCTTGAGGGGAAATGAAAGACGCTTTGATATGTTGCGATGCGCTCACTAACTCACATTTGTCCCATTTGTAAAGAGAGTAAAGCCTAGCATTGGCTCCTTCTGCTTCGATCAGTTTGTACTCCACGGGAGACTCACGATGCACAATCCGTGTTGCGCTGACCACAATATTTTCTTCCACAACGTCTATTCTTCGCCCTTGAGGGGAAATGAAAGACGCTTTGATATGTTGCGATGTGCTCACTAACTCACATTTGTCCCATTTGTGAGGAAAGTAAAGCCAATCGTAAAGCCGCTGGACTTCAACTCTCTCTAAATTTCCTGTCGAGCTGTCGGATGACATGACCATTTATACACTCTCCAACTTGCTTGCACGCAGCACTATTCCTTCTTCCATAGGCGTTTTTTCCGCTGATCATGCTCATCCGGTGGAAACACCTCTATTTCTTTCATGCTTCCATCTACATCTTTGAACTTAAACGGACCTACCTTGTCTTCAATTAAGCCGAGTTGGGTATAACGCCTGATTAGCTCCGGTACAGAGACGTTGTGTTTTCGAGAAACCCTTTGTAGCTCAGCATCTATCTCTGCCTCCACCGAAAGGTTATAGCGCCGGCCCTTAACAAGCCCTCTCTTCTCTGGCATTGTTGCCTCCTTATCACGATATGCTTCTACACTATCAGAATGTCGCCTTCAACTGTACACACGGTTGCACATCATTGCTACACTGTTACACAATATTGTGTCGTTGTGTAACAGTGTAGCACATCATAGCACAGTAGTCAAGGGTTCCCCTATAAGGGTCAGCACATCGAAACGTGAAAAGTGTACGCTAAACAGGTAAATTGACCTGTAGGGCCCCAGACGTCGATATGCTGACCCCTTAAGGATCTTCTGCCAATGATAGAAAGGCATCTCGAAGCTCCTTTCTCCCTTTTGATATAGAGTCACGAGCGCTTCTTGGTGTTATTGCCAATCGGGAAGCGATCTGCTCATATGAGAACCCTTCCGCTTTCATCAAGAGAGAAGCTAGTCGGAGAGGGGCAATTTGTCCGAGCGCAAGTGCTACAAGCTCTCGCTGGATGACTTGTTCCTCTGGCCCCATCACAATCAAAGCTCGTTGCATCTGAGGGTTCGCTTGTAACTCAACATCATCTTGCTCCAATGAAATGCTCTTACCGATCTTTGCCTCCTGTCTCACATAATCTATAATGATACGACGCGCAATAGCGTAGAGCCATGGCTTAAAGCTTACCTCATTCGGTACTCGGTTCGGTGCTTGTGATAAATTTTGCCAAGCCCTCATAAAGGTCTCTTGACAGAGATCTTGCGACGCCTGTTCATCGCGTATCTTCACTCGAAGATAGCGGTACACTCTGTTGAAGTTGCATTCATACAATGTGGCAAATGCTTCACGATCTCCTCTTCGAGCCAATTCCACGAGTTGGCTCTCTGATGAATCCTCTTTGACCGCTGTCGACGAATGCAAACCCGGTTGTGTTACTTCGAGCGATAGCGTTTTTTCTCCAACCCCGTTCCCACAGAACATGCCATATTTCCGTTCCAATTCCTTTTCACTTCTTATCTTTGAGGGGTTAGTAGCCTCCTCTTCAAAAAGTATGGTCCCCTTCTCTTGCACCAAGGCTTGCTCCACTACTTGCTGGGCCTGCTCCTGGATGTGATTTTGTGCAATCTTCTGCTTTAATTCAAGCAACTTTGGGGAGAGCGCTGGAACGACAATATCTTTTTCGATCGAATGGAGGCGATGTGATAGTAGTTCATATTCTTGTAGTTCCTGCACACAATGAACACACGACTCGATATGTTGGTCAAACAAGATGCGCTCCTCAGCATCCAGTCCCCCTGTCACTCGAGCAACGATTTTTTCTTCCCATTCGTCATATAGGCTCTGCTGATTCATCGACCCAGCCTCCTTTCTGCGATCTGCAGTTTACTAGTATGGTGCTCTAAGGCAGCGTTAAACTCCTCTTTTCCCTGCTTGACGTATCGTTCTATTTGCCTCACGCTGCAACCGTGAAGTCGTGCTACCTCTTTTGCCTTGATACTTTGCATGATGCGTAAAATGAGGCAGGAACGATGGACATCTGGTACCTCCTCTAATGCCTTCCAGATAAGTTGTCGAACCTTCTGTTGCTCTAAATATTCTTCCTGTTGCTCCAAATGTTCTTCGGGAAGTTCTTCCGGGCATATCACGGCAAGAAACTCATATAGAGGAGAATCATCAGGATCATTCACCGCATATAAGGAGAGAGCCACTCGTCTTCTCCGCAGATGATCAATGGCCTTGTGATAGGCAACTTGAAGTGCCCAGGGTTTCAAGCTTGAGCGGTCGCGCACATCTGCCTCCCATCTTTGCCAGATGATTAATAGTGTCTCCTGTGTGACATCTTCTGCATCTGAGTGATTACCCATGAAACGGAGAAAACAGTAGATCAGCTTGTTTAGGTCGTCGAATGCTTGGCCACCAACAGTGAATGCCTGCTCCACCAAATCTTCAAATGATTTCTCAGACGACATACGCTAGCCCCTTCTCCTGTTGGCAGGTAGCAATGGAGCCAAGACTTTCCATATGTAGTGAGAGCACACTCGCGCCACAGCCGTGACGATCAACTCTATCAGACGCGTATCTCATATGTTCAACTCCTTTCTTCACATGTATTACCAGCATGACGTAGCGAGGCAAAAAATGCGACATGCTATCCATTCAAAGTGCCCAATTAACTGGCATGTCGCATTCTATTCCTTTATCGCGTCATACGACCAAGAAGTTCCTCTCACTCTCATTTATTCAGGAGTATACGTTTATTGGCCTGAAATGCGCGAAGCTGCTACCAAGTGCAAAGTGGACTTTCATTTGGCCCAAAACACTTTTCTGCGGTGAGTTTTCGCTTGTCATTTCAGCTTTTGCCCGTCGTACTTGAGCGTGAGCGTATGAGTCTTGCTGGTTCCACTCGTGGCAGATACTGCGGAATCTGCCACGAGTTTTCTGCGGTGAGTTGATTGAAGAGGAGTGGCTTCAAAGGTCGTTCGAGCAGAGTTGCAGCGAAATGGCTGAGAAACTACTCTGCATCTGGTGACACGCTCGCGCATTTTAGGCCTGGATGGCGGGATCGCACGGTCTTGCATAAGGTTACATAGATCACGCAGAAACAACGTGAGATTGATGGCTGCCCTGCGGCTGCAGGCAGCTAACACTAGGAGGCCTGTCGGTGTCTTTCTGACGAGAAAGTACGACGTGCCATATAACTGAGGCTGAGCTTGCTCTTTTTCAGCCGTCGTGCATGTAAAAGCAGGTTGTTCTTCATTGGTAGAAGGGATTTGCCGTTCTGAACGCCTCA
>WNFA01004649.1_pt1 | contig 17618 bp, 14 predicted proteins | sample 5400481 | NCBI WGS metagenome assembly WNFA01 (sample SAMN13153340, study PRJNA577476) | soil metagenome | isolation source: 120 cm saprolite under Douglas fir tree site 2 hole 1 replicate 2 | place: USA:California | collected 2015-04-18
GTATTCCATCAAGTTCCAACGGTTCAAGAGCCCGAGGGATATCACGTTCGCGCATTAGTTGCAGGAAGGACGCCTCGTAGGTATCCCAGTCCTTCGTCGTGCGATACTTCTTGCGAATCTCAGGAGTGGGGGCAAGACGAGGTTCCCATGCGTATGCTATTCCTGCAATCTCGTGCAAAAAGAAGGAGAGGTCAGGGTATTTCGCAAATCCAGAAAGCTGTCCGTGACGATTCTCGCGAATGTCTATCAGCCTTTTTACCCCTGCTTGCGTGAGTAGTGAGAAGAACTCCTCCGCAGTCTTCCCGGCAAACCCGATTGTACAGAGAGTCGTGATCATCCGCCTCACCAGCGATCCAGTTCAGCTGGATCGAGTCGAAAAGCACACTTCTTAGCTTGTGCGGTGAAGGCGCTAGCTAAAGCAGATTGTCTGTCAGAGGAAAAAAGCGAATCGCCGGCAATTGCTCCCCATTGTTGGATCTGCAGCAACCGGTCCTCGGCGTCCCGGTGAGACTCGATGAGACCCCCTTTTCGAATATGAAGAGGTTCGAGGCCTAGAGCAACAAGTTCCGGGCAGATCATCAAAAACCGATGACAATTAAGCGGGTCCTCTTCCGAACACATTAAGACGAGGTCATTCTTAGCAAGCTCCTGTATGACTCGCTCGATGCCAGCTCGAAAGCCGTAGGATTTTCTGCGCGCCTCATAGTCCACAATTCCGTCATTCCCATATGCCTTCGGGTCTTCGGGTCGCCCTCCCAGTTCCTCCCCCAAAAACACGTAGGAAATACCTTCCTCGCGCACTGCTCTTTCTAACTCGACTTGGTCAAAGTGGGGAAACCGTAAGCTTTGTGGTTTGCTCCTTACGTCGACCAAGACGCTGACTTCCCAGCGTCTAAGCATTGCCAAGAATGTAGGAAACTGCGTTGCAGAATGTCCGATGGTGTAAAGCTTATGGCTCATGGGTCATAGTGACAACTCGTATTGTCGAGTATGATTGTGCATCAGTCGGCCTCGGCCATCAAGGCACCCCACGCTTTTTGACAGCGGCAGCAAGAGTCCAAGTGGTGGAATGAGTCGCTCTGGAATTGTGAGACGCGGACCACTCGGCTGCGTTCAAACATGTTCGTTGCATTCGGGGACAACGAACGCCACGCCCAGGATGTCTAGCGGGAACTTCGCGTCCTCAATAGTTTCTTGATCAATTGAATCTGCCCGGCGTGATAGACGTCGTGTAAGGCGATGCCCGCGATCAATCGACGCGTGATGGTCTTGCTTCCCTGTGCGGGACGATCCAGATCTTCCGGTTGAAGGGCCGACACGGCCGTCCTTAGCCGCTGATGTTCTCCATCAAGCATCACTACATCGGCCCGCCATGCGTTTTCACCTCGATCGACGGGACGCAGAAACCAGTTGCTCCCTTGGAGGGAAAATGAGCCGCGTTTTTCTCCGACCAGGCGCCGCCTTACCGTGTATTTCCAATATGCGGTGTGAGCGACAATTTCCCAGATATTATGCCTCCCGGCCTTGGGACGCCACGCTGCTTCGCGAGCTGTGAGGCCGCGAATCGACCCATGCAGGTTTGGTCCGTGCCACGCGGCCCGCCTGTAAGCTTCGTCCAATAGTCCCAACAGATGCTCGATTTCCGGGTGCATGTCTCCCTCCGCAGCCAGCGACGGCCTTCCTCGCACGCGGTTCCAAGGACTATAGCAGAGGTCTGCATGAGGCATGATTGCGGTGGTTATCGGAGAACAAACAAAACAGGGAGCGCCCCTACAATCGAGAGCGCTCCCTGCGATCCTTACGGACTGTTCTGGTTACTCTTATACTTCTCAGTACGAATCTTAGTCGCCGAAGTCTAGCCCAGGAAGGACAGCCGTGTGCTCCTTCCTGACAGCTTGCAAGCTCTCGGGATCGAGTCCCAAGGCTTGCAGGATCGTCGGAGCAACCTGAGTGGTTTCGACCGGGCCCGTCATCGTCTTGGCCTCGAAGCTGGGGTTCGAAAGGAGCATCATCACGTTGGTGTCGTCATGCGCGAAGCCGCCATGCTCCATTAGCTTTCGGAGGCTTCCCGTGTAGACCACTCCGACATTGGGCGTCACGAGAATATCCGGAGTGCGCGGATCTCCGTTGGGTGGCAGACCAGGAGCGTTGAACAGCAGGGCAAGAGCCGGACCGGAGTATATCTGGCCAATTCCGGCACTCGAAGCGTTCGCTTCCAGCATCGCGACCGCGTTCGCGGTCTGGCTCGAATCGGTAAGCCACAGGAGCGAGACATCGTCCTCGGTGGGCCCGATCTGGTTGACTTCGGAGTCGGGGAGCAATGAGGCAAGGATCGACGATGGTGGCTGACCGTTGTTTCCGCTATGACCCGGGATCGGGAAGAAGCGGTTCGGATCAATCGGTGACTGGCCATGCTTCGCGGTGATCACTATCAGCGTCGACTCAAGGTGGCCGCCACTCTTCAAGTGCGAAACCATCTCGCCGATCGAGAGATCAACGAACTTGATCTCCCCCAAAAGCGAATCGGTGGGAGTCCCGATCGAGTCCTGATACCCGCCGGTTGGTCCGTTCTTCTCGATTAGCTTCTGCCCGATGCTCACCGCTTGGAAATTCATTCCAAAAAGAGCGGGTACCGGAGCCTGCGATTTGCCGTTGTGGGTTTTGCCATCAATCTGATTGAGGACAGCGTTGACCTTCAGCGTGTCGTAGCACTTAATGTTATCGAAGCCGCGTGTGTAGTCGCTGGTGTCCGATTGATCGGGAATCGGCGAGCATGATACGCCCGTGGGCGTGGTCACTCCTGGCAAGGGCACCACCGGTGAATTGACCTCTGGCGCGTAATAGTCATCGAGATTCGTGCCGTTACCCGGGCCAGAAACCGACGCGTAGGCGGGATGTTTGTCGACCCATGCCGTGTAACCGCCTGCGGCATGGATGACGCCGTAAATGGTGTTCGTCCTGAGGAAGTTCCACGGATAAACCGGCGCGCAACCCTTGCTGGGGTCGCGGGGCAACTTGGCCGGATCAATCGAGAGAATTCCCCCATCGGCGCCGCCAGGCGCCCCGCCGTTGAGCTGGTTCTGGTCGATGCTGATGCCTTCCTCGTATTCCGTACTCGTCCCAATCGGGGGCGCTCCTGCGGTGCAGGGACCGGCGAGTAATCCGTTGCCGGTCGCCTGCGCGGGCGGATCCAGCGAACGGTCATAGGCCACGTCGTAGAATACGCCTGTTGCGCGTGGAGAGCCTCCGGTCACAATCGCCGTTAGCCCGGGAAACGAATCAGAAGGCTTGGAAGCGGATGCCCCAAGGTAGTTCACGCCGTGCTCGCCAAGTTCAGCCAGATTGGGGCAGTACGGCTCCCCGCCATTGATAGTGCTGATACCTTTGGCGCAGTTCTCGAAATCAATTGCATGCATGCCGTCAATGCTGATTAGCAGAACATGACGAATTTTGCTGGTCCTCGAGCCCAACTTCTGGCCATCTTGGGGTGCGGCGTAGACACCGGGAACCGATGAAAACAGAAGCGCGCCGGTGAGAATACAAGCTTTCCACTTACTTTCCATAAACCCCTCCTTTGATTTTTCTTTGGTTCGTTGGACCAATTCCCGTGCAGAGGGGCGTACTGTAGCGGCTCTCTGTTGAATGGAACTTCAACCTTGTATGAATGCTGCGTGAACACTCCAGTTGGGGGACTAGAAGTACTAGCGGATGCGAAATCAGGCTCGTGCCCTTGCGAATTAGGCCAAAAGAATGATAGTTTCGTCCGGGGCGGACTGGGGTTTTTCTTCTGCGCTTCTCTCGATTGGAACTCTGCATTGAGTGACTTGACCGCCCAATACGGTTCCAACAACGGCCACCACGATCCCGAGAGCATTCTCGCAGTCCCCGGGGCGCCGAATCTGCGCGCGCTGACCTTCTGGCGCGTAGAGGGAAGCTTGGCAGACCTCGGCGCGATCCGGCCGGTCGGTTATTTCACGTGGAACTCCCATACATATGCCGGGCGGTGGGCGCGCCGGGGAGGAATGCTTTTGCTGGCGCTGGTGCGACCGGCTCTGTATGCCGGACACCGCGTTTTCGCCACTCGGGTTCTGCACACCCTTCTCGCAGGGGTTACCCGCGACCGCCTGGACCTGCTGGGCGAGGAATACTTCGAATACATTCTAAAAAAGCAGCTCAAACCGGATGGCGCGGCACGCCTGCGCGAATGGGTGACGGCCAAAGGTGCGGACAGTGTGGCGCTCGTGAGCCAAGGTCTCGATCACGTCATGCGGCCGCTTGCTCTGCACCTGGGCGTTGGGGGGCTGGTTTCCAACCGGCTCGAATTCCGCGATGGGATCGCCACGGGGCGTCTGCTCGACCCCGTGATTCGGCCCCGCAGCCCCGTGGCATGGGCCTGGGAGCGGGGCGCCGACGGCAGCGTGCCTGCCGAGCGCCTGTTGCGCAACCTGGGGCTTACGGCGCGTCCTGAGCAACTTTCAAAGGCGATCTTGCCCGCCAAGCGCCCCGCACCCACGAATCACCGTGCCCTTGTCGTTTTCGACGCCAAGCCAGCGTCCGAACGGCTTTCCGTTCTCCGCGCTCTGGCAGGAAAGAATATTTTGCTCGTCGGAGTCACCGGTTTCATCGGCAAGGTCTGGCTAGCGCAACTCTTAAGCGATGTTCCCCAGCTTGGCAAGATCTATCTCCTGGTCCGCCGGCAGCGCGCGACGAGCGCACAACGGCGCCTCGAGAAAATTCTCGAGGAGTCGCCGGTTTTCGATCGTCTGCATGAGCGGCTAGGCGATCGGTTCGCAGACTTCGTTGCTGAGCGCGTCGAAGTGGTCGAAGGCGACGTGAGCCAGCCAGGGCTCGGTATGGCCCCGGAGATAGGCGCGCAGCTGGCCCGCACGCTGGATCTGGTCGTCAACAGTTCCGGGCTGACGGATTTCAATCCAGACCTTCGCGACGCTCTCGCGAGCAATGTCGCCCCGGTCATTCATCTGATCAACTTCCTGCGGACCTCCGATCACGCCGGTCTGCTACACCTCTCCACTTGCTATGTTGTGGGATCGAAGGATGGCCGTGTTTCCGAGGATGTCCACGCGGATTATACGCCGTTGGGTATCCCCGACTTCGATGCCGGGCGCGAGTGGCGATTCCTGCAGGAAGTGGTGGCGCACGCTGAGGCGCGCTCCGAAAGCGCGGAAATCACGGGGGCGTTGCGCCGGCAGGCGCTGGGCAGGCATCGGGGGAACGAAGAGCCTTCCGGTCCGGAACTCGACAATCTCATCCGCAAGAATCGTACCCGATGGCTGCGCAATCGTCTGACGCGCGTCGGGACGCGCCGTGCCAAGCGCCTCGGCTGGCCAAACACTTATACACTGACGAAATCGCTCGCCGAATCGCTGATCGTCCGCTACGGCACGGGACTTCCAATTGCCATTGTGCGGCCCTCGATTGTCGAGACCTCAACAGACCAGCCCTTCCGCGGCTGGAATGAAGGCATCAACACATCGGCGCCGCTTTCCTATCTGCTCGGCACCTATTTCCGGCAATTGCCCACCAACGAGCGCAAGTGCCTGGACGTAATTCCCGTCGACATGGTCTGCCGCGGAATGACATTGATCGCCGCAGCGGTCGTCGCACAGCGTCACGAACCGATCTACCAGCTGGCCACCTCTGCAAGCAATCCTTGCGATATGGGCCGCTCGATCGAATTGACCGGCCTCGCGCACCGCAAGCACTATCGCGCGCAACAGAGCCTGGAACATTGGATCCGGATGCAGTTCGACACGATCCCAGTCTCCAAGTCCCGCTACGAGAAATTTTCGGTTCCCGCGCAGAAGGCGGTGGTCCGGGGAATCAACCGCGCTGCTTCCGCGCTCCAGATGAAGCGCCCTCCGCTGGCCCGGCAGGAGCGCGACCTCGCCCGCGTCGAAAAACTCATCGAACTTTACGAACCGTTCATTCTGCACAACGAGCAAGTATTCGAAGCGCACAACGTCCAGTTGCTTTCCGCTTCCCTTCCGGAAGACGAACGGGCGGCCTTCCGTTATGATCCTTCCTCGATTGACTGGTGGGAATATTGGATTAACATCCATATTCCGGCACTGCGCCGGTGGGTTTATCCGCTCATCGAAGGGCGCGCGCCGGAATCGCGCCGCCGCAGCGCCTTTCCTCCGCAGCCCGGCGGCAATGGAACGGAACGCCGAAAAGTCTCGACGCAAGCGGGGGCAGCGTCGGGAGCTGAGAACCAAACCTGATCCATGGCTATTTTTCTGACCGGTTCGACCGGCTACATCGGCGCGCACATCGCCGCAATTCTCCTCGATCGTCATACGGATCGGCTGAATCTGCTGGTGCGCGCGAAAACGGAACAGGAGGCGAACGAACGCCTCTGGCAGGCGCTGCAATTGCATCTGGATTTTCCCCAGTTCCGGGACGCCCTCGAATCGCGCATCTCTGTATTTCGAGGCGATCTCACCGATCCGCGTTTTGGCCTGGACCATGCCGAGTACGCTCGTTTGGTCGGGACGACCGAGTCGGTAATCCACTGCGCCGCATCGCTCAACCGCAAGTCGGAAAAAAGCTGCCTCAACGTGAATCTTCGCGGGACGCTTGAAGTCGCGCAACTGGCCCGCCGCGCGCAAGACGCCCACGGTTTGCGGCGCTTCAGCCAGGTCTCGACCGTCGCCGTAGCTGGAACTCGCAGCCACGAAGTCGTCACCGAGGACGCCGCGATCGATTGGAATCGTTCCGACTACGATCCCTACGCGCGCACAAAAAAATTCTGCGAGCATATGGTGCGCGAACTGCTTCCCGAGGTGCCGCGCACGGTCTTCCGCCCGAGCATCGTGCTGGGAGACAGCCGCCGCGCCGAGACCACGCAATTCGACATGGTCCGCGCGTTCGTCTTTCTTGCCGGCCTGCCTGTCCTGCCGTTCCGCCCGGCCGACCGGATCGACATCGTCCCAGTGGATTACGTGGCGGAATCAGTCGTCGCGCTGCACCAGAAGCCGGATCCGCAGCACGAGATCTACCACCTGTCTTCGGGCACCGGTGCCGAAACTTTTGGCCAGCTTACTCGCGCGATTGCGCAAGCAGCGGGAGAAATGGATCCCTTGTATTGGCCCGGGCTCGAACGTCCGTTCTCTTCCGCCGTGAACTGGCTGGCGGGTTATCGCGGAGAAATCGGCCGCAGCGCTTCGCTGCTGAAGGTATTCATGCCGTACCTTGTGTGGGACACTGTGTTCGACAATTCGCGCGTCGTGGCGGAGATGGGCCGCGCCCCGGAACCGTTTTCGAAATACTGTTATCCACTGCTGCGATTCAGCCGAGATTGCCGTTTCTCGTATCCGTACCGTGAATGGATTGCTTCTGCTGCGCCGCTGCGCGAGGACCCTGCGGCGGCTGGCGTGGGGCACTCTGGAGGATTCCAACCATGATGGATTTTATCCTGCAAGCCTGGACCAGTTCGTTGGTCGAGATGTCCAGCGCGCTCTGGAAGCTTGGCGCGGGGCGTTCGTGGCAACCGGGAGAAAAACTGAACCTGCTTTTCGCGGGTTATAATGGCACGCGCAACACAGGTTCCGACGTTCGGGTAGAGGAGATGCTGCGGCAAGTGAGGCGAGTGCTGGGTGAAGAAAATCTCGCGCTCAGTGTGATGTCTCAGAATCTGGATTGGAGCCGCGGCTATTTCGGAGACGCACGCCAGGTGTTCCTGCCGGACATTTATCCGCCGTTTCTCTACCGCGAAGTACGGCGGCAGCACGGAGTGATCGCGTGTGAAGGCTCGATGTTCAAGAGCAAGTTCGCCGACGCTCTGACGACGATGTTCATTGGCGCCCTGGGAATCGCTTCAGCGGAGAATAAGCTATCGGTTGGCTACGGCGCGGAAGCGGGCTTCATGAACCCCCTGCTCGAAAAGATGTGTGCGCGCTATTGCCGCCGTTCGCTCATCATTACGCGGAATCAGGAGTCGCAGGCGGTGCTCAGCAAGCTCGGCGTGGCAAGCGAAGCCGGGACTGATACAGCCTGGACTTTCGAGCCGTACCCCGAGGAATATGGCAGCAAGGTCCTCGCCGGTGCCGGGTGGGACGGCCGCACGCCTGTGCTTGTGCTATGCCCCATCAATCCATTCTGGTGGCCAGTGAAACCTTCGACGCCGAAATTTGCGGCGCATGCCTGCTTTGGCGCATACAACGAAAGCCACTACCGCACAGTTTACTTTCATAAGTCCGGCCAGGCGGTTGAGTCCGCGTATAAGAAATATCTTGGCGCGCTGGCACGCGGGATAAAGGCCTTCCGCAGCAGGCACCGCGTCTTTCTGGTCCTGGTTGCCATGGAACGGCTGGATACGCGGGCTTGCGAGGCGTTGGCCCCGGAACTTGGGGATGCGCCGGTATTCACCGCCGAGACGTATAACATGTACCAACTTGTGAGCATCCTGCGGCGCTGCAGCCTGATGGTTTCATCGCGCTATCACGCCATCGTCACTTCCATGCCCGCGCTGGTGCCTTCGGCGGGAATCACCATGGACGAACGCATCCGCAACCTGCTAGGGGAACGTGGCCACGAACATCTGCTGCTCACGGTGGATGATCCGGACCTGGAAACGAAACTGGTCACGGTTATTGAGCGTCTCGCGGCGGAAAAAGATGCCATACGCGACGACATTGGGCGCTCGGTGGTGCGTAATCTGAAGACCATGGCTCGCATGGGAGTATTCCTCGAGCGCGCCGTGCATCAGCGCTATCCGGAATTCCCGGTGCGCTCGGGCGTCCACAGTTGGGAAGAGTATCTTCCGCCGCTCAGTCGAAACCTCGAGCGGCTGGTCGAAGCCCACGAGGGCGCGGCATCCGCGGCTGCGGGCCGCTAGATTTTTCAATTCGCGATGAACTTCCTTGAAAACATCCTCTCGCGATTGAATGACGCCCCTGACCGCGTGTTTCTCGCCGAAGCGCATGCGGGAGGCGATAGGACCGCAACCGGGGCGGAATTGCTCGCGCAGATCGCGGCGGCGCGCGCGTTTCTGCGCACTACGAGCCTTGTGAAAGGCGACCGCTGCGCCCTGGTTGCTCCGAACAGCATCCGCTGGGCTGCACTCGATCTGGCGATTATCGCCGAAGGGCTCATCGCCGTCCCCCTGTATGCCCGCCAGGCCCCTGCCGAGCTTGTCGCCATGTTGCGCGACGCGGGCTCGGGTCTGGTTTGTTGCGGCGATTCTGCCTTACGTGACTCCATCGTCGCCGCGTGGCCGGAAGCGCCGCGCTTCGCGTTGTTCAACGACATTTTCGCGAAGCCGGCTCCCGATTCGCTGGCCGCACCGAACACGCTTGCACCGCACAACACTGTCGCCATTATCTACACGTCCGGCACTTCGGGCGAAGCCAAAGGCGTAATGCTGACAGAGGGCAATCTCAGCCACATGCTTTCGTGCACCACGGCGCGTCTCGATCAACTGATGGGGCCGCGCAATGTGCCAGATCGCGTCTTTCATTACACGCCGTTCTGCTTTGCTGCTTCGTGGATTTTGCTCCTGTCCTGCCTGTCGCGGACCAGCGTGCTCACGCTTTCGGCGGACCTGACGAAACTTGCCGACGAAATCCGAAACGCCGCTCCCAACTATTTCCTCAACGTCCCGTTGCTGCTCGAGCGGATGCGAACAAACATCGGGGACAATCTCCGAAAGCGCGGAGGCCTGATCGCAAAAATATTCGACAATGCGCTGGCGGCGTGGTTCCGGCTCGACGCGAAGACGCAACAACCATGGGATTTTTTCTGGCTGGGTGTCGCGGGGCTGTTTATCTTTCCTTCGGTCCGGAAACGTGTCGGTCGGAATCTTCGCGCTTTGATTTGCGGTTCGGCGCCTCTTGCGCGGGATACACAGTTATTTTTCATGATGCTCGGCATTCCCGTGCTGCAGGGGTACGGCCTCACCGAAACCACGGGCATCTGCACATTGGACGACCCCGCCCATATTGTTCCCGGACGCGTTGGCCCGGCGATTCCCGGCATCGAGATGAAACTAGGTGAAAACAGCGAAATCCTCGTCCGCGGGCCGAATATTTTCCCGGGCTACTGGAACCGTCCGGAGCAAACGGCGCAGGTGCTGCATGACGGCTGGCTGCACACCGGCGATCAGGGCGACGTGGACACGAATGGAAACTGGCGCATAACCGGAAGGCTCAAGAATCTTATCATTTTGAATTCCGGCCACAATGTTGCGCCTGAGCCGGTTGAGGAGGAGCTTCTCGGGGCTCTGCGCGGCGCGCAGCAAGTCATGTTGGTGGGCAACGGCCGCGGCTTTCTTGCAGCGATTGTCACGGGCGAGGTGACGCGCAGCGAGATCGAGTCGCAAATGGAACGGCTAAACGCTACACTGCCTCACTACCGGAAGATTCGGATGTTTCATGCTGTACGAGAACATTTTACGATTGAAAATGGCCTGCTCACGGCGAACGGCAAGCTCAAGCGCGACGCCATTGCGGCGCGGTATGCGGAAGAAATCGAACGGATGTATGCGAAGACCTCGGGATAAAGGCTACGAATGAAAGATTACAAGGGAAACTCGCTCTCCTGGCACGTCGCCGATGGCGTCATCGAGTTGGCGCTCGACCGCGCGCCCGCCAACGAAATTGGCCTCGCCATGCTCGACGACCTGGAACGTTTCGCCGCCGCGCTTCCCGAACTCGAATCGAGAGTGAGCGCGCTGCTTCTATATAGCAAGCAGAGCGCTGGATTCTCCGCTGGCGCCGACTTGCGGGAACTGTACACGCTCGCCCAGCAAATGGATGCGGCCTCCTCGGCGAAAGGTGTGCGCGAATTTCTGGAGCGCATTCATGCCGTGCTCAACCGGCTCGATATGTCACCACTCACAACGATCGCGGCCGTTCACGGCGTCTGCTTCGGCGGCGGCTTCGAGCTGGCGCTGACGTGCGACCTCATTGTCACTGACAAGATGGCGCGTTTCTGTTTTCCCGAGCTGCGCCTGGGGCTCATCCCCGGCTTTGGCGGCATCCCGCGATTAAAACGTGACATCGGCAACGGCGTGGTCCGCGATCTGCTTCTTACCGGACGCAGCATCAATGCCACCAAAGCGCTCGCCGTTGGCCTGGCAAGCCAGGTCGCCGCCGAAGGCGAAGCCCTGCGTGTGGCCCGCGCCACCGCCGCGCAGGTTACAAAATTCGATCGCGCCACCGCCGCCGCCGCGAAGCGTTTCATCAAGCCGCTTCCTGTTGACGAGCTACGCCGCGAGATTGACATTTTCTGCGAACTCTTTACGCAGCCGGCCGTGATGCAGGAGCTGCGCAAGTTCGTCGAAGACACCAGCGCGCATCCGTACCTGCCGAAGACGGACGCCGGCGCCGTTTCCCGGTAAAATGGGCGCTGGCTTCTTGATACCACTCTTATGAAAACCCTTGAACAAACTACCGACGAGGTCTTGAATCTCGCCGCCGCGCACTTCAAAGTTTCGGCGTCGAGCTCCCCGATTACGAAGTCGCGGGCGTCAGCGACTTCCGCACCCTCGCCACTCGCATCCAAGCACGACTATGAATAACCACACAGGCGCAGAGACACAGAGGGAAGCAAGCTGCTGCTCCGCGACGGAATAAAGCGATTCATTCGTTGAATTCCTCATATAATCTTGTTTTCCTCTGTGTCTCCGTGACTCCGTGGCTTTGTTTATGCTGGATTTGAAACAATACGACTCACTTGGCGCGGCCTTGCGCGGCGCGCTCGACCGCTGGCCGGACGAGGTCTGCCTGATCGAGGCCGACCGCGAGCGCGAACGTTCGCGGCTGACCTACCGGCAATTTCGCGAAGCCGCCGAGGCGCTGGCCGCGGCGATTGAAGATTCGGGCTTTGCCGCCGGGGACCGAGCCGCGATCATCATGACCAATCAGCCCAAGTGGCTGATCTCCGCCTACGCTATCTTTTTTGCCGGCGGCGTGGTGGTACCGCTCGATTACAAGCTCTCCGCAGCCGAGCATCTGCAATTGCTCGCGCATTCGAGAGCGCGAGTGCTGTTCGTGGAATATCCGCATTGGCGCGCCATCATGCAAGCTGAAGCGTTTCGCGAGCACAAACTGCACACGATCCTGGTCACCGAAGCGCCGCCGAACGCCAACCTGGCAGGCGGCTTGAGGTGGGAGGAGTATCGCGCCGCCCACGCGCCCGAATTCCGGCCGCGCTTGCGAAAGGACACGGCTTGCATCGTCTACTCCTCCGGTACCGGAGGCCGCCCGAAGGGCTGCGTCCTGATCCATGAAAACTATCTCGAACAGTGCAGCGCGGTGACGCCGATTTTTCCCTTCTGGCCCGGCGCTCGGTACTTGAGCATTATTCCGACGAATCATGCGATTGATTTCATGGGCGGATTCATCATGCCGCTCACCGGCGGCGGCACGGTCATCCACCTGCGCACCCTGCGGCCTGAATTCATCCGCGATGCCTTTACGCGCTATAAGATCACCTACATGGCTGTCGTGCCGCTGATCTTGAAGAATTTGCAGCGAGGTCTGCGAGAAAAATTTGCGGCTTTGCCGCCGGCCAAACGGCATTTGCTGAACACTTTTGTCCGGGTGAATCGTGCGTTCACCCGCCGGCAGCCGCGCCTCGGGCTTAGCCGCATGCTTCTGAAGGGCGTCCATCAGGCCTTCGGCGGCGAACTGCGGGCGTTGCTTGTGGGGGGCGCGTTTACAGAGCCCGCGACGATTGAGTTCTTTCACGGCCTCGGCATCCCCATTTACAACGGGTATGGGTGCACGGAGGCGTGCACCGCGATCACGGTGAACGATCTCAAGCCATTTCGGCCCGAAACGATAGGGAAACCCGTTCGCGGGATGGAGATCCGCATCGAGAATCCCGACGCCGATGGGATTGGCGAAGTTTGCGTGCGCAGCAAGACCGTAATGTCGCGCTACCTGGACGATCCGGAAACGACGGCGGAAACGATCGTAAATGGCTGGCTGATGACGGGCGACCTCGGCCGCATCGACGCCTCAGGCCACTTGCAGCTTTTTGGCCGCAAGAAAAACATGATCGTCACCGCCGAGGGGAAAAATATATATCCGGAAGACATCGAGAACGCCTTCGATGGGCTTCCGGTAAAGGAGTTCTGCGTATTTGCGGCCAACTTTGTGTGGCCGCAACGCACGATGGTTGGCGAACAGCTCGTCCTGGTGCTTCATCCCGAACCGGGTCAATCCATGAACGGCGATCTGTGCGCGGAAATCTCCCGCCGCAATGCGCGGCTTCTGAATTACAAGCGCATCAGCGGCTACGCAATCTGGAACCAGGATTTCCCGCTCACCGCTTCGATGAAAATCAAACGCGCCGTCCTTGCCGAGCAGATCGGCAAAACACTCGACCGCAGCGCGATGGTTGCTTTGTGAACGAGCGCTACTTTGCGATCGTGAATCCAGCCGCGGGCGGTGGACGCTGCGGGAAGCTCGCTAAGGCGGCGCTCGACAGGCTCCGGTCCGCGGGCCTCGCCATCGAAGTGCGCACAACGCGCGCTCCCGGCGAAGCTCCTGCGCTTGCGAAAGGCGCCTATGCCGAAGGCTATCGCAATTTCATCGCCGTCGGAGGAGACGGCACGGGCTTCGAAATCGTCAACGGACTTTTTCCTGCTGCTGCCTCGCAGGGACGCGCCGCGCTCGGGTTCCTTCCGCTCGGGACAGGGAATTCTTTCCTCCGCGACTTTTCCGAACGCGGGGCGGACTATGCGGTCGAAGCGATCCTGACCCGCCGGCGGCGTCCCTGCGACGTCATTCGCCTGAACCATGCAGGTGGCTCGCTCTTTTATATCAACACCCTGAACATGGGTTTCGCCGCGGACGTCGCCACGCTGACCAATCGCCACTTGAAACGGCTGGGCGAACTCGGCTATCTCGTCGGCGTGCTGGTTTCGCTGGCACGGCTGCGCCGCCGCCCGTTCCCCTTGCGTGCCGATGGCGAGCGCGACGACCGGCGCTGTTTGTTTCTCGCTTTCAGCAACAGCAAGTATACCGGCGGTAAAATGATGATTGCGCCGCAAGCATCGATCGATAGCGGCGCGATCGAATATGTCCACTGGGGCCCGATTGGACGCTTCGGCCTGGTACGAAATCTGGCGACTTTGTTTGACGGCTCGCACATCCGGCATCCGCTCGCGTCGCGACGCACCGCGATGCGAATTGAATTCGATCTGGAGACGCCCGTGGACGTGGTCGTCGATGGTGAAGTGCTCACACTTCAAGTCGAATCGCTCGACGTGCTCTCCAACGCGCTGGATGTGATGGTATGAACAACGAAAGCGAACAGCAGATTTCCGCGGTTTCGGCAAGCAACGCGCCAGCCGAGCGCGGTTTGCGGCGCGCGTGGGTGCTTGTGCAAAGCACCTTTCATTGGCTGCTCTCCGCGGCCTATTTCTTTCCCATGTGCGCCTTCCTCGTGCTGCTTGGCATTTTCATCGATCCCCGCAAGAACGACGGCGCGCAGCGCATGCTCTGCCGCGTCACCATGAAGCTCGCCGGAGCGAAGCTCGTCGTGCGCCGCGCATCCGGGTTTGACCCGAAGCGCACTTGCTTTTTCCTGATCAATCACGTCAATCTATTCGATCCGTTCGTGCTCTACGCCGCGATTCCGCAATTCTTCCGGGGCCTGGAGTTTGAATCGCACTTCCGCATTCCCGTGTATGGCTGGATGATGAAGCGCTTCGGCAACGTTCCCGTGCCGGACAATAACCGTCCTTCCGACCTGAAACGCATGTGGCGGCTGACGCGCGCGGCGCTCGATTCGGGCGTCAGTCTCGCCGTTTTCCCCGAAGGACAACGCACGCGTGATGGCCGCCTAGGCCCGTTCAAGGACGGCGTATTCCGCATGGCGATGAAATTCGGCACACCCATCGTGCCGGTCAGCATGGTTGGCGCATTCGAATTCAACAAAAAAACGAGCTGGCTGCTCCGTCCGGGCACGATCACCGTCTACCTACACGACGTCATCGAAACGAAAGGCCTGCGCAAGGAAGATTTTCCAGCGCTTCGCGACCGCGCGCAAGCCATCATTTCTAGTCCAATTGATGAGGCTCCCGATGTCCAGAAAGCGGGGGATATTTCTGGCTAGTCTTCATCCTCAGGATTGAATACTCGAAGCCCGCACTTTTGGGCGATCAGCCCCAAACTCCGGTCAGCAACGCCAAACTCGATGGACTCTCCCGCACGAGCACCACGTGTTCGGAGTCGAATTGTGTCTTTAAGCCAAAACGCAGTGGAAAGGTGGATCGCGTCTCCAGCTTTGAGCGGGTATTGCTCGACGAGCTTCGGCAGGGCCGTCATGGCATGAAGATTTACATCGAGGGCGCTTAGACCAAATAGCCAATCGCCTTCGAACGCTTCCCTCAGCCTTATCAGTTCTCCCAAGTTGATTTCTTTCATCCGGTACGCACGCGCCAAAGCGGCGTGAACTTCACCAAAACTGAGCAGGGATGTATAGATCGTTTCACCGCGCTCAAACCGGGCATTCAACGCGCGGCTTCCCTTCTCCTTGAAGTACCGCTTGATGAGGGCGGAGGCATCAAGGTAGAGCATTAGTCTCGGTCTTCCAAAATCATCCTGGAGGCGGGCTTGCCTTTCTTACGAACGGGCTCGAAGGTTGCGTAGCGCCCGCTCCCCCTTCGGAGGTGACCTTCCGCTTCCAGTTGTTCCAGAACCTCCTCCAATCCGACGGGATCTGCTTGTTTGGGGCTGGGCGGGACGAGGCGCGCGACCGGTTTGCCACGGTCGGTAACGATAATCGTTTCGCCCCTGCCAACCATTCCCAAGTACCGGCCGAGACGGTTCTTCAATTCGCGGCTGCCTATGGTTTTCATGTAGCTACCTCAATCCTATTGTAGCTACATCAGTCGTTTGGGTCAACAGATGCGGGAGCTGCGTAAGCGGAGAGATTACGGGGAAAGGCGAATTCCCGGCAGCGTGCGGCCAGCCTTGGTTTCCTGCCAGGTGTGCACGATCCGGTGAATGACGGTGATTGTCGAAACCACGGAAATGACCCAAAGAGCCGGCGCCATGCGATTGAAGATGCCGCCGAGAATCAGCAGGACCATGCGCTCGGGGCGCTCCATGAATCCGACCTTGCACAACGGAATCAGCGACTCGGCACGCGCTCGGGAGTAGCTGACCATGACCGAGCCGGCTGTCGCGACTGCCGCGAGAATCACGTAGGATGACCGCCCTGCCTCCGCGTAATAGACGAGCAATCCCATGTAGAGCGCCATGTCCGAGTAGCGGTCGAGAGTCGAATCAAAAAACGCGCCGAACGCTGTCACGCGCTTCTCCCGGCGCGCCACCTGTCCGTCCAGCATGTCCAGGAACGCCGCGAAGAAAATGACCATGGCCGCGGACCGGAATTTCCCCATCGCAAACAGCACAGCCGCCCAGCCGTTTACCAGCAAACCGAAAAATGTCAGAAGATTTGGATTGATGCCGGTGGAGGCGACCACATCCACGATTTTTTCGAGCAGCCAGCGGCCACCTTCGCCAATTTTGCGTGTGAGCATGTCGTTGTGGGGCGCGAGCCCCTGTTCGCTGCCGATGAATCATACGCTACTCAGCCGCGGCCCCTCAAGCTGAGGCAACCGCGTGTCAGCTTGCTGGACTACCCGTGCGCTTTAAATTGTGGGGCCAATCTACCGGCTAGTGCGTTCATCCATCCACTCGTACATGCGCCGAACACCCCTTAAATCGGCGCCGGGACCTTGGATTTGCGGGAAGTCCGTCTTGTGGGATGTCAGGTCCACTTTTTTAGCTGTTTCTTCCGCCGATAGCCCCTGTTTGCGAAGTTCAGCAACTTTGATCGTGAGGTCCTTCAGGTAACTTTGATACGCCGTGATCAGTGACTTTTCATGGAATGGTACGCCGTGTCCCGGCAGCACGGTGTCAAAGTCGAGCTGCTTGAGCGCTTCAAGTGTAGTGATCCACTCATCGAACATCGCGTCGCCCATATAAGCCAGGCGAGATTCCATCAAGTCCCCGGTGCACACGATTCGTTCTTTCGGCAGAAACACAGCCGTGTCTCCCTGCGTGTGGCCCCGCCCAAGGAAGAGAAGCTGGATTTCGCGCTGGCCTCGATAGATCGTCATTTTCGATGAATACGTCATGGTGGGCGGGGTCGGCTTGAGCGCCTTGAGCTGTTCCCAATCCGCCTGTGTTGCCGCGAGTTGCTTCTCGAGTGTGGCCCGCTGTGCGGGATCCTTTACGTCTCCCAATTGTTTCTTGAACGACTCCATCTGAATCGGCAGGTTCGCCAGGGCCGTCTTCAAAGGCTCCCGATGGACGACATCGAGATCCGCGATGGCATGGCGGACAAATTCGTGGCCGATGATTTCGACATCGGGCCCGAAGACGGAGTTGCCATCCGTGTGATCGTAATGAAAGTGCGTGTTGACCACCCATCGGACAGGCTTGTCCGTGATCAGTTTCATGTCCTCCAGCAGCGCTTTCGCGGCAGCGGGAGTTGTCCCATCATCCACCAGCAGCACGTCGCGATCGTTGATGATAATGGGATGGTTCCCACCGGCGGCCATCGGACCACTGGAAGTGGCGTAGTAGATTCCATCCGCGATCTTCTCGAACTGATAAACCTTGCCCGAGATCGTT
>WNFA01001774.1_pt1 | contig 17617 bp, 23 predicted proteins | sample 5400481 | NCBI WGS metagenome assembly WNFA01 (sample SAMN13153340, study PRJNA577476) | soil metagenome | isolation source: 120 cm saprolite under Douglas fir tree site 2 hole 1 replicate 2 | place: USA:California | collected 2015-04-18
ACAAAGTCGGCGGCGGCTTGGATCTTCACCCCTCCCGCCGTTGGGAAATCCGTCTTTTCGATGTCGACTACTACCGTACATCCTTTGGCACCGGCGTCCACCAGAACAACTACTGGGCCACTACCGGTATCGTCCTCCGCCTCTTCGGCGGCGCCGAGTAACACCGGAGCCTCATCTTGTGTAGAGGCTGTCCTCTAGGGGCCGCCTCCGCACTCCCTCCAAATCAATTCACTTAACGGGGACGTTTTGGGAATCGCTGGTGCTCGGCGCAGACGTGAGATGCGAACTCCTTGTCGCGCTGCTCTTCGTAGTGCCTCTTCATATCGTCAAGCGGTTCGCCAACCAGCGGCCCTAAGGGCCTGAACACCCATTCGCATTCGGAGCAACCCCATCCCCAAAAACGCTGTTCTTCGATCGATACCAGCTTGCGACCCCTCGCCCCCATGGCCACCTCGCGATTTGGTCCGGCTATACTCCTTGAAAGACGATGTAGCATTGGTCTTCGACGGCGCTACGACGGCAAACACCGCTCCTTTCATTGCCCTGAGCGAGGTTCTGCTAAAGTCACTGCTTTTTGAACTCACATCAAAACCGAGGTGCATCCTCAAGGCCGGAACATTACAGATTCAAAGAGGTTGCTGTCTGTGGGGTACCCAACACTGGCAAGAAGGCTATCTCAATCCGAGCTCTACCTCGAACTGTTGAATGACGCCGTAACACTCACAAGCGGATTTTTCGAGTTTCCTGCGGTTCACAATCTTCACTGCGCCTCGCACGTAATCTATAATTCCCTTTTTTTGCAGTACGGCCGCTGCCATGCTCACCGTGGACCGGTCGGTGCCCATCATGGTCGCAATGAAATCGTGGGTGATTGGAAGCACCCCTAAATTCACCCTGTCCTGGGTCATCAGCAGCCACCTCGACAGGCGCTGCTGAATATCGTGCAGCCGGTTGCAAGCCGCCGTCTGTGCCACTTGCATTCCTTGGAGCCCCGTATGCCTGTTCAAGATCGTCTGTAACTGCGGCGCCGACCGTAGAATGCGTTCCAGCGCATTCCCCATCATTCGGAAGCCATCCCCGGCCACCTGGATAATTTCACGCACGGAACTTCTGCTCAACCCGGCTGCCAATCCTGCCCCAACGTAGCCCTCGTTGCCCACGACGCCCACTTCCACGGTTCGCCCGTCTTTCGTCACGACCACTTGAGAAACCATTCCCCGGTTCGGAAAATACACGAACTCGATCTTTTGTGTCGGCTCGTGAAGGCTCAGATGATGTGGCAGGTCGATATACGTCAAGTCAGGACGCATCAACTCGTACTCATTATCGGGCGTTGCCAACAGTACTCTGTTGCTTACCTGTTTTCCCTCGCCATTGGTCCGTTGGTCTGCCTGTTCGACTCGGCTGTTTTTCCCGCTCATGGTATTCCTGAATGGCACCGGAGCGCCTCGCATCCCTTGCGTGAAACTTCCCGAGCTCTGAGATTCCACATCAATTGAACCAGAAGTGAGGCCAACAATCTGTGCGGAATGGGACAACTCGCGAACACAAAATCGAATGCCGATTACGGCTACACCCTGAGGCAAACATCGCCGCCCGCAGCAACTCATTCGCCCAGCGCCTGCGCGCCCAGCCAGGCAAACATATCTGGATGAAGGCGGCGGCGAAATCATCGCCTCCTTTTTGGACCAGGGCGAAATCGACGAGTTCCGCATCCACGTCATCCCCATCCTCATCGGCGAAGGCATCCCCCTGATTCAGCCTCGCCACCGCTCCATCCGCCTCAAACTCCTCTCCGCCAAAGCCCACCCCGACGGCGTCGTCCTCCTTCACTACCGCACAACGCCTCTTTCCTGACTCGACCTCCGTTGTAGTGGCGGGTCTTCAGACCCGTGCTATTCGTGTCTTTGTCTGCTGTAGCGGCGGGTCGGAACCTGTCCTGCTCGCCCCGAGCCAACGCGAAGAGAGCGCAGCCGAAGGAGCCCCGCTCATTTGGCGAGCCCGCTAAAGCGGGGAACCTGGCGGCTAGGACGATTGCAAGAACCGATGGGGAGGAAGGATCTCAATGCCCTGAAATGGGCACAGCGCGAGGAGGTCAGAATCGCCGGTGACCAGGTGCGTTGCTCGGCCACTTACTGCAAGTTCGAGAAACTTGTCATCTTTTGGATCACGGCGAGCCCTTATTTCGGTGTCCACATCTACCCATTGAGCCTCGCGCGTCAGGGCTGCGAGAAAGGATCGAATATCCTCTTCATCCACATAGCGGCGGAAACGCATTCAGCTTAGGACTTCATAGAGCTCCGCAAGCACGGCGAAAGAAAGTAGTATTTTTCCTTCTCGCAAAAGCACGCGGTAGACCGCCTCGTCGGTTGGGCCTTCGACAACAAGCCCTGCGTTCATCTTTCTTCGGGCGAGTGCGCCAGTGAACATAAGGTCCCCAAGACCGAGTTCTTCATCCGCAATTAGCTTTTTGAGGTGCGTCTTGTTGGCGGGACGGTAGGCAAAAGTTTCGCCGTTCTTTTTTTCGACCCAGACAATTTCGTCAAGCGAGAAGTGGTCTAGCAAATATGGAGATTGTGTTGTAAGCATGATCTGAGTCAGGGGAAGCCCTGCTTCGAGTGCTTCCTGTCTAACCTGCCGAAGAAGACCCACGAGTGTTTCCAGTAGTTTGGGGTGCAAATGGTTCTCAGGTTCCTCGATGCAAAAGACAGTACCGCTGAGCTCAGGTGGAACATAGATTAACGACAGGAGAGCAATCAGCGCGATAAATCCATCCGACGTCTGCCAGACGTTTGTGGCGCGCTTTAACCCCTTCTCTCTGGTCGCCAGGTGCACTCTACCGTCCGGCGTAGGGATGACGTTAATCTGAACGACTTCCGAGAATAGATCGTGGATCACTTCATTTACTCGCCGAAACGACTCTGGAGAGTGCGCTTGTAGCCACATCAGCCAGGCTGACACATTGTCTCCGCCGGGCTGTAATACCTGGCCCAGGGACATGAGATTGGGCTGCTTCATCGCAGGTGGAACCAGATGGTAAAACCGCCACAATTTGGCCCATTGTTAAAACTTGAACCCATCCCAGCCAGGTACGGCGTATTGCAGCGCAGAGACGCCGGATGAACCTATTCCTCCTCCCAAGTCTTTTCCATCCGCATTCTTGAACCGAACGAAGCCCTGCTCACGACTAATTAGGTCATGCTCGGTGCCCGTTCGAGACAATTTCAGGGACTCATTTTGAGTGGTCACGAAATCACCGACACCCGCGATGAGTTGAAGGTCGTACTTGTACTTCGCGCCGGGCTCAACGGCGTCTGTCCCCTCCAGCGTGATCGTGATTAACTTTTCGTCACCACCTTTCCAAAGGACCTCATTTACACCGCCGCGTTGCGCGAGGGCAAACGACACGCCCTCCGTGCCTGCTTCTGGAAAGAAGGTCTGGTGGAGAAAACGAAATACATCAAGGATGTTGCTCTTTCCCGCCATGTTGGGTCCAACCAGGATGTTGATTGGCCCAAGCTCCAGATCGAGCTTTCTGAGGCTCTTGAAGTTCTGCACCTGCAGTCGAGTAATCATGTGGTCCCCGGCAAATAATACGCTTTGTTCGCTGGTCTGCGCTAGTCCGCTCTTTGCATGTTTGAGGCGAGTGCCTGTTGAGAAGAGCGAAAGGTGCCTGGCCGGTGGCACATTGAAACTATCCCGTATCTTTTAAGCTAAACGTGCTGCGCGGTGGGCCACTGGATGCGCTCAAGCGATGCTATGCTGCGTAGTGATCCGGCATCCAGCCACGGAGGTCACACAATGAAAGTGCTTGCGGCAATTGGCGTTCTATTATTTGTTTCCGTTCCCGCTCACGCACAAGCGGCAAAGCCTTGTGAAGAGCTGAAGGATGAAATCACCAAGAAGCTCGACGCAAAAGGCGTGAAAGGGTACACCCTGGAAATCGTCGCGAAGGACAAAGACGCGGAAGGCAAAGTCGTAGGGAGTTGCGACGGCGGCACGAAGAAGATCATCTATAGCAGACCGTCACCCCCCGCCGAAACCCCGGCGAAGGAACCACCCAAGTCCTAACCCAGTACTATTGAGATAGCTATTGACAGAATTAGCGTTTCGTGTTAGCGTGGGTTGTGATTTCTCGCTCCACTCTCCGCCGAACCGCTAAGTCTCACTCCCTCTGTGTCTTGCGCCGTTCCACTCGTGTCGCCTTCCCATTTTCTGGCCGTCTTCTTTTGACCGTTCCCTCTAAGTCCTTTCCCCTCAATCTTTTCGCCGAACCCCACCACCTAACCCGTGTCCCATCAATCTTTTACAAAAACATAGGGGGCTGGGCTACCCGTTACCAGAATCCCCCACTCGCCACTCATCACTCGCCACTGCATTCAAGTCCTTTTTTTCTCATAGCCTTGCGCACTCTTTTGCACTTTTCTCCAATTTTCTGCACTTGCCAAAAACTCAACCTTTTTCTTTTCAAGGAGTTGCGCACTCTTTGCCAAAAATGCGTGGATGTGGCTGTTCCCAACGCTCAAACGTTCAACTTTCGAACCTTTAAACGATCCCCTCGTCCCATTGCAGCCAAACCCCCTTGGTGCCACAATTGGCAACGGCACGCGAATTCTTCACGACCCGGGGAAACAACTCCGCTTCCCTCGGTGTCTAAGACTAGAGAGCGGACATCGGGAACTGTCCACCGACGCTCCCGATCGCAAGTCGTGCCTGGGTCCAGCGTTCTAACGCGGGTTTCAGGGTTTGTACTTACAAACCCTGAGCAGATTGGACCGTTCAGCAGGGTGGCTCGCTTCCAGCAGGCGGGTCGGAAAGGCCGGCAGTGTCCGATTGGGCTAGTGCCCTTAGCTGGGGCCGCGATGAAGCCGATCTCGTCCACGAGCTGCAAGCCGGCTCGGAGACGGCCTTCGACTGGCTCGTCACGCACTATCATGCGCCGGTTTATAACCTCATCCTCGGCATGCTTGGCGATACTTCCGATGCCGCCGACGGCGCCCAGGAAGTTTTTTTGAAAGCCTTTCGCGGAATTCGCAATTTCCGCCACGGCAGCTCTTTGAAAACATGGCTCTACCGCATCGCCATTCGCGAAGCGTTGAATCACAAGCGCTGGTTCAAGCGCCACCTGCAAAAAAATGTTTCCATTGACGCCGAACCGGAAGAAGGCCAGGCCCGCATCGAAATTGAAGATCTCTGCGCCACGCCTTTCGAGCAGCTCGCCGCGCTGGAAATTCAAGTCGTTGTCCACGACGCGCTGCAACATATTCCCGATGTTTTTCGCAGCGCCGTAATTTTGCGCGATCTGGAAGGTCTCAGTTATGAAGAAGTCGCCGAAGTTCTGGATTGCAGCGTCGGCACGGTGAAGTCCCGCATCCTTCGCGGGCGCCGCGCGCTGAAAGGAATTCTTGAGCCGCTCCTGGGCGCCCAGCAGGTTCACGGTAGCCGCGCCCAAACAGCTTCTCATGGCAATGTTTCCGAAGCTCAACCGTCGCCTTTTGGCGATGCTTTTTCCGCCGCAAGGCGCGTCACAGTTTCTTCCGAGGGGTTGACCGCTATGCGGTCACCAGAATCGATGTCTCCGCGGGCAAGTTCCACGGGCAAAGGTGTCCAATGAAGTGCAATACAGTACGAACCAAACTGGCCGGTTATCTCGATGATGCCATCACCGGCGGAGCGCGCGTCGCAGAGCGCGTTCAGATCCGGCAACACCTGGAAGGCTGCAACGTTTGCCGCGAAGAACTCGAACGCTTCCGCAAGCTGGCCGTTATGCTCTCGCGTGTCCCCAAAAATATTCCGCCGGTCGACCTGGCCATCCGCATCAAGGTCGCTGCCGCTCAGGCGCAGTATTCGCGCGATTGGCCCAGCCGCATGCGCCGCATCAAGGATCGCGCCGAAATTCTGCTCGACAACGTTTTCCGTCCGCTGACCCTCCCGGCTACCGGCGGATTTTTCTCTGCTATCCTCGTTTTCGTTCTGGTGCTCCAGATGATCGTGCCGGGCACCACCGTGCGCGCGGTCCAGAACGACGTGGCGCTCAATTTGATGCGCCCCGCCGAGCTGATTTCTCTTTCGGACTATCCGCAATCCTGGGCGCCGGAGCAGCAGGATCTCGAACTTTCTTTGCCGCATGGTCTGCTTGTTGATGTTACCGTCGACTCGCGCGGCCAAATGACCGACTACCAGATTCTCTCGGGCCCGACGAGCGCGGAACTTCGCCACCAGCTCGACCAGATGCTGTTGTTCTCGCGCTTCAGCCCCATGTTGAGTTTCGGTCGTCCCACTTCCGGCGGCCACGTGGTCCTCAGCTTCAGCGCCGTCCACGTCCGCGGCTAATTTTCATCGGCATGAGAAATTCCAAATTTCTCCTCGCCGCCGCATTTCTTTTTTTCTTTTCCGCGAGCGCAAACGCGCAACTCCAGCGCAACGACTCCGAGCGCCAGCTTTTCGAAGCCCTCAACCGCGAACGCGCCGCGCAAGGCCTCACCGCTCTTCACTGGGACGCTGCTCTCTTCAAGGCCGCGCGTCAGCACGCTCTCCGCATGGCCGATCTGAATATGCTCGAGCACCAACTCCCCAGCGAGCCCAACCTGGAGCGGCGCCTCGCGGAAACCGGCGCGCATTTCAGCGCCATCGCCGAAAACATCGCTTTCGGCCGGGATCCTCAGACGATTCATAAAGGCTGGATGGATTCGCCGGGCCACCGGAAAAATATCCTGGATCCGCGGCTCACCTCGGTAGGCATCGCCGCGGTGCACGGGACGGGTGGACTTTTTGCGGTGCAGGATTTTTCGCAAATTGTTCCTGCATTGAGCGTCGAGGAGCAAGAACAGAAAGTGATTTCGTTGCTGACCGCGCAGGGATTTCGCTCGGCGAATGCCACGGAGGCCGCTCGGAAAACATGCGAAAGCGATGCGGGATTTGCAGGCACATCTGCAAAATCAATGATCCGATTTGAAGTTACCGACCTGAATAAATTGCCGGAAGACATCGAAAAAAAGATTCGGAGCGGGCCTTCTGGCAAAGCGGCGGTGGGCGCCTGCCGCGCGAATGGGCCGGCGGGATTCACGCGCTACCGCATTGCCGTGCTGTTTTTCTGAAGACGGAGAGAAATTCGGCGGCGGGCTGGGAACGTAAAGAAACTGTTGTATCCGGGAACGAGAAGAAATACACTATGCAGGTTATGAACGCTGCGCTCGCCAACTCCTATCGTTGGTATCGATTTACTTGGAGTCCATCCAGGCGGCGGGGGGCGTTTCTGTAAGCGAATTCAGCAGCAAAAAGATTCGACCCACTCGTCAGCCGAGTGGGTTTTTTGTTTTAGGGGACAAAAATAAATTGAGAGGGCCGGAAAGATGATTATCTCCATGAAATTGCATGCGAAGCGCGAAGAGATCGATGAAGTTCGAAAACAAGTGGAGCACTTCGGATACAAGGTGCACTCCATCGAGGGGGAGGAGCGCGTGGTAATCGGCGTCGTCGGAGTGGGGGATGTAACGGCGTGCATGGAATCGATCGAAGCCATGCCGCAGGTGGACAACGTGGTGCGGATTTCGGCGCCGTACAAATTTGTGAGCAAGGAATTCCGTCAGGGTAAAACAAGAATAAAGGTAAACGGAGCGGAAATCGGCGGGGAGGAATTCGTAGTGATGGCCGGGCCGTGCTCGGTGGAATCCGAAAAGCAGATCATGCAGGCGGCGGAAGGGGTGGCGAAAGCGGGCGCGAAAATGCTGCGCGGCGGCGCGTTCAAGCCGCGGACTTCGCCGTATGATTTTCAGGGAATGGAAGAAGAAGGGTTGAAACTGCTGAAGAAAGCGAAAGAGGCGACGGGGCTCGCGATTATCACGGAAGTGATGAGCGACCGCGACGTGGATTTGATCGCGAAATACGCGGACGTGATGCAGGTAGGTGCGCGCAACATGCAGAATTTTATGCTGCTGAAAGCGCTGGGAAAATGCGGCCGGCCGGTGCTGCTGAAACGCGGATTGAGCAGCACGGTGAAAGAATTGTTGATGTCCGCGGAATATATTACGGCGCACGGAAATCCCGACGTGATTTTGTGCGAGCGCGGAATCCGCACGTTCGAGACGGTGACGCGGAACACGTGCGACATCGCGGCGATCCCCGCGCTGAATGAATTGACGCACTTGCCGGTGATTCTGGATCCGAGTCACGCGACAGGGAAGCGCAGCCTGGTGCCGGCGCTTTCGCGCGCGGGCGTGGCGATCGGCGCCGACGGATTGATCGTCGAAGTGCACCCCGCGCCGGAAAAAGCCATCAGCGACGGCGCGCAATCGCTGGACCTCGCGCAATTCCAAAAAATGATGAAGGACCTTGACCCGTACATTCAGCTCTGGCGGGAATCGCGAAAGATGGAAGTGACCGCGGCGGCGAGTTGAAGACGAAGAAGTAGCGTGCCGCAAGCGCTGCCCCTTTTTCCTCTTGACTTCAAGGCAGTGCCTCCATACTATTTTGCTCTAGGCCTAGACTAACACTAGCTGAGTCAGGGCCTGGAGAGAACTTCCCACGCATGAAAAACCGCGAGCAACGAGACCTTTTTCCTGACGCATTGGAGATGATGATTCTCCAAACGCTGAAGCGTCAACCGCTTCATGGCTATGCGCTCGCGCAGCACATCAAGCGAACGTCGAACGATTTGCTTCAAATCGAAGAAGGCTCGCTTTATCCGGCTCTTCAGCGACTTAAGGAAGAGTTGGTGAAAGCCGATTGGGGCATTTCGTCTACGAATCGTCGTGTTCGCACTTACAAGCTGACGGCAAAGGGAGCGAAACATCTGGAGCGTGAGGCGTCGCGTTTCGAAAGGATGCTTGACGGGATCACGCGGGTGTTAGCGCCGGGTGAATCATGATGTGGCTGAAGCGACTATTTTCACGGCGTCGTCTCTACGGTGATCTTTCCGAAGAGATTCGGGAGCATCTTGAAGAAAAGATCGAGGAGTTAGTTGCCGGCGGCATGTCTAGAAGAGAAGCTGCTGCCGCCGCCCGGCGGGAGTTTGGGAACTTGACTCTGATGGAAGAGGACAGCCGCGCGGTGTGGCGGTGGGCGGCGATTGAAGATTTTTTCATGGATGTTCGATTTGGTGCGCGCATGCTCCGCAAGAACCCGGGCTTCGCGGCCGTGGCCATTGTGACGCTGGCGCTTGGAATCGCAGCCAATTCGACGATCTTCAGCATGGTAAGCGGATGGATGTTGCGTCCCCCGAGCATCAAAGATCCCGGCAGAGTAGTCATGATCTCCAGCACCAACCCGGCGAAGGGATTGGGATGGGGATGGGACCGGAATCCTGTTTCGGTCCCTGATTTCATTGCCTGGCGGGAGCAGAGCCATGCCTTCGAGGACATGGTTGCGAGCCAAAGGAGCGATTTCGCTCTTACGGGAGAAGGTGACCCGGAGCGGCTCGAAGGGAAGCGCGTATCAGCAAGCTATTTCAATCTGTTGGGTGTGTCGGCCGCCCTGGGACGGACCTTCCTGCCCGGTGAGGACCAGCCTGGTCACGATCAAGTGGTTATCCTGAGCGACGGACTGTGGCAACGACGGTTCGGCTCCAACCCAAAGCTGGTAGGGGAGACCGTGCGGCTCAATGGCGACAGCTACAAGGTGGTCGGGGTCCTGCCGAGGGACTACCAGCTGGGGCACTACGGCCCGCAATTGTGGACGCCGCTTGCCTTCCCCCCTCTGAGCGTTCTCCCTGCAGCCCGCGAGGACCGCAGCTTGGGCCTCATGATGCCTGCGCCAACATTGCAAGCCTGCAGCTTACCCGCGCTACCGACCGCCAACGAGAGTTAGTGGTCCGCGCGGCGCTAGGCGCGGGTCGTTTCCGGCTCGTCCGGCAACTGTTGGTCGAGAGCCTCCTGCTTGTCTTCGCTGGTGGGGCGCTGGGCCTGCTGCTTGCCTCTTGGGGTGTGGCCGTGCTCCGCAGCGCTCTCAACAGGGTCGGCTCGGTAGGATCTCAAAGAGCCTTCCAAGCAGGCGGATTTCTTCAAGAACGTCATCCAACACCTCGATGCACTTCCCGGCGTCATTTCCGTAGGTGCCACAGCTACACTAGTGCCCGGTCAAGACGAGCGGGTTGTGACGTTCAGCATTGCCGGCCAGTCTGCGTTGTCACGCACGGAGAGAGAACGGACGGATTACTTCACAATTAGCCCGGATTATCTTCGCACCCAGCGCATTCCGCTGCTTCGCGGCCGCAGCTTCCTCCCCACCGACACCGTCCAGGCGCCCCCTGTGGCCCTCGTCAACCAAGCTTTCGTTCAGCGCTACTTCCACAACAAGGAACCGCTGGGAAAACGGGTGCGGCTCGACACCAGTGCCTCGGACCGTCCGGATTGGAGTGAAATCGTTGGCGTTGTAGGCAACGTGAGCGAGAGGTTCGGGGAGCGAAAGGATATGCCCCAGGTCTACGAACCTTACCTTCAGAAGCCATCCTCGGTGATGACCCTGGTCGTCCGCACGAGCTCCGACCCGGCGGCCTTCGCTCCGATATTGCGCAACGCCGTCTGGAACCTCGACAACGAGCAGCCGATCATCGCTGTTCAAACCATGAATCAAGTAATGGCTGCTTACATGGCGGCCGTCGTCGTGGTGAACTCCCTCATGAGCATCTTCGCAGGTTTGGGGATGGCTTTAGCGATAGTGGGGGTGTTTGGGGTAATGGCCTACACGGTGGCGCGGCGCACCCATGAAATTGGAATCCGCATGGCGCTTGGCGCCCGGAGAAAAAACGTCCTGAGAATGGTTACGGGGAAAGGAATCGTCCTTGGAGCATTCGGGGTCGGAATTGGCCTTGCGCTGGCGGCACCGCTCATCTGGCTGTGGCCAATAGGTGATGAGCAATGGTACAGCTCCTTCAATCAGCGCATCGCCGTTTTTCTCGCCGCGGCTTTTCTGATTGGACTCGCTGCACTCCTAGCCAGCTACATCCCCGCGCGGCGGGCAACCAAAGTCGACCCCATTGTGGCCCTGAGGCACGAATGATAGGCAGCGTTTATGCCGCTGTTACCACTTGGGCGACAGACCGCTGCTTCCGCCTCCGGGAGGATGTCATTTCGACCAAACCACCTTGCAGTGTGTCAATACTAGCTGCTATGGGAGTTGCTTTTAATCTTCTCTCATCGCGTGCGGCCCAGGGCCGTTCACCTAGCGTCCACAATGGATGCTAGCAATCTTCAAGGAGGTATTTAGATTATGGACAGACTAAGAAAGCGATTTGTGATGCTCGTTGTCCCAGTGACACTGATTTTGTTTGCATCGTTCCTTGCGGCGCAGGGGCCGCCCAAGCAATGTTTGGATGCGTGTCGGCAGAACTATAAGAACGCCGTGAAGGCCTGTCACGGCGACCAGGCGTGCCTGGCCGCCGCACGTGCAGCAGTTCTGGCTTGCGTTCAGGGCTGCGGCCTGCCTCGGTAACTTAATCTATCCAGCCGACGCTACTGACGAGTGTCGTGTTTGCCGCGTCGTGGACGCCGGCGCGGAGGGCGATGCGCGTCGATTCGATGACGGGGCTGAGGCACGAATGAGATATTTCTGAACGCTGCCCTCCTTGCGGTTTCCTCGATTGATGTAGCTACATATTGTATAGCATTGCGGCATCGAGAGCCCGTGCTTCTTGGCGAATATAGGGCGAAAAATACTTCGCGGTTCCCACGAATTGTGCCCGAAAGGTAACCTTTCGTTACAAGTCCTCCCAAGTTGCGAAGTGGCAATTCCTTTCCTTCTCGTTGGAAAAAAATGACTTAGGGGCAGTGCGACAGTGGCGGGGCAATTGCCGCTAATTCACCTAAGCATTCCCCTGAAGTACGCCACAACGCACGTCAAGTTTGCGCTAAGGAGTTGAACCGCAAGAAGCGTTCAAGGAGGACGACTCGATGACCCAGCCCAGCAGGATTCTTTGGATGACCAGGATAGTTTGGATGACAGTGTTAACCGCAGCGTTTTTGCTGGTGTCCGGCAGAGCGCTAGCAGAGAGTGAGCACGGCAGGTTAAAAGTGACTTCGTTTCCGACGGGCGCCCACGTCTCGATGGACGGCGCGGACACCGGTAAAGTCACGCCCATGAGCATCAGTGTTCCTGTAGGCAAGCACACGGTGGTGGTTTCCATTCCGAACTCGGGTTGGAACTCGGACACGCGAACCGTGGAGGTGGCTGAAGGCAACAACGACCTGAGCGTGACTTTGATGCCCATCTTGACCGTTGGCCCAATCGGTCCGCCGGGACCCCAAGGCTCCACGGGTGCAACTGGCCCCGCGGGGCCTGCCGGTCCAGCTGGACCTCAAGGCGCCACCGGTCCACAAGGACCAAAAGGCGACACCGGTGCTGCAGGTCCTGCGGGCCTGGCCGGCCCAACTGGACCACAAGGCTCCGCTGGCCCCCAAGGATCTAAAGGAGACACTGGTGCAACCGGCCCTGCTGGAGCTGCGGGTGCAATTGGTCCTGCTGGGCCTGTCGGCCCGACTGGGCCCCAAGGCCCTGCCGGTGCCCAAGGACCAACAGGGAATGCCGGTGCTATTGGACCTTCTGGGGCTACGGGCGCAACTGGCCCTGCGGGGCCTACCGGCCTAACTGGACCGACCGGGCCGCAGGGCCCTGCTGGCCCGAGTGGAGGGCTCAGCGGCAGACAGGAGTTTCAGAGCAGCGGCACTTTCGTCGTGCCAACTGGAGTCAGCCGGCTGAGTGTAGAGCTGTACGGTGCCGGAGGAGGCGGTACGGTTCTGCGATGCAATAACGGAGGCGGCGGAGGTGGTGGCGCCTATACGAGCACAATCTTGTCAGTCCAAGAGGGTCAAACCTTAACAATCAGCGTGGGTGCCGGAGGTCTTGCTGGGGCATCATACACGCCTGGAGGCAATGGAGGCGATACTCAAGTCCTAGACCCGAATAACACGGTGCTTGCCGTCGCCCACGGCGGTAGTGGGGGTCAACCGGACTCCACACCATGTGGCCCGCCTGCGGCTGGCGCTGCCGGCGGGGCGCCCGACCCAAACGCCATGGTCAGCCATAGTGGGGCTTCCGCACCATCGTTCTCTCCCCTCGACAGTGGAGGAATGGGCTATCTGGTCACCGGTTTTGCCTTCCAACCCAATGGGCAGTTTGGAGGCGGTGGGGCGGGGGCGACTTCCTTTCCACCCGCCAAAGCCGGGCAGGGAGGTTATGCTTTGTTCAGTTGGTGAGCAGGCCGCGCACCGGCGAAGGTGCCTAGGCCCGGGAACCTCTCGTTTTCCATGGCACCAATGCTTAACCGCGTCTAAGCAGGGGCCCCGCGGCCCCTGCTGTCGACGCGAGGCGGAAGATTTGCCCGATGGGGCTGACGGACTGATCGTCGAAGTGCATCCCGCGCCGGAGAAAGCCATCAGCGACGGAGCGCAATCGCTGGACCTCGCAATTCCAAAAAATGATGAAGGACCTGGAGCCACACATTCAGCTGTGGAATTTATCCAGGAAGAAAGAAGTGGCAGCGGCGGCGAGTTGAAGGCGAGGTAGCGGCATGCCGCGAGCACAGTCCTTTTTTCTCTTGACTTCAAATCCGAGCCTCCATACTATTTTGCTCTAGGCCTAGACTAACACTAGCTGAGTTGAGGCTTGGAGAGAACTTCCCATCTATGAAAAACCGCGAGCAGCGAGATCTCTTTCCTGGCGCATTGGAGATGATGATTCTCCGAACGCTGAAGCGGCAGCCCCTTCACGGCTATGCACTGGCGCAGCACATCAAGCGAACGTCGAACGATTTGCTCCAGATTGAAGAAGGTTCGCTCTATCCGGCTCTCCAGCGGCTCTTGAAGGAAGAGTTGGTGAGAGCCGAATGGGGCACCTCGTCCACGAACCGTCGGGTGCGGATTTATAAGCTGACAGCAAAGGGAGCGAAACATCTGGAGCATGAAGTGTCGCGTTTTGAAAAGATGCTCGACGGGATTACACGCGTTTTAGCGCCAGGTGAATCATGAAGTGGATCAAACCATTGTTCTCGCGACGCCGCCTCTTCGGTGAACTCTCTGAAGAGATTCGGGAGCATCTCGAAGAGAAGATTGAGGATCTGGTTGCGGGGGGCATGTCCAGCAAAGAAGCTGCTGCCGCGGCTCGGCGGGAGTTTGGGAATGTGACTTTGGTTGAGGAGGATAGCCGCGAGGTTTGGTGCTGGCCTTCCATTGAGGACCTTTTCGCGGATGTTCGTTATGGGTTGCGCATGTTGCGCAAATCCCCAGGCTTCACTGCTGCGGCGGTATTGACACTGGCCCTGGGGATCGGGGCGAACACGGCCATCTTCAGCTACATCAACGCTTGGATGATCAAGCCATTGCCTTATCCGCAGGCCGACAGGCTGATGGTATTCCTTTCGCATGACACGAAAAAAGGATGGACAAGAGAAGGCCTCGCCTCGACGGCGTCCTTCCTCGATTTCCAGAAGCAGAACACGTCGTTCGAGCAGACCAGCTTATGGACTGGATGGAATTTCAATCTCACCGGCGATGGTGCTCCTGCGCTCGTCGAGGGTGGACGAGTGAGTTGGAATTATTTTGATGCGCTAGGTGTCAAGCCCATGCTCGGGCGGACGTTCACGCCGGACGAAGATGGGCCGGGAGCGACGCACGTTGCCATTCTCGGCCAGGGACTGTGGCAGAGCCGGTTCGCCGGCGAACGGAAAATTATCGGACGAAACATCACGATTGACGGCGAGTCCTACACGGTGGTCGGCGTGATGGCCGGAACGTTTCAGTTTCCGCTGATGGGCCTCGCCAACTTATGGACACCCCTGGCGCTGACGGACAAGGAGCGTGCCGACCGCGGTAGTTCCTGGTTGACTGCATTTGGCCGGCTGAGGCCCGGCGTGACGCCAGAGCGAGCCGGAGCGGAAAGCGCGGCGGTTTTTGTGCGCCTCGAAATGCAGTTTCCGCAGACGAACACGAACCTGACTTTGCTCGTCGGCTCCATGACTGACGAAATTGCCAGGAAAGAAGGCGCACCCGAGGTGATGATTTGCTTCTGTATCGTAGGGCTGATTCTGCTAATCGCCTGCGCGAACGTCGCGAATCTGATGCTGACCCGCGCGACAAACCGCACGAAGGAGTTCGCCGTTCGCGGGGCGCTTGGTGCGACGAGGGGCCGGCTGGCCCGACAACTTCTGACGGAGTCGCTACTGCTGTTTTTCTTCGGCGGCGTGGCCGGCGCGCTCTTTGGCTTTTGGGGGATGGGCTGGATCGAATCGCAGATCCCGGACCACACTCGGGGGTACCTGGTGAACTACGGACATGTGGATTTGGACTCCACAACGCTGGCGTTCACGCTGGGAATCGCGTTGGTGTGTGGCCTGGTATTCGGCCTCGCACCGGCGTACGAGAATTCCAGGTTCAACTTGAACAGCACGCTCAAGGAAGCGTCAGGGCAAGCCTCGGGCAGCAAACGCAGCGCGCGGCTGCGGCGGATATTCGTTGCCGCGGAGATTGCGCTGGCCGTGTTGGTGCTCATTTCGACGACACTGCTCGTGAAGAGCTTCCTCATTTCCGTGCGCTCGAGCGCCGGATACAATCCGGCGAACGTAATGGTGACGCAACTCGCACTGCCCAAAACGAAGTACGCGCAAGAGTCGCGGCAGCGAAATTTCAATGAGGATGTGATGGCGCGTATCCATGTGCTGCCGCAAGTGGTTTCTGTTGGCGTGGCGAGTTCAGTGCCGTTCGGTGGCTTCGGCCAATCGGTCGAAGTCGAAGCAGCCGAGAGACCGGCGGTTCAGCCCGGAGAAAGACTTGGCGCGCGCTTCACGGCCGTGTCCACGGATTATTTTTCGGCGATGCAGATTGGCTTGGTCAAGGGCCGCGTGTTCAATTCCGCCGACGCACCGGGCACTTCACCGTCCGCGATTATCAATGAAACGCTGGCGCGGCAATTTTGGCCAAACGAGGATCCAATCGGACAAGAACTTCGATTTGGCGAACAACACACGATCTGCACGATCGTGGGAGTGGTAAGGGACATCAAAATGTACAATTTGCGGCCTCGGCCCGAGCGGCAGATGTACGTTCCCTTAACGCAATTTCCTTCAGCGATGCTCGGATTCGTGGTGCGGACCGCCGGAAATTCCACGACAATGGCGACGGCCATCCGCGACACGATTTGGGCGGTGGACCGCGACCAACCGATCTCATCGGTTGAGCCGCTCGAGACTTTGATGGCTATAGTGGACACGGGGAACCGCGTGTTGACCAAGCTGATGGTTTTCTTCGGCGCACTGGCCATATTTTTGGGAGTGATCGGGATATACGGTGTGATGTCGGATCTCGTCTCGCAGCGCACGCACGAAATCGGCATCCGGACGGCGCTGGGCGCAAGTCCTCCGCAGGTGATGGGTATGGTCATCGGCCAAGGACTGAAGTTGGCGTTGATTGGAATCGCAGTGGGAGTGCTTGGGGCGCTGGGGGCCACCAGACCGCTTGCGACGATGCTCTACCAGGTCACGCCAAACGATCCGCTGACGTTTATTGCGGTTCCGATTGTGTTTGCAGTGGTGGCTGCGGCGGCGTGTTGCGTTCCCGCGCGAAGGGCGATGAGGGTGGACCCGCTGGTGGCCTTGCGGTACGAGTGACGGCTCCGAAGGAATGCTCGAAGGGACTACACCTCTGGTGCCAGGCGAATCATGATGTGGCTAAAGCAACCCCCCTCGCACAGCCGTCTTTACAGATATCTCTCCGAAGAGGAACAAACAGGGGACGCGACAAGAAGGAACGCCCTAGTCTTGTTCGCATCCCCCTCTTTTCCGGGCGCTATTCGGATTCCCCGCCGACACTTGTGTGTACTACGTTCGCTGGGACCGAAAGAGCAGTGCTGGAGCGGAGCAGAGCTGTGGCCTTCAGCTCACAACCGGTTTCGGCAATGACTTGGGTCTGAATGTGAACGGCGGCACTGCCGCCGGCGTCGAGACGCCCAATGGTAACCACAATCTGGTTGTCCAGCTGGGTCGCGCTGCCATCGGGAGAAGCGACGAAGGTAACACAGCTGGGAATCTCGAAGACGGCTTGGGTGCCGTTGAGACCGTGAGATGAACCGTTGTGAACGGTCAGAGTGTAGGTGAGCTGGCTGCCCGGGACCACAAAGCGAGGAGCCGCAAGGCGGACACGAAAGTCGTCGGAAAGGTCTGGCTTGGTCACCACGAACTTGTCGAGAAGGGCGGAAGCTCCCGTTGTGGGCGCGGAGACAACGTTGCCCGTGGTTGGATCGACCAGCGTGTCCGGGATGGGGTCATGCAGCGGCGTTCCGTTCACATCCGTCCCAAATGGCGCTGGATTGGACGAGGTTGCGGAGGACGACGAAGTGAGCGGTTCGGTGATCTGGTAGAGCGTCAGCTTATTGTCTCTGACAACGACGTCCGCGAAAGAGAAGACCTTAGCCTTGAACTTCGCTGTGATTTTCGGTCCACTGCCAGCGCCGGGCAGAACGGGCGAAAACGCCGCGCTGGTGAGATTGGTGTCCAGCCATGAGGCCGGGCCGTTGGGGAACGTAAATCCTGCCAGCGTGGCCGTGCCAGTCGCGGAATCATCTTGATCAATGCCGAGGCCGGAGCCGCGCGCGGGGCCGAGGTCGCCGTCGAAATCGCGGTTTCCGCCAGCGCCTT
>WNFA01001775.1_pt1 | contig 17614 bp, 15 predicted proteins | sample 5400481 | NCBI WGS metagenome assembly WNFA01 (sample SAMN13153340, study PRJNA577476) | soil metagenome | isolation source: 120 cm saprolite under Douglas fir tree site 2 hole 1 replicate 2 | place: USA:California | collected 2015-04-18
GAGGAGCTGTAATCGACACGGTTCTCTTCTGCATGGAACTCTTTCTGCTCGCATCGCACAAATCAAGAGCAATGCTGGTTTTCTCTTTCTTATACGCTATCTTATCACCTGGCGGGGATAGCGCGTTTTTGCTCCTTAGTGATTCCGGTCGATCGGAAAATCCGTTCAGGCTGGATGATGGACTTCCGGCCAATGACTTTTCCCTAAGTGTTAGAGGAAGATAGCTTGGTGGCCAGTGCGTACCTGGAAGCGATGTTAGATGGGATCGATGATTTCGCGCCTTTCCTGAACGCCTGGCCAGATATGCGTATGCCGTCTTCGTTACGTCAACTTTCCGAGATGATACGGAATCACTCCTGGGGCTGCCCGTTAGCACAGAACAAGCAGATCCTAGCCTGGTTGCGCGAGGATGGCACAAAGGAGATGCTGGAAGAGGGATTTTACGCGTATATGGATGAGGACTGGGCAGAGGAGCTGGCGCTGGCGGTGGAGGTGTTGGAGTGGTTGCGAACACCCTCACAGCAGCCCCACCCCACCACAACAGAAATAGCCCCATGAGCGTTTTTTGTCGGGAGAAGCGCGTTTTTTCATAGATTTCAGCAATCGGGACTATCCCAGATGGCTGGCGAAGAACACCTGATATCCACGAACCACTTGTCCAGGAGAGGCAATCGAGGACCGCTGGGTTTCTAGCACATCCATTGCCTCTTTGGTCAATTTGACTCCAGTCTGATACGTGGTCGTGACGAGTTCGACTACAGGGTGGCTTCCTTTCCAAGTCATGGTAGTGGCTGTGCTGGATCACGGCAGCCACTGAATCGAGCAAGGCCCCATGCCAGTGATTTTCCAGCACAGGAGGAAGCTGCAAGGTGCGTGGTGAAGGCGCCACCGGCCTATACGTCGCAAACCTGTTCTGTGTGTGGGCATAAGCAAAACATGCCCCTCTCAGTTCGGATCTATGCTTGTGAAGCATGCGATACCGTGTTGCATCGCGATCATAATGCATCACGGACTATTTTAGGCTTGGGACGACAAGCCCGCGTCATTCCAGATGCCCCCGCCTTGTAGGCGTGGGGAGTCGTCACGGATTCACCCTAAAGGATGGAGAGCCGTACGCTGAGCAGCCACTCCGCACTGCTCATGACGAGGTGCATAACGCTTTCATGACCCCCCCTCCTTATACGTGTACGAGAGAGGGCGAGGCACCTCAGTTGGGGAATGGCCCCAAACTCTGCCGGCCAGGCCTTTGCGTGAGAAAATGCCCTCAAGACATTCTTACCAACGCCTATGTGGTGAGAGGAGAAACCTATGGCTACGAAGAGCATTATGACTCAAGAGGAGAAAGAGTATCTTTGGCCTCCTTTGCCCTTAGAGGCCTGGAAGAAGACGTATGAGACGCTGCACATGTGGACACAGGTAGTTGGGAAGGTGAAGGTGGAGTTGTGCCCGTTTCTCAACCAGTGGTGGGAAGTGGGTTTCTCGGTGACTGCATGGGGTTTGACGACGTCTCTCATCCCTTCTCCTACGGGTGCCTTCCAGGTCACGTTTGATTTCATCAATCACAATCTTTCTCTCTGTACCAGCGCTGGAAAGAGGAAACAGCTGGCGCTGATGCCGCGTTCGGTTGCTGACTTTTATCAGCATTTCATGACGGCGCTCTGCGCGCTGGGCATCGAGGTGAAGATCAACACGACGCCCAGTGAGGTGGAGAATCCTCTTCCTTTTGAGCAGGATCATACCCATCATGCATATGATCCCGAATACGTCAATCGTTGGTGGCCCATCCTGGTACAGGTCAATAAGGTGTTCCAGCACTATCGCTCCTCTTTTCTAGGCAAGAGTAGTCCTGTTCTCTTCTATTGGGGTAGCTTCGACCTGGCAGAAGCGCGCTCTTCAGAGAAGCGTGTTACCCCTCCACCGGGGGCTCATCGCATCGTGCGTCTGTCCGAGAACCAGGAGGTGATCGAATCCGGGTTCTGGCCGGGCCTGGTACGGGGACGCCCTCGTGGACGTTTGGGCAGGAAGGGCTCTGCCACAGGTCGCCTACGGGGACGCCCTCGTCGCCTCGGCTCAACCCAAGAATCCGGAGCAACCTTGTACCTTAACAATTCAGAGAGACGCCAGCGATGGTCGGTCAGACCACTCGCCATCGCTGGCGTTTGTCTCAGTGGCCTCTGAGCTTCTCCCGCTGCTCGTAGGCTTTGTTCCTGATGGAAACAGCAAAAGTTGTAGGTGCTCCCAATTAAGTACATGCCCGTCTCAAGAGCCTGGAGCCGCTGAGCGGCATGGCGACACTTGCGTGTTAACGTCGCAAGCCGTTCTCTCACGGTCCCATTCAGCCGTTCGATGTAGGACGTGTTGAGCACTTGCCCGCCCTCTGAACGCCGCAAGAGGTGCATCGCTTGCGCTATCGAACCGTGGCTCATCTGACGAATAACTGCCGTGAGGCGCTTGTTCACCGTCTGTTTGATCACCGTCCCAATGTGCAAGCTCGACCAGACCTGCAACGAGGCACGCCCACGCCCCGCCGTTCGTTTGACTTTGGAGCGTATTGCCCGCCTGATACTGTTGGGGTACGCCGCCCAGCCATCGGTGCAGACCAGCAGTGCACAGGCCGCTTGAGAGCAGGCCCGCACCTGTTGCAGGAGTCGATCTGCCAGGCTGCTATCACGCGTGCGACTGACCACCCCACCCAACCACAGTCGCGTCGAAACCATGATCGCCAACCCCATCCACGCCACCATGCCTCGTGCCTTGACTCGGATCTCATCGGCCTGGACATGCACGAGATCCAAGCATCCCTGTTCGACGACCGCTTGATGCACACGTTGGCACTGTTGGCCAGCGCGATCTCGCCACGAGGCCACCGTGCGTTCATCCAGGCCGTAGGCTTGTACAATGGCTTGCACAGGACACCCAAAGGCGAGCAAGGTCACGACAATGACAATCAACTCGCTCGGTTTGCGCAGCCCTTGGAACATCGTTCCTTGCCTCGCGCTAAAGGTGTGTTTGCAGGTCTTACAGCGATAGCGTTGCCGCTTGCGATCATGGACCCGGATGTTGCCCAATCCGATTTGGCCTCTTGCGCAACACGCCAGGTTCGGGCAAAATTGTTCTGACGGTTCCATCGGCTCTGTTGTGGTTGTTTGCATACACACAGCATGTCGAGAACCGTCAAAATGTTCAAGCCTTTCCCCCTCTTTCACCAGTTAGTGTGGCTCTACCCTAATGGTTCGTATGGACGTATTTTGCGAAATTCCTTCTCAATACATTACCTATTTTTGCACGGGTTTTAAACAGTCATTGCTGTTTAAGAGCAGTAAACAACTGGCGACCACTGAAGATGATCAGTGGTCGCCAGCGTGTCCGGTGTAAGACTTTATTTTAAGTCTACAGCTATAGAGGAGTCTGGTTTTTCCATCGCGCTCGTGAAGGAACTGAGCAATATTGATGAGGCCTCTCCGACCGCAGTCGCTGTACAACTGGCACTATGCGCTAGACACAAGTGTATTGTGGCAATCTGCAGAATGATTTTCCTTCCAAAGGAAGACGGACCCGCGTTGCTGGGCGAGGCAGCACCTTCAATAGCGCTGCAAGTAACTACAGCTGTAAGTTCATCACTTACAAAGTACAGAATAGCACGCAGGAGCCTGATACCAAAGGGACATCTCTTTTATGAAGCATACAAGGCCAAAGAGGGCGAAATTGTGCGAGGAGAGGCATCGGTTCCGTTCCGAAGCGGCCACGAATGGAATGTAGAGTGCGAGGCAATGCATATCGGCGGTCAAGTGTTTGGGATCTTCCATCTTGAATCTGTCCCGGTGGAAAGCCACTATCAACTGCCACTTTTCTCATAGAACTGGCTTGCTTATTAGATGAGTGGAGTGTTGGCGTGAGATCGTGCCCGTCCATTTTGCTTCTTAATAGAGGGCATTCCATTCCTCACGATCAGTCGCATTACCTTCCACATGAGTCGAGTGAATTCGACGGCAAGAGTAAATGCCGCTTGACAATCGGGAACCGAGTTGCTCAATCGAATGAAAAAAGGGACACACGGAGCACAATCAGAAGTGGTTCATGCGTCCCCTAAAGTATCCGGCACAGAACGACTTTATTTATCTTCTGAATCCGGCAACGGAACAACTTTATTTACCAGGGAACAACTTTATTTAACGTCTACAACATCTGTAGAAGGGAAATAAAGTCGTTCCCAAAACGGGGACAGTTCACGCTCGAATACATGAGATTAAAGTAAATTTAAGTTGTTCCCAAAACTGCTTCTGGGACACATGAACGGGTATTACGGGCAAAATAAAGTTGTTCCCTGGCCCATATATATTTCTGTTGTCCGCTACGATTTGCTCAAAGCGGTTGGGATAATTGTTCTCAGCAAGCCCATTTTCTGAACAGATGTCCTAAGTAGCCAGCACAGGAGTTGGTGGAAAAAGGCTTGCCATGCCGGCTTGATCGAACAAGTTGGCTTTGTAATAGATGGAGCTTTTTGACATGCCCGTTTCTTCCGACCGCTCTTTGGGGCTCACTCCAAACAAAACGACCGGGCGAATGATCTCATAGGTAAGTTGTGTTGAGTCCTTGAGCAAGGGACGAATATCATCCCAGTTATGGCTCAATTCACGATGTAGATACCTGTTCTTCGGCATACAACATCATCGCCTCTCAAATACAAGCAACGACTCTTCTGGGGGTATCTTCCGCCGATTTTGTTAGCTGGGCAAGAGGGATTTTCCAGGAGATACTGCACATATATGTCAAGCCTCATACGAGTCGATGTCGAACGGTTCTCGTCTTTCTCATCAGCCAGCGCCGGAGAGGGTCTCTTCCCGTAGCCGTTGCACGTCACGCATCGGGGGGATGCCAAAGAGGCTTTTGTATTCGCGATTGAAGTAGGAGGCGTCCTGGTAACCCACACGATAGGCCGCACTGGCGGCGTCGAGGTCTTCGCCCAACATCAGACGACGAGCCTCCTGGAGCCGCAGCTGCTTCTGGAATTGTAAGGGACTCAGCGCTGTGACCGCTTTGAAGTGGTGGTGGAACCCCGAGACGCTCATGCCCAGCTCCTGTGCCATCTCCTCGATGCGTAGGGGTTGGTCGAAGTTTTGCCGGAGTCGCTTGACCGCTTGGGCGATATCGGGGGCATAACCTCCTTGCAGAGCCAGGTAACGGAGCCGACTCCCCTGCTCTCCCATGAGGAGCCAGTAGAGGATTTCTCGCGTGATCAAGGGCAGAAGCACCCGTGCATGGGCAGGGGAGTTCACCAGCCTCACCAGTCGCACGAAGGCTTCCAGCAGGTTCCCATCCAGTGAGCTTACCGCGATCGCCGAGACCGCAGCATGCTGTTTCGGCCAGGGGTGGTCAGCCTCAACAACGACTGAACTGACGAGGGAGGGGGCCAGTTCCAGGCGGAGACTGAGGTAGGGTCGCTCCTTTGATGCTTCGAGAATCTGACTGACGCGGGGCAACTCGACGGTGGTGAGCAGATAGCGTGAGGGATCGTAGCGGTAGCGGCTCTCGCCCAGCAGAACCTCTTTGCTCCCCTGGGCAATCACGCAGATAGATGGATCAACCACGCTGTGAACCGGTTGGAGAGGCGCGGAACAGCGGGCCAGATGCAGCCCTGGGAGTGGCTCTTCTATCCCATCGAAGCTGACGGCTCGCCCGATGCGCTCCACCAGTTCCTCATGGTAGGCTTGTCGCATCACGGCCTCGCGTTCTCGCTGCTGGTCATCTCGTCCATCCATAGGAACCCCTTCTCGTGTTGCTCTCTCATCCAACTGGAAGATTTGCAGAATCCTCCAATCATTCTCGACAATCATTCTATCACCCTGTGCTCTGGAGTGTCTATACTATCTCCAGACAGAGAACACGCTTCTCTCCTTTCACAGAGAAGCTGGACTCTTCTTCAATCAGGGACACGCTGCACTCAGGGGTTCGCCTATGCAGCCCTCAAGCTACCACGTGACGGAAAACCGCAAGAGATGGGAGTGAGGAGTCCCATGAGGCACAAAAAAGCGATTCGACCTATCCTGAAGCGTTGGAGCCAAAGGACGGGTCTCGAACTTCCGGAAGAGGAGAAAGACATGAGAGCAACCGTCTATCATGGACCCAGAGATATGCGTATCGACCAGGTCCCCGATCCCATCATTGAGGTCCCAACCGATGTGGTCGCTCGTATTACGCACGCGGGGATTTGTGGCTCGGATCTGTGGTCCTATCGTGGCATCGATCCGCGGAAGCCGGGAGAGCGCATGGGACACGAGTGGGTGGGAATCGTCGAGGAGGTCGGGGCAGAGGTAGAGACCATCAAAAAGGGGGATCGCGTGATTTCGCCGTTCTTGATCTCCGATGGGACCTGCGAGTTCTGCCGTGAGGGTCTACCAAGCTCCTGCATACATGGAGCACGCTGGGGTGGCTCCAATAATGGTGGCCAGGCCGAAGCCATTCGCGTCCCCTACGCTGACGGCACCCTGGTCGTGGTTCCCAAGAGCGTGGAAGGCGATGAGCAGCTGCTCAAGGCCATCCTCCCTCTCACCGATGTCATGGCGACAGGCCATCACGCTGCTCTCACCGCAGGGGTCAGAGCAGGCAGCACGGTGGCCGTGATTGGCGATGGGGCCGTCGAACTCTGTGGCGTCCTGGCTGCCAACCACCTGGGAGCCGAACGCATCTTTCTCATCGGACACCAGGAACCTCGGCTGAACCTGGGACAGGCATTTGGGGCCACCGATCTCATTACGGCCAGAGATGAGCAAGCAGTACAGCAAGTGCGTGAGCAGACGCATGGCGGGGCCGAAGCGGTCCTGGAGTGCGTCGGCACACTGGAAGCCATGAACATGGCGATTCACATGACCCGACCGGGCAGAGCCGTCAGTCTCGTTGGCTTTACCCATGCCAGCCAGGCTCCTGATCTGACGTACCGATTGTTCCAGAATATTACCATCACCGGTGGTGTGGCACCTGCGCGCGCCTATCTGCCGGAGTTATTGCAGGATGTGATCGCAGGAACCTTTGATCCCTCACCCATCCTCGACATGACGGTCGATCTGGATGGGGTACCTGCTGGATACGCAGCAATGGATGAGCGTTCTGCCATCAAAGTGCTGGTGCGTCCGTAGCGGGCGGATCACCCGCTCGCATACCCACGCGAATATAGTGAGGCGCGTGAGGGGCACCAAGGTACTCTCCCAGAACCTGATCATGAGAAGCAGGAGAAAACGATGCAAAAGCGCACACTTGGAAACAGTCATTTGGAAGTTTCAGCGCTCGGACTCGGCTGTATGGGCATGAGCGCCAACTACGGCCCACCCAGAGACCGGCAGGAAATGATCGCCCTCATTCGGGCCGCCGTGGACCGTGGCGTCACCTTTTTCGATACCGCCGAGACCTATGGCCCGTTCACCAACGAAGAACTCGTCGGCGAAGCGCTTGCTCCCTTCCGTGAGCACGTGGTGACCGCCACCAAATTCGGATTTCATTTTGGTCCCAACGGGGAGCGGTTGGGCCTTTCTAGTAAGCCAGAGCATATCAAGCAAGCCGTCGAGGGGTCGCTCAAACGACTCAGGGTCGAAACCATTGATCTGTACTATCAGCACCGCGTTGACCCGGACGTGCCCATCGAAGACGTGGCTGGAACGGTGAAGGAGCTGATCAAGGCCGGGAAGGTGAAACACTTTGGCCTTTCGGAGGCGGGAGCCCAGGCGATCCGTCGGGCGCACGCGGTTCAGCCGGTCACTGCTGTCCAGAGCGAATATTCTCTGTGGGCGCACGATCCGGAAGCGGACGTGCTGCCGACCTGCGAAGCACTCGGCATCGGTTTCGTTCCCTGGAGTCCTTTAGGACAAGGGTTTCTGACCGCGAAGATTGATCCGGCTATGACCTTCGACCCCTCCGACGTGCGGTCCTGGTTCCCGCGCTTTGCTCCCGATGCCCGCAAGGCCAACCAGGCCATCGTCGATCTACTCAGCCATATCGCAGTCCAGAAGCAGGCGACCCCTGCGCAGATCGCGCTCGCCTGGCTGCTGGCCCAGAAACCGTGGATCGTGCCCATTCCGGGGACCACAAAGCTCTCTCGCCTGGAGGAGAACATCGGAGCCGCTGCCGTCACCCTCTCGCCCGACGATCTCCGTGAGATTGAGACAACCCTTTCACAGGTCGAGGTGCAAGGAGCCAGAGGGACTGGGCAAGAGCAATACGGTTGAGGCTGTTCGTGAGAGCTCATTTCAACGATCATGATGCTAGGGACACGCGACACGAAAGCCTGCAGCAAGTGACTGGAAGCTTCGCAACTGCCACAGCAAACAGCAGTCAACATGATGAGCAAGAACATCGAAGGAGACCTTGATGGCACAGACAGATTTTCGCACTGGTTTGCAGCATGACAATCTCATCCAGATCACCGTGACTGGGCGCTCATCCGGGCGATCCCATTCCTTCCCCATCTGGTTCACCCTGGATGGCAACACGCTCTATCTGATCCCGGTGAGAGGTTCAGACACCGAATGGTACAAAAACGTGCGCAAGCGACCCGCCATCCAATTGTCTGCCCGTGGGAAGACGTTGACGGCGAACGCCAGACTGATCACCGATCAAATACAGCTCGACCAGATCCTTGAGAAGTTCCGGGACAAGTATGGGAGGAATGTGAAGTCCTACTATCCCAAGTACGATGTAGCCGTCGAAGTCCCACTTGAGTGAGGTGTCAGTCTGAGGCTGTTATATCGTTCAAACGAAAGCTCGACAACATCCATTGTCGATTCGGAGGAGAAGAAACAATGCAAAAGCGCATCCTTGGAAACAGCGATCTGAAGGTCTCCGCCCTCGGGCTCGGCTGCATGCGCATGACCTTTGGGGATAAACCGATTGGCGACACGTCGGAGATGATCGCTTTTCTTCATGCGGCGGTGGACCGTGGCATCACCTTCTTCGACACGGCCGAGGTCTACGGACCATTTACCAACGAAGAACTGGTGGGGGAAGCGCTGTCCCCCTTTCGGGGACGGGTGGTGATCGCCACCAAGTTCGGTTTCCAGCTCAACGCCGACGGAAGTCCCGGATCGACAGGCCTCAATAGCCGTCCGGAGCGCATCAAACAGGTCGCCGAGGAATCGCTGAAGCGCCTGAAGGTCGAGGCCATCGATCTGTTGTATCAACACCGAGTCGATCCCCACGTCCCCATTGAGGACGTGGCCGGAGCAGTGAAGGAGCTGATCGAAGAAGGCAAGGTGAAGCATTTTGGACTGTCGGAAGCCCCCGCGGAGACCATCCGGCGCGCTCACGCCGTCCAGCCGATTACGGCCGTCCAGAGTGAATACTCGCTGTGGTGGCGGACCCCGGAAGAGGACGTGCTGCCGACCTGCGAGGAGCTCGGCATCGGCTTCGTGCCCTACAGCCCGCTCGGTCGGGGCTATCTGACGGGCAAGATCGACGAAACCACCACCTTCGACAGTTCGGACATTCGCAGCCGCAACCCGCGCTTCACGCCGGAGGCCATCAAAGCCAATCAGGCGGTTATTGACCTGCTCGCCCGGATCGGAGAGCAGAAACAGGCGACGCCGGCGCAGATCGCGCTCGCCTGGCTGCTCGCTCAAAAGCCGTGGATCGTTCCTATTCCGGGCAGCCGCAAGATCGAGCGCCTGGAGGAGAACATCGGCGCGGTCCAGGTCGATCTCACCGAAGGCGATCTGCGGGAGATTGACAGCGCCATTTCTACCATCACCGTCCTGGGAGACCGCTATTAAAGGAGAAGCAACCATGAAACCCAATGAGCGAGCGCAACAAAACCATAACGAGCTGTTTCCCGGACACGTCTCCACCCTGGCAGTCACCGACCCGGAACTCATCGAAACCTTCGATAATTTCGCCTTCGACGAGGTCCTGGCGTATGGCGCTCTGGACACACGGACCAGGCTGATGATCCAGCTTGCGGCACTCATTGCTTCCCAGGCGCTCCGTGAGTACCGCGTCATGGTTGGCGCGGCGCTCACGGTCGGTGTGACTCCGGTGGAGATCAAGGAGATCGTGTACCAGGCAGTGCCTTATGTGGGCATGGCGAAGGTCTTTGACTTCATCCATGCCACCAATGAGGTCCTCACTGAGCGGGGCGTCCCATTGCCCCTGCCGGGCCAGTCCACGACTACATCCGATACCCGTGCCCAGAAGGGCCTGGAGGTCCAAAAGCACATCGTCGGTGATGAGGTCGTTGAGAAGCTGTACGCCTCCGCGCCCGCTGATCAGCAGCACATCCAGCGCTTGTTATCGGCCAACTGCTTCGGTGACCATCTCACCCGCACCGGCATCGACATCCCAACACGCGAGCTCCTTACCTTGAGCATGCTGGTCGCGCTCGGCGGATGCGACCCGCAGGTGAAGGGCCATGTCGCCGCGAATCTCCGTGTCGGCAACGACCGCGCGAAACTGATCGGCGTCCTGACGCAGCTCCTGCCGTTTATCGGCTATCCGCGCACGCTGAACGGGTTGCGGGCTATCGATGAGGTCACCACGGTATGAGCGGAGCCTTCGCGGAGGAACAACACCAGCAATGAGAGGAGCATGTGAAATGGTACAACGCACCTGGTTTATCACCGGCGTGAGCAGCGGATTCGGCCACCAGCTCACCCAGCAGCTCCTGGAGCGGGGGGATCGCGTTATCGGAACCGTCCGCGACGTGGGGAAGGTCGCCGATGTGCTTGAGCGATACCCCGAGACCTACCACGCCGAACTGCTCGACGTTACCGACACGGCGGCGATCCACGAGGTCCTGGAACGCTCGTTTGCTGAGCTTGGACGCATCGACGTGATCATCAGCAACGCTGGCTATGGTCTGTTCGGAGCGGCGGAAGAGCTTTCCGACGAGCAGGTCGAGCACATCGTCGCGACTAACCTGGTCGGGCCGATACAGCTCATCCGTGCCGCGCTGCCCCACCTCCGTGCGCAAGGCGGCGGGCGCGTCATCCAGATTTCTTCCTATGGGGGGCAGGTCGCCTTTGCGGGCAACTCCATGTACCACGCGACCAAGTGGGGCATCGAAGGCTTTGTGGAGTCGGTCGCCCAGGAGGTCGCGCCTTTCGGCATTGGTATGACCATCGTCGAGCCCGGAGGCGCGCGCACCGAGTTCCGCTACGGCAGCGCTCAGGTGGCGCAGCTTCTGCCCATCTACGACCAAACGCCGGCTCATAACTTTCTCTCGATGCTCGATCCCAAGAACGGCCTCGCCCCGGGTGATCCAGCCCGAATGGCCGCATGCATTATTGAGAGCGTGGATGTGGAGCCCGCGCCGCTGCGCATGGTACTAGGGTCGCAGGCATTGGAAAGCACACTTGCGACACTCCGCAAGCGGATCGAAGACTTTGAAGCGCAGCGTGATCTCGCCGCTTCCACGGACTTCCCGCCCGGGGAGTGACCAGCCGACCCATTTCGCTTCCCATCTGGTTCGCTCTGGATGATACCACTCGGTCTCTGATCGAAGTCGAAAGGATCAGAGACCGAGTGGTACAAAAACCTGCGCAAGCACCCTTCCACCCGCTTCAGCACCAGAGGGAAGATGTTCACGACGAGCACCCGTTTTCTCACCGATCAGGCGCAGCGTCGAAATCCCACTCGAATGAGAGGTCGGCTTTGTTCTGGCAGGCTTATTCGTTGTTTCCACCACCTTTCCCCTCGCGCCATGTGATTCGGGGTTGAGGGGAAGAGAAGAAAAAGCGGGGCATCCTCACGATCCATTATACCCCTCGTGCTCGCTCCCTTGCGGCTGATGACATCTTCCGGAGCGATACCCCAAAAAAATCTACTTTGCGGCTGGTGGTAGCAACCTTAACTTCACCCCTCCATAGGGTGGTCAGCGGTCGATGGCGGCCATGCTCGCTTCGTTGTGGCGTTCCCCGGCAGCCGGGGTGAGGTTGTTCAGTCGTTCGATCTGCTCGGCGCTGAGCTCGATGCCGTCGGCGGCGGTGTTCTCCTCGACGCGGGCGACTCGCTTTGTGCCGGGGATCGGGGCGATGTCGTCGCCCTGGGTGAGCAACCAGGCCAGAGCAATCTGTGCCGGTGTGGCACCCACCTCGGCGGCAACGGCTTCGACCTCACCGACGATGCGCAGGTTGCGCTGGAAGTTCTCTCCGATGAAGCGCGGGTTGGTCTTGCGCCAGTCGTCGTCGGCGAAGTCGTCAACGGAGCGGATCTGGCCGGTGAGAAAGCCGTGACCGAGCGGGAAGTAGGGAACGAAGCCGATGCCCAGCTCGCGCAGCAACGGCAGCAGGTCGGTCTCTGGGTCACGGGTCCACAGGGAATACTCCGTCTGCAGCGCTGCGACCGGATGCACGGCGTGGGCGCGGCGGATCGTGTCGGGGCTTGCCTCGGATAGGCCGATGTAGCGGACCTTGCCCTCGGCGACCAGCTTGGCCAGAGCGCCGACGGTCTCCTCGATGGGAGTGTTGCGGTCAACCCGGTGCTGGTAGTACAGGTCGATGTGGTCGGCGCCCAGCCGCTTGAGGGAGCCCTCGACTGCGGCGCGGACGTTTTCCGGGCTGCTGTCGGTGACTCCGGGGCCGCCACCGGAGTGCGAGACGAGGCCGAATTTCGTTGCCACCACCACCTGGTCGCGGCGGCCCTTCATCGCCCGCCCGACCAGCTCCTCGCTGTGGAACGGGCCGTAGATCTCGGCGGTGTCGATGTGGGTGACGCCCAGGTCCAGCGCGCGGTGGATGGTGCGAATCGACTCGGCGTCGTCGAGGCCCGCCCCGGTGGTGTAGACGCCGGCCATCGTCATGGCGCCCAGGCCGATGCGGGAGACGTCCAGTCCACCCAGAGAGACGTGTTTCATAAGAGAGCTCCTTTGTATTCGTTCTGTCGTTCCAGGCGATTGCCCGCCCAGTGTCGAGGCAGCAGCCGGCTCACGGCCTGGCCCGACCGGCGGGCTCGTGTTGGGTCAGGCGTTCGTGTCGTCGTGCGCGAGCGACGAAGACAGTTCCCGGTAGGCGTCGGCCTGGGCGAGCAAACGCTGGGCCTTTTGCTCCAAGTCTTCGACGGCGTCGGCACCGGCGGCCCAGCGCAGCGGCGGCTCGTCCTGGCTCGCCAACTGAACCAGCGCCTTGGCGAGCTTGGCGGGATCCCCTCCCTGTAAGCCGTTCATGCCGCTCCACGCAGCGACGGTCTGCTTGGTCTTCTCGGCGTAGTCCTCGATCGTGGGCTCGGCGTAGTTCGTCGACTCCGGCGTGAGCAGCTCCGTGCGGAAGAAGCCGGGCTCGACGAGCATCGTGCGGATGCCGAAGGGCGCGACCTCGGGGGTCAGCGACTCCATCCAGCCTTCGACGCCGAACTTCGACGCCGCGTAGGCGCTGAGGAACTCACCTCCGCGGATGCCGGCAGTCGAGGAGATCGTCACGACGAGCCCCGAGCGCTGGGTGCGCATGACAGGCAGCACGGCGCGGGTGACGTTTATCGGGCCGAACAGGAGGGTCTCGACCTGTGCCCGGAAGTCCTGCGGGGTGATCTCCTCGAAGAACCCGGCATAGAAGTTGCCTGCGTTGTTGACGAGGACGTCGATGCCGCCGAAGCGATCCACGGCCGCCGTGACCGCCGCCGCAGCGTCCTCGGGGCTGGTGACGTCGAGCTTGACAACCAGCAGGTCGTCCGCTTTGCCGATGGCCTTGGTGACAGTATCGGTGTTGCGGCCAGTTGCGACAACCGCGTGCCCGGCGGCCAGAGCGGCCTTGGCGATATGTACGCCCATTCCACGGCCTGCGCCGGTAATAAACCAAACTTTCTTATCAGTCATAGAACCTCCTCGTTTACTAGCTTGTATCGTCATGAGAAGCTCCAGGAACCAACCAGGTCTTTATTCTCTCCCATCATGTTCTCATACTTTCTGATTCCTTCTCCTCTGCACGCGCTTGTTGTACGTCTGGCAGGTTTCATACCTTCTCACAGCGAGATCTCCCTTGAAGAAAAGTCCAGCTTGCGGGGCCCAAGCAGAGAGGTATGTTCTCTGTCTGGTGCTAGTATAGACGCGACTGCGCACAAGGTGGTAGAATAATCATCTAAAATGCTTGTCTGATTCTGCACATCTTCCAGATGGGCAAGGCAGAAACCGGGAAAGAGGTTGGAATGAATGGGATGATCCACAAGCCCGCAGAACGCGAGAGCGTGCTGTTGCAAGCCTACCGCGAGGAACTGGTGGAGCGGATCGGGCGAGTCATCAGCTTCGATGGGACCGTCCAGCCGCTCCCAGGGCTGCACCTGTACCACAACTCCGTGCCTCTGGAGCGGGTGTATGGCGTGGTCGAGCCGTCCCTGTGCGTGGTTGCCCAGGGGAGCAAGGAGTTCCTGCTGGGCGAGAGCCACTACCGGTACGACCCCTTGCATTATCTGCTGGTGACGGTCGATCTGCCCAACATCGGTCAGGTCCTGGAAGCCTCGAAGGAGCGGCCCTTCCTCAGCCTCCGCCTGGAACTTGCCCCCACCCTTGTCAGTTCGGTTATGCTTGAGGCCGGTCACGCCGAGCCTCGAGATCCTACGGATGTCAGGGCCATCGACGTCAGCCCGTTGAATGGAAACCTGCTGGATGCCTGCGTGCGGCTCACCAGGCTCCTGGATTCCCCTGCCGAAGCAGGGGTCCTCCTGCCGCTGATCACGCGGGAAATTATCTACCGACTTCTGATGGGAGAGCAGGGTGGCCGGCTCCGTCACCTTGCTCTTCAGGGGGGCTATACTCCCTCCATCGCCAGAGCCGTCAAGCGACTCCGCCAAGACTTCGACCAGCCAGTTCCCATCGAGCAGCTCGCACGAGAACTGGACATGAGCGTGTCGGGGTTGCATCACCACTTCAAAGCCGTCACGGCGATGAGCCCCTTGCAATACCAGAAGCGGCTGCGGCTCCAGGAGGCCCGGCGTCTGATGCTGGGCGAAGACCTCGACGCGGCCAGTGCGGCCTATCGCGTGGGCTACCAGGACGCCTCCCACTTCAATCGAGAGTATAAAAGTCTCTTCGGCGTCCCCCCGATGCGCGACGTGCAACGGCTGCGGGAAGCGGCCTCCGCTTTCCCTGGCCAATAAGAAAGACGGGCACATCCAGCACATCTGCCTTACTCAACAGACCTGTGCTGGCTACTTGGGACATCCGTTCTGAAAAAGCAGCTTGAGAGCGATCTATTGGTCCCATTCTGTTTGCAGGAGTGAAGCGGCACAGGTAGAATCAGAGAGCATGCATGTATTTCATACGTTGGGTTGGTACTTACTCTCTTCGCAAAGGAGAAGCCTGTGTTCCCTGTTCTCATCCCTCTCAGGCATCGAATAACTCTTTGCTTTCACGCGCTCTATGATGGCATTGTTTGTTGGATGAAACCGCGCTCCACCTCCCTTCTGCTAGGAACGATCACAGACCTTGCCAAAGGCAAGTCCGAACTGCTTGTCGAAAACGCGTTGTTGCGGCAACAACTCATCATCCTGCATCGGCATGTCAAACGACCGGCGTGCAAGAAGACAGATCGGTTCCGCTTGTTGCTTCTCGCTAGAATGGTTCGGGCCTGGAAACAGGCGCTCTTTATCGTCCAGCCGGAGACCCTTCTGTGCTGGCATCGTGAGCTCTTCCGTGTGTTTTGGAAGCACAAATCGAAAGCCCGCTCGAGCAAGCCGAGGCTCTCGCACGAGACAATCACGTTGATCAGGGAGATGGCAGCGAACAACCGACTCTGGGGGGCGGAGCGCATTCGAGGTGAGCTCCTCAAGCTGGATATTCAGGTGAGTAAACGGACCATCCAGAAGTATATGAAGCAGATTCGCCCAAAACGAGCCAGTGGACAGAGCTGGAAAATCTTCCTGCGCAATCATGCGGCAGAGGTATGGGCCTGTGATTTTTTACAGGTCACGGATCTTTTCTTCCGTCCGCTTTTTGCCTTTTTCCTCATCGAATTGAAGTCGCGGAGGGTGATTCATGTAAATGTGACCCGCTCTCCCACCGATCCCTGGGTCGCGCAACAATTGCGGGAGGCCACGCCGTATGGGCAAACCCCAAAATATCTGATCCGGGATAATGATCGCAAATTTGGGCAGCATTGTGCACGAGTGGCAGCAACAAGTGGTATCAAAGTGCTTCGAACGCCGTACCGGACGCCACAAGCAAATGCCGTTTGTGAACGCTTTCTGGGAAGTGTCAGGCGAGAATGCTTGGATCATTTCCTGATCTTGCATGAGAAACAGCTCCACCGTCTCCTCAAGACCTATGTCAGGTACTACCATCAAGCTCGGCCACATCAAGGGATCCGGCAGCGGATTCCGGACCCGCCGATGCTCTCGGCTCCTCCACCAAATCAGCCGTACCAGGTGGTCTCCATTCCCGTGTTGGGTGGATTGCATGATAACTACCAAAGAGCAGTATAAGCCTCGGAAGGCGTGTTTACCAAGGGCAAGTGAAGCCTATTCGGCGGAACAGAATGGTTCTGTCAATGTGAGAAGGTGTTTTTTGCGTTTCCTGTCCCGTTTTCTTCCACCGACGAGGAGAATATGGTACTTCTCTGCTTGGTTGATGAGTTAGGCATATGTATGTTCATTGAGCATTGGTTTGCCTGTTCTTGAGTTTCCTGACCTGTGTATCTTTTCGTGAAGGCAAGATGGGAGATAAGAGCGATTGTACTGGCGCGACTCTCCGATTTTGTGAACAGATGTCCCAAGTAGCCAGCACAGGTGCACCAGTGTAGATTCAAAGTGTTGCAAACAATCTGAAAGGATTGCTGGAGGCGAGCCATCCCATTTTCCTGTTCAGCTTAGATAGCCACTCCAAACAGGCGAGCCATCCATGCCACCTGCTTCATCCTACCTCCTTTTTCTACATCACGTATTGTACTTTCCTGAGCACGTTCACCGCTGATGCGATGGTTGTGCTCGGCAAGGTGATTGAGGTATGGACTCGGCCACAGTTCATAAGGGTCTGACCCCATCCCTTCCGCTTTCAAGGAGGTGAAAGTTGTTGGAGAGGCGACGTGTTTATCCACTATGATGATGCGAGCTGTGCTGATGGAGGCGCAACAAGAGCTATTGAGCTGACATGACTCACTACCAGCGGCTTTCAACCAGGCCTTATTACCAGATGAAAGGAGAGGCACACATACACTTCCATAGTACTTCGTGTGTCTCCCCCTTTTATCCGAAAATGGGAACGACTTTATTAAAATGGGAACGACTTTATTTTGCGTCTACACTTCTATGTTCATGAAGAATAGAGTTGCGGACTCAGAGCTATCATTTTACGTGCAAAGTATGATTTTTCGGGCGAAATAAAGTCGCGGACTGGAATATTTCACGCCTTTGACAAAAGTTACTCACAAAGAAAAAAGTCGCGGACTCAAACTCAGTTTATCTACTACAGATCAGCAAACAGAACGAAAGCTAAGTCTCTCAATTGAAGACATTTGGACTAAATAACCAACATGTATCTACTATCAAACTCATGGTTCGGTCAAATAGTGACAACATTTTGAAATTGCGATAAGCTTACTGCATGACAGAAAAGCTTAATATCACGACAGAACGAGTGGACGATATTCCGGTGTTGTTGGCGCAGAGCGAGAAAATGGGTATAGTAGAACTGTTGGATGCCTCCTTTCAGCCC
>WNFA01010753.1_pt1 | contig 17614 bp, 17 predicted proteins | sample 5400481 | NCBI WGS metagenome assembly WNFA01 (sample SAMN13153340, study PRJNA577476) | soil metagenome | isolation source: 120 cm saprolite under Douglas fir tree site 2 hole 1 replicate 2 | place: USA:California | collected 2015-04-18
TGAAGATCGATCAGCGGGAAGACCATCTCACTACCGAGTCGCGACAAGCGTGGACTCGCCGCCAGCAGAAGCTCGATGGCCCCGGCGAAGAATGCGGGCTCGTCGATGGTTGAGTCCAACCAGTCGCTGACCACCCGCGGCTCCGCGGCAGTCCACTGAACACGGCGCCCCCGGAACTCCCATACCGTAGACGAACCATCCGGGAAATGAGTACGACTCCACAGGGGCCGGAGAGTCTTCCGGTCCAGAACCGTGGTATCGACGGTCGCGGTGTCTGAATGACGCCACTCGCGGATCGCGACGAGCGCGGTATCTCCGAGCAAGCGGAGGTCTTCAAAGAACGTGCCCACCGAAAGGGTTGGGCCTGCTTCGGGCTTGTCGCAATCGGTGGAGGACGTGATGGCGAACCCCCGATGAGAAAGGGCAAGCCGACGACCCTGGACCACGCCGTTACCCGGTTGGGCGACGGTCGCTGACGAGCTTTGTGCGCATAGTGAGGGAACTGTGGCGAGCCCGAGGAGCGTCAGCGCCGGGACGAAGTACGGAATGCATTTTGTTGTGAGCGCCACGGGTTTTTCGAGTTGCCCCCCTCGAGGCATCAGGCGAGTCGCACGATATCGCGCCTCAAGGTTCATGGCATCTGAGTTCCGCTCGAATATTCACGCCTACGGGCTGTCTGCAAGAAGGCCGCAGGGCGTCCGGCGCTAGCGCGACCACCCAATGTCACACTGGATGAGGAGAGCTCCCCCTACTCCCTCAACCACTCCGCCACGCCGCCATGATGCGAGCAGGTCCCCTGGCGCGTGTGGCTGAAGCTGAACGTCCCGTCCCGGCAGTGGGCCGTAGCCCCCTCGGGCGGCTTGCCATCCGCGGTGCGCGTGGGCGACGGGACCCACTCCCCCTGGGAATTGATGTAGCCGCGCCCCTGTGACGTCGCTGCTTGAGGCGCTTGTGCGCTGAGAAACTCCTCGAGCAGGTAGCCGGCGAGCTGCGAGACCGCCACGCTGCACCAGCCTTGGGAGCAGCTGTAGAGCCGGACGGCGGTGCCTTGGGGGAGCACCGCCAGCGCGCGCGCCGTCGGGAACGGTTTCTCCCGCAGCCGAAGGGACGCAGTGGTGTGAGCGAGGGTGTCTTGAGACGAGACCGGGGCCTGGGCCGAGACTGGCCCAGCGAGGAAAGCAGAACAGAGCAGCGAGAACAGTAGGCGAGGCATCGGGCCCTCCAGCGGTGGCTTGCCCAATACGGCACCAAAGCATGCCAGGTGGAAGACCCTACCCGCACGCCTCACCACGCTCGCATGACCACCACCGCCCCCATTGCCATCACGACTGCGCCGATCGCGCGAGCGAACAGCGCGGGCCGGGGTCCAAGCCGCTCCAAGGAAACGGCGACCGCTACCGCCGCCACTACGGCCACCTTCATCATGCCGCCCACGAGCAGAACGGCCATCAGACCGAGGCAACACAGACTGCAATTCACGCCGAAGCGAACACCGTGCAAGAGGGTGGCCGCGGCGTCCCCGCTCGCCGGGGCGCAGCAGGCGCGGCACACCGCCAACTGGCGGGCCTTCCATGGGCTCACCTGCACGGCGCCCGCCACGAGCAGCGCGCCTCCCGTGCCGAGCGGCGCGAGCCGCGCCACCGCCGGCCACTCGAGCCCGGCACAGGCAACGCCACTCCCGAGCGCATAGACGAGCGCGCCGAACAGCGCCCAGACGGAGAAGTAGGCCACTCCCGACAGGGCGGCCAGCCGGTTGCGACGGAAGCTGGCGAGAATCGGCACGAGCGGCGGCAGCATCATCGCCACCATCATCACCAGCCACATCGCCACGAAACGGACACCGCTCCCAGCCCAGGTCTCGCCCGGCTTCGGCATCCAGACCATCGACATTGTCCAGCCGCCGGGCATCGCCATCCCTCCCGCCATGGTGCGGGACCAGTGGATCGTGCCCGCGGCGCTGATCATGAAGAGCAGTGCGCTGACCGCCAGGAAGGGTCCCCCCCTCCGGCGCGCCACCGTCGGGCCGGTCTCCCTCACAATTCCCGCTCCCCCTCCAGCGGCGGATTCGCGGCGGTGAGCGCCCGCTCGAGCGCCGCGACGATCTCGGTCCAGCCCCTCCGGTGCGCGTCCACCTGATGGCGCGGGAGCCGGCGGTGGGTCAGGATCAACTCGGTGCTGTTGCCGCGGTCCTGCAGCTCCACCGTAACCAGGGTGGGTCGGTGGTCGGTATTGGGCGAGAGCCAGGTGAAGGAGAGGAGCGATGGACGCTCGATGGCCTGGTACTCTCCCCAGTGTTCGACGGTCCCGCCCCGGTGCCGCATGACGATGCGAAACGTCCCGCCTACTCTGGGATCGAGCGCGGTAACGTCGGCCCCCTCGACGGTGCCCATCCAGCGTGCGAGGCTCACCGGATCGAGCCAGGCGGCGAACACCCGCTCCCGGGGGACCGGAATGACCCGGCGGATCACCAGGACCTCGGCCGAATCGCGTGTTGGGCTCAGGGCCGACGTCCTCGAACGTGGGGTTTGCCCCGGGGCGCGGGGCGTTCGGGGGCGAGCAGCAGCGCCTCCAGCGCGTCGAGCCGCACGTCCCAGAACTCGCGGTAATGCTCGAGCCACCGGGTCGCTTCCCGGAGCGGCTCGGGCCGGAGACGGAGCCAATGCTCGCGCCCGCGGACGCGGCGGCGCACCAGTCCGGCCCGCTCCAGCACCTTCACGTGCTTCGAGATCCCGTTAAACGAGATGGGGAATCGGCCCGCGAGGCTGCCGACGTTGAACTCGCCCCCCGCCAGGACCGCGAGGATGGCGCGGCGGGTCGGGTCGGCGATCGCCGCGTAGACCCGGTTCAGCCGGGGGCCGTGCGCCGGGGGCGGGGGCGCGGCTTGCGAGGAACGTCGTCGACGCATAATATCATTCAACCGATCGGTAGAATATTATCGATGGGACGCGGATTGTCCAACCCATCACCCAATGAGGGAAGGGAAGTCGAACCATGACGCGGAATGGCGCGAGCGGTCTGACCCAGCACCCCGTAGTGTCTCATCAAGAGTGGCTCGCGGCGAGGACGGCGTTCCTCGCTCGCGAGAAGGAGTTCACGCGGCTCCGGGACCAGTTGAGCGAGGAGCGACGCCGGCTCCCCTGGGAAGCGGTCACGAAGGCCTACGGGTTCGAGGGGCCGAGCGGGAAGCGGACCTTGAGCGAGCTGTTCGAGGGACGCCGCCAGCTGGTCGTCTACCACGCCATGTTCGACCCCCGCACCGCCTCGCCGTCCACGACCTGGACCCGGGAGGCCGCGTGCCAAGCCTGCTCGTTCTGGGCCGACAACTTCAACGGCAACATCGTCCACCTGAATCATCGGGACGTGACCCTGGTCGCCGTGTCCCGAGCGCCCCAGGCCGCGTTGGCCGCTTACCAGAAACGGATGGGCTGGACGTTCCCCTGGTTCTCATCGGGCGACACCGATTTCAACGTGGATTATCAGGTGTCGTTCACAGCCGAGGAGGTGGCGCAGAAACGGGCCTACTACAATTACACGATCCAGGACCCGCTGCTCACCGAGCGGGAAGGGGTGAGCGTCTTCTACAAGGACCCGGCGGGACGGGTGTTTCATACCTACTCGGCCTATGCGCGCGGCATCGACCTGCTCAACACGGCGTACAACTACCTGGATCTCGTGCCCAAGGGGCGGGACGAGGGGGGCCGGGGACTCGAATGGGTCCGCCGACACGACGAATACGATCGATAGGCGGCCGCGCTACAGCGTCAGGTAGACGACCTTCACGAAGCCGTCCCCGTTCAACCTCCCCTTGCCCCAGTCGGCGTCGAGATCGGCGAAGGGCTTGGCGGCGATGGCGTCCTCCACCGATTTCCCGGATGCCTTGAGTTTTCGTACCCGGTCCGCGGCCGTGGACAGCATATCGCGATATTTCACGAGTGCGGCCTTGTTGCCGAGCGGACCGTGGCCCGGGACGATTTTGGTGTCCGAGTCCGCGAGGCTCAGCAGGCGACCCGCCGACTCGATCATGCCGTCGATGCGGCCGCCGGTGGAGCCGTCCACGTAGGGATACACGCCGTTGAAAAACACGTCGCCCGTGTGCAGCACGTTAGCCTTCTCGAACCGCACGATGACGTCGCTGTCGGTGTGCGCCGGCGGGACGTGCGTCACCGCCAGCCGCTCGCCGTTCGCCTCCAGCTTGTAGCCGTCCTTGAAGACCCGCTGGGGCAGGGCGGCGGCGGGTGAGGGCGGGAAGTCGAGCTCGAGTACCGCGAGGTGGTGCGACTGAGTCATGCGGAGCTTGGTGTTCTCGTGCGCCACCAGCGTGGCACCGCCGGCGCGGAGCGAGGCGTTGTTGTCGGTGTGGTCGAAGTGCCAGTGCGTATTGATTACGAATTTCACAGGCGCGCCCAGTCCCTTGAGCGATTCCTGGAACTTGGGCCACGCGGGCGCCACAAACGTGTCCACCACGACCAGGCCGTCGGAGCCGTGCAGCACCACCACGTTTCCGCCGGGACCGGCCAGCAGGGTGAGGTTCTCGCCGAGCGGCTGAGGCTGTATCGGGATGGCGCCCAGCTGGGCCCGGAACTGCGCCACGCGATCCTGCTGCTGCTGTTGTGCGGCCCGGCCGGTCGCCGCGCGGGCCAGCTCGCGGGGAAAGAGCCCCTCTACCAGCGCGCCGGCGCCCATCGCCGCTATCATCCGCAACCACTCGCGCCGCGTCTTGCTCGTCACCGTCCGGCTCACGCTCGACCTGCCGTCTCGAGTTACCGTGCAATATGTCCCGGGTGCAGCGCGATGTCGACTACGTCATGGTGCACGGGCGCTTCAGTGGGGGTGGGAGGCCGACCCGGATCGTCGTCGACATCGTCCGCGTCGAGGGAGGGCGTCTCGCAGAGCACTGGGACGTGGTGCAAGACGAGGCGACGAAAGCCGAATCGAAGAGCGGCCTCCCCATGTTCGGCGCGACGTTCCCGCAATGAGCGCGAGAGTCACGAGTGCCTCACAGCTTTGAACCACCGTCCACTCGAACGGTGTCGCCGGTGATCCACCGGGCTTCGTCCGACGCAAGGAAGGCGATGACCGGGCCGATATCCTCGGGTCGCGCGACACGCTGGAGCGCCTGCATGTTCACCGCGGATTTCCGCCCGGCGTCCGTCTTGACGAAGCTCGACATCTCGGTGTCCACGACGCCGGGAGCGACCGCGTTGACCCGAATGCCGCGTGGGCCCAGCGAGGCGGCGAAGTGTTTCACGAGTGTGTCGATCGCGCCCTTCGTAGCCGCGTAGGCGGAAAGAGTTCCGACAGCGGCATGCGCGGCGAGCGACGAGAGCAGGATGACGCTGCCGCCACTGCGGAGGATCGGCAGCAACTGCTGGACGAGGAAGAACGGCGCGCGGACATTGACTGCGAACAGCTTGTCGAAATCCTCGACGGTCGTCTCCTCGATCGTCGCGGCTTTCGAGATGCCGGCATTGGCAACGAGGATATCCAGCCGGTCGCCGACCACGGCCCGAACCTGTCTGGCGAGCTTGTGCGCACCGTCCGGCGCGGAAAGATCGGCGGCAACGGCGTCGGCGCGGCCGCCGGCCTCGCTGATCTCGGCGACGACGGCTGCAGCTTCTTTCGCGCCGCTGCCGTAATGGACCAGCACTTGCGCGCCTGCCTCGGCGAGGGCCAGCGCGCTGGCGCGGCCAATGCCGCGCGAGGCGCCGGTGACGAGAGCGGTCTTTCCTGAAAGCGTTTTCATTGTCGGATGTCCTTCTCAGAGAACTTCGAAGATGCTGTGAATCGGCCCGTCGGCCCGGCGATGGCCGATGCCGACCGCGACCACGCGATTCAGCCAGTCGTAGTCAGCATTCGCGGTCTCGAATAGCGGATTGATTCGGAAATAGTAGCTCGTCGGATTCACCACTTCTCCTTCTTCGATTCTCGCCATGACATCGGGCGGCCCATAGCGAATGTCACGATAGGTCATGCTGATTCAGGGCTTCATCCTTGGTCTTAAGGACTAGCCGCACTTTCAATGTCGTGGCGAGCCAAACTGAGGAATGCACGACGTTCTCGGGGAGGGACGGACGGTCGATGGTGTACAGCACCCATTTCCCGTCAGGCGAGAGCAGCGGGTTGTTTGGCGCGAGCAGCCGGAACTGGTCGTCCACCGTCATCGGTCGCTTGCTCGTTTGCGCGGTCGCGGGCGGCGAAGTCGCGACCAGAAGCGCGAAACTCATCGACAGGAGGCGCATATGGGCGCATCCTAGCCGCCTCGGCTGCCGCTGTCCAATATTGTCGATTAACTCAATCATGCATGCGAGGAAGCACATCGCACCGCTCTTCGGGATCCTGCCGGTTGTGCAACAAAAAGCGCCCTCCTGTTCATTTTGGATACGGGTTCGTTGACGGTCCCCTCCTATTTTGGCCCCGCTGTCCACGGCGAGCATCCTAGGACGCGCGTCCAGCGCGTGAGGGTGCGGGCACCAAAACGCCGAATGAGCGGCGGCCGCTTAGTCGACCGCCCCACAATGGGAGGCCTGTGTATGTCCGAGATCGAGGCTGAGATTGAGCAACCCGAGCGGCCCGAGCCAAACCCGTCCACCCCACACAAGAGCTGGCGTCGTCGCCCACGCAACAACAGGGTTCGTCGGAGCCCGCGCATTTGGTACACGGAACAGGAGTACAAAGTGGTCGATGAGTCGGCGAGGCTGTGCGGGAAGCTGACCGCTGCCTTCATACGGGAGGCGTCGCTCGGCATGCCGCTCAAGGCGAAGCCGTTCCTCGCGAACGCGGAGCTCATCCGGGAGCTCGGTAGAAGCGGCTTGGCGCTCTTTCGCCTCGAAGCCATCGCCCGCGAGACGGGAGCGTCCCCCGTGGCTGACCGATTGGAGAAGGCGCGCCTAGAGCTGCTGGCGCTTGTTCGTCAGATCGAGCCCTCCAAGGGCGCGGTGATCACCATTCGGCGCCGCGAGTAGGATTTCATTGCCTGGCCACTAACTCTTGGGTCAGGGACACGAGATCGGCGTCGAGCGTATCCATATGGACCACGCTGGGACCTTACGATCACGGTCGCTCAGTCGCGACCCTTCACCTCGAGGCTTATGTATGTCCGAGATCAAGGCTGACGTCGAGCAACCCGAGACACCCACGTCCATCCTCCGCAATAAAGGCCTTCGTCGGAGCCGACGCATTAACTACACGGAACAGGAGTACGACCTTATCGAAGAGGCGGCGGAGATGACCGGGAAACCGATCGACGTCTTCATACGGGAGGAGTCGCTCAGCGTGCAGTTCAAGGCGCGGCCGTTCCTCAGGAACGCGGAGGTCTTGGGGGAGCTCAGGAAGTGTGGCGTCGTGCTCGCTCGCGTGGCAGCCACCGCCCGCGAAACGGGAGCGCTCCCCGGTGTTGACGAATTGGAGACAGCGCTCCAAGAGCTGCAGGCACTGGTCTGTCAGATCGCGCCCGCTGGCTTACAAGGGAGCGGTGATCAGCATTGAGCAATACTGCTGGGGCTTCATAGGCCTGCCCGCTTGCCTCTTGAGCCAGGGAAGCGAGACCTGGGCCGAGCGTATCGAATGGACGGCGCCGGGACCTCCACTGATCGCGGGCCGGATCGCCCGTGGCTGGTTCGCGGTCTTGGCGGCCTAGCCTGACCCCGTCTCCGCTGGATTGAAATGGCGGAAGACGGAAGGGCGGGCTCTTGCGTTCGATTCGTGAGAGCCGCCACGCGACCCGGGAGCGGTTGCTCGGCCTACTCCCGTCCAAGATTCGAATGAGCTTGCTAGATCGAAGTCGGGGGGTAGCCGTAGCGCAACTGCTTGCGGGCAGCTACATGTATGCGCTTACAGTTGACCCCTCTGGACAACGGCGGTCCAGTCTAGCGGTGTGGCGGCCCGCGCGAGGCCGTTCCAGTTGATGGTGCGGCCTGTGCCGGTCTTGACCTGTGACGCCCGCAGCTGTTCTACAAGTTCCCCCCGTCACGCTGCCGCCTTGTTCCCACCGTTCTACAAGCTCAGCCAGTAGTTCACTTTCACGAGCAGCACGTTCGTCGGCGGATCGCGGAACATCTCGTGTGCCAGGTACTGCCCGATGTTGAGCATCGGGTTGGCGAGATCGACGGAGCGCGATTGGGTCCAGACGAGAAACAGCGTGGAGCCGGGCCGGTACTCCCAGCGCAGCACGGCGTTCGAGCGGAATGACCGAACTCGCGCGTCCGGGTTGGTGAATTGAATTGGCGTCGTGTCCTGGGCTGACGGACGCACGGTGTAGCGGGCCGTGGTCGAGTCGTACGCGATGGTCGAGCCGTTGTCCCGCCCATACACGTTGAACGCGAACGTGCGGGCCGCGCGTAGCTCCTTGAAGTTGGCGTAGCGTCCCGCAAACGTGAACGGTTGCAAGTACAATTGGAAGCTGAGCGATGACGTGAAGGTGAGGTTCAACCGGGTCGTCAGGTCGAGTTGGCGCCGGGTGAGCTCCCCGAAGACGAACCGGGCGCCGTACGTGGGGGTCGCAGCCGCGTCGTCCTGCGATGTGACGAACTGCGCGGCGGTGAAACCCCTGACATAGCTGGGCCCGATCTGGAGCGACACCGCCGCGCTGGGGCGCAGGTTGATCACCGGGTTCACCGTGAAGGACCAGCTGCCACCGGCGTCACGGAAGAACTGAGTATTCAGGGTTCCGTTTACTGGTCGGCGAGTGTCTGACGTGATACTCGCGCCCGCCTGCCACTGCGCGGGTGCCACGGCGGCCGGCCCCGCGCGCGTGAGCCGGTCATCTACCCCCTGCTGCTGCTGATACACGAATACGTTGGCGCTCCAGTAATTCAGGAGCTGTCCGAAAACGTTGATGTCGCGGGCGAACTGGATGCGGTCGCCTCCGTAGTTCCAGGCAAAGGCGAGCGGATCCGAGCCGATACTCGCCTGCCGGAACACGCGGCCCGGCCTCGTCCACCGATGGCCCAGGAACAGGTCTCCCGCGGTGCGATCGGTGCGGCGCTGGAACCCCAGGTCGTTTACCTCGAAACCGGGCGTGGTGGTGCTCAGCGCGAACCCCCAGTTGGTGTTGCCGCCTTCCTTGTTGATGGAGAAGTCCGCGCCCACCCCGGAGAGCGACGTGCGGCGGGGATCGTAGCGCCGGCGCAGGTATGGCGCATCGGGCCGCTGGTAGTACCGGGTCGGTTGCTCCTGGGTGAGCCGCAGGGCGAGGGTGTCGCCGGTCACGCGCGAGGCACCGAAGGAGGCGTACAGGGAGTAGGCGTTGTTGGCCCACCGGTGGTACAAATCCACAGCCCCGACGTATCCTCCGCTCCGGAGAGAATTGAGCGAAGTGCTGCCATTGCGGCGGGCGACGGCGGTAGCGAGGAAGCCGAATCCCGTGTGGCCTCCGACCTCGCGTCGCACCCGGCCGACGACGTAATTCGTGAACGGCTCCACGTCCTCACGCCACACGGAACCGCCCGAAGCGAAGCTCGCCTGCTCCCGTGCCGTTACCGCGTCGAGCACGCCCACCGACCACCCGCTCGGCGTCTTGCCGGTCAGCTTTGCGGACCCGAGGATGGTGGTGTGGGTCGGCAGGTCGATGAACCCGCTGGTCGGGGCCGCCGGTTCGAGCGACGGGGCGCGGCCGATGCGGCGTGAGTAGAAGTACTGGGGCGTGTTACCGAATTGGATGTACGGACCGGTGCCGCCAAAGTTGAAGATGCTCGCACCTTCCACGAAGAACGGCCGCCGCTCCTGAAGGAACTGCTCCACCGTCGTGAGGTTGACGAACGCGGGGTCCGATTCCACCTGTCCGAAGTCGGGGTTCACGGCGGCGTCGAGTGTAAGGTTCGATGTGACGCCGTACTTGAGATCGAGCCCCATGTTGCCCAGGTAGGAATGCCCGTTGTCGAACGGATTCCCGGCCGTGGGGCTGTCATAGGTACCGCGGCCGAGGGTATAGGGCAGGAGCTCGAGCCGTTTCGGTGCTGGGATGTCGCGTAGGCCAAGCAGATGTCCGAAGCGCGATGCATAGCCGGTCTCGATCTTCGGCTTGAACGCCCACTGACTGAACTGGTTTTTCCGGAACACCCACCGAAAGAAGTTCACCCCCCACACCTGGTCGCGCGCCTGGGGAAACCGCAGCTGCGAGAAGGGAATCCGCATTTCCACGACCCAGCCCAAAGAATCGACGGACGTCGCGACGTCCCACACGGGGTCCCAGGACCGATCCCCGATGAAGAAATCGTTGCTGCAAATGTCGTCCAGCTTCACCCCGGCGGGATTGACGGCGAACTCAAACGCCGTGCGATGGTCGTGGTAGCTGTCGAAGTCGACGTAAAACACGTCGCTCTGCGTATCGTCGTCGCGGCGACCGAGGCGGCGCGAAATCTTGGCAGGCTCCGCGTCGTACAAACGCGCGCCCACGTAGATCGCGGCATCGTCGTAGACGATCATCACCGTCGTCGATTCGGCGGGCGACGTCCCTTCCTGGGGATCGGTCTCGATGAAGCCTCCGACGCTCTGCGCCTGGTGCCAGGCGGGATCGTCGAGCCTGCCGTCGATCACGGGCGGGCGCTCGGTCCGGACCGCCGTCATAGTGGGCGCCACCCGTCCGCCGGCGTGGTGCAAGGCGGAGGGATCGGAGGGTACCTGAATCAGGAGTGCGGCGGCGACCACGAGCACCGGCGACGACCTCCCTGACCACTGGGGGCGGTTGCAAGATACCCCGGCAAAAGTGGACCGGTCGTCTCGGCGATGGCGCCAGGCTGTCAGGGTCTAGTCAGCAACTCATCAAACAAGGCGCGCGCGCGGGTCGTCGGACTGACCGAGCCTGAAGATCGCCCTGCGATGCACCGCCGGCTCGGAGTGCGTGCGGGCGATCCGGATGAGGGCCGGAACACCGGCGTCGTGCGATATCACCCACCGCTAGTGCCATACATAGAGATCCGACGACGCGAACACGATTGTCGGGGAGTAACCAATCGTGCTGTCGCCGCCACCCGTGATGAGGATGGCGCCATTCGGGAGAAGGGTTGCAGTATGCGATTCGCGCCGCGACGACATGCCGGGCGCCGCGGAGCACATTCCAGTCGCAGGATCGAACACCTCAGGCCTGGCAGTCGCGCGGGCTTCCGCCAGCGCGGCGTGCAGTGCTTCCGCCTCCTCCGCCCCCGCGAGCGCGCAACCAAGCTAAGCCCCGCTGCGACGCAAGTCGCCGCGGGGCTCCTGTCCACGAGGGGTGTGGATGTGACCGTGGCGAGGACGAGACGCCGCCTCAGCGCATCGTCACAACGACTGTAGGAATGCGATGATCGCTTCCTGCTGGCGGCGCGACAGCGTCTGGAAGCGCTGGTTCACCCTGCTCGCCTCGCCACCATGTCGGACGATGGCGTCACGGAACGTCAAGGAGGCCTGGTCGTGCATCAATCGTGGGCGCAGGCGGACACCCCATAACGGCGCCGTGCGTACCTTGTTCTGCGTGCGGGCCAGACTGTCGAGCACAAAAGCCTTCCAGACTATTTGATAGACCTTGCGACCGTAATGCTCCGGCATTGCCATGACGATCCCGTCGCCAGTGCCGACATTGTGCAACAGGAAATCTCCGAACGGATGAAACGTCTTCTGCCCGAGGGCGGGCGGGATGGTGAACGTGCCGCCGTTAATCGTCGTGCCGGCCGCGGCGGTGGTCAACGTGCGGACGTGACAGGTGGCACACCCGATCTTATCAAACAGCGCCGACCCAGTCATCGCTTTGGGGGTCTTGGCGAGGAGCGTATCGCGGGCCGGGGCCTTCGTCGCCCGCATGAAGCGGGCGAACCGGTCGACATCCGCGAGCCCGGTTGAATCCGGCTTGTCATTCGGCTCGGCGACTGTGTTGCAGATCGTCGTTATCTCGTCGGGAAACAGGCGGTTCGTGATCCCCATCTCGTTGAGGTAGGCATCGCCCGAGAACGACAACAGGCTGGCGTGTTGGTCTTTCCAACCAAACCGCCCGACGCCCGTCGACCCCGGAGCCTCGACAATGGGCACCCGCAGCGCCTGTCCGTGGATTTGACCGTGACTGGTGCGGCGCTGCTCGCGGGCGATGTCGAGCAGGGTCTCGTCGCCAACGGCTTCCACCAAGCCGTCGCCCAGCAGATTCAGGGACACGCGCCTGGTTCGGATCGTCTCTGTGTCGGGCACCCGCTCCTGGATCTCCGAATCCGGGAACGCGGCGTTCGGACAGATGGCCCGATCGTTCACGAGGGTGCGCCCGGAGATGACGACCCTGCCGCGGGCGATCGGAATGTCGGCGTTGCGAAACCGGCCATCCGGGCCGCGGTGGCCGACGCGGAGCTCGGTAATCTGGCTCGGTCCACCGGAGACGGGGTTCTGGTGGCACTCGCGGCAGGATTGCGCGTTGTACAGTGGTCCCAACCCATCGCTGATGGCTTCCACCTCGTCGAACTTCCCCTGATCCGCTTGGTGGGTCGAATCGTTGACCATGCCGTTGCTCAGGTTGTCGAAGCCGGTGTCCTTTCTGCAAGTCTGGCGAGCGCCGGTTGGCGTGGGCTGTACGCTGGGTCACGCTTTCTGATCCCAGATGGCGAGCCGGAGTCAGAGGCGTCCAACGGACTCTCTGAGCCTTGCTTACCCGGTCGGCTTGAGAAGCTCCTCGAACGGTGCGTAGCCGAAGAGTGGCTCAAGATCGGCGTTGCCCACGAGCGCCCCGCCAAGCGACTCAAGCCCCAGGCCGAGCGCGAGCCCTTGCCGCAGCAGCTGAACGGCGCGCTCGCGCTCCCCGAGCGCCGCCGCGACCTCAGCCTGGAGGAGCTTGGGCGTGCCGCCGCCATAGTGGGGATCGGCGGCCGCGATTCCTCGCTCCGAACGCAAAGCACTGTTGCGGTCGCCCAGTCGGGCACTGGCGATGCCCAGCTGTGCAAGGTCGATCATGCGGCTGACCCCGGTGTCACGTGTTGCGAGTGCCGCGAAGATTGCACGCGCTTCGGCTGCGCGGCCGGCTCGCGAGAGCACTCGGCCACGTATCAATGGTGCCTGGTCGACCGTGTCGGTGCCAACAGCATCGAGAAGACCCGCGTACCGCGTGATCAAACGCTCAGCGGCGTCGCTCTGTCCGCTGGCTCGGAGCTCCCCCCATACTTTCACGGCGAGTTCCGCCTGCTTGACCAACGGGTCCCGCGTCGCCGGAAGCCGCGAGATTGTTTGCTCCATCTCCGCCACTCGTCCGAGCCGGGCGAGCGCCCGTGCGGTCAGCTCGCAGTTTATCGCGGACTGCGGAAATCGCCGCCACCCGGCGCGCGCCATCGCGAGCGATCGGGACCAGTCGCCCAGCTCGGCAGCGGCGACCGCCTGGTAAGTCCAATAAACTGGTGCGACGAGGTTCAGACCACGGTCGGGATCGACGCGTGCAAGCGCCGTTGTCGCGAGTTTCGGCTTCTGCGTCGACAGCGCGACGCTGGCCAAGAGGAGCGGGCTCTCTTGCGATCCGGGCATGAGTGTCGTGAAACGCTCTGCGGCGCGAACGGCTTGGTCGCGATCGCCGCGCATGAAGGCTTCCAGATGATCCAAGAGCGCGCGCTCCGCCGGGGTCAGGCGGTCGCTGAAACGCTCGGCCCGCCGCATTACGGTGTCCGCCACGGCGTACTGGAGGTGGTACATTCGCGTCAACGCCAAGAACACCAACGGAGTTGTGTAGGTCGTATCGAGTCGGGCGGCGCGCTCAAGATGCGCGTACTGGCCGCTATCATCCTTTCGGAAATACGCTTCCATGCCGCGGAAGACCTCTTGATATGCCTCGAGTGAGGGGGGCTCGGCGAGACTGCCGATACTTGTGCCCCCCGTGGCCTCGTTCACCTGGGCGAGGCTCCCTGCCACGCGTTGCTGCAGCGCCGTGAGTGCACGCGACGGCGTGCTGCGGCTTACCCTCACGGGTGCGAGGACGCGCACCACGCGCCCGTGCACTACGTCCGTGATCTTCGTAAGGAAGAGGAGGGTGTCACCCTCCTGATAGATCGTGCCTGAAACCAGGGTGCTAGCGCCAACTTCCTGGGCCATGGCCCGCGTCTGATCGCGAGTGCGCAACGGCCAGGGGATTTGGTGGACGATTTCCTGTGTCACGACTGCCGTCCGTGGGTCCACAACTTCCATCCCGGAAACCTTAGAGATGGCCTGCCCGATCCAATCAGCGGCTAAAACGCCGAGTGCGCGGAGCGTCGTGTCGCCCGTCTCGTTGTCGAATGGTGCGACGAGCACCCGGCCCCCCATGAGAGCGGCATCCGGCCGCCGCAACAGTGTGAGCAGCGTTGCGCGAGTGCCGCCAGGGACCAACGCCGCCCCGGCGCCAAGGAGCATCAGCAGGCCGGCAACCGTCAGTCCAACCAGGAGACGCCGCCCGGAGCGGCGTCCTGGGGCCGGGGCCGCGAGCGTCGTTGGTGGTATCTGCAGCCCGTCGAGCGAGTGGACGATCTCTTCCGCCCGCTGTGGCCGCGCCTCGGGCGGCTTCTCCAGGCATCGCATGACCAGCGTTGCTAGCCCGGCGGGACAATCCGGCCGCAGTTCGGCGACTTGCCGTGGGGTTTCGGTAGCGTGCGCCGCCAGGACTTGCTCTCGGCTTCGGCCGGCGAACGGTGTTCGTCCGGCCAGCATCTCGTAGGCGACAACACCAAGAGCGTAAAGGTCCGCGCGGTGGTCGGTTGCAGGATTGGCGGCCGCTTGCTCTGGCGCCATGTAGGTCGGCGTCCCCAGAGCGATGCCGACGTTCGTAAGTGTCGTGCTGCCGGTGGCCGCGTCCACAGCCTTTGCGACGCCGAAGTCGGTGACGACGGCATGGCTGCCCGATAAGAGGACGTTCTCGGGCTTGATGTCGCGATGGACGACGCCGTGCGCATGTGCGTAGCTTAGCGCGTCTGCCACCTCGCGAGCGATCGTGCGCACCTCTTCGATGGGAAGCTGCCGCTTCAGGGTGAGGCGATCCCGCAGGCTCTCTCCCTCTACATGCGGCATCACGTAATACAGCAAGCGCGCGGCAGTGCCGGAATCGTACAGCGGCACGATGTGCGGATGGGTAAGGCCGGCTGCGATCTCGATCTCGCGGAGGAACCGCTCGGGACCGAGGGCAGCCGCGAGCTCGGGGCTCAACACCTTGATCGCGACACGACGGTGGTGCCTGAGGTCCTGGGCTAGATATACCGTGGCCATTCCCCCGCGGCCGAGAGCGCGCTCGATCGTGTAGCGCCCGGCGAGGGCGGCTTGGAGGGCAGGCAGTGGGTCGGCCAAGGAAGCCCTAGGCTACTTCATCATAGTTGTTCGTCCGGGGTTGCGGAACGACGTAGCATGCAACGATTTGCGGCCAATCATCTCGCCCCTTGGGCACCGTGTCCCGAGGAGCCAGGGAATCGCGGCCCCGCGTGGGAGGGACGCTGGTTGCGACGCGCGCGAGCGGTCGGTAGGCTTGCGTAGGTCCCATCCCGAGGCACTCATGACAGACGCTCCCTGTCCCTCGTCCCCCTGCAAATCGATCAACCGCTCCGAGCTCCACCCCGGTGACGTCCTGCTCTCCTGCGGCATGGAGCCCCTCTCGCAGTTGATCCGCAAGCTGACGGACGGGTTCTATTCGCACTCAGCCGTCTGGGATGGCCAGAACGTCGCGGACGGCGAGTACGTAGTGGAGGCGACCGCGCGAGGGGTCAGGTCAGACACACTGGATTTTGAGACGGGGGAACAGTGGTACGTCGATGCATGGCGGTGGAAGCCCCATCCGCCCAACGGGCACAACCTGGGCGACCTCCCCGATTATCCTTCCCAACCCGTCACGGACGAGGCCGACTCGATCGCCAAGCGCGGAGTTCAATTTGCGTATGACGAGTTGCTGATGGCCGCACTTGTCGTCGTCTTGAGCCGCTTGCCGACGGAACCACTCATGCGGGCCGCGATCCGGATCGGCCTATCGGCACTCGAGGATTGGATTCACTCACACATCACGGGCGGCAAGGAGAGCATGATGTGCACGGCGGTGGTGTGCACGAGCTTCTGGGAGGCTCCGCCCAATCCAAAGTACGCCATCAACATCTCGGTCGACGGCTCCCGAGCCGCTCAGTTACTTGCCGCCGCTTCTCAGCCACCAAGGCCTCAAGTACCTCCGGGGGTTTCGATTGCAGAGCGGACGGCGGCGGATTATGAGGAGTTGCGGCGCCAATGCGCGAGGCTCCTGCTGGAAGCTGCCGGGCCCGCTCAGCGGGAGCTGCTCCGCCGGACTGCGGGTCGCCCTTGGCCGCGCACATCCGGCACGGGCACGGTCCTCGAGCCGGCTGGGGGACCGTGGGTTCCCGTCAGTTGCGTCACGCCGCGGGACTTGCAAGACAGCCCGAATCTGGACTTCGTCGGTCGTCTGAGCGAGAAGGCGATGCCCGAGATGCCCTGGACGGCATTGGGGACTCTCGTTCGCCTATTGGGAATGCCGTGAGGCGCAGAGAACCCGCCTAGCGCTGCGGGGTCCGACCCTCCCGAGGGACGTTTGGTTGGACTCGTCAGTTCAGCGTTGGCGGAGTACCCGAATCTGGCCCGAGTCGGGAGAGAAACCGCTCGAGCCTGCTCCCGGCGCCGTGGGCATCCCGGCCCAGGTAGTCGCGCCGCGCTTCCGCCAACGCAGCGTGCAGCGCTTCCGCTTCCTCGGCCGCGCGAGCGCATAGGGAGGACACGGGCCCCTGGCGCGCGAGGATGCGGGCGGCGAGCGCGAGTGCCTGGGCGGCGAACGTGACGTACGCCCGGAGCATGCCCCGGCCCGCCGCCCGCCGGGTAACGCGCTCGGGGAAGCACCCGGCCCACCACAGGGCGAGGGCTGCGACGTCGGCGGCGCCCTCCGCTTGCGCCACGGTGCCGTCGGGGAGCGACGCCACGTAGCGCCACCATAGGGAGATGCCCGTCTCGCCCCGCGCCACGGCGCGCACGGCGCGCCAGGTTGCGAAGACCACGGGCACCGTCGCGACGTAATCGGCGAGCTCGACGTCGGTCACGCCGCGCGCCCGGAGTGCCGCGCGCACGGGAACGTACCAAAGGAGGGTCAGGGGGACCGCCGCGGGCGCACCACCCCGACCGTGCACGGCCTCGAGCGCGGCCGGTGAGTCGAGCACGGCGTCCACCTCGCCCGCCTGGAGGGACTCCTCGGCAGCTCGGGCCTCGGCCTGGTCGACCCGGCCGATCTCGGCGACCAGTCGGGCCAGGTCCTCGCGCGTCAGCCCGCGGTGGATGATGGGCGTGATCATGACACCTTCCCGGTGCAAGCTCGATGCCCCGCCGCATCCGCCGGTTCCACAATCGATTGCGCCCGACGGTGCTTTGGCGTGGTGGGACAACCTGTAGCACATGCACGCGTTTCACGGTGTGAGGCGGATCACTAGCACTGATAGCGCCCGACTGCTGCTATAGGCCGAGGGCACGCGTGCGTGGACGCGGACGCGGTGCGGGCGCTGGGGGTGTCGCGTTTCTGCCCCATGGTGCCGCAAAACCGGCCTACCCAAGTGACGAGGTGACTCGTACTGTGCGAGCGACGGTTTCCACGTGGAGGGCTACATGAGAGCGCTCTTCGGTACGTTGATCGCAGTGATCCTCCTGGGCCTATATGCAGCCGCTGTGGTGTTTGCCATTTCGG
>WNFA01004895.1_pt1 | contig 17596 bp, 15 predicted proteins | sample 5400481 | NCBI WGS metagenome assembly WNFA01 (sample SAMN13153340, study PRJNA577476) | soil metagenome | isolation source: 120 cm saprolite under Douglas fir tree site 2 hole 1 replicate 2 | place: USA:California | collected 2015-04-18
GCGCTAGCCTGGTGTCGACCGTCGCGTTTCCGCGCAGCGTCGCCACCGCCGTTACCGCGCGAGTCGACGACTGGCTGTCCGACGCATGGCGCGTCAGCCAGCACGTGTTGGGCGGACACGGCAGCGACCAGGCATCACGGGATCAACGGCTGCGTATCGCCGCCGACGCTGTCGAAATCGACACGTTGGCAAACCACCTAGCCTATGACAGGACGGTCGACTTCGACGCTGCATGCGGCCTGCGCACCCTTTATTTGCATATGCTGATGCTGCTGCCTCTGTTGGCTTCGATCGGGGATTGCATTACGGCCCTCCAGGACGGACTACGAACAAAACAGCCGGCCCTTGGGTGTCTGCTCGACGATCTGGCGAAATGGCTCGCGACCGAAGGCCGCGGCCCACAATCGGCCGATGCGCTTCGGGCCGCGATCGCCGCGCAACAGCCGAAACTTGAAACGGGCGCGTCGTGGGATCGACTCATGATCGCAAGCCTGCTGATTCGGCTGCGTGAATTGGTCGATATCTCCCAGGATTGCCGGGCGCTTCGCCACGCCATCGCAGCCGGTGACCACATATCAAAGGTAGAGCTTACGTTCGGTCCCGAGGCTGGCGTCGCGCCGATCAGACACCGCGATCATGGCATGGCGCTATGGTCTGGGGCGGGCGCTGTGATCGCGATCTTGATCAGTTGCGGCTTCTGGATCGCCAGCGGCTGGCCGGACGGTGCAACCGCGCCGATGATGGCTGCCGTGGGCTTCTCTCTCTTTGCGGTCCAAGACGACCCTGCGCCAAGCATCCGCAGCTTCGCATGCTGGTCGATTGTCGGCATAGCGGTCGTAGCAGTCTATCTGTTCGCCGTGCTGCCTCGGATATCGAATGTCGAGATGCTCGTCGCGATGCTTGCACCGCCTTTCGTCTTGTTCGGCATCCTCATCGCGCGCCCGGCGACGGCCTTCATCGGGATAGCCCTCGCGATCACTACGGCGACCTTGTTGGCGCTGCAGTCAAGCTATAGTGCCGATTTTGCCGCATTTATCAATTCCAGCGTGTCGTATGTCATTGGGCTGACGACGGCTGCCGTCGTGACGAGACTGGTGCGATCGGTCGGCGCCGAATGGAGCGCAAGGCGCCTGATGAGAACGAACCGAGTGACGCTGGCCGTTGCGGCTGAGCGACGCGGCCGACGCGACAGGACCGCGTTTGCCGGTCTTATGTTAAATCGTGTCGGGCTGCTCGCGCCGCGCCTCGCCGCCATTCCCGAAGGCGATCTTCGCGATGTCGATCACCTCGACGAACTGCGCGTCGGCCTTAACATCATCGATCTGCGCCGCGTCCGCCATCGGTTGGCTCCGCAAACGCTCCGCGCGGTGGACGATATGCTGGATCAGCTTGCAATTGCGTGCCGTCGACATAGCAGCGGGCCGATGCCCCCCGAACTGCTGGCTCGCATCGATCTGGCGCTGACCGAGGCGATGACCCAGTCGGATGATGACGTAAGGGGAGATGCGCTGATCGGTCTGGTGGGGATCCGCCGCGGGCTATTTCCAGACGCGCTGACCTATCAGCCTGCCTTTACCGATCCTTCAACCTGCAGGACCGTCGCCGCATGAGATACGAGATCGACATCTTCGGAGTCCTCGTCCCCTCGCTGCTCGTTTGGCTGCTGGTGACTTATGCCCTGTGCGCGATTCTGCGTCGGGTGTTCCAACGAGCCGGCCTTTACCGCCTTGTATGGCATCGCGCGCTGTTCGACCTCGCGCTGTTCGTCTGTCTGCTAGGTAGCGTTGCTTACCTTTCCTCGGAGTTTCTACCGTGAAGACCGCCCTTGCATTCCTTAGCCGCTTTGTCGTCACAACCGCTGCCGTCGCGGCAGCTTTCGCGGTCGGAGGCTGCCTATGGATTTACTACATGGATGAACCCTGGACGCGCGATGGCCGCGTCCGCGCCGATATCGTTGAAGTCGCGCCGGACGTGTCGGGCCTCGTGACCGATATTATGGTGCGGGACAATCAACAGGTGCGCCGTGGCGATGTCCTTTTTCCGCTTTGCGCTGGCGCTGCAGCAGGCTGACGCCGTCGTCGCCGGCCGTCATGCCTTGCTCGATCAGGCAGTAAGCGATCTGAAACGCTATCGCGCGCTTACGACCGATGCGGTTTCGCAACAGAAGCAGGAACAGGTGTTGGCCACCGAGCTACAAGCCCAGGCCGCCTATGATCAGGCCGTCGCCGACCGGGCCGTGGCCCAACTCAACCTCGATCGCAGCGAGGTTTATGCCTCGGTCAACGGTAAGATCTCCAACATGGATCTGCGCCCCGGGACCTATGTCACGGCAGGCAAGGGGGTGATGGCTTTGGTCGATACCGATTCCCTACATGTCGATGGCTATTTCGAGGAAACCAAGTTGCCGCGCATTCATGTTGGTGATCGGGTCGCCATTCGCTTGATGGGCAGTGCCGTCCCGCTTCGGGGGCATGTGGAGAGCATCGCTGCCGGTATCGAAGACCGCGATCGCGCCCAGGGGGCAAAACTGCTTGCCGACGTCAATCCGACATTTAACTGGGTGCGGCTGGCACAGCGCGTGCCAGTACGTGTTTCGCTCGATCATATCCCGGCCGATGAGACCCTTGTGGCGGGCCGCACAGCGACTGTGGAGATCCTGTCGCAGAAGCCAATTGGCCTAGCCTCGCTTTTTGGGTTCGCCAACCCCTAATTGCTGCTCAATGGTCGCCACTGCATCGCGGTTCGGCGCAGATCCTGCGCAGGCGGGCCCTTATGCTGCCACGAGCCCTACGGGCTAACGTGGAACGAGATCGCTCCAACATGAAATAAGTCGCGTTCACGCCAACGAGCAATTCGTCGTCAATCTGGCGACGTTCTCGCTCGCACAGGAACTGCGGATCACCCTCGATTGCGTCTCCAGAAGGTGCGGAGGCGGAGCTCAGGGCGCCCAGGGTTAAGCCCAAACCTATTGCGCCCGCGCCACTGGCATAAGTTCCATAAACGAATGTTAGTGCTGCATCACCCCAGGGCAGACTTCTCGTTTCCTCGACTGAAGGCTACTTTCCGCGTGAGAGGGCACAGGCGTCACCAAGTCTACGAATTGTGCAAAATGTCCATATTGAATCGAACGAACCACACCGAGGCCGTGCCAAAACCGTAACCGAAATAGGTTGTTTTCCAAATGAATGGCAGGTTGCGCAGCGGGCGACGAACCGTCGACTTCCGGAAACGCTTGACTAGTTCTAAAAAAGAACTGTAGTCTATGTCGCAAGCCGGCCGATCGCAACGGCCGCGGCGTGTCGACCCTACGCGTGTTGCGGGGGCAGACCACGCGTTTCCAGCTAGGGAGGAAGTCTTGTTTGGGAAGTTCAAACTTGCTTGCACGCTGGTGCTCGCGCTGTCCACATCGTCGTTCGCGGCGGATGCCCCGGGCGTCACGGCGACCGAAATCAAGATCGGCGGCGTTTTTCCGTTCAGCGGCCCGGCGTCATCGATTGGGCTGGTCGGCAAGGGGGTTCTTGCCTACGTCCAGTCGATCAACGAGCGCGGCGGCATCAATGGCCGCAAGATCAACTACATTGCTATGGACGACGCCTACAGCCCGCCGAAAGCGGTGGAGCACGTCCGCAAGCTTGTCGAAAGCGATGAGGTCGCGTTCATCTTTAGCCAGCTTGGCACTCCAGGGAATACTGCGTCGGCGAAATACCTAGTCCTAAAAGGCGTTCCAACCATTTCGATTATCAGTGGTTCGAACAAGTTTACCAGCGTCGCGGAGTTTCCGCTGACGACGACGGGGTTGGTCAGTTTCGACACCGAAGGAAAGATCTACGCCAAGTATCTGAGCAAGGCGTTGCCGAACGCAAAGTACGCGATTCTCTATCAGAACGATGATCTCGGCAAGGATTACGTCAACGCTTTCAAGGCATTCCTCAAGAGCGATTTCGACAAGAGGGTGGTAACGGCAGCCTACGAAATCAGCGACCCGACCATCGACTCGCAGGTTGTGAGTCTGAAAAGCTCTGGTGCGGAAGCGCTTTTGGTTGCCGGCACGCCGAAATTTTCGGCTCAGGCTATCCGCAAGGTAGCCGAGATCGGTTGGAAGCCGACGCTTATTGTCAATTTTCCGTCGAGTTCGGTGTCGGCAACTCTCAAGCCAGCCGGCTTTGACAATGCCATGGGCGTGATCGTGGGGACATTCATCAAGGACCCGACCGATTCGAAATGGAATGACGATGCGGGAATGAAGGCCTATCGCGCCTTCTTTGCGAAGTATCTGGCGGGATCGGATATCGGGGACACCAACTATCTGACCGGCTATCAGCAAGGCATGATCCTCGAGCAGATCCTGAAACAGTGCGGCAATGATCTGTCCCGTCAAAATATCGTCAAGCAGGCAAAAAGCCTGAAGGATCTCGTGCTGCCGACTGCCATGCAGCATCTCGATCAACACCAGCGCGACCAACAACATGATCTGGACGCAACTGCAACTGCAGCGCTGGAGCGGCACCAACTGGGAGCAGTTCGGCGAAGTACTCGACATCAAGTCCGAATGACGCAAGGCCTTCCAACCAAAGCAGCTAACGTTCAACAGGAGTGCCGCGCATCCATGGGACGGCGTCTCCGAGCACAGTCTTAAACCTTGAGGGAGAGAGAGTCGTGAGAGGCTTGATGCAAAACCAGCCGCTGTTGCTGTCGTCGCTTTTGCAACACGCTGATCGGTTTCACAGCAACACGGAGATTGTGTCTCGGACCGTCGAGGGTCCTATTCATCGATATACCTATAAGCACGCGGCGCGGCGTGCGCGTAAGCTGGCTGATGCCCTGCAGCGCCGAGGTGTCGGGCAAAGTGACCGAGTTGCCACACTCGCATGGAACAACTATCGGCACTTCGAGATTGAGCATGGCGTCACCGGCCTTGGAGCGATTTGGCATGCAATCAATCCGCGGCTGATTCAGGAGCAGATCTCTTACATCGCAAATCATGCCGAAGATAAAGTGCTGTTCTTCGAGAGTTCCTTTCTGCCTATCGTTGAGAAACTTGCACCGGAACTCACCACCGTTCGGCTCTTTGTGCTGATGGTCGACAGAACGGCGATGCCGGAAACGAGCATCCCGAATATTCAATGCTACGAGGACTTCCTCGATTGCGGCGACGAGAATTTCCGGTGGCCGGTGTTTGACGAGCTCTTGGCCTCGTCGCTGTTCTATACGTCGGGTACGACCGGCAATCCGAAAGGAGTGCTGTACTCGCACCGGTCCGACATGCTGCACTGCCTCTCCATCAGCGGTGCGTATTCCCTGGGCTTTACCGCAGTGGACACAATTTTGCCGATGACTCCGATGTTTCATGCCAATGGCGCATGGGGTTTCACGCATGCGGCCCCAATGGTCGGTGCGAAGCTGGTGCTGCCCGGACCGAAGTTGGATGCCGTAAGCATCGCCGAACTTGTTGAGACCGAGGGCGTGACCGTCGCGGCCGGTGTGCCGACACTATACTCAAAACTGTTGCATCATTTCCAAACGCAGGGGCAGGGCGCCGGGACGCTGCAACGAATCGTCATCGCCGGCTCGGCTCCGGCGCCAAGTCTGATTGAGGGCTTTGAGCGTCTCGGCGTGTCCGTCAAACACGTCTGGGGCATGACCGAAACGAGTCCGTGCGGTACGTCGCCCCAGCCGTCTCGACACACCACGAGCTTGTCGCCGCAGGATCGACTCCAGCGCAAGACCGGACAGGGTCAGCCGATCTACGGCGTCGATGTAAAGATCGCCGACGGGCAAGGCAACGAGATGCCACGCGACGGCAAGTCTAGCGGCCGTTTCATGGTGCGGGGCCCCTGGATCATCAGCGGCTACTACGGTGAGGAGAAGCCGTTATTGGAAGACGGCTGGTTCAACACCGGTGACCTCGCTACCATGGGAAGCGACAATGACATCCGGCTCACCGACCGCGCAAAGGACGTCATCAAGTCAGGCGGTGAATGGATCAGTTCGATCGATATCGAAAACCTGGCGATGGGATGCCCGGGCGTGGTCGAAGCGGCGGTGATCGGTATTCCGCATCCGACATGGGAGGAACGGCCATTGCTTGTCGTTGTGGCTGCCGGCGGCGTGACGAAGCAATCGATCTTGGCGCATCTTGAAGACAGGATCGCCAAATGGTGGATGCCCGACGATATCGTTTTCATCGATGCTCTCAGCTACGGTGCAACCGGAAAAATTCAGAAGATGGAGTTGCGCCATCGCTTCAAGGGGCACTATTCGTCACCTGCACCGTCGGCGGGCGACGACGGAGCGCTGGAAGGTATTTCGTCCGGGGAGGCCGCGTACGGCAACGGCGCTTTGTGATCTGGTGTTGCAACAAGGCACCCTCTTACGGTGAGGCAACCAAACGCGACCTCGGAAGCCGTCATGCCGCTTGCCTGGATCGCTTTGCTGTCGCCGGCCCTTCGATCGGCAGTTTTGGCGAAGCTGGGGGCGCGCCGGGACCAGGATGGGTATGGACTTCCTTGGCCAAAAGCGGCTCGCCGCATTCCGAGCAAACCATCACGGGATTGAACAGCTTGCCGCACTTGCGATGCTCATGCAGCAGAGGCCGCCCGCGTTCGTCGACCATGTGCGTATCGCCCCAATGCACAAGCGCCATCATCACCGGATAAAGATCGAGGCCCTTCTGGGTCAGGATGTACTCGTGCCGTTTGGGCGCCTCCTGGTTCACACCAATGGTTCGGGCCAGCGAACATGGCTCTTCCTCGAGGGCATCCCACTTCATTCTTAATCTCCACTCGGTCCGGGCGGTCGATGCCGGGTTCGAATCGAACGGAACCTCGGTCGTCTGCCATTCTAAATAGGTACTCAAGGTGAAACAATCACCCAAGCAGCCATTCGTATTGCTATAAAAACTACCCCAAAACGGACACCAATTGACAGTTCATTTTTAGAACTGTATGAACAATTTGTAGCCAAGGCTCGGCTGTTGGCCGTCGACCCCATAACGCGTGCTCCCAAGGAGAGGCCGGTGATGAGTCCCCTGAAGGTTGAATTTCAGTTCGATTTCGGCAGCCCGAACGCCTATCTAGCGGAGCTGGCGTTGCCAGCAATCGAACGCCGCACCGGCGTGAAGTTCGAGTATGTTCCGGTCCTGCTCGGCGGCATCTTCAAGGCGACCAACAACCTGTCGCCGGCCGAGTCGCTTCGCGGCATCAAGAACAAGCCGGAATATCAGGCGCTGGAGACCCAGCGTTTTATTCGCCGCCACAACATCACGAAATTCCGAACCAATCCGTTTTTTCCGGTCAATACGCTGATGCTGATGCGAGGCGCCGTCGCGGCTCAATTCGAAGGCACGTTCGAGCCGTATTTCCGTGCCGCCTACCATCACATGTGGGAGGAAGGAAAGAAGATGGACGACCTCGAGGTCTTTCGCAGTGCGTTCATCTCGTCGGGCATCGATATCGATCGATTGATTGCGCGCGCGCAGCAGGACGACGTCAAGAAACGGTTGATCGACTTGACGACGGACGCGGTCAGCAGGGGAGCATTCGGCTCACCGACGTTCTTTGTCGGAAAGGAGATGTTCTTCGGCAAGGATCAGCTCCGCGACGTCGAGGAATCGATCATCGAACAAACGAACCACGCTGTTTCCAGAACGGCCTAAGATCGTAGATTGCGGCCCGAACATCGGCTGCGCTTTCGAGGCCCGCACCACAAAAATGTCTTGCGCCCAGCAGCGAAAGTAGACCTAAGGGAGATTGTCATGCCCGGCCCACTCCACGGTGTTCGCGTACTCGATTTGACCGGCGTGGTGTCGGGTCCGTTTGCGACCATGTTCCTGGCCGACCAGGGCGCCGACGTCCTCAAGATCGAACCGATCGGCGGCGATATCACGCGCCGCAGCCGCGCCACGATCGACAAGGGCGGAGAGTTTTCGGCGCTGTTCATCTCTTCAAATCGCGGCAAGCGCTCGCTGTCGATCGATGTCAAGAGCACGGTTGGTCGCGAGGTTCTCGCCAGGCTGGTGGCAGAGGCCGACGTTTTGGTGCAGAATTTCCGCCCCGGCGCCATGGAGCGGCTGGGGCTCGGCGCCGACGAATTGCGCCAGCGCCATCCGCGCCTGATCTATGTCTCGATCAGCGGCGTCGGCGAGACCGGACCTTACGTAAAGAAGCGCGTCTATGATCCGATCATCCAGGGCCTGTCCGGTTTTGCGGACATCCAGTCGCAGCCGGTCACCAATCGCCCGCAGATGATCCGCACCATCGTCTGCGACAAGACCACCGCGGTGTTTACCGCGCAGGCGGTCTCGTCGGCGCTCTACGCGCGCGAGAAAACCGGCAAAGGCGACCACATCCAGGTCGCGATGCTCGATGCCATGATCTCCTATCTGTGGCCGGAAGGCATGATGCAGTACACGGTCGTCGGAGCCGAGGCGGCGAGCGCTGATCCCAACGACCGGCCCGATCTCGTGTTCAAGACCAGCGACGGCTACATCACGGCTGGCACCATTTCCGACTCCGAATGGCAGGGCTTCTGCAGGGCGTCGGGCGATCCGGAACTGGCCAAGGATCCGCGGTTTGCAACACCGACAGCGCGTTCGCTCAATGCTACCGCCCGCATCAACAAGATGGCGGAATATATCGCCCAGCACTCCACCGCCGAATGGCTGGAGCGGCTCGATGCCGCCGACGTTCCCTGCGCGCCGATCCTGCGCCGAGGTGAGATCATTCACAACGAACAGGTGGTTGCGCGCGACATCATCGCGGAGTTTGATCACCCGATGGTTGGACGTGTGCGGCAGCCGAAGCCCGCGGCGCGCTTCGAAGTCAACGAGGCGGCGATCGGAGGGCCGGCGCCCCGCGTCGGCCAGCACAGCCGCGAGGTATTGCGCGAATTGGGTTACGATGATGGCGCGATTGACAAGATGATCGGCGAACGCGCCGTCCGCGTGGCGGTTTGAGCCGAGCCGTCGCTCGACCGACACGGGTCGTCAGGCCTTTTGCTGCACCGGAACAATCGGCGCCAGCGGGACGTTCGCTCCAGTTGCGAGCTGATAGGCCTCGCGCGCCTGAATGCGTTCGAGATAGGGATGCGCGTTATCGCAAATCCCGACGCCGTAAGCGATCGCCCAATCCAGGCAAGTCGTGAGCAGGATGTCGGCGCTCGTAAATTTGCCGCCCATCAGGAACTGCCGGCCATCCGAGAGCGCGACCTCGACGTGGCGCAACTGCTCGCGAAAATATTCGCCAGCTTTTGCGACCACCTCGGGCGCAATCCCATAAATTGGGCCGAGCGCGTCGGCCCGGTGGCGGCGCATCACGTAGAGGCTTGTGGAATCCAGCTCCGCGACGACGAAGAAGCACCACTCTAGCCAGACGGCATATTCGCGCGGCGCTTCCGGAATCAGCGAGCGTTCGGGCGTCGAATACGTTCGCGAGAGGTACGCGACGATCGCGGCACTTTCGCCGATGCAAAAGTCGCCGTCCTGCAGCAGGGGGACCTTTTGACGTGGATTCAGTCGCGTGTATTCGGTGGTCTTGGTCTCGCCGGTCCGCGGTCCGATCGGCTTCATTTTATATGGCAGCCCAAGCTCGTACATGGCCCAATGCGGACGAAACGTCCGGCTCGTTCCGACTCCCCACAGGGTCAGGTCCGGTGAAGCGGGCATCTTACCATTTCTCCACGGAGGGGCGGAGATCGAGCTCATGGGTCCAGCCGTCCTTGGTTTGCTGATGTGCGAACCAATAGGCTTCCGCGATCGAAGAAGTCTTGGTCAGGCTGTCCGGAGGGATTTCCTTGGCCTCGATCCCCGTCGCCGCTCTCATGCGCTGATGGATCGCCTCGCTGTCGACGCCGGCGTCGATCAAAAGATGCACGACGTGGATGTTGTTCGGCCCGAGTTCGCGCGCCATGGCCTGAGCCACCGCGCGCAGTCCGAATTTGGCCGACGAAAATGCCGCAAATCCCTTGCCGCCGCGAATGCTGGCGGTGGCTCCGGTAAAGAAGATCGTGCCGTGCCCGCGTGGAACCATCACGCGAGCGGCTTCGCGGCCGACCAGGAATCCGGCGTAGCACGCCAGTTCCCAAGCCCTGAAGAACAGTTTTTCGGTGGTGTCCAGTAGGGGTTTGTTGACGTTTGATCCGGCGTTGAACAGGCAGACCTCAATCGGCCCGACATTGCTTTCGACGTCGGCGAATAATTTCTGAACCTCGGCTTCCTGGCGGGCATCGACGCTGAGCGCGTGCGCGCCAAGGCCCGCAGCCTTGAGTTCGTCGACCAGCGCCTGCGACTTGGCCGCCTCACGCCTGCAGATACAGACCGTGTAGCCGCCCTTGGCGAAACGCCGGGCGACTGCCGCGCCGATGGCATCGCCCGCTCCGACAAGTATTGCTACGCCCCGGCCTTCCGCCATCTTTCGCTCCCAGTAAGTTCCTATTTAGTACTTTAAATATTACCCGGACCCTGGGCGGTTGTAAATCGAATTTGCCAGCCAAACCCGGCCAATTAAAGACTTGTGACGGTTCCTCACCAACCAGTGAGCGCTCTGCTCAGAATAAAGATTGACGAGTTCTAAAACAGAACGTTATATCGGCAGATGATAAGGTGAAAGGCACAGGATGCGTGTCGGGAGGTTGGCCGTGGCGGAATTGTCGGAAACGATCGATCTTGACAAGATCGTCGCCGGGCTTCCGAACCGCATCTACCAGGTCGCGGACAGTTACGTTGCTAAAGTTCCTGACCGCGTTGCGTTGCTCGAAGACGGCGCGTCCTGGACCTATCGCGAGCTCGATCGATCGGTCAAAGAGATCGCCACCGTTCTTGGCTCGCTCGGCGTCAGAGCGGGCGACCGGATGATCATTGTCAGCGAGAATTGCATCGCGCTTGCCGCCCTGCTGCTGGCGGCGAGCAGGATCGATGCGTGGGCGATTGTCGCCAATCCGCGATTATCGGCCCGCGAACTGGATCAGATCCGCGATCATAGCGGCGCGCGCCGGATGTTTTTCACCTCCAAGGTTTCGAGGGAAGCTGCAGCTCACGCGTTGCGTTACGGCGCCGAGAGTCGGCAGCTAGGATCGCTGAAACAGATCGGCGTCGGTCCGCTGAGCGAAGGCGCGGTCGCTGAACCCGTTGAAAGAGACCTGGCGGAACAGGTCGCGGTGCTGATCTACACCTCGGGAACCACGGGCACGCCAAAGGGCGTGATGCTCAGCCACGAAAATCTTTTGATCAGCGCGAAGACCACGGCGCATTTTCGAAAAATGGAGGCGAGTGACAAGGTGTATGTCGTGCTGCCGATCTCGCATATCGTCGGCATCTCGCTCCTGATCATGACCCTGATGGTCGGCGCGACGGTCCGCCTGGTCAGCAAATACGATCCCGCGGCGCTGGCCAAGGCCATCGCCAAAGAGGGAATCACCGTCCTCAATGGAGTTCCCGCGACCTATCAGCGCCTGCTGGAATACAAGACCGCGGCAGGTCTCAAGCGTTTCGATCGTGGATCGCTGCGCCTGATCGCAGTTGCCGGCGCTCCGCTTGACCTCGACCTGAAGTCGCGCGTCGAGCACGAGTTCGGTCTGCCGCTTTCGAACGGCTACGGCATTACCGAATGCTCACCAGGGATATCCGGCGTACGATTCGATGCGCCGCGCCCCGATCAAGCCGTCGGAACGTTGCTGCCGGGGGTCGAAGCCCGCATCAGGACGATCGACGGCATACCGATGGCGAGAGGCGAAATCGGCGAGCTTCACGTCCGCGGGCGCAACGTCATGCGCGGCTACTATCGGGCGCCTGATCTGACGGCCAGGGTCATCGATAGCGAGGGCTGGTTCAATACTGGCGATCTCGCGCGCTTCGACGGCGATTGTCTCTATATCGTCGGCCGCACTAAGGAAATGATCATCCGCTCGGGATTCAACGTCTATCCGGCGGAGGTCGAAGCGGTGCTGAATTCGCACAAGCATGTCGTGCAGTCTGCGGTGGTAGGGCGCGCGGTAGATGGCAACGAGGAAGTCGTCGCCTTCGTGCAGCTGATGCGGGGCTCATCGGTGAAGTCGGCCGACCTGATGGCTTTCGTCAATCCGCAACTTACCTCCTACAAGCGGCCGTCGAAAATCATCGTGCTCGATGCCCTACCGGCAACGTCGACCGGCAAGATCCTCAAGCACAAGCTCGCTGAGTCCCTGCACGGCGCGTAGCTGCGAGGAGAATCGACCCGGCGATCGCCGGTGCAAATTGGAATAGGCAAGATTTAACCTGACCGGGAGACCACCTTGCAGAAGAGAAACGCGACCGTAGCCGTTGTCGGCGCTGGTGACTTTATCGGCGGAGAGATCGCCAAGAAATTTGCATCCGAAGGTTTCACGGTTTTTGTCGGACGCCGTCAGGGAGAGAAGCTTGCCCCGCTGGTCAAGGAAATCGAGGCGGCGGGCGGGGAGGTGTTTGGGCGGGCGCTCGACGCGCGAAAGGAGAACGAGGTCGTGTCCTTCCTGGGCGACGCTGACAAGCACGCCCCGTTGGAGGTCTGCGTCTTCAACATCGGCGCCAACGTGAATTTTCCGATCGTCGACACGACCGAACGGGTTTTCCGCAAGGTGTGGGAAATGGCCTGCTATTCCGGTTTTCTTACCGGCCGGGAGGCTGCCCGTTTGATGCTTCCCCGCGGCAAGGGCAACATCTTCTTCACGGGCGCGACGGCAAGCATGCGTGGCGGCTCTGGTTTCGCCGCGTTTGCGAGCGCAAAGTTCGGATTGCGGGCGGTTGCACAGTCAGCCGCACGCGAGCTTGGCCCCAACAACATCCATGTCGCCCATCTCGTGATCGATTCTAGTGTCGATACTCAATGGGTGCGGCAGTTGATCGCGAGCCGCGAAGGCGCGCAAGCGATCGAAAACCTCGATCCTAATCGCCTGATGCGTCCGGCTGCTGTCGCAGAGGCTTACTGGCAACTCTATCAACAGCCGCGCGACGCCTGGACTTTCGAGCATGAAATCCGGCCCTTCGGCGAGAAGTGGTAGCGGGAGCGCGGTGATGGAGCTGAGCCTTTCCAGGGAGGACGCCGCGTTTCGCGATGAGGTGCGTGCCTTCATCGCGGAGAATTATCCGCATGAAATGCGCGTCCCCAACCCGGAAACCGACCTGACCAAGGGCCAGATGCTGCTCTGGCACCACATTCTCCACAAGAAGGGATGGATCGCGCCACTGTGGCCGAAAGAATATGGCGGGCCCGGCTGGTCGATCACACGACGTTTCATCTTTGAGCAAGAGACCTCGCGCGCCGGAACGCTCCCCCCGCTCGCGTTCAGCGTCACCATGGTTGGCCCGGTGATCTACACATTCGGCAATGAGGCGCAGAAAAAGAAGTTTTTGCCGCGAATTCTCTCGGGCAAGGACTGGTGGTGCCAGGGTTATTCCGAGCCGGGTTCGGGCTCCGACCTTGCCTCGGTCCGCACCAAGGCGGTGCGGGACGGTGACCATTACATCGTCAACGGCCACAAGACCTGGACCACGCTGGCGCAACATGCCGACTGGATCTTCTGCCTGGTGCGCACCGATCCCGCGGCGAAAGCGCAGGCCGGCATTTCGTTCCTGCTGATCGACATGAAATCGCCCGGAGTCACCGTGCGTCCCATCATCACCATCGACGGCTCGCATGAGGTGAACGACGTCTTTCTCGAAGACGTGCGTGTCCCGGCCGAGAACCTGATCGGAGAGGAAAACAAAGGCTGGAGCTATGCGAAGTTTCTGCTCGGCAACGAGCGCACCAGCATGGCCAGCATTGGCCGTTCCACGCGCTATCTGAACCGCCTCAAACAGATCGTAAAGTCTGAGATCTCCGCCGACGATCCGGCCTTTAGCGAATTCATCAGGGAGATCGCGCGCGTCGAACTCGATGTGCTTGCGCTGGAGGCAACCGAGCTTCGCATCGTTGCGCAGATGTCCCGTGGAATCGAGCCCGGACCGGTAGCTTCGCTGTTCAAGATCCGCGGCACCGAGATCTTCCAGCGCATCACCGATCTGACACACCAGGCCATCGGCAACTATGGTCTAGCGATTCGCGAGCATCCGATAAGCGCCAATCATTTCATGCCGGGCCCGGACTACGGCCACACCGCCTCTGAGAAATACATGAATTCACGCAAGCTCAGCATCTACGGCGGATCGAACGAGATCCAGCGCAACATCATCGCCAAAGCGGTGCTGGGTCTTTGACGGCGTCACACGAGGCATCCGATGGATATTCAGTTAACGGAAGAACAGGAATTACTCCGCGGCAGCCTTCAGCGGCTGCTACGCGATCGCTACGACTTCGACGCGCGCCGTAAAATCGTGGCGACTGACGAAGGCTGGAGCAGAAAGCACTGGAGTGCCTTTGCCGAACTCGGCCTGTGCGCGGCACCATTCCAAGAAAGTTCCGGCGGTCTCGGCGGCGGTCCGCTTGCGACGATGATCGTGATGCGGGAGTTCGGCCGCAATCTGGTCGTCGAGCCGTTCTTGGAAACCGTCGTTCTCGCAGGCGGCCTGATCGAAGACGTCGGATCGCAGGCGCAGCACGACGCGTTTCTGCCGCAAATCATGGCGGGTGAATCCATATGGGCGCTGGCCTGGGCGGAGGGACGTTCGCGCTATGATTTCAACAACGTCGCCACGACCGCTCGGCGCCAGGGTGAAGTCTATGTTCTGAACGGCACCAAGGCCACCGTGATCGGCGCGCCATGGGCGGACAAGTTGATCGTCTCGGCGAGGACATCGGGCGAGCCACGCGATCGCAGCGGCGTGAGCCTCTTTGTAGTTGATCGGCAATCTGCCAACCTGCACTTGCAAAGCTTCAAGACGATCGATGGCCGGCGCGCCGCCGAAATCACGTTGATGAACGTACAAGTCCCGGCCAGCCAGCTGCTGGGGACGGAAGGCGAGGGAGTGGCCGCGCTGGAGGCGTGCCGCGACCGCGCTATCGCAGCACTCTGCGCCGAAGCCGTCGGTGCGATGAGCGAGCTGAACTCGGTGACGCTCGAATACGCGAAGACGCGCAAGCAGTTCGGTGTCGCGCTCGGTACGTTTCAGGTACTGCAGCACCGCATGGTCGATATGTTCATCGCTCTCGAAGAGGCGATCTCGCTTACTCAGCATTTGAATCTGAGCCTCGCGACCGGGGAGCCGCATGGTTCAAAACTGGCGTCCGGCGCTAAATCGAAGGTCGGCTATGCCGCGCGTTTCATCGCTGAGCAGGCTATCCAGCTTCACGGGGGCATGGGCATGAGCGACGAATTGAACGTCGGCCATTACTTCAAACGGATCGCCTCCATCAACGTCCAGTTCGGTGATCCGACTTACCATCTGATGCGCTATGCGCGGAGTTAGAGTGTTCAAGATGTGACATCCGATGTCGCGTCCAACCAGAGGTGTAAAAATGACTGACGCTGTAATCGTCTCGACCGCCCGTACGCCCATCGGCAAGGCCTACAAGGGTGCGCTCAATAATACCGAAGGGGCGACCTTGTTGGGCCATGCCATCTCCGCGGCGCTGTCGCGGGCGAAAATCGAGGCCGCCGAGGTGGAAGATGTTGTAATGGGTTGCGCCATGCAACAGGGAACCACCGGCACGAACATTGCGCGTACAGCACTGTTGCGCGCGGGACTGCCGGTAACCGTGGCGGGAACGACCATCGATCGCCAATGCGCGTCCGGCCTTCAGGCGATTGCGCTCGCCGCGCGCTCGGTGATCTTTGACGGCGTCGAAGTTGCCATCGGCGGCGGCGGTGAATCCATCAGCCTAGTGCAGAACAACCAGATGAACACGTTTCATGCCGTCGATCCGGAACTGCTCGCTATCAAGGGCGACGCCTACATCGCGATGCTGGATACCGCCGAAATCGTAGCCAATCGGTACGACATCTCCCGGGAGCGTCAGGACGAATATAGCCTCGAGAGCCAGCGCCGGACGGCGTCGGCCCAGCAGGGCGGCCGCTTCAACGACGAGCTAGCTCCGATCAAAACCACGATGGCGGTCACGGACAAGGCAAGCGGCGTAGTATCCTACAAGCAGGTCACGCTTTCGACCGACGAAGGGCCGCGTCCCGATACCACCGCCGAAGGTCTCGCAGCCGTCAAGCCCGCCAAGGGACCGGGCTTTACCATCACCGGCGGCAATGCGAGCCAGCTTTCGGACGGAGCCAGTGCCGCGGTCATCATGAGCGACAAGCTCGCCGCGCAGAAGGGTCTCAAACCGCTTGGTATCTTCCGCGGGTTTGTCTCGGCGGGCTGCGAGCCGGACGAGATGGGGGTCGGTCCGGTCTACGCCGTGCCGCGGCTTCTCAAACGACACGGCTTGACCATCGACGATATCGATCTCTGGGAGCTGAACGAGGCGTTCGCGGTGCAGGTGATCTATTGCCGCGACAAGCTCGGCATCGATCCGGAAAAGCTCAACGTGAACGGCGGTTCGATCGCGGTTGGTCATCCCTATGGCATGACCGGAGCGCGTCTGACGGGCCACGCCCTGATCGAGGGCCGCCGGCGCAACGCGAAATACGCGGTTGTGACGATGTGCGTCGGTGGCGGCATGGGCGCCGCAGGCCTGCTCGAAATCGTCCATTGAATGCAGCTCGACAGGAAAGCAGGAGGTACACGTGAAGACAGCCATCACTGAGATGTTCGGAATCGAACATCCGATCGTCCAGGGCGGAATGCACTATGTCGGATTTGCCGAGCTCGCGGCCGCGGTGTCGAATGCCGGCGGGCTCGGCATCATCACGGGTCTGACGCAAAGGACGCCGGAGTTGCTGGCCAAGGAGATCGCGCGCTGCCGCGACATGACGAACAAGCCGTTCGGCGTGAACCTGACATTTCTCCCGACGTTCAACGCCCAGCCTTATCCGGAATACATCGCCGCCATCAGGGAAGGCGGGATCAAGATCGTCGAAACCGCCGGGCGCAGCCCCGAGCAGTACATGCCGGCGTTAAAAGCGGCTGGCATCAAAGTCATCCACAAGTGCACCTCGGTTCGGCATTCGCTAAAGGCCGAGCAAATTGGCTGCGACGCGGTCAGCGTCGATGGCTTCGAATGCGGCGGCCATCCTGGCGAAGACGACATGCCCAACATGATACTGCTTCCCCGTGCCGCGGAGGAGCTGAAAATTCCGTTCGTGGCGTCCGGCGGCATGGCCGACGCGCGCAGCCTTGTCGCGGCCCTTGCCATGGGAGCGGCGGGCATGAACATGGGTACGCGCTTCATCGCGACCAAGGAAGCCCCCGTGCATGACAACGTGAAGAAAGCGATTGTTGCGGCATCCGAGCTGGACACGCGCCTCGTCATGCGTACGCTTCGGAACACTGAACGCGTGCTCAAGAATGCCGGGGTCGAACGTCTCTTGGACATCGAGCGCGAGAGAGGCTCCAAGCTCAAGATCGAAGATATCCATGACGAGGTCGCCGGTGTCTATCCCAAGGTGATGATCGATGGCGACATGGATGCCGGCGCCTGGAGCTGCGGCATGGTGGTCGGCCTCATCCATGACATCCCGACCGTCAAAGAGCTGATCGATCGTATCATGGTGGACGCTGAGCGCATCATTCGGGCCCGGCTGACGGGATTCCTGGACGCCG
>WNFA01001995.1_pt1 | contig 17591 bp, 13 predicted proteins | sample 5400481 | NCBI WGS metagenome assembly WNFA01 (sample SAMN13153340, study PRJNA577476) | soil metagenome | isolation source: 120 cm saprolite under Douglas fir tree site 2 hole 1 replicate 2 | place: USA:California | collected 2015-04-18
GCGCCAGAAATGGTTCGAGCGGGGAAGCGTTCGGCGAGGTGCTCCGCCACGAGATGAACAATCCACTCACCGGAATCCTGGGCAACGCCGAGCTGTTGCTTGCGGAAGTCCGCCGCAAGAATGACGGCCGCCTCCCGCACGGCGGTCAGCAGCGTCTCGAAACCATCGCCGCCCTCGCCGTGCGCCTGCGCGAAACCGTCCGCCGCCTCAGCCAGGAGTGCGAAACACGCCAGCCCCCCTCCCAGTAGGGTTCGTAGTCTCGTAGCTACTCTTTTTCTTTAAGAATCAAAAACGAGCGAATGTCACGATCGGAACAGCACCGACTCGCGTTGGAACGTCTTGAACGCCAGAAACAGCGCCACACCGGCATACACGCAGGTCGAAGCAAAAATGAGGGCGATCGAGTTCCAGTGATACGTACCGCTGATAATCTCCTTGCAGACCAGGCTCGTGTTTAACACTGGGATCAGCGCTAGTTTCGGCGTCAGTTCGACCCCCGGCATTATTGAGGCGACAGCGGGAATCACAATCACGAATGTCATGGGCGTGAGATAGCTTTGCGCTTCTTTGTAGCTCTTGGCGAAGAGCGCGATGGTCATCAGCACCGCGGAGAAAAGAAACGCCAGCGGCAAAGCCATGACGAAAACGGAAACCACCGAAAGCAGTCCGAGGTTCAGCGCCAAAGTCTGCCCGCCTGAGGAATTCATCAAGTTAGTGTGACCCAAAATCGCGAACGATGTCCCCATGGAGATGACCGAGAGAATCGCCGTTGCGAGCGAAGCAGAGAAGACCAGCAGGAATTTGCCGAGCACCAGGTCCATGCGCGAAATGGGGCTGGAAAGAATCGTCTCCATCGTGCCGCGCTCTTTTTCCCCCGCGGTAAGATCGATGGCTGGATACATCGCGCCGGTCATGCACAGAATAATTACCGTGTAACCGATGAAGCTGCCGAACGTCGCGCCGCTCACCTTTTCCGGCGGCGCCACGTTTTCCTGTTTGATCGCGAACGGCGAAAGCACCGACGCCGGCAGATTCTTCGCCGCCAGGCGGTCCTTCACCACGCTATCGCGATAATCTTTCAGAAATTTTTCCAAACGATTCGCGCCGAACGACGATTTCATCTCCCCGTCATAGAAATAGATTTTCACTGTCTCGGAATCACCTGTTTCCAGGGACTTCTCGAATCCCTTCGGAATTTCCACCGCCGCGCGAATATCCTTGCTGGAAATTTCGTCCTTCCAATTTGCTGCATAAGGCACGATTTCCAGGGAGTCGAGCTTTTTGATGCTGGCGATCAGTTGCGGCGAATCCTCGCCGCCCAGGATCATGATCTTGGGTGTTTCCTTCTCTGCTTTGCCGACCATGACCACCGCCAGCGCGCTGAACCCCACCATCATCAGTGGAAACAGGAAAAGCGGCACGAGCACGGTGGAAATCAGAGTGCGCCGGTCGCGCACCCATTCTGTGAATTCCTTGCGGTACACAATCCCGACTGCCTTCAGGTTCACGGCGTTCTACCCCTCCGCCTTCGCTTGCAGCGACCCCACAACTTTCACGAAAATCTCCTCCAGGTCCTGTTCCGCGTAGCGCTCCCGCAATTGCGCCAGCGTCCCTTCGGTCAGCAGCTTCCCATCATGAATAATCCCGATCACGTCGCACAGCTTTTCGACTTCGCTCATGATGTGCGTGGAGAAAATCACGGTCTTCCCGCGGTCGCGGCACTCGCGAATGAACGTGGTGATCGTCCGCGCGGTCATGATGTCCAGGCCCAGCGTAGGTTCGTCGAAGATCATCACCGGCGGGTCATGCACCAGCGTCCGCGCAATCGAAGTCTTCTGCTTCATGCCTGTGGACAGCTTGTCGCAGCGCCGGTCCCGGAAGCCGTTCATGTCCAGCCGGTTGAAAATCTCGTCGATGCGCTTCTTCAGCGTAACTTCATCCAGCCCGTTCAGCCGCCCGAAATATTCCACCAACTCCTGAGCGGTCAGCCGCGGATACAGCGCCGTGGCTGTGGACAGAAAGCCCACGTTGGCGCGCACTTTCTCCGGTTCTTCGACCACGTCATAACCGAACACCAACGCCGTACCGTCGGTAGGCTCCAGGATCGTGGCCAGGATGCGCAGCGTTGTGGTCTTCCCCGCGCCGTTCGCCCCCAACAATCCATAGATGTGCCCCGGCTCGCACCGAAAACTCACGTTATCGACCGCGCGAATCTCTCCGCGCTTCTTGTCCTGGAAGCGCTTCGACAGGCCACGCGCCTCAATCATCAAAGACTCCTCGCGCCAACTTTACCCCGGCCAGAACTCACACCCGCGCCACAGTCTACTACGTGCCTGGCACGTCGAATATGACACCCGTTGCCGCAGCAATCGAATCCCCGCCGGCTTGTGACCCAACCAGCCTGCGCACCATCAAATCTTCATGGATCCGCGACTCATCTCTGCGTTCCCTGGGGCCGGCTTAGTGCCACCGGCATCCCCGCGCCAACGCAGCGCATCCATCAAAGGGAATCCCTTGCGAATTGGCATCATCTCTAGTGGAAGCCCAGCACCTGTTGTTACAATCGAGTACTCTGGTTTACTCCGGGCGGGGGCCAGCAAGCCGCACATATACAATGGGACTCACTTCGTGTGAGTGTCGCAATGCCTAGTTTGAACAGACCGGCAGGGCAATTGGAATAGGGAGCATGGACCGCAGGCTGCGAAACCGCATCGTGATTTTTCTCGTGTTGGCTGCTGGGGTGGCTATCGTGCTGGTGCGTCTTAGCGGCCGCCAGCCCGTGGCCAAAATTTCCGCGGTCACGCCCGTTCGTGAAAACCTAGTCTCCTCTATCTCCAGCAATGGAAAAGTCGAGCCTATCGACCCCTTCGTCGTGCGCGCGCAGCTGGATACCTTCATAGAAAAAATCAGCGTCGTGGAGGGCCAAGCTGTAAAAAAGGGCCAGCTCCTGCTCGAACTGAACGTCAAGGACGCCGCTGCCCAGCTTGCCGAGGCCCGTTCCAAGCTCCTCCGCGCCGAAGATGATCTCCGCGCCGCCAAAGCCGGCGGCCGTTCCGACGATGCCGCCAAGACTGAAGGCCAACTAGCCGCCGCCGTGGCATTGCGGGATCGCTTGCAGCGCAATCATGATTCCCTCGAGCGCCTCATCGCTCAGCAGGCCGCCACCAAAGACGAGCTCGCTGCCAACGATCTGGATCTCGCCAAAGCCAACGCGCAAGTCAAACAGCTCACCGCGGCCAAGCAGGAGTTTGAGCACGATGTGAAGCTCGACGCCAACCGCGCCACTCTGCAGGTGGAGCAGCTCCGTAGCGAAGTCGCCGCCTTGGAAGAAAAAGTCCGCGATGGCCGCATCGTCGCTCCCGCCCCCGGCACGCTTTATTCTCTGCCCGTTAAAGCGGGTGCCTACGTGAGAGTCGGCGACCTGCTGGCCGAAATGACTGACCTCCACAAAGTCCGCGTGCGCGCCTTTATCGACGAGCCCGAGCTGGGCGGCCTGGAACCTGGCGAACCCGTGCGCATCACCTGGGACGCTCTGCCCAACCGCGCCTGGATGGGCAAGACCCAAGTCATTCCCAAACAAGTGGTGGCGCGCAACGCGCGCAGCGTCGGCGAACTGCTCTGTGAGGTCAACAACGACAAGCTGGAGCTGCTGCCCAACATCAACGTCAACGTACGCATCAATTCCCGCGAGCGCATCAACGTCCTCACCGTGCCCCGCGGCGCGGTCGAGGCGCAGGGCGGCCAGAGATTCGTCTTTGTGGTCTTGCGAAACGCACTAGGCGTGGGGAAAGCGACGCTGGAAAAACGCGAAATTCACGTGGGCATCGCCGACGCTACCAATTACGAAGTCCTGGGCGGCTTGCAGGAAGGCGAGATGGTTGCCTTGCCAGGCGATGTGGATCTCAAGGACGGCATGCCGGTCAAAATCGTCAATACCGATGCGAGTTACATCCGTGGCCGAAGTGAATCCGATTAGAATTGCGCTCCTCGCCGCACTTCTGCTCCCGGCAGCTTTGTTGAGCCCCCGGGCAGCCGCGGACGGTGTGCGCCACGATGATAACTTCCAGGCCGCCCACGAAGCCTACGAGGCCAGCGATTACGCCAAAGCGGCGCGCCTCCTGCAACTAGCCCTCGAGCAACATCCGCGCGACGCCGAAATCCATCTGCTCCTTGCCAAGACCTACTACGAATCCCAGCGTTATGACGCCGCTGTCGCCAGCGCGGAAAAAGCCGTCGCTCTCGATCCCCAAAGTTCGCTGTACCATGAATGGTTAGGCAAGGTTTACGGCGAAAAAGCCAGCCACGCTTCCATGTTCTCTGCGTTGTCACTCGCCAAAAAGGCTCGCAAGGAATTTGAGAAGGCCGTTGAATTAGACGAAAAAAACTTTTCCGCCAACCAGGCGCTCATTGAGTTTGATTGCAGCGCTCCGAGCTTTGCCGGCGGTGGTGAAGACAAAGCGCGCCCGGAAATTGCCAAGCTTGTGTCTCTCGATCCCGCCGAAGGCCATTACGCGGCGGGAAATTGCCGGCGTCAAAAAAAGGACTTCACAGCCGCTGACGCCGAGTTCGCCCAAGCTCTGGAACTGCATCCCAAATCTATCGAGCTTCTCTACGACATCGGCGACTACGCCATGAAGCAGAGCCAGGCGGAGACGCTTGCGATCGTGGCCGAGCAAGGCGAAACGATTGCTCCTTCCGATCCGCGCGCGCTGTTCTATCGCGCCGTTTCGTTGATCATCAAAGATGAGCGCCCCGACGATTCCGAGCGCCTTCTGAATCAATATCTTAAACGCGCGCCCCTCCGCAGCGGGTTTCCCCCTCCTTGGCGCGTTCATGAATGGATGGGCCGCCTCTACGAAAACCAGCAAAACTGGCAAGCCGCCATTCAAGAATACGAAGCGGCGCTGAAGCTGGAGCCCAAAAACAAGAATGTCCGCGAAGCTGTGAAGCGGCTGAAAAAGGGTTGAACATAGAATGCGCCTGAGACTCGCGCCATGATGGACCTGCGGGAGACGTTGTCCGTCGCCATAGACGCCCTGCGTGGCAACAAGTTGCGCGCCATTCTCACCTCCCTGGGCGTGATCATCGGCAGCGCCTCCATCGTTCTGGTCGTCACCGTCGCCCTTACCGGCCGCAAGTTCGTGCTCAGCCAGATTGAAGCTACCGGCTCCAACTTGGTTTGGGTCGAGCTGGTTCGAGCTGGGGCCGAAGGGAAGCCGCTGAGTTACGAGCTGACCATCGAGGACATGAAGGCAGTGAAGGCCATTCCCGGCGTGCAGGAAGTCGCTGGAAACCGCGAGTTGCCCATGACCATCGTTGTAGAGGGCGTGGAACGCCCCGTGACCCTCATCGGAGTGACCGAGGGGTTTCAAGCTATTCGCCGTCTGGTCATAATCCGCGGAAGATACTTCGATTCCGCCGACATGGAAACGCGCAGCAAGGTTTGCCTGATAACCAAAGAGCTTTCCGATCGCGTGTTTGGCCAGGAAAATCCTGTCGGTGGAACGATTCGCATGGGTGAACTCACTTTCACAGTTATCGGTGTCTTTCGCGAGCGTGTGGCCACCTTCGGCTTATCGGACATCCAGCGCGATACCGTGATCATTCCCTTTCCGCTGATGAAGTACTACACCGGCGTTGACGTGCTACGCGCTCTGAGCGCGCAAGCCGCGCATCCGGACGATGTGCCCAGCGTGCAGCGTCAGATGGAACAGCTGCTGCGCAGTCGTCACCCGGCCGAGGCTGAGTATGACGTTCAGACGCTGGCCGCCATTTTGAGTGCGGCAAAAAACATTTCGCTGGCGCTGACCATCGTGCTGCTGGTCGTTGCCTTCATCGCACTGCTCATCAGTGGCATAGGTATCATGAACATCATGTTGGTCACCGTCACCGAACGCACCCGCGAGATTGGCATCCGCAAGGCCATCGGCGCGGCGCACCGCGAAATCCTCTATCAATTCCTGATCGAAGCCTTTCTAATCAGCGGTGGTGGCGCCGTTGTCGGCATTCTGATCGGCCTGGCCATTCCGGTCTTGGTTCAGCCGCTGCTTCCCGGGAACCTTCGCGTCCCCATCTCTCCTCTAAGTGTGCTGATCGCCTTCGGAGTTTCCTGTTCCACCGGGCTATTTTTCGGCTACCTGCCGGCCAACAATGCCGCGCGCTTGCAGCCCATTGAATCGCTACGTTACGAATAATTTTGGAGTGCGGCGGCTAGCCGCCGCTTTCACGGTCAAAGCCACAACGAGGACCTTTGCATGACATATAAAAATTTCATCAGCTCGAAACGCGGCTCTTTCCTGAGCGCCCTGCTCGTGGCGTTGCTTTTCTCCGCCGCCTTCAGCGCGCGCGCCCAACAAACGCAGTCTATTCCAACCGAACCCGCCGCCGTTTCTCTCACCCTGAAACGCGCCATCGAACTCGCGTTGCAAAACAGCAAAGACATCCAAATCGCCAAGCTGCAAGCGAGCCTCGCGAACCGCTCCGCACTGATCACGAAAGCGCAGTTCATGCCCAATCTCTATGCCGGTTCCGGAGCGGGCTACACCTTCGGAATTCCCGAGACTCCCGGCGGCCGCGCCCCCGCGCTGTTCGATGTCACCTACACCGAGCAAGCCTTCAATGAGCCATTGCGTGGACAAGGGAAAGAGCTGCAAGAGCAAGCCAAGTCGCAAAAGATTCTTCTGGAAGACGCCAGAAACAGTGTCATCGTGCGCACGGCTTCCACTTATCTCGAGCTTGCCACGGTCCGCCATTCGCTCGAGTTGCTGCGCAAGGAGCAAGAAAGCGCGGACAAAATCCTGGCCGTTACGCAGCAGCGTGAAAAAGAGAATTTCGAGCTGCCCGTCGCCGTGACCAAGGACCAACTCACCAAAGCGCGCGTGGTGCAGCGCATCCTCCAGCTCGAGGGCCGTCAAGATGAATTGGAGGTCACGCTGCGTGGTCAAACCGGGCTAGCCGAAAATACCCAGATCGAAATCACGCCCGAGGATCTTCCCGGCGTAGCCGAGCAAGAAGGCGCAAATTTGGTGGCTATGGCGCTGCAGGATAATGTCGCGCTGCGTGTCGCCCAATCCGATGTCCGCGCCAAGGAATTTCGCCTGATCGGCGAAAAACGTGGATATTACCCGACGTTGCAGCTCGTAGCGGTTTATAGCCGGCTGGCCAAGTTCAACAACTATCTGGATTTCTTCAAGAAATTCCAACCCAATAACTTCAATGCCGGCGTGCAGATTCAAGTGCCGATTTTCAGCGCGCAAACCAGGGCCAATATCGCGCTCGCCCAGGTGAATCTAGACGTGGCCAAGGCAGAGTTGGCAAAGAAGAAGACCGAAGTAAGCGCCGCCGTGCGCGTCAAGACGCGGCGCTTGCGCGAGCGCGACGCCGCAAAAGAAGTCGCTCGCCTGGAGCTGCAACTCGCGCAGCAAAACGTCACGGTGCTGCAATCACAATTCGGTGAAGGCCGCATCAACGTGCGCGAAGTCGAAAAAGCTCGCCTCGAGGAAAGCGACAAGTGGATGGCCTATCTCGACGCCAATTTCCAGCGCCAGCAGGCCCAACTCGATTTGCTGCAAACCGCTGGGCAGCTTGATAAAGTCTGGCAGTAAGAATTGTGATCCCCCGTCTCCTGCCCTGCGTCCGGTGATATCCTCACCGACTGGTGATCTTTGCAGCTTGAACAACAAAGCCTGAATGCATTTCTGGAAGCCGTAAAGAAATTGGACAGTGGCTTTGCCGGGCTGCCCGAGTTTTCTCCGAACGCTTACGACGAAAACCGCCTGCTGGACGTGCTCAAGGCCACGGCCGAACGCCTGCACGACAACTATCCCTATTTTCACCCTCTCTACGCCGGGCAGATGCTGAAGCCTCCGCATCCCGTGGCGCGCCTCGCGTATGCCCTGGCCATGTGGATCAATCCCAACAACCACGCGCTAGATGGCGGCCGTGCCACTTCCGCGATGGAAAAAGAGGCCGTCGCGGAAGTCGCCTCGATGTTCGGCTGGAAGACTTTTCTCGGGCATCTGTGCGGCGGCGGCACCATGGCCAATCTCGAAGCCCTCTGGGTCGCGGGGCAGGTGCGGCCCGGCAAGAAAATCTTGGCGAGCGAGCAAGCGCATTACACCCATCAGCGCATCAGCAGCGTCTTGCAGCTCGAATTCGAGTCCGTGCCGGTGGATTCGCGGGCGCGCATGGACATGGACGCGCTGCGAAAACGCGTGGAAACTGGAGACGTTGGTACAGTCGTCGCAACCCTCGGCACAACTGCGACGGGTTCGGTCGATCCGTTACCGGAGATCCTGGCGCTGCGCGAGAAGCACGGCTTTCGCATCCACGCCGATGCCGCGTACGGCGGATATTTCGGGCTGGTCAGTAATCTGGCCGGGCACGCTCAATCCGCATTCGCCCGCATCGCGGAGGTCGATTCCATCGTCATCGATCCCCACAAGCATGGCTTGCAACCTTACGGTTGTGGCTGCGTACTGTTCTGCGATCCGAAGATCGGCAGTTTGTACAAGCATGATTCGCCGTACACCTACTTCAGTTCGGCGGAATTGCACCTGGGCGAGATTAGCTTGGAATGCTCACGTCCGGGCGCTTCCGCAGCCGCCCTGTGGGCCACGCAGAAATTGTTGCCGCTGGTGAAGCGCGGCGAATTTGCCCAGCGCCTAGAGCGCAACAGGTCCGCGGCGCTTGCCCTGTACGAAAAAATCAAAGAAGACACCCACTTTGTTCCAGGATTTGCTCCCGAATTGGACATTGTAGTCTTCGCTCCCCGCGCCGGCAGCGTCAGCGAAATGTCAGCTAAGTCGCGGGCCATCTTCACGGCCGCCGCCCAGCGCGGCTTGCATCTCGCTGTCGCTAAGTTGCCCGTCAGTTTCTTCAGTTCGCTGGAGCCCGGTGTTCAACGCGACCGCGAAACTTTGACCTGCCTTCGCTCCGTCCTGATGAAGCCCGAGCACCTCGACTGGATTGATCGCATATGGCAAATCCTCGCCATCGCCGCCGAAGCGTCGGAAACCCCCAAAAGCGCCTCCCGCTCTATCACCCAACCTTAAAAACTTTGATGGCTCTATGATTGTAGGCAAACCATGTCACGCTCGCCGCCACGCTGCCATTTGGTCCGAAAAGAAACTCCGTTTTTTCCTTGCCAGGAGCTTAAAGCTGGAGTAACCTAATTTCCGGATGAATTTGCCTTCAAGATCCGACAGTCCTTCCGATTTTCTTCAAAGTCTCCGGCATCTCAAGAACTTAGCGTTCATCGGCACCCAGTCGCAGTCGTCTCGTTACTTCCAGGCTAAAGCTTTAGCCCGTAGATGCGTGGTGCTCCCGTTTTCCAGGATTTCCTTGCGCCGTAAGCTATTTAGAATCAACACTTGCAAAACTGAATCAAAACAAAGCGCTTGAACTATCTTTAGAATCCACACTTACGAAAATCCCTAGGGGGAGGGGTGTGCTGGTGGTTAACGAAGCTCGACCAACCGAAGGCCGAAGGCGGCGCCAGCGTTTGCCCGGGCGGCCAAGATGCGCCACACCTTCATTCTCATGCGGAAGAGAGCGATCAGCTCCGCGGTCTTGGAGAGAAGAAACAACGGCAAACGCGAAATCCGCCCAAACTGGCATCCCCGTTTAATGCTGTATATCGCCATTCAATGCAGCGGAACACCATTTAGAGATAAGGTTTGGAGCCATAAAGTCAACTCCGGTACACTAGATGCTGATCTTTGGGGGGCTCCGCGCAGGCAAATCCGTCTTTGGGCACGCCTGCGGCCCGAGGGGCGGCACGATCTTACGAGACGTAACTGAGGGTGAAGAATGCCAGATGTGATGAAGACATTGTTGTTGAATCCGCCGAGCTTTGAGAATTTTGACGGCGGAGCGAGTTCGCGGTGGCCCGCGACGCGCGAGATTGAATCCTATTGGTACCCTGTCTGGTTGACTTACCCGGCGGGAATGATTCCGGGCAGCCGGCTGCTGGACGCTTCGCCGGCCAAGATCAATTGGCAGCAGACTGTGGAGATCTGCAAAAACTATGAATTCCTGGTGCTCTTCACTTCCACCGTGGGATTCGAGAGCGACGTCAAACTCATCCGCAAGATCAAGGAAGCCAATCCAAACCTGAAGATTGCCTTCGTTGGTCCGCACGGGCACATCAAGCCGGACGAGACTTTGAACGCCAGCCAGGACATCGATTTCGTGACACGCGGCGAGTTCGATCATTCCGTCGTGGAGTATGCGCACGGCGAGCCGCTCAGCGAGATTCTCAGCGTCAGTTATCGCAAGGACGGCAAGATCGTGCACAACGCGGAGCGCCCGCAACTGCACACCGAAGAGCTGGACGCCCTTCCGTTTGCCACCGACATTTACAAGCGCGACCTGAAGATCGAGAACTATAACGTGCCGTTTTTGCTGCATCCGTTCGTGTCGTTCTATACGACTCGTGGCTGCCCGGCGCTGTGCACCTTCTGCATGTGGCCGCAGACCATTTCGGGGCATGCCTGGCGCACGCGTTCCACGGAGAACGTGGCGCGCGAAGTGAAGCAAGCCATCGAATATTTTCCGCAAATGAAGGAAATTTTCTTCGACGATGATACCTTCAACATCCGCAAGGACCGCGTGCTGGATTTGTGCGGCAAGTTCAAACCGCTGAAGTTCCGCTGGTCGTCAACAGCGCGCGTGCACAGCGATTATGAAACACTGAAGGGCATGGCGGACGCGGGAGCGCGGCTCTTTATTGTGGGCTTCGAGTCCGGCGACCCGCAAATCTTGAAAAACATCAAGAAGGGCGCAACGGTGGAAATGGCCCGTGCGTTCATGAAGAATTGCCGCAAGGTTGGCATTCGCGTGCATGGCGACTTCATCATCGGTTTGCCGGGGGAGACCCGCGAGACCATTCAGAAGACCATCGACTTCGCCAAGGAACTCGACTGCGAGACGATTCAAGTTTCGCTGGCGCACGCCATGCCGGGCACGGAGTTGCATGACTCCATGGCCAAGCAGGGTTTCTTGAAAGTGGAAGCGCTGGCCGATTCCGGCGGACACCAGTTGCCGCACATCGAGTATCCGCATTTGTCCAAGGCCGAGATGATGGGCGGCGTGAACCGCTTCTACGACGAATATTATTTCCGCCCGAAGGTTGTCTGGCGCATCGTGCGCGAAGCGCTTTGGGACGGCAACGAACGCAAGCGGCTTTATCACGAAGCGGTTGATTTCCTGAAGCTCCGTTCGGAGCGCTGGAAGTGGGTGCGCGAAGGCGGCGACATCGATAAGCCGATGATTGCCGTCCCGGCGCCGCCGTCCGCTTCCGGAAACGATTAAGTTTCACAACATGGGACACGAGTTGCGGATTCGGATCAAGACTCTGGTCATGATCCTGGCCATGGTGGTGTGCGCCAACGTCGGCGATCTGATGCTGAAGCGCGGCATGACGCAGATCGGTGCGGTAGAGATTTCTGCCGCAGGATTGCGCCACGCTTTTGTTTCCACCCTCTCGAACGGAACCATTTGGATCGGGATCGTGTTCCTAGTTGGATTCATGGCCAGCTACATGACCGTGCTGAGCTGGGCCGATTACAGCTACGTTATGCCCGCAGGCGCTTTTGGATACGCGCTGCTGACGTTGCTGGCGGTGGTGTTTTTGCATGAGAATGTTTCACCGCGGCGGTGGGTCGGCGTCGTGTTGATTTGCGTTGGAGTTTTGCTCGTGGGACAGACGCGGCCGCGCACCACCGAAGTTGCGGTGCGAGAGGTGGCGGTATGATGCGCGTGACGCTGCTGCTCGCGATGCTGATACTGGGCAGCACCGGCGGCGAAATCGCGATTACGTATGGAATGAAGGCCACTGGCGAGCCGGCGCGGCTGCGGCCTCGCGCGATTTTCGCATTTCTTGCACGGGCGCTGAGCAATGGATGGTTCTGGGCGGGCGTGCCGCTGATGGCGCTGTCGTTTTATTCCTTGCTGGTGCTGCTGTCGTGGCAGCCGATCAGTCTTGTGATTCCGGCCTCTGCGCTCAGTTATGTGGTGGGCACGCTGGGCGCGAAATATATTTTGCGCGAAGATGTGAGCCCCGCGCGATGGATTGGCGTGGTGCTGGTGTGCGCTGGAGTTGCGCTTGTTGCGGCAGGTTGAAAACGAATTCGCGGAGACGGAGACCGCTTCAGGCGAGCGAGGCGCGGGCAATTCTGGATGGAGCCGCACGGCCGCGGTTATTCTGCTGATTATCCTTTCTGCTGCGATCTATCTCGGAAATGCCGGTTTCCCCGCGCTGCTTGACGATGCGGACGCTTCGCATGCAATGGTGTCGCGCGAAATGCTGCAGCGCCACGACGGCGTGATCCTGTACATGAATGGCATTCGATATTTGATGAAAGCGCCGCTGCATTATTGGGCGGTGGCGCTGAGTTACGCGACGCTGGGCCAAAATGAATTTTCCACGCGCTTGCCGGTGGCGCTGGCGATGATCGGGTTGGTGCTGCTGGTGAACGAATTCGCGCGCAGATTTTTTGGCGCTCGCGCGGGACTGTACAGCGGCTTGGTGGTGTGCACCGGCGCGGGATTTTTTCTGTTTACGCGCATCATGATTCCGGAAGCGATTTATACGCTGGAATTCACGGCGATTTTCTATCTCTTTCTACGCGGGTGGACCGGGTCGCTCGATACCCGACTCGCCTACTGGGGCGCGGCGGCCTTGACGGGGCTGGCCATGCTGACGCGCGGGCTGGTGGGCGTGATTTTCCCGGAGGCCATCCTGTTTTTGTTCATTGCTGCGACGCGGTCGTGGACTCGATGGCGAGAGCTGCGCTTGTTTTCGAGCGCGGCAATTTTCCTGCTAGTGGCGGGGCCATGGCACATTCTTGCGAGCTTGCGCGCCAACTCCTTTTTCTGGTCCTACTTCATCAACGAGCATCTAAAGCGAGCTATTGGCACGCGGTATCCTCCCGATTATGAAGCGGTGCCGCTGTGGTTGTGGTTGAGTGCGCACCTGGTTTGGCTCTTTCCGTGGAGTATTTTTCTTCCGGCTGCTCTGAAGTGCATTCCGCCGCCGCGAACCTGGAAGAGTTTGCCGACGGAAGGGCAAGCACGATTGTTGCTGGTTTTGTGGGGCGGATTTATTTTGCTGTTTTTCTCGCTGACGTTTGGTTCGCGGATGGAGTACTACAGCTTTGGAGCATGGCCGGCCATGGCCATGCTGCTGGGAATCGGCTTGGCGAAAGCGGAGGAGCAGGGCAAGCGTTGGCTCGTTCGCATGCAGGCGGCGCTGGCGGCGATGGGAGCGATGCTGGCGGCAGTGCTGATCGCCATGTTATGGATTTCCGCAAGAGTACAGGTGAACGGCGATATTTCCTCGCTCCTGAAAGAGCACGAAAACAATTTTTATCGCGTGTCGATGGCGCACATCCTGGATTTGACGCCGCAGGCTTTCGCCTTGCTGCGCCTGCCTGCGGCACTTGCCGCCGCCGCATTTCTCTTGGGGTTGGGCGCGGCATGGTGGCTGCGCCGCAAGCGCCGAGAGCAAGGCGCGGCAGTCTGCCTGGCAATTACCATGGCGGTGTTTTTCTTCGCGGCGAATATGGCGCTGGGTGTTTTCGGGCCGTATCTGTCTTCGAAGCTGTTGATGAGCAAGATTTCGCCGCAGATCACATCGGCCGATACGCTGGCGCTTTACGGCGAATTTGACGCGTTGTCCGGCGTGGCGTTTTACAGCGATCGGCAATTACTCTTGTGGAATGGGCGATACAACAATTTGGCGCCTGGGTCGTATTATACCGATGCTCCGCACATTTTCCTGACCGATCCGGAATTTCGGGCGTTGTGGCAGGGGCCAAAGCGGGTGTTTCTGTTTGTGCCCCCGGAACATCGCGTCGCCGCGGCTGCGCGGCTTCCGGCCGCCGGAACATTTTTGTTAGCCGAAAGCGGCGGCAAAGCGGTGTACGCTAATCGTCCGGCCGCTTCCGTGGCCGCTTCGCAATAGGTGTCATGATCGAAATGGCGCTGTCGATGCTGCGTTTGGCCGTGCTGGTGCTTGCCGCTGGCCCGCTGGTGTATTACCTGCTCTCGCTGTACTGCACAGTTGAATATTTTCTGGCCCTTCGCAGATTGCCTCCTCGTGATGATTCGTTTGCGCCGCCGGTCAGCATTCTGAAGCCGGTACGCGGCGTGGATCATGACGCTTATGAGAACTTCGCGAGTTTTTGCCGGCTCGACTATCCGGCATACGAACTGGTGTTTGCGATGGCCGACCCGCACGATCCGGTGATCCCGGTGATCGAGAAGTTGCAGCGGGACTTTCCCGGCCGGGCGATTCGGTTCGTGACCGACGTGCCGCGGGTGGGCGAAAACGACAAAGTGAACAGTTTGTGCCGACTGGTTGCGGAAGCGCACCACGATTTGCTGGTGATGTCGGACAGCGACGTTCGCGTGGAGCGCGATTACTTGCGCGAAGTGGTGGCTCCCTTTGCCGACGAGCGGGTGGGTGCGGTCACGTCGTTTTATCGCTGCGCGGGCGGAGGCACGATGGCCGCCGATTTGGACATGCTCGGGATGTGCATGGACTCCGTGCCCAGCGCGCTGGTGGCGCGGAAGCTTGAAGGCAAGGTGCAATTTGCGTATGGCTGGACCATGGCGACGACCAAGAAGCGGCTGGCGGAAATCGGCGGCTGGGAAGCGATGGCCAATTATCACTCCGACGATTTCGAGCTGGGAAACCGCATCGCGGGCAAAGGACATCGCGTGGAATTGATGCGCGAGCCAGTGTGGATGGTTTTCCCGCGGCAGACCTTTCGGGATTTTTTGCGGCATGAGCTGCGCTGGGCCATTGGGCTTCGCAACGTGCGGCCGGCGGGCTACGCGGGGATGCTTTTCGCGCACGGTTTGCCGTGGGCGATTTTGGCGGCGTCCGTGGCTGCTGCTTCGGGCCGGGCGGGCATGGCGGCGTTTTTCATTGCGGCGTATCTAATCCTGCGCATTGGCTTGGCATATGCGGCAGGGGTATGGGGATTGCGGGATCGCAACATTGCTTCGAAGCTGTGGCTTGCGCCGGCGCATGATGCGGTCAGCGCGGCGGTATGGTTTGCCGGATTTTTTACGGACAGAATTCTTTGGCGCGGCTTGGAATTCCGCGTACGAAACCGGCTGCTGGAGCCTGCCGGGGACGCCGGGACCACGAGACTAGCTGGGCAGCCGGGGAACGCGCGGGGCGTCAAGTGAGCCGAGTGAATTTCGTGGCCCTTGCTTTTGCGTTGCCGGGCTGGCGTTTTTTTGTGCTGGTCATTGCCGTCATTCCATTCGCCTATTACATTGCGGCGACGCTTTCGGCTTTGCGATTTTTTCTCCGCGAGCGCGGGCGGGAAAACGCTCCCTATACTCCTGCGGTTAGCTTGCTCAAGCCGGTGCGCGGCGTGGATTTCAGCTCGTACGAGAATTTCGTAAGTTTTTGCACACAGGACTATGCGGACTACGAAATTCTTTTCGGCGTGGCCGACCTTACGGATCCCGCTGTGCCATTGATTCAGCGGCTGATCGCCGAGTTTCCCCAGCGGAGGATTCGTTTGCTGGTGGGTTCGGAAGAGCTGGGGTCGAATCGCAAAGTGAACAAGTTGGCGCGGCTTGCGCGTGAAGCGCAACACGATGTTCTTGCGCTCACCGATGGCGACGTGCGCGTCGGCCCGGAGTATTTGCACGAAGTGGCTGCGCCCTTCGCAGACAAGAAGGTTGGCGCGGTTACTTCGTTTTATCGGGGCATTGTGGAGAAAAATCTTGGCGCGGAGCTGGAGGCGGTTGGCGCGGCGAGCGATTTCTTTGCCGGCGTGCTGATGGCCAATTGGATGGAAGGAATCACGTTTGGGCTAGGTGCTTCGATTGTCACGACGAAGGAATGGATCGCAAGAATCGGGGGCTTTGCGGCGATCGCGGACATGCACTCCGACGATTACGAGCTTGGCCATCGCATCGCCAAGGCGGACGGCAAAGTGTTGCTTTCACGGGAAGCGGTGTGGACGATGTATCCCGCGCAGACCGCGCGTGGCTTCTGGCAACACCAACTGCGCTGGGCGCGCACCGTGCGGCTGTGCCGCCCGGTCTCTTTTGCAGGCTTGATTTTCACGCATGGGTTGCCGTGGGCAGTGCTCGCCGCCCTGATCGCGCCAGCGCCGCAGATTGCCGCCGCATACCTGCTGGCATATCTCGGGCTGCGCCTGGCGATGGCATGGACGGTCGGCGTTTGGGGCGTGCGAGACGACGTGTTGCGGGGCAAGCTCTGGCTGGTGCCGCTCCGGGATGCCATCTATTTCGTGGTGTGGCTGGCGAGCTTCGGGTCCAATCGAATTCATTGGGGTGGCGAAGAGTTCAGGATGGAGAAAGGGCGACTTGTGCCGGCAGCTTCCGCGCAATCGTCGGTGGCCGAAACGGCGACCAACTCGCATCGCTAAGAAGCTAATTTTCCGTTGGCCACTTACCTGCCCACGCAACGAATTCCAGACCCATGGCAAATCGGGTGTTTGAGAAGGACCTCCAGTAAACCACACGCGCCCGTGCCCAGAAGTCGCTGCGGAGAGACTTGATGAGCACGCGAGTGCCTGGCTCCCAAATCCGCTGCGTCATCACGCGAGCGCCACGAGAACTGATGTTTTGCGTGCGAACAGGTTCAATAATTGATGGCTGGTCCAAGCTGTATAACTGCACTGGCTCCACGGCTGACATCCGCTCTTCTGACCGCGAGTCTCGGCAGGCGCATCCTCATCATTGAATATCACTCATCTGCGTGGTTAACAACCGAGGAAATCCTGCAATATCCGCTCAGGTGATTCCCTTAGTACTCTAAGTATCGAGCCAACTACGTAATTGTGGCGCTCGACCAAGGACGAAGTAAGGTACTTTCTAGTCTCCTCCCAGCGTCGGTTGACGCACCCGCGAATCCCTATTAAATTAGAAGAGTCGAATCGCGGCTGTCCCGATCACCGGGAAGGTGCTGCGGTTCCTTTTTATTCCTCCCTGCTGGGAGGTCGTCCAATTGGTAGGACTCCAGACTCTGGATCTGGCTATCCTGGTTCGAGTCCAGGCCTCCCAGCCAAATCACTTTGAACTTGCGTGCAAGTCGACCCAGGCGGCGTTGCGGCGGCCGGATTCGAGGGTGGCGGCGATGAAGCGCATGCCTTCGACGCCGTCTTCGACGTTGGGGACGAGCAGGGAAGCGAGCGATGGCGAGCGGCCTTCGCGGCGGGCGTAGATTTGCTCGGCGAGATCGGTGTAAAGTTGCGCGAAGGCTTCGAGATAGCCTTCGGGGTGGCCGGCGGGAATGCGGCTGGCGTGCGCGGCGGGTGAGTTTCCTCCGGGCCCTGGGCGGCGGATGATCTCCGGAGCTTCGCCGAGTTTTGCAAATTGCAGGGTGTTTGGTTCTTCCTGGTGCCAGTCCAAACCGGCCTTTTCGCCGTAGACGCGCAAGCGCAGATTGTTGGCGTTTCCGGTGGCTACCTGGCTGGCCCAGAGTGCGCCTTTGGCTCCCTCGGCAAAACGCAGCAGGAGTTGCACGTTGTCGTCGAGGCGGCGGCCGGGGACAAAGATGGAGACGTCGGCGGCGACTTCGCGGCAATGCAATCCGG
>WNFA01001778.1_pt1 | contig 17589 bp, 15 predicted proteins | sample 5400481 | NCBI WGS metagenome assembly WNFA01 (sample SAMN13153340, study PRJNA577476) | soil metagenome | isolation source: 120 cm saprolite under Douglas fir tree site 2 hole 1 replicate 2 | place: USA:California | collected 2015-04-18
CAATCTGTTGATAGAAGGACCACGAGAACACTAGTCCATGTCCAAGGAATTCCCCACGATAAATAAGGAGTCCCCCTCGATAAATCGGGGGGCTACTATCATCTATCGCGGACACAGTGATAACGTATTTACTGTTGCCTGGTCTCCTGACGGGAAATATATTGCCTCCGGTTCACGAGATAAAACTGTCCGCATCTGGGATGCTGCCACAGTAGCCCCCCGATTTATCGAGGGGGACTCCTTATTTATCTATCGTGGTCACAACAAATATGTCCTTTCCGCAGCCTGGTCTCCTGGACACGGAGCATATATCGCCTCTGGTGATACCGCTGGCATTGTTCAGGTTTGGGATGCGTTCACAGGTAGCAGCATCGTTAGCTATCATGGCCATACTCGCTTTGTGCGCAGCGTCGCCTGGTCTCCAGATGGGCGATACATCGCCTCGGGTGGAGATTACGGTGATAGCACGGCGCAGGTGTGGCAGGCCTTTACCGGAAAGCAAATCTATACCCATGATCAGCAGTACAGGATATTTTCCGTTGCCTGGGCGCCAGACCTTTCTGCATCCTCATTCGGTCCCTCGATAAATCGGGGACCTACAGATCGGGGACCTACCTGGATTGCCTCAAGCAGCTTTGACGGTAGCGTACAGGTGTGGCAGGTCCCGCATGCGAACCGCTCAGAACATAGTAGCCCCCCGATTTATCGAGGGGGACTCCTTATTTATCATGCTCATACTGGCCCTGTCTATGCCCTGTCCTGGTCTCCCGACGGCGCTCATATTGTTTCTGGTGGGCATGATGCGATCTTGAGGATATGGAATGTAGCCAGGAGCGATAGCGCGAGTGGTACAGGCAGCGCTATCCGTACTTACAATGGCCATACTCGCCCCGTAAAAGCGGTGGCCTGGTCCCCAGATGGGAAGCATATAGCATCTGGTGGTGACGATATGACCATCCAGGTCTGGGAAGCCGCTACAGCAAAGCATGTCGCTACGTATAGCGGACACACCAGCTGGGTACGCGCTCTGGACTGGTCGCCCGATGGGAAGCGCATTGTTTCCGCGAGCGATAATACCTTGCACATATGGAGGGCTGGTTAGGCTCAGGTAGTGTGAAGGTGGTAAGCAACTTTCATTTCTGTCTGTGTATGCTCTTCATCTAACACGGCGAGAAATGTCTTGACGACAAGGGGATCGAATTGACTGCCTGCGCAACGTTGTAATTCTGCTCTGGCATTGGCTGCAGGAATCGGGTCGCGGTATGATCGATGTGAGATCATAGCATCATAGGAGTCGGCAACAGAAAGAATACGCGCACTCATAGGGATGGCATCATACGCCAACCCGGCTGGATAGCCATGTCCATCCCAGTGCTCATGGTGTGTAGCCACGATTTGAGCCAGTTGCTCAAATATACCACCGGCCTGCGCCAGGATTTGCTGGCCAATTTCTGGGTGACGGTGCATAATAGCCCATTCATCATATGTCAGCGGGCCTTGCTTGTGTAGGATAGCGTCCGGGACGCCAATCTTGCCAATGTCATGCAACAAAGCTGCCAGAGTGATTAAGCGAATCTCCTCTTCCGGTCGATTGAGCATGCGGGCAGTGCTCTCGGCAAGCTGTACCATACGCTGTGCGTGGGCGTTGGTTCCGTTATCATGCGCGGCGGCGGCTGCTATGAGCGCTCGCACAGTAGTGCATTCCATTGGGCTATTTACCCCGTGAGCGAAAGGCATTTTCTCGTAAGAAGTCAACTCCAGTTCCGCAATGCAGACACGATTGCGCCCTGTGTGTTTGGCTTGATACATAGCGCAATCCGCATATTTGAGCAATGTTTCGCGGCACACTCCATGAAGTTGATAGACCGCTATACCAATACTTACTGTTACTACTATAGGCTCAACGTTATTGGTTTCATCGTCTTCCCAGTAAAATGGCTGTGCTGCAACTGCCGCTCGTAAGTGCTCTGCTACCCGGTTCGCTTCACACACATCAGCACCCGCCAATACAATTGCGAACTCCTCGCCACCGTAGCGTCCCAAGAAATCACGTGGACGTAAGGTTGAGCACAAGCGACTCCCAGCTGCGCGTAAGATCACGTCACCAGCCCGGTGTCCCCAGGTATCATTTATCTGTTTGAAGTAATCCAGGTCCACAAATAAAACAGCACAGGAAGCTTGTTCTTGCTGGCAGCGTGCTATCTCCTCGTCCAGCTTGTTCATCACTGCCCGGTGGTTAGGTAAGCCAGTGAGAGTATCAGTAACGGCCGCGAGCGCCTGTTCGCGGTACCACCGGTCTACCTCTGCCAATAATACCTGTTGCTGCTCGTAAGCTTCTTGCAACTGTTCTCGCAGGGTCACCTCGCGGGAGTTGGCACGGCGCTGTTCTTGAAGCAAAGTATTGGCGCGTGCCACCTCGCTGGCTGCCCACCCAATAGCAAGTGAGAGCAGAATGACTCCTCCGACAAGCACTATCCATTGAGCAGTTGGAATAAGCTCGGCATTCCATGAGTTTGACACTGTTAGCCACATACCGGTAAAGGATGCCGCTGCACCAGTGATGGCCAGGCCGATCAAGATGCGCCCTTGATAGTTATTGCGGCGGCCATCTGGCCTCTGGTTCACATCTGGTGGCAGGAGGCTTTCGTGCTCTGTAGTGAGGTCGTCGTCGTGAAAGGGCACTCGGATTTGGGAGGCAGGTATGCTCCGTGCAGAGTGTTTGTAACGAGAATAGAGCCGTAGCGTACTTAAGAACAGCAGCGCGGCAGAGAATTCCCACAATGCTGCGGTTCCCGCCGACAATACGCTGCAGATTTCAAGGAGCAGATCTGCTGTGTGTATAAACTTTCCGAAGAGTTCCGGTATGGCCACGAAGGTCAACACTGCAATACTGGCAACGATAATGGCTTGTGTGATAGTGCTCAAGATAGGCACTCCATGCCGATTCACTCGAGTTAATGGTGCAGCAAGCCGCTGATCCTGTAAGAAAATGACTAGCAGACGAGAAAATAACAGCAGGAAAGCAATGGTAACAGTCACCTGGCTGCATGCAAGCACTATAGCAGCGACGGCCCCGGCGAGCGGTCCAAAGGCTATCGAGGTAGCTTGTATACTTGCTGAAAGCTCCCCCGATTGTGCTGGCGGCACGATTACCATTACACCGAATGTCCCGGCCAGGTAGGCAAAAAACAAAAGAGCCACGCTCCACCAGATGACAGTAGCCCCCCGATTTATCGAGGGGGACTCCTTTGTATTCTGAGTACTACCAATCTTTCCACCCATGAACAGAGGCATAAAGATTCTGAGGCATCCTAACAATACAAGTCCATATATAACAAAGTTATTACCGCTGGGTTTCAACTGATTTAACGTGCGCAGTGAAACTGCTGCCGGGTGACCGCTCCAAAGCCACCAACCGCCGGCTGCGCCCACTGTCATATAAAAGAAGTAATAGGGTACCGCCAGCCCCAGGAGGATACGCTTGAGCAAGCTTAGTGGTAAACATGCTATAGCTGTTGCTACAAGTAGAACTGCCGTGATCACCAGAAAATGTTCTGTGGGATTGGTGAACCACGCTGGAGCGAGGTATTGAACGGACATAATCCCAATTCCTATAGTTGTGATGATGGCAATGCTGCCGGGCCACCAGGCGCAGAAAGCGGCCAGGAAACTCCATTTGGCACCGAGAATACGTATGGCCCAGAAGTAAGGAGCTCCCTGTCCTGGGAAGTGGCGTACCAACCATCGCATAACAAAGGCACTGGGCAGAAGAAACGTAAACAAAGCAAGTACCCAGTAAAGAAACGCTGCTGGGCCAGCCGATTGTACGCTGGTAATAGCGGGAACGAACAAAACGACCAGCACCAGGAAACCCGTTAAATCTCGCATGTCTAGCACAGCGGGCAAATGTGCCGTGTCTTCTCTCACCTGTGAAGTGGACACAGGCGGCAGAAAAGGTAGCGCCTGCGTATCTATAGAGGTGTTTCTTTTTATATCTCCCGCGCTCTTCGCAGCGTTTAGCGTTGGCACAACAGGTGGAGTTGTCCAATCAGAAGCCATGTACTCCTCCAGAATACTGTTCCCTTAGGCATGGATAGGATAGAATGAGCGACCGGGGTTACCTGTCTCCATCTAGATTTCCGGCGAGGGATATCCCCTTACATTTCTATCGGCAGTAATGACGCAGGAAATAGAGCAGCAAATGGAGGGTAGTTTAGCGGTGGGTAAAGCGTACATAAAATAAATATCTACGTGTTCAGGTGGTGACACGTGTGGTACCATTACGGGTAATGATGCCTGCCTCAGGATAGGGTTTCTGTCCGGAGGACAGGGCAATGGCAAGCATCGCCCCTACATTACCTATGCAAGGAGCCTATTTTGCAGCGTTTAACAACCGGCCTTACACTTGCCTCCGACGCCTCGATCGACCTGCACATGCATACCACATACAGCGATGGACGGTGGCCCGCCGAACAGCTCATCAACTACCTGGTCACCGAAAAGTTCGACCTGGTGGCCGTAACAGACCATGATCGCGTTGATACAGTGGCCCACATCCAGCAACTGGCAGTGCAACAGAACCTGCCTGTACTGGCCGGGGTAGAGATGAGCACGGAGTGGCATGGCAAGATGGGCCACGTGCTTTGTTATGGCTTTGACCCCGATAATAATGACATTCGCGGCGTTGCCGAGTCGGTTGTGCGGCGCCAGTTGGAGAACACCCACCAGGTTTATGACACACTGCGCAGCAAGGGGTATGAGTTCCCACGCCAGGAGGAGGTGCTGGCTGCAAATGGCGGTAAGCTGCACCGGCCTGCTGACAATATCCAGCTCCTGCGTACACATAGCTATGCTTCCGATTGGCAAACCGGCCTGCGCATAATTCGCGAAGCGGGCTTTTACTCTATGCTGGCGGATATGGCAGAGACCGTGGATGCTGCGCACCGCAGCGGGGCCGTCTGCCTGATTGCGCACCCCGGCCGCCATGAGCAAGGCTTCACCTTCTATGACCCCGATCTGCTGGACCAGGTACGTGCCGAGATTCCGCTGGATGGCATAGAGGTCTATCACCCTTACCACAGGCCTGAGATGGTCGAGACCTACCTGGAGTACGTACGCAAGCATAACCTGCTGTTGAGCACGGGTTCCGATTCGCACAGCCTACCGGGGCGTATGCCTATAAAGCACCGGGCGGAGATCAGCCGACAGTTGTTGGAGCGCGTAGGAATACAGGTGACGTAGTCCTATAGCCGTCATGTAAAGGGGCGTAGCCGCGACATTTATGGCGCATGGGGAGGGGGACGGCCTCGCCTGGGATACTTCCCCTGCCCCGGCGCGATGAATCGCGCAGCTACGCCTTCATCTCGTTCCGTTAGCTTGACGCCAATGGGATACAGGTGGCGTAGCCCCTATCCACGTTATTTGTTAAAGCTCATCATTGTACGGCCACGCCTCTAAACGTAACAGCTATTTTTCAACCTTCAAAAAGGTCTATCCCAGGCCCCAGTTCGTCCAGGGGACACCCTCGATGTACCAGTCGGTGGTGGTGACGCCCGGGTAGTGGACGGTTCTCTTCACCAGGCCGCCGGGGTTCTGGAAGCCGATGGCAGGTTGTCCCTGTTCTGCCAGGAGCAAGCTGTCGTGCCAGATAGGAGCGGCGCCATCCACGCCTGTTATGTTGATCATGGGCGAGTTATCATTATTGCCGGCCCACACACCCATGACGTAGTCGGTGGTGTAGCCTACCGTCCAGTTATCCCTGAAGTCCTGGGACGTGCCTGTTTTGACGGCAGCGGGACGGATGAGGCCAGGGTCGCCCGCATAGCATTGCGACGCCGTGTCGCTGTAGAGGAACAAGGCGCTGCACTTGCCGAACTCGAAGGTACGGGCGGCGTTGTCGCTCAGCACGTTGGTCATCATATAGGCTACCTGTTTGCTGATAACGCGCTGGCCCTTGGAGACGAAGTGATAGATCAACTGACCCTGTGTGTTCACCACTGTGTCGATGGCATGTGGAGGAATGCGCACGCCGCCATTGGCGAACACGCCGAAGGCGGCGGTTTGGTCGAGCAGGTGAATGCCCAGCGTGCCGAGCACCATGGTGTAGTTTGGCGTGCCGACATAGCTGGTGATGCCCATCTTCTGGGCCGTGTGCAGTGCGTTATCAACGCCGACTCTGAGGAGAACCTTCACAGCGGGAATGTTGAACGAGTTCTGCAAGGCATTGCGTACCGGCAGCAAGCCGTGATAGCCCCCGTCGTAGTTATGCGGTGTGTAGGAGGGCAGCCCGCAGCACATTTGAATTGTGAGGGGAGCATCCAGTATTGGCATGCCGGGGCTCAAGCCCTTAGCGAAGGCAGTGGCATAGATGAAAGGCTTGAACGACGAACCTGGCTGGCGGTAGCCCTGCGATGCCACATCGAAGGCTCCGTAGCGCGGGTTATTGGGATCGATGTTGCCAAGGAGGACGCGAATGGCGCCACTGTGGAAGTCGATCATGACCACGGCAGCATCTGACATGTTGTGCGCCCTCGCCAGCTCGGCGATGTGTTGCTGGGCGATTTTGAGGATCTTATTTTGCAGTTGCAGGTCGAGCGTGGTGGATACCACCAGGCCCAGGCGAGCCAGGTCGGTGCGCTTGACGTGCAGCGTTGTTGCCAACTCGTTGAGCGCATAGTTAGCGAAATGCGGAGCGAGATTGTTGTGAATGATGCCATGGTGCAGGAAATGCGGTTGCTGGGCCTCGGCGATGGCTTCACGCACCTGCAGAGAGGTGACGTAGCCCTGCAAGTACATCTGGGTGAGCACAGCTTTCATGCGGTTGAGCGCCGCCTTGGGATGCAGGTAGGGATCGTAGGCGCTGGGGTTACTGGGAATGCCGGCCAGCATGGCCGATTGTGCAAGGTCGAGCTGGGATGCAGCGGCCTGCGTAGGGGTATCCTTCAAGTTGTAATAGATGAAGGCGGCAGCGTCGGCGCCGTAGGCCTGCTCACCATAATAGATGGTGTTCAGATACATTGAGAGAATCTGTTGTTTGGAATAGATGCGCGAGACGCTGGGCGCCAGGATGATCTCCTGCAATTTGCGCATGACCGTATCGCGGTTCCCTACAATAGTATTTTTGATCAATTGCTGGGTGATGGTGCTGCCACCGGCCACGATGCGCCCGCTGGTCAGGTCCGCCAGCGCGGCGCGCACGATACCTGTGATGTCGTAGCCCGGATTGGACCAGAAGTATTGATCTTCGATGGCAATCTCAGCATGAGCGAGGTTGGGGGAGATCTGCGAGAGCGGCACAGTAGTTTGCAGGCCCTGCTCCAGCATCTGGTAGATCAGAGTGCCACGCGCATCATACATCTTCAGGCTATCTCCAGGCAGGATATCCAGCAATGTCGTGACCTGCTGGCCATAACGCTGCTGCGTAGCGGTGACAGCTCCTACCAGTCCTACGAAAATGCCTGCAAGCACAACGGCAACCAGCAATGACCCCAATGCCAGGGGCATCATGGACCACCTGTTACTCAAGCTATCTGTGGCCGCGTACTGGCGATTACTCATACGCAGGTTTTTGCGCTTGAGATGGCGTCGTGTGCGCCACCCGTGTGGATAGGGGTTGAGATGTGGCACAGGGTAGTAGAGCCCACGCGCGGGTCTCGGCGACCGCTCATTGAGCCGCTGTGCAGCGGCAGCACGACTGTGCTCTGGCAGTTCGGCTGCGAATGGCGAGTTTGGAGAGGCACTCCTTGCCAGCGTTCCTGTCCTCCTGGACGACGGGTATTTTTCGATCTGCATGGCATTTCTCTCTGTATGAACTAAGTTCTATGTTATCTGCTGTATATATATTTTACACTGCTCTATAAAGTATCGACATAAATCGATTTGGAGGCGCATACCAGTGTCTGTTTGCTCGCTATATACCAGGATGTCCTCCTGTGCAAGGTGACGGTGATCGTCTTTGCGTGCAGAACAAGCACAACGATATACTTAGATGCGATGCCTATAGTCTCTAAACGAGCCGGGAACGTGGTGAGTAACGGCTCCAGAGACCGAGCAATTGATAGGCCTTACACATATATTCTGACACTCCCCGGCATACATGCGCGAGGGTTCTTCTTTCATCCAGGGGGCTTGCTGGTACCCGAAGCTCGAATGCCAGTAGAGGCCCCCTGTCCAGAAGCGTTTTACAGGGCAAGCCCGCCTGTTTCCGTGTGCCCCACGGTACAGCCTCGATTGGACGAAAGGGCTTTGTGCAGGATGTTCCGAGCGGCGTTGTGGTCACGATACTCGCTTGGCGGGCCTGGGAGTTGAGCAAAGCAACAAACGAGTACTCACGGGCTAGGACCGCACAATAACTCTGCAAATCATGCCTGGAGACGCCACGCTCATCCATCCATTTGCGCAGGCATTTGTTTCGGATGAATTGAACCGCGCGAATCGCCTCATCGATAGCGGCATATTGGGCGTTGTGACCAGCCACTTTATACTCGTAGATCAGCACTGCCTCTTGCCCTTCCTCGTTGCTCTGGTAGACTGAATATACGCCAGTAGCTAGCATACGTCAAGAGGAAAACCGACGTGAAACGAACAAATGTCTACCTTTCCGAAAAGCAGTTAGAGCGGCTTCGGTTCCGTGCGAAACAAGAGGGAGTAGCCATAGCAGAACTGGTACGCCGCGCTATCGATACTTTTCTCGCCTGGGATGATCCTACCTACCTCCCCCACCCAAGCCCCAAACTAAGGAACGGTTTTTCCTCCCCCGTATGAATGACGGGGGCTTTCAAGCCCAACTTTCTGTAAGCGGTGACCTTCAATATGTTGTAGTTATTTACCACCAGCCGGGCACCGGTGATTGTGCGCTGTCCGACGGGGGATTGAAGGCGAAACTGTAGCTGCTAGGGCAGTAAGGGGCGACCTGCGCGGGAGTAGCGGGTATAGGATTGGAAATGAGCGGGGTCACCGTCGGCGTCGGGTTAGCGGTTGGGACGGGCGCCGGTGTAGGTGTTGGCAAGATGAATGTGGGCACCGTGCCGGGGAGGAACCAATCGGTGGTCCTGACGCCATCGGGATAGGTGACGGTGGCCTGGTGCAGGCCACCGGGGTAGGTGAAGTTGCGAATGGGATGGCCCTGCTCTGCCACCAGCATGGCATCGTGCCAGATGGGCGCGGCACCCTGCACGCCTGTGACGTTGTACATGGGAGTGTTGTCGTCGTTGCCAGCCCAGACGCCCATGACGTAGTCGGTTGTGTAACCTACCGTCCAGTTGTCGCGGAAGTCGCTGGTGGTGCCGGTTTTGGCGGCGGCGGAACGTATCACGCCGCGATTGCCTTGCCAGCAATCCTGCTGGGAGTTTGAATACAGTTGCAAGACATTGCAGTCGAGAAACTCGGGAGTGCGCGAGGCGTTGTCGCTGAGGACGTTGGTCATTATGTAAGCCAGTTGAGCGCTTATAACGCGCTCACCGTGGTTGAGCTGGTGCTGGTAGACGATCTTACCCGTCGAGGCGAAGACGGCCTTATTGACGGCATAGTAGCCTATGCGCACGCCCCCATTGGCGAAGACGCCCATGGCCGAGGTGTGGTCGATCAGACGGATGCCCAGGCCACCGAGGACGAGCGAGTAGCCGGGTGTGCCCTGGTAGCTGGAGATGCCCATGTCATAAGCGGTTTGCATGGCCGCGGAGATGCCCACGTGCTGCAGGACTTTGACGGCGGGAACATTCAGTGAATTTTGTAAGGCGCAGCGCAGCGTCATATGCCCATGATAGCCGAGGTCATAGTTGTGGGGCGTGAACACCGGCGGGTCGCCGCCCGGCAAGAGAATGGAAGTAGGTTCATCGACGATGGCCTGGGCGGGCGAGGCTCCCTGCGCAAAGGCTGTGACGTAGACGTAGGGCTTGAAGGACGAGCCGGGCTGGCGGTAGCTCTGCGTGACATCAACCTGTCCATCGATCGATGCATTGTTAAAGTCGATGCTGCCAAGCAAGGAGATGATGGCGCCAGTATGGAAGTCGATGAGCACCTCTGCTGCATTGGTCACGTGGTGAGCATAGCGCAGTTCAGCGATATGGCGCTGGGCAATCTTCTGTATCTTATCCTGCAAAGCAATATCCAGCGTTGTATCGACAACGAGGCCAGAGCGCGACAACTGGCTGCGCGTGAGGTGGAGGAGAAGCTCCAGCTGCGACAGGACAAAGTTGACGAAGTGGGGCGCCTGGTTGCGCAGGACGGCACCGGTTTTGAAGAAGTGGGGGTCTTGCGCCTCGCGCATGGCGTCCAGGGCCTGCACTCTGGTAATGTAGCGCTGTGTCTCCATCAGGCTGAGTACGGTGACGAAGCGATCGTAGGCCATGCCAGGGTTGCCCAGTGGATCATAGGCGGCAGGATTGCTGGGTATGCCCGCGAGCATAGCAGACTGCGCGAGATCGAGCTGCATAGCGGCGGACCGGCCGGGCATATCTTGCAGGCCGAAGTAGATGGCAGAGGCAGCATCGATGCCATAGGCCTGGTGGCCGTAGTAGATGCTGTTCAGGTACATCTCCAGGATGTCGCTCTTGCTGTAGCGGCTGTTGACGAGGGGGGTCAGGACGACTTCTTTGAGCTTACGCTCGATGGTGGCCTGGTTGCCGACGATCAGGTTTTTAATGAGCTGCTGGGTGATGGTACTGCCGCCTTCGATGATGCGTCCGCTGCGTAGATCGTCCAGGGCGGCGCGGGCGATGCGCAGCAAGTCTATGCCCTCGTTGGTCCAGAAATTTTTGTCTTCGGTGGCGACGGTGGCGTTTTGCAGGAAAGGCGAGATCTGGTTGAGTTTGACGGTGGTATGTACGCCCTGGTCGGTCAATTGCGCGAGCAGTATGCCCTTGCTGTCATAGATTTTGAGGTTATCGAGCGGCAGCAGGCTGCGGAGCGTATCTACCTGGTGCTCGTACTCGAGTTGGGTCTGGTGGTAGAAGTTATAGGCTGTGAAGTAACCAGCGGTAGCGAGCGAGACGAGAAAGGCCAGGCATAGAGATGTGACGGTCCAGATGGTGGTCCAGAGACGGAGGCGGGCCTTGCGATCAGCGACACGGGCACGGCGCAGGTGCTTGCGCGAGAGGTGGCGCAACAGTTTCTGCCGCGTTGCGTGGGTGTGTGACCGTGTGGGTAGGTATGGCCTCGGGACGATGGTTGTAATCTCTGGCCTGTATGCTGGAACCGGCTTGTGCGGGCTGCGTGGAGGCAGCGGCGGCATAGGCGGCAGGCTACGCAGGATGGAGGTGCGTTCTTGTTTTGTTGGCCTGGCGGAGGTGAGTTGGCTGCGCGAAATGATGGGAACGGCTGGCGGTGTATCAATAATAGGCGCCGGTGTGGTGGGGTTATTAGGGAGAGGGATATCAGAGTATACCTGTCCCCCGGACTGGGTTCCGCGAGGGTCGCTCGTACCTTGAGTTGGCTGCATATCCTCGGTGGGTATGGTGGTTGAAGGCCCTGGTTCCAGGGTTTTGATGGAGTCTATAGATGAGATATGTTCGGTTGTGCCCAGCACGATGGCAGTAGCAGGCGGGGTGTCGGTGGTTAGTGTACGGTTGGCCAGGACTTTGCGCCTGATAATGCGGGCATGGAGCATGCGCCTGCGCGCCAGGTAGTGCAGGGCGCGGCGCTGGCGAGGCGTCAGGATGATATCCGGAAATGGCGTGCTGGCAGGTGAAGCGACGGGGGAAAGTTCAACGAGGGATGTGGACAGAGCAGTAGGGTTCTCCAAGCGCAAAGCGGTGGTTTTCCCGGTGTCGATCTCGATAGGCTCGACGATGCCGGGCTCTTGTGGCGGCGGTTGGTTGTGAGGCGCTGTGAGTTCTGCTGACATGCGAGTACCCCCGTTTTTAGAAAACATAACATATAGGTGAGCAATTGTACAATATCCAAACGGAGTATATATATTTAGACGTTAGAAAGAGCTATTATTGCAAACGAGTAGTTGATTTTAGGGGGTTGGCGATTGAGCAGCTTCGATGAGCGCGGGCAGGATTTCGTTGGTGATGGCCTGTAACTGGTGGAGGCTCTCGAGCCAGGGAATATCCTGCTGGCCGCGCACGGTGGATGGCCGGGAGGCGTCGATGCCCTGGACTTCGGCGAGCTGGAGGACGCTTTCGTCGACGATGCTGCGGAAGTAAAGAAAGGCGCGGACGGCGTCGGCGACGGGAACATGCGAGTCGCGGGTGATGGTGCCGTATTCGGTGCCAAGATGCACGGCTTCGCTGCGCAGTTCTGCGGCGGTGGTGCCGCCGGTGAGGGCGTGGAGCAGGAGTTCGAGGACGCGGCGGCCCAGGCGGCGGTATGCTTCGCGGGCGGAGTCGTTAAAGTCCTGGTACCATGGCAGGTCGTTGAGGGTGCCATCGGTGAAGGCGAAGCGGACGCGACCAAGGACGCTCTGTACGAGTAGCTGGGCGGCGGGACGGAGTGCGGACCCGGCTTCCTGGTCCTGGCGCAGGTGGGCTTCAATGTCGGCCCGGCGGAAACGACGATGTCCCCCTCCAGTGCGACGCGATGGCAGTGCATTACGATCTGCCCAGAGTCGTACTGTCGCTGGGTGCATGCCTAGCATGTCGGCGGCTTGGCGCAGGGTCAACCACTCGTCGTCGTTCTGTGATGCCAAGGTGTGTAGCCCTCCTGTTCCTGCAAGGTACGGTGTTTTCCCGCTGTAGGGAGCGCTATTTTTTGTATGTTCTGATGTATATGCTGACAGGCATTTCATTGATTCTATGAGATTGGCTGGGTGGCGTCAAGTGAGAAACTTGTAACCTGCTGATATATTTCCAACTTGTAACCTGCTGATGTATTTCCAATAAGAAGGAAACTTTGAATGCCGGTCGAGGTGGTCTCATCCTCTTCAACGATCGGACGACTGATCTGATCATACAACTCAGACCAGGTCTACCGGTCGCCAGGCAGAGATCGCAAACCATTAGTGTCCGGTTTGGTGTTATCGCTATGAAGGAGAACTTGCAATGTTTTCTAGGCGCTTTTTCCTGCCCGCCAGCCTCCTGTTGGTAATGATTCTTGCAGCTTGTGGTGGCTCTACCACTACCACTCCCAGTAGCCCTCCGGCTGCTACGAGTACACCCGCAGCCACTCCAACAACGAGCAGCAATGCTAATGCTGTGATCATGACAGCAATGGCCACGGTGAAAGGGCAATCGACGACGATCCTCACTAATGCGCAGGGTATGACACTGTACTACTTTACTCCTGATACTCCAACGACGGTCGCCTGCACTGGCGGCTGTGCGAAGATCTGGCCCCCGCTGGTCTTCACGGGCACAGGTACGCCCACCAGCGCTACAACACTGCCTGGGACTCTGAGTGTAGTGAATGGTGCAAATGGCAACCAGGTGGAGTACAGTGGTTACATGCTGTATACGTACTCGGGAGACTCCGCTTCCGGTGAAACCAAGGGTGAAGGGCTGTTCGGCAAGTGGTTCGTAGCCACGCCCGACCTGGCTTCAGTTGCGATCAGGGTAGAAACGGCTATGGTGAAAGGCCAGGCGACGACGATTCTTAGCAATGCGCAGGGTATGACACTGTACTACTTTACTCCTGATACTCCAACGACGGTCGCCTGCACTGGCGCGTGCGCTCAGACCTGGCCTCCACTGGTCTTCACAGGCTCCAGTACGCCTCTCAGCGATGCCCCTCTCTCAGGAAAACTGAGTGTGCTGAACGACGCAAATGGCAACCAGGTGGAATACAACGGTCATCTGCTGTATACTTACTCAGGAGACAGCGGTCCCGGTCAAACCAAGGGTGAAGGGCTGTTTGGCAAATGGTTTGTATGTACGCCCAGTCTGCATTAGGCAGTGTGACCAAGGCGGCCGCGAGGGCTGCCCAATAGGCATTAACCAAAGAAGCTAGCCCACGTTTTCGTAGGGGATGGCCCTTGTGGATACCCATCCCCTGGACAGAACACTTCATCCGGGGGAGGGTATGCCTGTGTCGCCTTTGTCCATCAGCGGGCAATCGATGGAGCATGAGCGTTTAAGGAGTGCCAAGGATAGTGGGAAGGCATAACCTGTTTTTAGAGTTGATCTATCCTGGCAAGGGCGGAGGAGCGCGTGATACACGGTCTATATTATAAAGAAGAGAGCCGAGGGCGAAAATTGTTTATTGACATTTTAGCTTGAACAGATTACAATTAAGAAAGATTGAAAGGCCTCGTATTGTGAGTCAGTATCAGGAGGCAGTTTCATGGCAGTTGTGCAACCAGACTATTATCGTCATGAGAACTTCGTCCGCAAATCGATCCAGATACCGTCAACGCAGCATAAAGAGCTAAAAGCCCTTGCCGTTGAGTTGGAATCCTCTCTAGGCGATGTAGTGGAGACAATTATGGAGCTTATGCGCAAGGACAATTACCAGCAGTTGAAAGAAGCCATTATCCAGAAGCGCGAACGCGAACTCGCCACTCTTTCCCACTCCCTCGATGAAGCCTACGCCTACCTTGGTTCTATCCCTGAAACTCTTGACGATGCCCGCTTCTTTTTTGATGTCGGTCGCGAAGGTATGGTTGCATGAGTAGTGAGGCAAGGCCATCACCGCCCAGCCCTCAAAGTTCTCAACAAAACGAGACGAACTCCCTCCCCCGTCTCCCTAAACGTGGCGAGATTTGGGATGTAAACTGGTCTCCCGGCCGTGGTGCAGAGCAACAAGGTACACGGCCAGCGTTAGTCATTCAGAATGACCGTGGGAATTCTTCATCTACTTACCCACTGACCATAGTCGCCTCGATGAGCCGCACAGAACGAGAGCTGCCTCTACATGTGCGCATTGCCCCCTCCGAAGAAAATGGCCTGACCGACTTCACGGACGTGAAATGCGAACAGGTCATGACGATTGAGAAATCGCGCTTGATTCGCCTGCGCGGCAGCATCAGCAGCGAAGAACTCAGTCGTGTGGATACAGCGTTGAAGGTCAGTCTAAGCCTCTTATCCTAGTTCTGAAGCATCACTGAGCACAGCAGGTTGATGTGACGCCTGCCCGGGACTTTAAGTTGTGATGAGACACATTTCCTCCAATTGAAAAAGAACACGTATATAGTATCTTGATATGCAAACTGGAGCAAACCTCTTCAAACTAGCTGGGATGCAAGCCAGGCGCTTACTATATCGACAGTTGGAGATAAGGTGAGTAGATAATGGGACTTTTTGGGCCAAAGCAAAACCCGAAGGCAACTGGTGAACGGAGCCAGGCATACATCATCGCTAAATTGCTTGATGTTGGATATAACGTGCTTATCCCCTATGGGGATAACACACGCTACGATCTGGTCATTGAGGATGCTGATGGGAAGTTCTGGCGCGTTCAGTGTAAAACAGGCTGGCTTGAGAACAACGCTGCCTACATTGAATTTGCCACTGCCAGCACGTACTATCATACCAGAGCAGGAAGGACCGGACATGGAAGAAAAGATTATCGAGGTCAGATCGATTACTTCGCCGTCTACTGCCCTGAAACGAAAGGAAGTTATTTGGTACCCGTCGATCATGTGGGGAAGACGGGTGGGTTTCTTCGGCTGCAGCCAACAAAGAATAATCAGGAAAAGAATGTAAGGTGGGCGAAGGATTATGAATTATAGTGAGGGCGGAGGGGATCGAACCCTCGGCCACGGACTTAAAAGGTCCTTGCTCTACCACTGAGCTACGCCCTCAAATGTGGTACATTATAACAAGAGGCCCACTCTACCCCTGAGCTACTCGGTCAACACAAGGCTAGTATACACGGAGCGTCAAGCCCCCGACGTAAGTATGTTAGCCGTTAGTCCTTCTCGCCGATGGTGATGTAGACTTCCCAGCGGCGGCTGCGCACACGTTCGGACTTGCGGCGCAGGCCGTGTTTTTCCAGGGGAATATGCCGGCCAAACCAGGCATCGAGCAGCATATCGGTGGTGACGCCTGTACCGGTATCACGATCGGCATGCAATACTTTGTCTGTGGGAAATTCCTCACCGCGACTGCGTGCCATTTCTTCAGTGAGGTCATGCTGTTTGCGTGGGCCGAAGACGGCGGATGGTCCGTAGACCAGGAGCTGGATCACGAGCAGGAACGGCTGCAGAAAGCCCGCGGGTAGAAGATTTGCGCCTTCTACAACCACCAGGCGCCCACCTGGCCGCAAAACACGTTCTACTTCGGCGATGGTATCGGGGTCATAAATATACTCGCTGGGGAAGGTGCTAACAACCGTGTCAAAGGATGCGCCAGTGAAAGGTAGAGCCTGCGCAGATCCCTGGATGATGCAGGTGTCATCGCCAAGCTTGCGGCGGCGTAGCGTAGCGCGCGCTGCTTTGACCATCTGGGGTGAGTATTCGACGGCGCGGCAAGTGTAGCCTGCTTCGGTCATATCGGCGAGCAGATCTCCCAGGCCACAGCCCAATTCTAATACATCATGGCCATGCAGGCGAGGAAGCACCAGCTGCTGCCAGACACGCCACTGACCGGCGAAGGGGACTGTGCTGGCAAAACGGTAGAGGTATGCGTTTTTATAAAGCGTCTCAAACAACCAGCGGCGCAGCCACGCGTTCACTGCTCTTTTGCCTCCGAAAAGATATCCAGCAAGTCACTCAGGTGTTCGATCATCAGGTCGGGCCTGATTTCACCGCGCAGGTAGCGCCCTAAGCCACCTTTATCCTGCATGCTCAGTATAGCATAGTCGTCACCCGTGAGACGCACAGCAGGCGGCGCCAGATCGGATGTTTCTATTCCAGCAGAGGGATTTTCCAGTGGAGGTCTGGTTGGGAAAGGCATCTGGTGGCTGCCATAGGTCTTGATAGACATACCCTGCATGGAGAGGTAGGTCTTTACCCAGGCGACCTGTTTCGGCTTTGGTTTCCAGATAGCAAGGATGCCGAGTTTCTGAGCGCCAAGCACATCCGCATTCAGGGAGTCTCCAACCATGGCGGCGTGCTCGGGCGGAACATCGAGCGCCTTGAGGGCGTGCAGAAAGATGGCTGGATTGGGTTTACGTACACCCAGGTCACCCGAGATTGCTATATGGCGAGGATTAAAATAGTTGAGCAGGCCAAGCGTACGCAAGTCTTCCTGAAAAGGTTCGCCGCCATACAGTCGATTGGTGACTACGCCGAGGAGGAAACCACGCTGCTGCAAAGCTGCTAATGTGGGAAGTGTATCGCTAAAGAGGGGCCGGGATGGGGGGATACGCACGCGAAGGGCCTCGAAGATAGTTGTGGCGAAGGGGATATCAACTCGTTCGATGCCCAGTTCCTGGAGTACTTGCAGCACAACAAGCGAACCATTTGCTTCAATCCCCGGGGTCCAGCGTTTGAGGGTACGTATGTGCTCGTCCAATGCTTCGCGCAGGCGACCGCCAAGGGTGTCGTCATCGAGATGGGGGAGAGATTGGGAGTCGGCATGCTCACGAAGCAGTTCTCCGGCATGCCGGTTTGTGATAGCCTCTAGTTGATGCCAGGTGGCAGCATCTTTGCGAGACCAGAGCGTTTCACCGAGGTCGAAGAGGATACAGCGAACACTACGCCCGTTCAGGGTTTGTATTGACTGTTCAGGCACAGGCCCTCCCTTCTAGCGCTACTTCGTTTGTTTTCAT
>WNFA01001779.1_pt1 | contig 17583 bp, 8 predicted proteins | sample 5400481 | NCBI WGS metagenome assembly WNFA01 (sample SAMN13153340, study PRJNA577476) | soil metagenome | isolation source: 120 cm saprolite under Douglas fir tree site 2 hole 1 replicate 2 | place: USA:California | collected 2015-04-18
CAACCGCGCCGCTAGCGAGACTGATTGCGGCCTCGAGTTGATCTTCTACTTTGGTCGCTTTCGGCTCTGGACCGATCGTTGCGTCTAGCACTCTGGAAAGAAAGGACATCGTGGGAGTCTCGTGATCTGAACCGGGAACTTTTACGAGCGGGCACTCTGAAGTGCATGCACAACGCTGACCGCGTTTGAATCAATCTCAACTGCGACAGAGCGCTGAAGGAGGGTTATAGACAAAACGAGCCTTCGTTTACCCTTCACGTCCATCAATATGCCTTCGATTCCCCGGAGGGCGCCGGCGTCAATGCGAACCTTGCTCCCCACTTCCAGATAAGCGCACGGGAAATTGGGTACACCCGAAGCAATCAGTCTGCGAATCGCCGCGATCTCCTGCTCGTCGACAGGAATGGGAACGTGGTTGTAGCCGACGATTTGCGTAACACCGGGTGTTTTTAGGATTGGCAGACGGTCATTAGGGTTGAATCGGCAAAACAAATATCCTGGGAAAAGCGGGGCGTCAACTTCCTTGACGCGATCCGACCATCGGCGACGGCTTTTGTAAAGAGGCAGGAACCACTCGTAGCCCTTGCCCTGTAGATGATCCGACACTCCAACTTCGTGGCGCGTTCGAACCTGCAACGCGAACCATGGGTAGCGAATCCCGTCAAGGTTTGGCGGTTCATCGCCCCGAGCCTGCATTGAGTTCGGAATATCTTGAAGTTCTGATCGTGCCAAGCTACCGCCCTAAAAGTCCCAGAGGACCTTTTTCACGCTCTGCTTTAGCTAGTTCCCCTAGGGCAGCGGGCCGCTAGGGCTAAACGGCTCTACTCAACCTATGTAGCACGACGCACGGTAAGTACCCATACCGTCCTTCCCTTAAGCACAACAAGGGAACTGCTGTACCGCACTACGGCGAAAACGCACACTCGCGGAGTCAACTTCAAACAGAGTCACCATTCGCAGAAAAGAGCTGGGATGGCAGGAAATCTAGTTGACGATTCCGGTTTTTAATTCTTCGCTGTAGTACGAGCCATAGGACGCGCCTTCATCAGCACAATTGAGGGCGACACCAAGCAAATTCTTTTCGCGAAGCTGCTGGCACGACTTCTGAGCACTATCAAATCCAGTTTGTGCCGCACGGATTACAGTCAGAACCCCGTCGCATATTTCGGCCAGCGTCAGCGCGTCCGCGACCGGCAGAGTCGGCGGCGAGTCAAGTATCACCCAGTCAAAAACCGGCCCCACCGTTTCCAAGAGAGATTTTAGGTTTCCATTGGCAAGCAATTCGGCGGGATTTTCCGGTTTGTTGCCGCCAGCAATGAAGCACAGATATTCTGGCAAGCCTCGTTGGATGACCGCCATCTCCGTCGCTTCGCCCTTCAGGTATTCTGAGAGTCCCAGAGAACTTGGAGCACCGAAACCTAGATGGAGATCGGGTCGCCGCAGATCGGCGTCAATCAATAGAACCCGGCAATTTTGCTGGCGGGCCAAAGCATGAGCAAGATTATTGGCTACAAAAGTTTTGCCTTCGCCCGGCAAGGAACTCGTAACTAGAACACTTCGTAGCGGCTGTTTGTCTCGAATCTGATAGAGACGTGAACGCAGCGTTCGGAATTGCTCCCTCACAGCCTGGGGCGCAGCGGGGTCGATGAAGACGTTCCGTTCAAGATTCAGCCGCCACCCAGGATTCGCACACTGTGTCCAAATGTCATCGAAACGCAGGAATTCAGCCACTCTCGTTTTGGTATCGATGTGAGTGTGGGCTAGAGGGTCCACCACCGGCGTCGGTGGACTGGGCGGCAACTCTGGCAACTCTGCAACATGACTGCCGACCTCCGGAATTATGGGAGGTGGGGGAGCTATGGGAGGGGGAACCTCCATCGGCACAGTCCTTAGCTGTTCGGCGCGCTTTAAGGCTTCGTGGATCCTGCTCATGGCTTCCTTTCGTGTGCTCCGCTGTTTACGGAATTATTGCGACCCATTTCTTCTAACAGATGATTCAAACTGCGCAAAAGACCTTCCACAGTCTTGGACGGGTCTTCGCTGCTTCGAACTACGGGCCGGGCCATGGGATCTAGTTCGTCAAGCTCAAACTCGTGAGCGGCTTCATGCACAACTTTCGGCGGGACCGGTTTCACCTGATCGACGAAAGAACCGATAAGCGAATTCTCACAGAGCAGATTTGCCACTCGAGGAATCCCGCGGGAGTATTTGTAAACGGCTTCTACGGCCTCCGGCGAAAAGATTGGAGTTCCATTCGCGCCGCCAATGCGCAGCCTTTCGGTTATGTATCCGGTCATCTCTTCGAAGGACAGGGGTTGTGTTCGGCAGCGCATTGTGATGCGCTGCCGCAATTGACGCAGTCTTGGATCGCGGAGTTTTTCCTCTAGCTCTGGCTGGCCGGAAAGAACAATCTGCAGCAGCTTCTCGTTTGCTGTCTCGAAATTAGTGAGCAAGCGAATTTCCTCCAACACTTCAAAGGAAAGGTTTTGCGCTTCATCCACGATCAAGACCGACGTCTTACGATCACGATAGCGTTGCAGCAGCCAATGGTTGAGGCGCATTAACACATGGCTTTTATCGCGGCTCTCGCATGGGATGCCGAAGTCCGCCATCATGAAGTCGAAGAGCTGGCTAGTATCGAGCTGAGAGTTGAAGATGTAGGCAGTCGCTACCCCTTCCAGGTTTAGCCAGTCCAGCAAACGATTAAGCAGCGTGGTCTTGCCCGTGCCGACTTCACCGGTCAGCAGGATGAACCCCTTGCGATTCTTAATACCGTACGCGAGCCCAGCCAAGGCCTCTTGAATCTCCCTGGTTAAAAACAGATATCGGGGATCCGGGTTGGCATTGAACGGATTTTCTCGCAATCCAAAAAACGATTTATACATTATTTAGTCTCAAGCGCTCGCAACCAATCTTGGCCCTTCAGCCGAATCCTTCCCAGCAGCATGGCGCCGGGCACTCTCGACTGAAGGAATATTGGCGAGCGTAGGTAGTTGTAGGAAGAACTCGATGTCCTCCTCAGTTCGCAAAGTCTTGTCGCGCACTTCGCGTACGACGATTATGCCGACGCCGAGAGCAAGGCCAGCCGCGAGTCCGCCTAGCGAGAAGTACAGCGGGTTTGGAAACGACGGCCCCTCGGGAAGATTCGCGGCATCGAGAATGCGGAATTCCGCGCTTTCGGCCTGATGATTCATGTCGCTGACCATCGCTGATTCGCTGCGCTTCTTTAACAAACCATTGTAAAAATCAAGCGCGGTTTGATAATCGCGAGTGAGCAACTTGTACTGCTCCTCCACGCTGGGGCTAAGTTGCAAGCGGCTCTGGTACAAAGCAATTTGCCTTTGAACATCGCGCTGTTGTGCGGTCTTCTCTTTCATGACGGCGTCGTACTGATGCACTTGCGCGCGCAGCTGCTGGATTTCCGGCGTATCCACGATGGATCCGCTGACTGCGGGAGTGCCTTGGGAAGAGGCCATCTTCTGCTTCAGATCGGCGATACTCTGCCGCATGCGGATCACGTCTGGATGGTCCTCAGTATCTTTGGCGAGGAGCGCTGCAAGCTGGCTTTGCATATCGGCCAACTGCTTTTGCGCAGAAGGATTGTCGGCGGATTGCGAGGCAAGTTGTTGCGAGAGCACCGATTCAGCAAAAGATTTGTCCTGCTGCGCCCGGTTAAGCGCCTGTGTGGCGGCATCGAGCTGCGTATTTAATCCCGCGAGTACATTTAGATTTGCTTGTTGTTCATCCGGAAGAGCTCCAGAGTAACGCCCTTTGAACGCAGCGAGTTTGGCGTCCTGATCATCGAGCTCGGCTTTCGCATCTTCAACCCGCTTGTCGAGGAACACTGTGGTTCCACTCGCTTGATCATGCTTTACCCGCTGATTCTCTTGCATAAATACCGAAGCAACTTCATTGCAAAGTTTCTGAGCGAGCGCCGGATCACGATTCGTAACTTTAATAATAAATCCCGGAAGTTGCGTGCTATTCGATTCCGCCATGGGCTTTACGGGCGTAACCACGATCTTCTTGCGCAGACGGTCGACCAACGCTTCCATGGAAGCGTGCTGTGCTCGTTCCGCTGGGTAAAGACCAAATTTCCCGATCATCCCTTCAAGCCGGGAGCGGCTAAGTATCTGTTCCTGCAGTGTTGTTAGCCGCTGCTTTAGATCACCGCTGCTAATGTCTGTCACATAGCTAGTCGGAACAGCGGGCTGCTCCACGAGAATGACCGTTTGCGACGTATATTCCTTTGGCAAGACAAAGCAGAGTAGGTAGCCCAGCGCTGGCCCCAGAATAGCCAAGAGAATGAAGGTACGTTTATTGCGGCGAAAAATAGCCGCGTAGTCTTCCATGGTGAGCTGTCGATGTCCGATCATGTTCTTTTTTCTCCGATTACGGTTCAACCAATAGGAACGGGTTTCAAGTGCCAGGCAAATCCAAAATTGAATTGGTGCCCCACGAGGTCCCGGCCTGTGCAGATGCCTTGCGGGCACACGGTAAAGCTGGCAGTTTGATAGCGCCCTAGATAACCGAAGAACAATTCAGCATCCCGCCCCATTTGGCGGCGCATCTCAAAGCTTCCATAGACCGAATCATAGGTAGCGTCTGCCGGCGTCAGAACCACGTTGTTGCTGAAAAGTGGAATTAAGTTCCGGTTGCGCGCATAGCTGAGGCTCACATTCAGCTTCCAAGCGCGAGAAAGCTGTCGATCCAGTCCCGCAAATACTCGATCAGTGATTGCACCAAGGAAGACACCGCTGCCGCTACTCAAAAAATGATTGTAGCCGGCGTTCACACTGACATCTCGTCTCAATTGATAACGAATCAGGCTATCAACAGCCCAGGACGCGCGGGGGTTCGAAGGCAATGTGCCGGCGGGAAGATTTGGGTCCTGGATGAAACTGATCTCCGGGCCCGCGCCGATCTGAAAAAGCAGCCGTTCCGCAATCTGCCGCTGATAGGCGCCCTCCATCACATTATCGCGGATGCTTATCGGCATGGAGTCATACCAAAGATCATTAAACCTGTAGACGAAGGCGAAGGTGTCCCGGCGAGAACGCTCATAGCCAAAACCGGTTTGAAATCCAGCCGCGGAACTATTAATCAGGTTGGCGTTGTAGAAATGCAGAACGTCGTAGTTCCCCACCATTGTGAAAAACGCGCGGCGGCCGAGGTGATTATTCACTTGGGCGACGAGTGCATTGCTCAAGCGAGGTCCGAAAACAGTGAAGATTCCCTGCCCTGGAAGAAAGGTGTTGCGCAGGACCACCGGCCCGGTATTTGCGAGGCCCGCCACCGTATTTAGACCTGCGATCTCGAAGGGAGTGGCGCCGCCCAAGAACGCGGATTGGGAACTGTACAAGAATTTATCGATAATAAATCCGTCCCAGCGACCCCGCGACCACAGTTCCGACGCAGCGGCCTCCTGCGTCGTCGAATTAAGTGCCCCTCCCTGGCTTGAAAAGGAACGGCCGGCGAGATAACCGATATTCAACTGCGAAGCACGTCCGAGTTTCTGGACGGCAAGACTGCCCATCAGTGTGTTGATGGAGGCGAACCGGTACCCCCCCGAACCGGAATTGTATGCGTTGGAATCCAATTGTCCAAAGAAGAAGATGCTCGGAATAATGTAGCTACGCGACGCGACGAGCCCAATTATTGGCTGCGAAGCACCCGTAATCGGAGCATTGGTTGAAGTGCCTGCCACGACCGGGGGCGTGGGCAGTTGGTCTTGATTAGCGCCGTTGTCGTCAGGTGATTTCGCGGGCTGCTGGGCCTGCGTCGGCTGCGTTGGTTCTTGCCCGGACGGGCCCTGGCTTTGTGAAGCGGAGCTCTGCGCATAAGTCCCTGAGACCCCGACGAGCCCCAATACGAGTGCTATCGAGCATGCGCGCAGCTTCGACATCCGGCCCATCACGGCACAACGATCGTGTCGCCGGCCTTGACCGGCAAGTTTTCTTCCGCTTTACGTCCGTCCAACACTTCCTTGTAGCTGAAGGGATATTTCGTCTGAATGTGGTTTTCATCCCGCATCAGGAAAATTTTCTTACTGTTAGCAAATGGCGTAAGTCCGCCGGCACTCGAAATTGCCTGCAGGATAGTCATGCCTGGCAGCACGGGATACGCTCCCGGCCGCGTGACCTCGCCCATCACGTAGACGCGTTGACTGTTAATTTGCGTAAGGATCACTGTGACTTGGGGTGCGGTGAGATATTTCTTTAATTTATCGCTTACGTTCTGGGCCAGTTGGCCGGGTGTGAGCCCTGCCGCTTGAACATCGCCCAGCAGCGGCATGGAGATTTTTCCATCGGGACGCACTTGCAACGAGCGAGTAAGCTCTTGTTCCTTCCACACGCTGACATCGAGAACGTCATCCGCTCCAATGACGTAGTCTTTACCCGCCTTTGCCGGGAGGTTGACCCCCTCAGGCCGGTCAGGCGAAGGCCTCGCTGACGCGGTTTGGGTGGATTGCGGACTTGGGGCTTGAGGAAGCACGGGCGCACTAGTGGCCGCCGCGACTGCGCTCGCCAACACTATCATGCAGCTTCGTTGCGTTTTCACACTCACTCCTTAGACCGTTAACCTGGCTTGATCTCGCAGCAAAAGTACCGCTGATGACTCGACCAAGCTCACTGTTGTGCCGGCGTTTGACATTAAGACGAGACTCTAGCCACGCCTAAAATTTCATTGTCGAATAACTGAGCGCCCTAAACACGACTGCGCCCGCCGACTGCCCGCTCGGGGTCAGAACTCCATCTCCGTAAGCGTCGAAGCTGAAAGCACGTACCGAGCCCTTGATCCCTTGAATGCGACAGTTCTGGGCCGCTTTCGGAAACAAACTGGCTCGCTCACAATCCCACGTTTATCGCTCCTGCCTCCCTGAATGTCGATAAGGCCCTCCTTGTACGGTACTCCAGATTTTCCTGTACCACCGCAAGCCGAAAGTCAAAGCGGGCCAGCAACTTCCATGATCGAACGGTATACGCAGAAATCTGTATGGATATACCGTCTGTCACTTATCGACTTTTAGAGACAATCCGATACCGTAGGTAAGCGCGTTTCGTCACGTCTACGGCGGTCAAAATAGTTGAAGGCAGCGATCCCTTAGCCTGGCTCTTCGGTGAGTCAGAACGTCGAGGCTGAATCTGCGCTATCCAAAACAGAGAGTTGCCCTAAGTAGTACGAATGAACCGAAGTTCCTATTACCTGAAGCAGAATGTCGTGGCGGAACCCCTGGTCCATGGCTGGTATGCCTGGGCCCATTTGATTCCGCCGACTACTTTGTCTCGAAATATCACCGAACGGCACGTGAAGATCATGGAATCGTATATCGAATCGCCAGAAACCCATGAAGCCGCCGTCGAGGATCCGAAGTTCCTCGGCGGGGCGTTCAAGGACCTGAAACAAACGCAAGTGGAAAAAGTGGCGGAACTGCGCGAGCGCACCCTACGCGAACGCCGCCTGGCTGGTTCCAATTGCGAAAGAGCCCTCTCTATCGTCGAACAGTTTCGCTGTAAAGAAGTCTACGTATACGCCTTGGGGCAGAAGCCCTGCTTGGACTGAGCACCCAAAATGCCGCCAATCACCTCCAGCTCTGACGGAACTGCGAAGTTCTCCTCCGCAATGCACGGGAGGTTTCTGCCCGAGCCGCTGCGCAGTTGGAGCGGAGTCTCCACGGATTATCCACGCACTGGCACCCTAGTCACCCTATTTGAAAGCATCGTAAGAGAAAATCCAGAAAATGTAGCTCTGATCCAAGGAGATATCGAGGTCACTTATGGAGAGTTGAATAAGCGTGCCAATCGCTTGGCTCGTCGCCTTCGCCTCGCTGGTGTGACGCTCGAAACCTTGGTTCCCTGTTGTTTACCGCGATCCATCGAAATGATTGTTGCCTTCCTTGCAGTCCTGAAGGCCGGCGCCGCATACGTGCCCATCGATCCGGCGTACCCGGAAGCGCGCAGAAATTTGTTGTTAGAGGATGCAGGTAGGGACGTACTTCTCACACACAGGTCGCTAGTCCCATCTTTTCAATCCGCAGAATCTGCTCGAATTGTCATTGCAGACGATGAATCCGAGGCATCTTCTCGCAGCGAACAGAATCCGCAGCAAGTCGCTGGGCCGACAAATCTCGCGTATGTGATGTATACGTCGGGCTCCACAGGCCGGCCAAAAGGAGTGATGGTTGAACACCGCGGGATCGTCCGGCTTGTTCGGGGCGCAAACTATTGTCACTTTGGACCCGACGAAACGTTCCTCCAGTTCTCCCCGCCATCCTTCGACGCATCTACTTTCGAGATATGGGGTGCCCTGCTAAACGGCGGTCGCCTAGCGCTAATGCCTCCTGAAACTTCATCACTCGAAGATCTTCTTCGTGCTGTTCGCCAATATGGAGTGACGACGCTTTGGCTGACAGCCGGTCTTTTCCACCTGATGGTCGACGAGCACCCCAAAGGTCTTCGCTCCCTGCGCCAACTCCTGGCCGGTGGCGATGTCTTGTCAGCTCGCCACTCGCGTATCTTCCTTGAACACGCACCGGAAACAACACTCATCAACGGATATGGTCCTACGGAAAACACTACGTTCACCTGCTGCCACACCATGCGGGCCGGCGACTTTATACCAGAATCGATTCCGATCGGGAAACCGGTATCGAACACGCGAGTTTACATTCTTGATCAGGACATGAACCCCGTCCCTGCGGGAGAAATCGGAGAGCTGTACGCCGCCGGCGATGGCTTGGCGCGCGGATATCTCAGTGCTTCCGACACTAACTCGACCAAATTCCTGAGTGATCCTTTCAGTGATCAACCTAAGCAACGTATGTATCGCACGGGAGATCTCGCTCGCTGGCGGAGTGACGGCTCGATCGAATTCTTGGGCCGTCTTGATGAGCAGGTGAAGATTCTCGGACATCGGATCGAGGCCGGTGAAATTGAGAGCGCCATCCTGCGGCACGGGCAAGTGAAGCAAGCTTGCGTTGTAGCGCGAACCGAGGGCGGAAGCAAGCGCCTGGTAGCCTATTTCGTTCCGGCTAGTTCCACGGTCACACCACAGCAATTGCGCGACTTTATTGCCTCACAGTTGCCGCAACACATGATACCGGCATTCTTTGTGGCGCTGCCATTTCTGCCCCTTTCCCAGCACGGAAAGGTAGACCGCGCAGGTTTAGCCGAACTCGATGTCATGTCAAAGTCGGAGTCCACTGCAAAGAGCATTCCCGAGAGCGACCTTGAGCGCACGCTCACACAACTGTGGCAGCGCATCTTGAAAGTCCGCGACGTAGGGCTGGACCAAAATTTCTTTGACCTCGGCGGCGACTCCTTGCTGCTCGTCGCCGTGCATTCTAATCTGCAAAAAACCCTGCAAAGGCAAATTCCGCTCACCGATTTGTTTGAATTCTCCAATATACGCAAGCTCGCGCAGCACCTCAGCCGAACTGAATCGACATCCGTGGTCGCATCGGGTGTGCAAGAAATCGGCCAACGGCAGCGAGAGGCTTTTACCCGATTTCGCAGCCGACGCTCCGGCGGTGGCGTATGACTCACACTGAGTCGCCTTCCATACTCGAAGGAGTCGCCATTATTGGCATGGCGGGCAGGTTCCCTGGAGCGCAAAGCGTCGATCAATTTTGGCGCAACCAGCTCAACGGTGTTGAATCCATTTCGCATTTCAGCGTTGAAGAGTTGGAGGTTCCGCGCGCTCGCGAGCTTTCCGAACGCCCCACTTATGTGCGAGCTCGCTCTATTTTGGCCGACGCGGACCTGTTCGATGCCGAGTTCTTCGGCATTTACCCACGCGAAGCTGAGTTGATGGATCCTCAGCATCGCCTTTTCCTCGAGTGTTGTTGGCAGGCGCTCGAGGATGCGGCCTATGACCCTTTCACCTATCAGGGCTCCATTGGCGTGCACGCGGGATGCAGCATTCCGAGTTATTTTCTGTCGCGGCTCTGCACAAACGCCGAATTCATTCACAGCTTCACCGGCGGCTATCAAGTTGGCAACTATCTTGAAATGCTGGGTAACAGTTTGGATTTTCTCTCTACCCGCGTTTCCTACAAATTGAATTTGCGCGGCCCTAGTTTCACATTGCAGGCTGGCTGCTCCACCTCTTTGGTCGCCGTCTGCCAGGCCGCGCAGTCGTTGTTGACTTACCAAAGCGACATGGCGCTCGCAGGCGGCGTCTCCATCACGTTCCCCCAAAAACGCGGCACCGAATATCAGGAAGGGGGAATGACCTCGCCGGATGGCCACTGCCGCGCCTTCGATGCAGGCGCGCAAGGAACAGTTTTTGGCAGTGGTGTCGGCGTTGTTCTGCTGAAACGAGTGGAAGACGCCCTTCGCGATGGCGACCACATTTATTCGGTGATTCGCGGCTGCGCCCTAAACAACGACGGTTCGTCCAAAGTAGGCTTCACGGCCCCCAGCATTGAAGGTCAGTCGCGCGTCGTCGCGATGGCCCAGGAAGCGGCGGGAGTAAATCCCGAGACGATCGGCTATATCGAAGCGCACGGCACGGGAACTCCTCTTGGTGATCCCATCGAATTGGCTGCACTTAGTCAAGCGTTCAGTTCCAGAACCACCGCCAAGCAATTCTGCGCGATTGGGACCGCTAAAACCAACATCGGTCATTTGGATGTGGCCGCTGGGGTGACCGGGCTCATCAATGCCACAAATATTCTGCGCCACGGCATGTTGCCTCCCACCCTGCATTTTCACTCCCCCAATCCGAAATTCGATCTTGCGAATAGCCCATTTTTCGTAAACACCAAGCTCAAAGAGTGGAAGTCGGATCAGAAGCCCAGGCGAGCAGGCGTAAGCGCTTTTGGCGTCGGCGGTACAAACGCCCATGTGATCCTCGAAGAAGCGCCTGTGCAAACTTCCAGCGACTCGCCGCGCCCTGCACAATTACTGGTTCTGTCCGCGCGCTCAGAAAAAGCGCTCGAGGAGGCAACCGCCAATCTAGTCGAACATTTGAAATCGCAACCGGCCCCACGTTTGGCTGACGCAGCGTGGACACTGCAAGTGGGTCGCCGCAAATTCTCCCACCGTCGTACAGCAGTTGTTCGCAATATACCCGAAGCAATTCAGGCGTTATCGCAACGAGATCCCAAGCGCGTGCAGACCAAAGTCAGTACGAATGATTCCGCCAGGGTTCATTTCCTGTTTCCTGGGCAAGGCTCGCAACATCCCAATATGGGCCGCCAAGTCTACGACTCCGAGCCTGTCTTTCGTCATTGGGTCGACCGCTGCTGCGAAATGCTTCTGCCACACATGGGCGAGGATCTGCGTCCCCTGCTCTACCCATCTCGCGACGTCTCTGAAGCTGAAACGAGGCGCGTTACGGACACGTTTATAGCGCAACCAGCCATCTTCACTGTCGAATACGCGCTCGCGCGGCTTTGGATGAGTTGGGGAATTAAGGCAGAAGGAATGCTGGGCCATAGTGTCGGCGAATTCGTTGCCGCATGCCTAGCAGGGGTATTTTCTCTTGAAGACGCTCTGGCTCTAATCGCTGCCCGCGGCCGCATGATGCAAAAAGTGGCACCCGGCGGAATGCTCTCCGTCCGACTTTCGGAGTCCGAGATTCGCGCACGGCTGAATGGACATGACCTTGCCATCGCAGCAGTGAATGCACCATCGCTCTGTGTAGTGGCCGGTCCGCTTAGCGCTTTGGATAATTTCGAGGCCGAGCTGGAAAACGAGCGCGTTGCCACTCGACGATTGGCGACCTCTCACGCTTTCCATTCTTCGATGATGGACCCGGTTGTCGATCAATTTTCCTCTAGGGTGTCGCAAGTTCAGCTCCGGCCACCAACCATCCCCTTTGTTTCTTGCGTCTCCGGTACTTGGATTTCTGAACGCGAAGCAACTGACCCCGCATATTGGGCACGCCACCTCCGCGCTCCCGTGCAATTTTCTCGTGGGATACAGGAGCTTCTAAGCGGCAGCCCAACAGTTCTCCTGGAAGTCGGTCCAGGTAATGTGCTGAGCAGTCTAGCCAAACAGCAGGTTTCCCGACAGAACGGGAACGCCACCGACACACAAAAGGCCGTGACCGTCCTTTCCTCATTTGGAGATGCTTCGTCAGGTGAGAACAGTTTCTTCGACTTGCTTGAAGCTGCGGGTTCACTATGGTCGGCTGGATTGCAACCCAAATGGGAAACGCTGCACTCCGGAGAACATCGCCACCGAATTTCTCTGCCGACATATCCCTTCGAACGAAAACGATTTTGGCTGGAGTTGCCTGCCGCCCAAACGCAGGCATCCCCCGAGATAAATCGCGCCACCGCGACCGAAGCGAAATTCAGCGATATATCTTCCGAGCAGACTCACAAGGTGACCCACCAATTGCAAGGCCCAACCTTCGACGAGCAACTCGCAGTGAGCCGTGCCGCGGTCATCTCCAGCATGGTGTCCGATATATTCGCAGACCTCTCCGGCGTCCAGATGCAACCCTCGGATGCCTCATCCACATTCCCTGAAATGGGCTTTGATTCGCTCTTCCTTACCCAGGTAGCCCAGGCATTGCACAGTAAATTCGGTCTTAAGGTCACCTTCCGGCAGCTTTTGGGTGACCAGTCCTCACTCAAATCGCTGTCAGAATTCATCGATAGTCAGTTACCGGCCGAGGCTCTCGCCCCAACGGATAACCCCACGCGTCGCGAAGAAATCGAGAACGAACCTGACACTTCTTCTGCGCCCATGCCTTACGCGAAAACACAACCTCAGCCGCTCCCCAATAACGAAAGCAGCGCGTCTGAAACCGCTGTCGAGCGCCTGATGCGTGAGCAGATGCAAGTGATGAACCAGCTCTTTGCCAAACAGCTTGACGCTTTGCGAGCTATTTCACCGGAATCTGCCTCAAAACCGCAAAAGGAGTCGCCGCAACCCGCAGCATCAATTCCCAAAATCGCCGCCTCTTCCTCTTCCCTGGCGCGTCCCTCGTCCCCTTCTAACTCCCTTGCAGATGCCCCCAAGGAATCGCGCGAATTCAAACCTTTTGGCCCGTACAAACCGCCGCAAACACAAAAAGGAACCTCCTCTCAACTTACGGAAGCTCAGCAGAAACATGTCCAAGCGCTAATTGAGCGCTGCAACCTACGGACCGCCAAGTCCAAGAGCATGACCCAGCGATATCGATCCAAGCTCGCGGATCCACGAGTCGTTTCCGGCTTCCGCACGCAATGGAAGGAAATGGTCTATCCCATTTTCACCGTCCGTTCAAAGGGCTCACGCCTGTGGGATGTCGATGGCAATGAATACATCGACATTCTGAACGGATTCGGCCCCATCATGCTCGGCCACCGCCCGGATTTTGTAGAGCGTGCGATGGAGCAGCAGCTCCACGAAGGATTCGAGATCGGACCGCAAACTCCCCTGGCCGGTGAAGTTGCCGAAATGTTTTGCGACTTAACCGGCAATGAGCGCATGTCCTTCTGCAACACCGGGTCTGAGGCCGTTATTGCCGCGCTCCGTGTTGCACGCACGGTCACCGGCCGAAGCAAGGTAGTGCTCTTCGCTGGTTCTTACCATGGAATGTTCGACGAAGTTCTCGTGAAAGGTGTGAAAGCCGGCGAGATGCCCCGCTCGTTACCTATCGCACCAGGTATTCCGCGAGAAAGCGTCGGCAACGTAGTTGTGCTCGACTACGGCACTTCCGAATCGCTGGAATGGATTCGCACCCATGCCGGTGAACTCGCCGCGGTTCTCGTCGAGCCGGTCCAGAGCCGTCACCCCAACCTCCAGCCTCGCGAATTCCTGCGCGAGATTCGTAAAATCACTGAGGACTCGGGCGCGGCCCTGATTTTTGATGAAGTGGTCACCGGATTCCGCGTCCACCAGGGCGGTTGCCAAGCTCTGTTCGATATTCGCGCCGATCTGGCCACTTATGGAAAAGTTCTCGCGGGTGGCATGCCCATCGGCGTTCTAGCCGGCAAATCACAATTCATGGACGCACTCGACGGCGGCACATGGCAGTTCGGTGATGACTCCTACCCGTCCGTCGGGGTGACTTTCTTCGCCGGCACGTTTGTACGTCACCCCCTCACTCTTGCTGCCGTAAAAGCGGTGCTTCAACATTTCCGCGAACAGGGCCTGCAGCTTCAGCAACAACTGACTGCAAAAACCTCCTCCCTCGTAAGCGCCCTGAACGCACTCTTCGAAAAAGCCAGTGTCCCAGCGCGCATCGAGACGTTCGCCAGCGTCTTCTATTTCAGCTTCCCTGGCGACTTTCCCTTGGGCAGCCTGCTCTACTATCACCTTCGTGCCAAGGGCATATATATCCTCGAAGGCTTCCCTTGCTTCCTGACTACAGCGCATTCAGATGCCGACATTGCAGCGATCATCCGTGCGTTCGACGAATCCATTAAGGAAATGCGGGCCGGCGGGATTCTTCCGGAACAACCAACTGTGACGGCCCGTGAAGAGGAAATCGAAGAAAAAGCCAGCCTCGCAGCCCCGGTATCGGCCACCGTTCAAACGCCAACCATTGAAGTTCCGCTGACTGAAGCGCAAATGGAAATCTGGCTCTCGGCGCAACTTGGCGACGAAGCATCATGCGCATTCAACGAATCTTTCACTCTCTCAATGCGCGGTAACCTTGATGAGCAGGCCCTCCGCGACTCGTTGAACGATCTCATCCGTCGTCATGAGGCCCTGCGCGCAACAATTATTCCCGAGCGCAATTCACTACTCGTTTCCAACGCGAACCAACTCTCCTTGTCGTTCGAAGACCTATCCTCCGCATCCGCATCTCAACGCGCCGCCGCACTGGAAAATGCCAAGCAAGAAGAAGCGTCCAAAGCCTTTGATCTCGTCAACGGCCCGACGATTCGCTTCAAGCTTTTCCGTCTTGAACCACAACTCCACGCCCTCATTGTCACCAGTCACCACATCGTCTGTGACGGCTGGTCGACCAACGTTCTCCTGGACGAACTCAGCACGCTCTACGCAGCTCATCGCAAAGGAACCAACCCTACTATGCCTGCGGCGGTACAATTCAGCGAATACGCCCGCCTGCTCTCTCAGAGCGCGCCCGACGCCGAAGTCAGCGACTACTGGCTCAAGCGCTTCGAGCAAATACCTCCCGTCCTCGAACTACCAACCGATCGCCCACGCCCCGCTGTAAAATCATTCAACGGCGCCACCTACCGCGCGCGAATCGACGCACCTATTTACAAGCAGATCAAGCAAGCCGGCGCCAAACAGGGCTGCACTCTGTTCGCAACGCTCCTAACCGGATTCGCCTCACTCCTGCATCGTTTAACAGCACAGAGTGATCTCGTCATCGGCATCCCCACCGCCGGCCAATCCCTGCTGGAAAACGGCAGCCTGGTCGGACATTGCGTAAACTTCCTGCCAATTCGTGTCCGTCTCATCGACGGCCAGTCCGTCACCGAGCTTCTTCAGCAAGTAAAGCGCACTGTTCTTGATGCCTACGATCATCAGACCTACACCTACGGCACCTTGGTTCGCAATCTGAAGCTCCGCCGCGAGCCGAGCCGTTTGCCGCTCGTCGAGGTTCAGTTCAATCTCGAAAAAGTTGGTACAAATATTGACTTCCCCGGGCTGCAAGTTGTGGTCGATCCCAATCCCAAGGCAGCGGTGAATTTCGACCTGTTCGTCAATGTCGTAGAATCCGACCAAGGTCTTTTGATCGATTGCGACTACAATTCCGCTCTGTTTGACCGCGAAACAATCGCCCGCTGGTTGTCACACTTCGAAACTCTGTTGATGGGCTTGGCAGCCGATGTTCACCAGGAGGTCGATCGTCTTCCAATCCTGAGCGAGTCCGAGCTTCGACACATTCTTCAAGACTGGAATTCCACGCAACGCGACTATCCTCGCAACAAATGCGTCCACGAACTATTCGAGCAACAGGTTGCCCGAACACCGGATGCGCTCGCCGTCTCATCGGAAGGGAGCAGCCTGACCTACGCTCAACTGGACAAACGCTCCAATCAACTCGCGAGGCATTTGATCAAAATCGGCGTTACTCGAGGTTCTCTGGTTGGCATTGCTGTCGATCGCTCTGTCGACTTGCTCGTCAGCTTGCTCGGTATTTGGAAAGCCGGCGCCGCTTATCTGCCCATTGATGCAGCGTATCCACCCGACCGAATCGCCTTGATCATGGAAGAAACCTCGCTAGCCACTCTGCTGACCAATTCAAATTTGCTTCCGAATCTTCCAATCTTTGACACTCGCCCCATCTGCCTGGATCGCGATTGGATGCTTATTGAGTGTGAGCCAGACACCTCGCCAGGAATCAGACTCGACTCCGCCTCCGTCGCCTATACGATCTACACCTCGGGGTCGACCGGGAAGCCCAAGGGCGTCGAAGTGACCCATCGCAATGTGGCCAACGTCCTGTGCTCGATGCGTCAGGTCCCCGGACTCAACGAACGTGACCGTCTGCTCGCGGTAACCACATTGTCTTTTGACATCGCGGTGCTGGAGCTCTTTCTTCCGCTTGTCACCGGCGCACAAGTGATCCTGGCAAGTCGCGAGACCGCGCAAGACCCGCGTCTATTGATCAAGCTTTTGAACGAATCGAAGGCCACCGTAATACAAGCCACACCAGCGACGTGGCGCTTGCTGCTCGAAGTAGGCTGGACTGGATCGCCAGGCCTCAGAATGTTCTGCGGCGGCGAAGCTCTGCCGAGAAAACTTGCAAATGAACTGATGGAGCTCGGCGAACTTTGGAACATGTATGGCCCCACTGAAACAACCATCTGGTCGGCGACGTCCCGCGTATCGCCAGGCGAAGGCCCAGTCACCATCGGCCCTCCGGTACATAACACTCGTTTCCACGTTCTTGATGCCAAGCTTCAACCCACCCCCATTGGCGTTCCCGGCGAACTTCATATCGGCGGCGATGGCGTGGCAAAAGGCTACTTCCGCAATGCTTCGCTTACTGCTGAGCGCTTCATACCTGATCCAATTTCCAAGCAACCTGGCGATCGACTTTATAAGACAGGCGATTTGGTGCGCTATCGTCCCGATGGTCACCTCGAGTTCCTCGGGCGCTTGGATAATCAAGTCAAAGTCCGCGGATTTCGCATAGAGCTCGGCGAAATCGAATCGGTCCTCGCACGTAATCCCGATATGCGTGAGTGCGTCGTCGCCGCACAACAAGACGACCTTGGCAGTAGTCGTCTGGTGGCCTACTGCGTCCCCCAGGAGTCGCGAAAATGCTCATCGGAAGAGCTACGAAATTGGGTGGCAGCCTCGCTTCCCGAGTACATGATTCCCTCCGTATTCGTCTTCGTGCCCGCTTTGCCGCACAATCCTAACGGAAAAGTGGACCGCAAAGCCCTGGTCCGTCTGGACGCCCTGAGTCTCCCGGAACAAACCCTATTCATCGCCCCGCGTACGCCGGCGGAAGCAAAGCTCGCGAGCGTCTGCGCCGAGGTTCTTCATCTTGACCGAGTGAGCGTGCACGATAGCCTTTTTGATCTCGGCGCTGACTCCATACACCTTTTTCAGATCGTCGCCCGTGCTGCGCTTGTCGGCATTCCCCTTGCACCACAGCAAATTCTTCGACTGCGAACGGTTGCAGCCCTTGCGGCGGAATTCACCAACGGCA
>WNFA01002548.1_pt1 | contig 17571 bp, 15 predicted proteins | sample 5400481 | NCBI WGS metagenome assembly WNFA01 (sample SAMN13153340, study PRJNA577476) | soil metagenome | isolation source: 120 cm saprolite under Douglas fir tree site 2 hole 1 replicate 2 | place: USA:California | collected 2015-04-18
GCACTCTCCGGGCAGACCCGGTACAGCACGCCGCCCTCGCCTCCGATCCTTAGAATTGACTAGCTGATTTGCGTAAGCAATTCGCTGCATTGACTCGGCCTCCCCATGATTATAGAGAGTGTGGGTGCTAGAGAGTGTGATTGCTCTCCCCCTCTGGGCACCGGATCCTGCCGTGAGGTTACGCGTTCTGGTTGTTTCCGGCCACCTCTGCGTGTCCGGAGAACGTATCTCAATCTCAGGGAGCAGCCCCAATGGAGGATAGGGGCGACGCTTCCACCAAGAACCAACACACTTGCCACCATCCTCCCCGGTGCCCTCCACTCTTAATGAGTGGGGAATCTATGTCGGGCCGCAGGCGAAATACATCACTTGTCGAGGAAATATCCTTGACCGGAACATAAAGCGCACCGCCATATACCAGTCGAAGAACCTCCCAAGCGCCTCCAGCAAGCTTCGCTTAGCGCAAAGTGAGCCTTACCTTGCTTTCGCGCAACAATTTTCTCGATTTTGTCGAGGAGATCGCCTCGCTCAAGTCCAGCATCGCGCACCGCCTGGGCTAGCGCGCCGTCCAGGCGCGGGGCATTCAACGCCACAAGCGAAACGCTAGGCCACCCCCGTCTCGTGTCCGGCTCAAATCACGTGGCTGTGGTTGGGTGGCAATCGCGTTGAGAATCCCGATCACCCAGCAAGGAAGTTCGTGCTTGCAGCCGGGTTGCGTTTGCTGACGGTTTAGTGTAGATAAGCCCTTTCCAATCTCTTTTCGGGGGGCACGCTCTCCTGCGGAAGAAGCGGAGACGAGGGTCCGAATTCTGCCACTGAGGTGTGAGCAGTCCAGATGGCCCAAATCTTTCACCCCAGCACGAATACGATCTCGCGTGTCAGCTTGTTTTCGGCCTTGTTCTTGATCGCCTTCTTGTTGTGGCTCCTGGCCGAATTCCAGCGGTCGTCCTATATCACGGAAGCCAACGTCGAGCGGGAGCAGCCCGTCCAATTCAGCCACAAGCACCATGTAGCCGACGACGGCATCGATTGTCGCTACTGCCACACGTCGGTAGAAACGTCCGCGTTTGCGGGAATCCCGCCGACGAAGACCTGCATGAACTGCCATTCGCAGATTTTTCGGGACAGCCCCTATCTGGAGCCCGTCCGCGAAAGCTTCCGCACCGGCAAGCCCGTGGAATGGACTCGAGTGCATCAGCTTGCGGATTTTGTCTATTTCGACCACAGCATTCACGTGAACAAGGGCGTGGGCTGCGCCACCTGCCATGGACGTGTAGACGAGATGCCTCTGGTCCGCCAAGTGGCTTCGCTGCAAATGGAGTGGTGCCTGAAGTGCCATCGTGAACCCGAGCTCTATCTGCGCCCGCGCGACCAGGTCTTCGACATGGCCTGGCGACCGCCATCCGACCAACTGGAGCAAGGCAGCCGGCTGGCCAAGCTCTACAAAATCCGCAGCGTGGAGGAACTCACAAGCTGCTCCACCTGCCACCGGTGATCTCCGTGGAATGCAAGCACACCAAGCCGACCCAGTACCACGGGGCCTTGGATCTCGCAGCAGCGCGCGAGAAGCTCCGAGCCAGCTCAGGCAAACAGTGGTGGCGCAGCCTTGAAGAGCTGGCTGGAAGCCCACACTTTGAAGAGTTGTTGCACCGCGAGTTCCCGCGGTACGCTTCGGAATGGGCGGACGCGGTCAGCCGCCGTGGATTCTTGAAGCTCATGGCGGCTTCGCTGGCCCTGGCCGGGCTCAGCGGATGCACCGGCAAACCGAAAGAGACCATCATGCCGTACGCCCGCGCGCCCGAAGAGCTCGTGCCCGGCAAGCCGCTGTTTTTCGCCACCGCCATGACGCTGGCCGGCTCTGCCATCGGCCTGCTGGTCGAGAGCCACGAAGGTCGTCCCACAAAGATCGAAGGCAATCCTGATCATCCAGCCAGCTTGGGCGCCACCGACGTTTTCTCACAGGCTTCGTTGCTAACGCTCTACGACCCGGATCGATCGCAGGTGCTGACCTACCTCGGCGACATCCGACCCTGGGCCGCTCTGCTGGCTGAAATTCGAGTGCTGCTGGAACGGCAGCGCTTGCGTCGGGGAGCCGGGCTGCGTTTGCTCACCGAAACCGTAATTTCGCCGACGCTGGCGCACCAGATTCGCAGCCTGCTCAGCGGGTTCCCCGAGGCCAGGTGGCACCAGTACGAGCCCGTCAGCCGCGACCCAGTGCGCGAGGGCTCGCGCCAGGCGTTCGGCCGGTACGTCAACACCGTCTATCAAGTTGAAAAAGCCGACGTGATTATTGCGCTGGATGCCGATTTGCTCTCGAGCGGCCCCGGATGCCTGCGGTACGCGCGCCAGTTCGCTCGCCGGCGCCGCCCCCAACCTGACCCCGCCACCATGAGTCGACTGTACGCGGTCGAGTGCACGCCTTCGAACACCGGCGCGATGGCCGACCACCGGCTGCCGCTACGCGCGAGCGAAATCGAAACCTTCACCCGAACTCTGGCCCTCGCCGTTCGCGGCGTAACTGAAGCAGGTGGCGGTCTACCCTACGCGGCCTGGCTGGGTGCCTTGGCCCGAGACCTACTGCGCCACGGGGGCAGGAGCGTTGCCATCCCCGGTGACTACCAATCGCCCGGAGTGCACCTGTGGGCACATGTTGTCAACTATGCGCTCGGCAATCTGGGATCAACCGTGATCTATACGGACCATCCCGTCTATAACACCCCTGCCGATTTGGCCTTTGGCGAACGATTGCTGAAGGTTCCCATGCGAATGCACCTGAGCCTCTACCAGGACGAGACCTCAGCGCTGTGCCAGTGGCATATCCCCGAGGCGCATTACCTGGAAGCCTGGAGCGACACGCGCGCTTTGGACGGCACGGCCAGCATTGTACAGCCGCTGATTGCTCCTCTCTACAACGGCAAATCCGCGCACGAGTTCCTGACCGCTTTCACCAGCCAGCCCGAACGGTCTGGCTACGATATTGTGCGCGAGCACTGGAAGACGCAGCGGCCCGGTGCGGACTTCGAGCGCTTGTGGCGGAAATCGCTGAACGACGGAGTCATCGCGGGCACCGCTTTGCCGCCCATCAGCGTAACTTTGAAGCCAGAGTGGTCGTCTGCTCTCCCAATTGCCTCCGCAGTGTCAGCAAAAGCGGGAGCGCAGGAGAAGGCAGCAGGCGACCCGGCTCCCGAAGGAGTCGAAATTGTCTTCCGGCCAGACCCGGCTGTCTTCGACGGCCGATTCACCAATAACGGGTGGTTGCAGGAACTGCCGAAGCCTATCACCAGACTCACCTGGGACAACGCCGCGATGGTTAGCCCGGCCACGGCCCAGCGGCTCGGCCTGACCTACCGCATCGACTCAACGGGTGGGGAGCATGGCCAGGTCCACGCCGATGTCGTCGAGCTCAGCTACCGCGGACGCTCGCTGCGCGTGCCGGTATGGATCGACCCAGGTCAGGCGGACGGTTGTGTCACGCTTCATCTCGGCTACGGTCGCACGCGTGCGGGCCATGTCGGAACGGGCACCGGCTTCAACGCCTACCAACTGCGCACCTCCGCCTCGCCGTGGTTTGGCTCGGGGCTGACGCTCCGCAAGACGGGCGACCGATTCCCACTGGCCTGTGTGCAGTTCCACCACAACATGGAGGGCCGCGCGCTGGTCCGCGCGGCCACTCTCGAGGAGTTTCGCCGGAACCCCGCCTTTGCGCACGAACTGGGCGAGGAACCGCCAAGCTCGCTTTCCCTTTACCCCGGGTACAAGTACGAGGGCTATGCCTGGGGCATGGCCATCGACCTGAATGCTTGCGTCGGCTGCAACGCGTGCGTGGTAGCCTGCCAGGCGGAAAACAACATTCCGATCGTGGGCAAAACCGAAGTGATGCGCGGCCGCGAAATGCACTGGCTGCGGATTGACACCTATTATCGCGGCTCGGCGGATAATCCTGAGACTTACTTCCAGCCGGTGCCCTGCATGCACTGCGAAAACGCGCCGTGCGAGTTGGTTTGCCCGGTCGGCGCCACCGTGCACAGCGCCGAAGGCTTGAACGATATGGTCTACAACCGCTGCGTGGGCACACGCTATTGTTCAAACAACTGCCCGTACAAGGTACGGCGGTTCAATTTCCTCCAGTACTCGGATTGGGAGACGCCCAGCTTGAAGCTGATGCGCAACCCCAACGTGACCGTGCGCAGCCGCGGGGTCATGGAGAAGTGCACTTACTGCGTGCAGCGCATTAACGCCGCGCGTATCCAAGCCGAAAAAGAAATCCGATTGGTGCGCGACGGGGAGATTCAGACCGCTTGCCAGCAGGCCTGTCCGGCCGAGGCCATCATTTTCGGCAACCTCAACGACCCGCAAAGCCGCGTCGCCAGACTCAAGGCTGAGCCGCGCAACTACGCTTTGCTGGGCGAACTGAACACCCGGCCTCGCACTACCTATCTGGCTGCCGTGCGCAACCCGAACCCTGAAATCGAAAAGGCGGAAGGTCATGGGAGCTGAGGGCCCGCGCCTGCCGACAACGGCTGAACGCCGGCGCCCGCCGGTGATCGGTCCGGGGCACACCTTCGCCACGGTCACCGACAAGATAAGCACCATTGTCTTAACGCGTCCCACGACTCCGGGCTGGCTGGCGGGCTTCCTGCTCTCGTTCTCGCTGATGATGCTGTTGTTCTACGCGATCGGCTACCTGCTGCTGGAGGGCGTGGGCGTCTGGGGCATCAATATCCCCGTTGGGTGGGGCTTTGCCATTGTCAACTTTGTTTGGTGGATCGGGATCGGGCACGCGGGCACGCTGATCTCGGCCATTCTCCTGCTCCTGAATCAGCAGTGGCGCACCTCAATCAACCGCTTCGCCGAAGCCATGACGCTATTTGCGGTGGCGTCTGCGGGGCTTTTCCCACTGCTGCATCTGGGCCGGCCGGGGCTCTTCTATTGGCTCGTTCCATATCCCAGCACGATGGGTGTCTGGCCGCAGTTCCGCAGCCCGCTGGTCTGGGACGTCTTCGCCGTGTCGACCTACTTCACCGTCTCTCTGCTGTTCTGGTTTGTGGGGCTGATTCCTGACCTGGCTACGCTGCGCGACCGAGCCGAAACGCGTGCCGCGCGCATCCTCTACGGTATCCTGGCCATGGGCTGGCGCGGATCGGCGATGCACTGGCATCGCTACCAGACGGCTTATCTCCTGCTCGCCGGCCTGGCCGCGCCGCTAGTGGTTTCGGTGCACACTGTGGTGAGCCTCGATTTCGCCGTCGGGATCATACCTGGCTGGCATTCGACGATCTTCCCGCCCTATTTCGTGGCGGGCGCGATTTATTCAGGCTTTGCGATGGTCCTCACTCTGGCCATTCCGCTACGCGCCGCCTATGGCCTGGAAGACTTCATCACCATGCGCCATCTGGAGAATATGGCCAAAGTCATGCTGGCCACGGGGCTTATTGTGGCCTACGGCTATGCCATGGAACTCTTCATGGCCTGGTATAGCGGCAATACCTACGAAGGGTTCACTGCGTGGAACCGCATCGTCGGCCCCTACTGGCCGGCCTATTGGGCGCTGATTCTGTGCAACGTTGTGATCCCGCAGTTGTTGTGGTTCAAGCGTGTGCGAACGAAGGTTCCGGTCCTGTTTGTTCTCTCCCTGACCGTCAACCTGGGGATGTGGCTCGAGCGCTTTGTGATCGTCATCACCAGCCTGCACCGCGACTTTCTGCCCTCCTCCTGGGGCATGTACACCGCCACGCGGTGGGACTGGGCTGTTTATATTGGCTCGATGGGCTTGTTCCTGACGCTGCTGTTTCTGTTTATCCGCTTCTTGCCCATGATCTCGATTTTTGAAATGCGCGAGCTGGTCTCGGAAACTGATGCTGGGAGCAACGACTGATGTTGATGGGCAGGACCAAACCGCCGATTTATGGGTTGCTGGCCGAGTTTGATACTCCGGCTGGGTTAGTCGCTGCGGCGGAGCGTGCGCGCAAGGAAGGCTACCGGTGCATGGACGCTTACGCGCCATTCCCTGTGGAGGGGCTGGCCGAAGCGCTGAAGTTTCACCACACCCGAGTGCCGCTGCTCACGCTGATTGGCGGCATCGTCGGCGGCCTGGGCGGATATTTCATGCAGTATTGGATTGCCGCGATCAACTATCCCCTGAACATCGGCGGCCGGCCGCTGCATAGCTGGCCGGCTTTTATTCCCGTCACGTTCGAGCTGACGATTCTGGGCGCAGCTCTGGCCGCAGTGCTGGGGATGCTCGGTTTGAATGGTCTGCCCATGCCCTATCACCCGGTCTTCCATGTGCCGCGATTTGCTCTGGCTTCGCGCGACCGTTTCTTTTTGTGTGTTGAAGCCACGGATCCGAAATTCGATCGTCAGACCACACAGCGTTTTTTGGAATCGCTGGACTCGCGCGGTGTTTTCGAGGTGCCCCATTAGGCTGCTCGACCGAATTCGGGCTCTTGAAAGGTCCAGCACGCCGCCGGGCCGCGTGTTTCTGATTCTTGGCGTCGCACTGTTCTTACTGGGTGGTTGCCGGCAGCAGATGGCCGACCAACCGAAATACAATCCACTCACTGCCAGCACGTTTTTCGACGACGGCCGGTCGGCTCGCCCCTTGGTTGTTGGAACCGTGCCGCGGGGCAGTCTGGCTGAAGATAATTTGAATGTGCCGAAGGATGCCAACACCTTTCCCATCCCGGTGACGCGGGAACTACTCGCCCGCGGGCGCGAGCGCTTTAACATCTACTGCTCGGTTTGTCACGGGCTATTGGGCGACGGCAACGGCATGGTCCCGCGGCGCGGTTTTCGTCATCCACCCTCGTATCACATTGACCGCTTACGCGAGGCTCCGGTGGGCCATTTCTACGACGTGATAACCAATAGTTTCGGAGCGATGCCCGATTATGCCGCGCAGGTTCCCCCGCGCGACCGCTGGGCCATTATCGCTTACATCCGCGCCCTGCAATTCAGCCAGCATGCTACCCTAGCGGAGTTGCCGGCCGAGGATCGTGCGCGGTTGGGCGCAGGAGGTCCGCGATGATCGAGCCCGCCGCCTACATGCCCGGGCCGGAGATAAACCGGCTGCAATGGCGTGCGCTCTGGATCGGGGTTGCAGCGCTGGGTCTGTGCATTCTGGGAGCGTTCCGCAGCCCCGCGCAATTCTTCCACTCCTACCTGCTGGCCTTTCTGTTCTGGACGGGAATGGCCCTGGGCTGTCTGGCCATCGCCATGCTGCACCATCTTACCGGTGGAAGCTGGGGAATGGTCATCCGGCGGCTGCTGGAATCTGGAAGCAGAACTCTGCCGCTGATGGCACTGCTGTTCGTTCCCTTGTTCTTGGGCCGGCACTGGATTTACAGCTGGACGCAACCCATGAACCTGCCGCGCCAGCAGCTTGAGTATTTGGATGTGCGGTTTTTCCTGACTCGCGCGGTGCTGTACTTTCTCGTCTGGCTTGCGCTGGCGCATTGGCTGGGCAAATGGTCGCACGAGCAGGATCGCACCGGCGATCGCCGGCTGCTGCTGAAAATGCAGTGGTTGAGCGCCCCGGGCCTGGCCCTCTATGGCCTGACCGGAACGTTTGCCGCCGTGGACTGGATGATGTCGCTCGAACCGCGATGGTACTCAAGTATCTTCGGCCTGCTCATCATCGGGGGCCAGGTCCTCTCGGCCATGGCTTTTGTGATCGTCGCATTGGTGCTGCTCACCGCATACCAGCCTCTGGGTCGAGTGCTGCAACCTCGGCATATGCATAACCTCGGCAAGCTGCTCCTGGCCTTTGTCATGATCTGGGCCTACCTGTCGTTCTCACAGCTTCTGATCATGTGGTCCGGGAACTTGCCCGAAGAGATTCCCTGGTACCTGCATCGGCTGGAAGGCGGCTGGCGCTGGGTCGGTGTGTTGCTGATCCTGTTTCACTTTGCTCTTCCATTTTTCCTTCTCCTGTCTCGCGATCTGAAACGCACCGGTCCTAAGCTGGCACTGCTGGCTATGCTGGTGGTCGTTATGCGGATGGTGGATCTGTTTTGGCTTACGGCGCCGGAGTTCTCTCCGGGTCGTTTTCATATCCACTGGATGGACATCGCCGCGCCGGTGGGAATGGGCGGCGTTTGGCTGGCGGTGTTTGCGTGGCATCTGAAGACCAGGCCCCTGCTGCCGGTGGGCGATCCCTATCTGGCTGTGGTACTGGAAGGGGAGCATGAGTAGCGAACCTGATTCCAGGCACGTGTCGGGCGAGGGCTCTGCGGCAACGAATCCTTCAGTGAGCTTTGAGCCGCAGGATGTCAAAGCGGAGACCATCTTCAAATATTTGGTGATGCTCCTGCTCACGGTTTTCGCTTCGATGCTGATTGTTTGGGGTCTCTACCGGGCCCTCAGCGCCCGCGACGCGCGGCGCGCGTCCTATGCTTTTCCGTTGCGTCAGAGCGCGGGAAGAATCCTTCCACCAGAGCCACGCCTGCAAGGGGCTCCTGGCCATCAGATATCCCCTCAGGACGAACTCCGGCAAACGCGCGCCGAGGCTGAAGCCGCGCTGAGTAGCTACGGCTGGGTGGACGAAAAGACGGGTATCGCTAGGATCCCCATAGACGAGGCCATCAAGCTGCTGGGCGAACGAGGCCTCCCCAGCACGGGAATCGGCTCGCAAAAGAAGGCATCGCCAGATCAACCCCCTATGCCCCAAGCGAAAACAAGCGAGGAGAATCGGCCATGAATTCTCCCAAGCGAAACGTCTTTAGCTGGTGGCAAGCGCGCGCTCCAGTGGCTTGCTTGGCAGCTTCGCTTCTTCTGCTGCGGTTGGTGCCTACCGCGCCGATCGCTGCCCAAACACCTTCGGTAAGCAGCCTGCCGCCCCTGCTGCGCCAAGTAAGCTTTGATCCGCAACTCAACGCTGCGGTGCCGCTTGAGTTGACCTTCCACGACGAGGCTGGGCGCGTTGTTCGCCTGGGAGACTATTTCGCAGGTAAGCCGGTGATTCTGGCGCTCGTGTACTACAGCTGCCCGATGCTTTGTAATCAGGTGCTCCAAGGCCTTGCCAGCAGCCTCCGCGCTTTGTCCTTCGATGCGGGCAGACAATTCAAGGTCGTGGTCGTCAGCTTCAACCCGCTTGAGACCCCATCGATGGCTGCGGCGAAAAAGCAAGACGCCCTTGAACGCTACCATCGTGCGGGCACCGAAGCCGGCTGGCATTTCTTAACCGGCGAGCCGCCTTCGATTGAAGCCCTGACGCGGGCCGTGGGTTTTCGCTACGCTTACGACTCGCAAACGAAGCTCTACGCACATGCCAGTGGCTTTGTGATTCTCACCCCGCAGGGTAGGATCTCCCGCTACCTCTACGGGATTGAGCCTGCGCCGCGGGATCTGCGATTGGGACTGGTCGAGGCTTCTGCCAACAAGATTGGCACGCCGGTCGACCGCATCCTGCTCTTCTGCTACCAGTACGATCCCACGACCGGCAAGTACGGCGCGCTGGTCATGCGCCTAGTGCGTTTCGGCGGCATTCTTGCCGTCCTCGGCCTTGTGGTTTCCATTCTTCTTTTCCGCCGGCGGGAGCAGCACGCCCCGCCTTCGACTTCCGCCGGGGTGAATTGACCGTGCAAGCCGGATTGCCCTTATTCCCGGAACGCGCCTCCACGATGGCTGGCCGCGTGGACGCGCTATTCTTCTTTCTACTAGCTGTGTCGCTGTTCATCAGCCTTTTGGTTCTGGTTCTCATTATCGCCTTCTCCATCAAATACCGCCGGCGCGCCCCCAACGAGATCGGTGCGCCCATCGGCGGCTCGATCAAGCTCGAAACGTTCTGGATGGTGGTTCCGGCGCTTCTATCCATGGTCATGTTTGGATGGGGCGCCAGCCTGTATATGTCCATGCAGCATCCGCCACCGCAAGCCATGGAGATCTACGTCGTCGGCAAGCAGTGGATGTGGAAGCTGCAGCATCCCGAAGGGCAGATGGAGATCAACGAGCTTCACGTGCCTGTGGGCCGCGACGTCAAGCTCACCATGACCAGCGAAGACGTCATCCACGACTTTTTCGTTCCAGCGTTTCGCATCAAGGCCGACGTGCTTCCCGCGCGCTACACCACGATTTGGTTCCGGCCCACGAAAGCGGGCCGCTACCACCTGTTCTGCTCACAGTATTGCGGCACCAATCATGCCGTGATGGGCGGCTGGGTGACGGTGATGGAACCTGCCGAATTCGAGGCCTGGCTAGCCGGCGGGCCCGTCGAAGGTTCGCTTGCCGAGGCTGGCGAAAGGCTCTTCCAGCAACTCGCGTGCAACAACTGCCATGTCAGCAGCGGGAAGGGCCGCGGGCCTTCGCTGGTAGGGCTCTACGGCTCGACGGTGCGCCTGCAAGGCGGGCAAACGGTAGTCGCGGACGACGGCTACCTGCGCGAGTCCATTCTCAATCCTCGCGCAAAAATTGTAGCCGGATATGGGCCGGACATGCCCGTTTTCCAAGGTCTAGTGAACGAAGAGCAGGTCTTGCAATTAATTGCCTACATAAAATCCCTGGCGCCGCCTCAGGCCGCTCCGGGACAACCCGGCACCGCTGCGGAGAGCAAGCGGCCGGCTGGCGAGGCGAGAAAACTCCCATGAGCAGTGGCACTGGAGCAAGCGTACCAACCCTGGGGCACGAGAACTACCTCAACGTGAGCTATGGCGTCAAGTCGTGGCTGCTGACCACCGACCACAAGCGCATCGCCCTGCTCTACTTGGTCTCGATCACGCTGTTTTTCTTCCTGGGCGGCGCCTTCGCGGTGCTGATCCGCTTGAATCTGCTCACGCCGCAGGGCGACTTTGTCTCCGCAGAAACCTACAACAAGTTCTTTACCATGCACGGCGTAGTGATGATCTTTTTCTTCCTGATCCCTTCGATTCCGGCCGTGCTGGGAAATTTCTTGATCCCGCTGATGATCGGCGCCAAGGATCTGGCTTTTCCACGGCTCAATCTGGCCAGTTGGTACATTTTCAACCTCGGCGGTCTGTTCACCCTATATTCCATCATCAGAGGAGGAGTAGACACCGGTTGGACGTTTTACACACCCTACAGCAGCCTCTATTCCAACACGCACGTGGTGACCACTGTCGTCGGGATCTTCATCACCGGTTTTTCTACGATCCTGACCGGGTTGAATTTCATTGTCACCATTCACACCATGCGCGCCCCAGGCATGACCTGGTTCCGGCTGCCGTTGTTCGTCTGGACGCATTACGCGACCAGCCTGATCATGATCCTCGGCACGCCGGTGGTGGCCATCACGCTGGCCCTGGTTGCTGTGGAGCGCGTCTTTCATCTGGGGATCTTCAACCCGGCGCTGGGCGGAGACCCGGTGTTGTTCCAACACCTGTTTTGGTTCTACTCGCATCCCGCGGTGTACATAATGGTCTTGCCAGCTATGGGCGTGACGACCGAGCTCATCACCACCTTTGCGCGGAAGAAGCTCTTCGGCTACCACCTCGTGGCCGCCGCGAGCTTCGGCATTGCGGTCATCGGCTTCTTCGTATGGGCGCACCACATGTTCGTGGCCGGGGTATCTCCTTATGCCGCGATGATTTTCTCCATTCTGAGCTACCTCGTAGCCATTCCCTCGGCCGTCAAGGTGTTCAACTGGATGGCCACACTCTACAAGGGTTCGGTTTCCTGGGCGACGCCGATGCTCTATGGACTGGGATTCATCGGTCTATTCGTCATGGGGGGACTGACGGGGCTGTTCCTCGCCGCGCTGGGCCTGGATGTGCATGTCCACGACACGTATTTCGTCGTCGCGCATTTCCACTACATCATGGTGGGCGGCGCGGTGATGGGCTACCTGGGCGGGCTGCATTACTGGTGGCCAAAAATCAGCGGCCGCCTGTATCCCGAAGCTTTGGCGCGGTTCTCGGCCGTTGTGCTCTTCGTCGGCTTCAACTTGACCTTTTTCCCGCAATTCATTCTGGGCTACCTGGGCATGCCGCGTCGCTATCATGCCTATCCGCCCGAATTTCAAGTGTTGAACGTGCTGTCCACCGCCGGCGCTTCCATCTTGGGCATCGGCTATCTGCTCCCGATGTTCTACCTGATCTGGTCGATGCGCTATGGCCCCGTCGCCGGCCCCAACCCGTGGCCAGCCACGGGGCTGGAATGGCAAACACCATCGCCACCGCCGCCGCACAACTTCGACGTGACACCAGTCGTTAGCTGGGAGCCCTATGACTTTGCCAATCGGCCGGACCTGAAATACCCTGCGCCTGCGCCCGAGTTGGGGCATTTTCAGCCTGCGGCTCAGGACTGACCCAAAGGAACGTGGCTGTGTCTCAAGCGCACTCAGCACTCGCCGAGCAGTTCCGAGACCTCGAGCAGCAGCGGGAAGCCTCCTCGCTGGGCATGTGGGTGTTCCTGGTGACCGAAATCATGTTTTTCGGTGGTCTGTTCATGGTGTACACGGTAGCTCGCGCCATGCATCCGGCAGGCTTCGCCCAGGCCAGCCGCCATCTCGATGTGACGCTGGGCGGCACGAACACGGCCGTTCTGATCTCCAGCAGTCTGACGATGGCGCTGGCGGTGTATGCGTCACAGGTGGGTCGGCGCAGGATGCTCGCCGGGTTTCTTGCGCTGACCATTGCGCTCGGCTGCGTGTTCCTGGTCATCAAGGCAATCGAGTACGCCGACAAGTTTCACCATCATCTGGTGCCCGGCAGCGCATTTTCTTTCGCTGGGCCCGAAGCCCGGCCAGCCGAACTGTTCTTCTCCCTCTACTTCGCGATGACCGGGCTGCACGCCCTGCACATGGTTATTGGTGTGGGCGTGGTCGCGGTCCTACTGGTCAAGGCCTGGCGCGGGCGCTACACGATCGAGTACCACACGCCGGTGGAGATTTCCGGCTTGTACTGGCATTTCGTGGATATCATTTGGATTTTCTTGTTCCCTTTGTTGTATTTGATCGGCCTCAAGCGCTAAACGGTGGAGGGAGGCAGTGCCCGAACACATCGTTCCGCCGAAAATCTATCTGCTAATCTGTGGCATCCTGCTGGCGTTGACCTTTCTGACTTGGGGCGTGGCGCTGATCGACCTGGGGCCCTGGAACATCGTGGTGGCGCTCACCATCGCCTTTTGCAAGGCCACGCTGGTGGCGCTGTTCTTTATGCATGTCCGCTACAGCCCGCGCCGCACGCAGTTGGTCGTCGTGGCTGGAATCTTCTGGCTGGGAATCATGATCCTGCTGACTATGAGTGATTACCTGACGCGCCCCTGGCTCACCTCCTGACGGGGAGTCCCAATAAGCCACGAGCACCTCTCCCCCTGCCCACGGTGGTCATTCACGCAAGGTTTTGAATTCAGGATGTTTAGGCAGATGACCCGCCAGGTGCCTTCACAATTTTTTACATCTTTTTGCCTCGGCGTGACACATCGCTGAGCAAACTGACGTATGATTTGCGTGATTTAGCGGTGCGCCATTAGGGCGAGCGCGACTCACTCCCCAAAGAGAGGTTCCCGATGAGCAAGCGGCGTTGGAACGCGCGGACACAAATGTTGCTGACCCTGGAGCTCGCCATCGTGCTTCCCGCGACTGCTCTGATTGGGTACAACGTCTGGCACCTGCGGTCCATCCAGCGGGATCGAGCCGTGGAGGCAGCTATCCAACGGGACTTTATCCATGTGCTCAAGATCGCGGAAAAGCGCATGAATAGTCAGGCTTACAAAGCAGTCGAGGAACTGCGGTCAGAGTTCCCCCGCCCGAATGAGCCGACCATTCAGAAGCTGGACAGGATCCTGGACAGGCATCCTGAAGTCGCGCACCTCCTTCTCTACGATCACGACGGCGGATTTACTGGTCGTTCCCAGCCGCGGAGAATGAGCGACCCCTACTTCCGCGCGGAATGTGAACATCTGTCGGGCTTCAATGCATGGATGAAGATCGAAGGCGCAGAAATATTGCAAAAACTCCGAAAGCTCGAGAAGAAAGATGGCACACCTTTTTTCTTTGAGGGGTACCCGCTACCTCGAGGCGATAAACTTGCCTACCAAAACTTCGCGATTATGACCTTGCCGGAATGGCCGCAAGAGCGTGTCGCCCTGGGCTTTGTGATGTTCGACGGCGAATATCTCCGTGACCATTTCTTCCCGGAGATTCTAGACAACCTGCTGGCGGAGGAGGTAGCTGACCCGCACGGCAGCCGGAATAGCGGCAACGCCGCGGCCATGATGCTCCACCTCAAAAAGGAGACCGAGCCCCTGGCCGCCTCGGCCGGGTGGGACGGGGGCAAGCCGGAAGTGGACCGAAATCTTGAGGGGGCATTTCCGGGCCTGACGCTGGCGATCAAGTTTCGCGGCACGACCGTGGAAGCCCTGGGGCAGAAATTCCTGAAGACCAGCTTCCTGATTATCGGAGGCCTTTCTGTGCTGTTGGCGGGGGGCATCTGGCTGACCTATCGCAACGTGTCGAAGGAAATGGCGCTCGCGAAGCTGAAATCGGATTTCGTGGCGAATGTCTCGCACGAGCTGCGCACCCCCCTCTCGCTGATTCGCCTCTACGCCGAGACTTTGGAGATGGGCCGCCTGAGTGGACCGGAGAAGCACCAGGAGTATTTCCGCATCATCCGGAAGGAAAGCGAGCGGCTATCGGCCCTCATCAACAATATTCTGGACTTTTCCCGCATCGAGGCGGGCAAGAAGGAATACAGCCTCCGAGAGACGGACCTTGCCGAGCTGGTGCGGAATACCCTGGAATCTTACCGCTTCCAGATCGAGCAGAACGGCTTCACTCTCGAGGAGAAAATCGGGGACGATCTTCCGCCGGTGCACGTCGACCGCGAGGCCATCGCTCGGTCGCTCCTGAACTTGATCAACAACGCTCTGAAGTACTCACAGGATGAGAAATACCTGGCGGTGAATCTCTACCGCGCGAACGGCTCGGTGAAGCTCGAAGTGATCGATCGCGGCATCGGCATCCCCCGGAGCGAGCAACCGAAGATCTTTGAGAAGTTCTATCGTGTGGGCGACCCGCTGGTGCACAACACGAAGGGCAGCGGGCTAGGTCTTGCGCTGGTGCGTCACATCGTCCTGGCACACGGCGGGGAAATCGGCGTGGAGAGCGGGGCGGGCAAGGGCAGCAAGTTTACGATTACCCTGCCGCTCAATTCGGGTTCGAGTTCAGCCGAGGCCGCCTGATTGGAGGGAATGCATGCAACGTAGCTGGCAAGGCAATGGCGCATCTGGGTCCAGAGGCGTTGAGGTGAGAAGCGTGACGAAGATTCTGATCGTGGAAGACGAACCCAATATGGTCGCTGGCCTGCGGGATAATTTCGAATACGAAGGCTACCAGGTCATCACCGCCGGGGACGGCGTCGAGGGCCTCGAGCGGGCGCTGGCCGATTCGCCCGATCTCGTCGTGCTCGACGTGATGATGCCTCGCATGAGCGGTCTCGACGTCTGCAAGCAACTGAAGGCGCGGCGGCCCTCCATCCCCGTCATCATGCTCACTGCCCGCGGCCAGGAAGTAGATAAGGTGGTCGGCCTCGAACTGGGCGCCGATGACTACGTCACCAAACCGTTTTCCATCCGCGAGCTGCTGGCCCGGGTCAAGGCTGTCCTGCGTCGCGCGCGCACCCTTCCCCGTGAGCAAGAGCGCGTTTCGTTCGGCGATGTTGAGGTCGACCTGCGCACGTACCAGGTCCAACGCCGCGGCAAGCCCGTCGAATTCTCGGCGAAGGAGTTCGAGCTGCTGAAGTATTTCCTCTGCCATCCAGGTGAGGCGTTGAGCCGGGATCGCCTGCTGGATGAGGTGTGGGGTTACGAGCACTACCCCACGACGCGCACCGTGGACGCGCACATTGTCCACCTGCGGCAGAAGCTCGAAGCCAATCCCGAGGAGCCTCGATTCATTCTGACCATCCACGGCGTCGGCTACAAATTCGTCGGTTGATGCCGCGGCTTCCCAAGCGGAGGAGCAATGGGGACCAAGCCTCAGCAGCAGTTGCAGCGCGCAGCGGAAGGGGGCGAGCCCGGCCTGTTTGCGGACTGGCAGCCCTCCTGGCGCAACCCCGCCGCAAGTGGGAATTCCCGCGCGGCGCGTGCCGGCCAGGATGAGCCCATACCGCTGCTGGAAGAACAGCTTGCCGTGCTCCAACGCGAGCACAACGAACTGCGCCAGGCGATCTTCGCCGCGGCGCAAGCGCAGCGACGGCTCTGCGCTCCACGCCAAGCGCGGCGTGGGCGGTTCGAGATTGCCAGCGAAATCTTCCCAGTGCGCCACCTCTCCGGCGACTTCAATCAGGTGCTGGACCTCGGCGCGACAACCGGGCTCGCCGTGGGCGACATTGCCGGGAAGGGACTTACCGCCGGCCTGTGGCTGGCTCACCTGGCTGGCCTTGTTCGCACCCACCTGGGCTCCAGTCTCGATCTATCCGAGGCCGTGACGGCCATCAATGAAGAACTCTGGAAGATGCAGCCGGAGGCTCCCATGGTGGCGCTATTTCTCGCCCGGCTCGACCAGGAGTGTGGCGAGCTCATCTACTGCAACGCCGGTCAGTCACCCGCTGTTGTTCTGCGCGCCGAGGGCTGTGTGGAATTCCTCGAAGTGGGCGGTCCCATGCTCGGTGGGATTTCCGGAGCAGCGTTTCCCTCCGGTCGCGTCGTCCTGGGCCGGGGCGACGCCTTGATCAGCTATTCCGACGGCATCGTAGAATGCCGCAATGACCGGGGAGAGGAATTCGGCGCGGAGCGTCTGGTAGCGGCATCTCAAAATGCTGGCCATTCTTCCGCAGCCCACATGCTCTACTCCTTGCTCGGTGCTGCCCAAGATTTTGCGGGCACCCACGCACGCGAGGACGATCTCACCCTAATGGTGGCGCGTCGTCTGGAATAATGTGATCTGTTTCCCTCTGCGAGTGCTACGCAAGCTCGCACTCAAGGAAGGGTTCAAATCTGTTGCCCAACGGTTTAGGCTTGCAGTGCTGGTGGTATTAGGTCTGAGTCGGTCTCCAGGGGCTGCAGTGGAAGGGACCTTCCCCAGCGCGTCACAGCTCGATGTGGCGCATCTCTATTGATCCCGCAGTCTGCTGCGCCTGCTGTGGAATATCGACGGTTGTGGAAAAACTCGGTGGGATTCTAGGAAACGAGAACGCGCACTACGAAACCTTGAAGCACGCGGTCTCTCGACACGGACATGTGCTGCTAGTCCGCCTCGATCGTAATCCTGATGGACTGACCGGGCTGAAAGGCCGCGATGTCATCTTCGTCAGCATAAAAGTTACAACAGTAATAGCGGTCGGCAACGAGAATTTCGGACGAGGCTTCTCTTCCTAGGGTAGCTTGCATCCTGAATTCCCTCTTCTTGCCAAAATTCCGACATGCGACCAGTTCATTCACCTTGCCACTTAAGGTGACCCTGCCCGTAGATTTCGCCGCCTTAAAGCACCCCTGCTCCGGCTGACCCTGGTCCGGGAGAGTAGTCAAGAGAGGATGCGTGGGTTCATGTGGTGCTGGAACAGATCGGGCACCGCTCGAGGGCGGGTTATCAGCAGCAGCCACACGCGCAGGCTTAATGGCAGCCCGGGGCTGCTTGGTGCGTTGGACGAGCGACTCCAGGTCCAACTTCGCCACCAC
>WNFA01002709.1_pt1 | contig 17560 bp, 14 predicted proteins | sample 5400481 | NCBI WGS metagenome assembly WNFA01 (sample SAMN13153340, study PRJNA577476) | soil metagenome | isolation source: 120 cm saprolite under Douglas fir tree site 2 hole 1 replicate 2 | place: USA:California | collected 2015-04-18
CCGAGTTTCCGGCCCAGCAGCGCGCGCTCGCCGTGGCGGTTTGGTCTGCGACCGGCGCGGTCGCCGCGGCGGCCGGACCGCCGGTCGGCGGGCTCCTGGTCCAGGCCAGCTGGCGGTGGGTGTTCCTGGTCAACCTCCCGATCGGGTTAGTCACGGCTCTTCTGGCGGCGAGAGTGCTGCGCGAGTCACGCGATCCGGACGGCAAGCGCTTCCCCGACCTCGCCGGAGCGGCGCTGCTCGTGCTCGCGTCGAGTGCCCTGATGCTCGCGATCGTGCAGGGTCAGTCGTGGGGCTGGACCAGCGTCAGGATCCTGGGCTTGCTGGTGGGTTCGGCCGCATTGACGGCGGCCTTCCTTTATCAATCCGTCCGTCACGGCGCGCCGGTTCTCGAGCTGGGGCTGTTTCGTTCTCGCGCCTTCAGCGCAGCGAACATTGCCAGCACCCTCTTCTTCGCCGCTTTTGGCGCGATGCTGCTGTCGAACGTCCTCTTCCTGACTCGCGTCTGGCACGAAGACATCCTCACCGCCGGGCTACAGATCTCACCCGGACCCATCATGGCCGCGGCCTTCGCGGTACCAGGAAGCATCCTTTCGAGCCGCTACGGCCAGCGCGTGATCGCAGCCATCGGCGCTCTGCTGTTTGCGAGCGGCGGCGTCTGGTGGCTCACCCATGTCGGGCTCGAGCCGCAGTACGCGACCGAGGTCCTGCCGGGAATGTTGCTTGGCGGCGCCGGCGTGGGGTTCGTGATCCCGACCCTCGCGAGCGCGGTGGCGGCGTCGCTGCCGCCGGCGCGATTCGCAACCGGCAGCGCCGTCTACGGCATGACTCGTCAGTTCGGCATCGCCCTGGGGGTGGCGATTCTCATCGCCGTTCTCGGTACCCCGCAGCGGCAGATCCTGGGATCCTTCCGATCCGGCTGGGAGGTCATGGCGGGCTTAGCGTTCGCGAGCGCGATCGCGGCCGCCGCCATCGGGCATCTCCACGCGGCGCCGGTTCAGGTTCGCTCTGTCGAGCTCGAGCAGGCGGTGTGATCGAATGAAGGACGTGGAAACGAAGGCTCGAACTCGAACCATCACGTGGGACGACCCGATGGATGCGCTGACGCGAGGCGCCGGCTTGAGCGGCCTCGAGTTCATCCGAGCGATCTTCGACGGCAAGCTTCCGAGGCCGCCGATCACGGAGACGATGGGTTTCACTGGCGGCACTGCGGAGGAAGGCAGCGTCACGTTCGCCGGCGAGCCCGGCGAATATCTTTACAACCCGATCGGCGTCGTGCACGGCGGTTTTGCGATGACGATTCTCGACTCCGCGATGGGCTGCGCGGTCCACACGACCATGGCGGTCGGCGAGGCGTACACGACCCTCGAAGTCAAGGTCAACTTCGTCCGGCCGATCACGCTCGAAACCGGGCCGGTGCTCTGCGTGGGCACGGTCGTCCATCGCGGAGGCAAGGTCGCCACGGCCGAGGGTCGCCTTATCGCCGAGCGGACGGGCAAGCTGCTGGCCCATGGGACCACCACATGCCTGGTGTTCAAGCGATGACGACCACAGTCGTCGGCGGCCGCCGCTTGCAGCTCCGCCTTCTGGAGCCAAACGACGCCAACCTCTTACGCCGATTCTTCTGGCGGCTGTCGAGCGAGACGGTCTATCGCCGGTTCATGGCTCCGATCAAGGCTCCCTCGAATGCACTCGTCGAAAGGCTCGTCGACATCGACCACTGCGATCGCGAAGCGCTGATCGCCCTCGATGATCGTGGCATCGTGGGCGTCGCGCGGTATGGCACCGTGGGCGCCACCCACGACGTCGCGGTCGTGGTCGCCGACGACTGGCAGGGTCGCGGTGTCGGCGCACTGCTGTTGCGGCGACTTGCGAACATCGCGCGCGCCCGTGGCATCACACAATTTCACGCGACCATGCTCGGCGACAACCGCCGCGCGCAATCGCTGGTGCTCGGCCTTTCGCCGAAGACCAAAATCCGTTTCGAGGCAGGTTATCTCGAGGCTGACATCCCGCTCAAAGCGAGTTGAGGGGCGCCGCGCCAAACGCGCTGAAAGCAATGCCTGCTGGGAGCGGCTGGCGCCAAACGCGCGGAATGGGTTAGCCGAGGACTAGGGCTGTCCCATCGCGGCGTCGCGAATGCGGTCGAGCACTTTCATGTTCGCGACCGACTCGCTGGGAGGAATCTCCACCGGCCGGTCTTCGAAGACGCTAGCAGCGAACGATTCGACCATCAGCTGGTAAGGATTGTCGGAGTCGCGCGGATTGAACGGCCGCTCGATGTGCTGCGTGCGTTCGCGCTCGACGACCATCAGACTTTGCTCCTCTGGCGACTCGAAGCTCGCCCAGATCGAGGCGGTTGCGCCGCCAGGAAAATGCAGCAGCGCGGCGGCGGTCATGTCGACCGCATCCTCGGGGGAAGCGTCGCGCCGGAACCTCGCGAACACCTCGTCTGGCTCGCCCAGGATCCAGCGCGTCACATTGACCGTGTAGCAGCCGACGTCGAGGAGCGCCCCGCCACCCAGCGACGCCTGCAGGCGGTAGTCGAGCGGAGCGTCCAGGCGAAATCCAAACCGCGCGTGAACGTAAAGGGGATCGTGCACGCTCTCGACGAAGGCCCGGATGCGCGGATGGAACCGATACATGAATGCCTCCATCAGATGGACGCCCGCGTGCTCTGCCGCGTTCGCCATCTCCTCGGCCTCCGCCGCATTCATCCCGAGTGGCTTCTCGCACAGCACATGCTTGCCGGCTGCAAGCGCGCGCAGCGTCCACTCTTTGTGCACGGAGTTGACCAGTGGGATGTAGACCGCGTCCACCTCGCGGTCTTCGAGGACCGCTTCATACGACTCGGCGACCCTGGCGAAAGAGTGCTTCGCGCCGAGCTCGCGCGCCCGATCCGGGTCCCGGCTCGCGATCGACACGAGCCACCCGTTCCGCGAAGCCGCAATGCCGGGGATGACGGAGCTGTCCGCGATCCGCGCGGCGCCCAGGATCCCCCATCCGATGCGCTCGGTTATATGTCCACCTCGAGCTGGGCGCCGCCTTGAGCGATCGAACGCGTGGCCGGGCTGGGGTCACCGCCAGCGCCTCGTCCCAGGCCAGGTGGTCGGCGAGGTTGCGATAGAAGCCGTGTTCGTCTCGAGCCGGCAGCTCGAGGATCTCCTCGTTCGGGCGGGCGCCGCCGGCGGGCCGCAGCACCTTGACACGCGCGGGGAAGTCCGCCGGCACCGGCTCATCGCGCCACTCCCCCACCACCGCGCCATGCGTCCCGAGCAGGTACCACTTGGGTTTCATGGCTCCGGCGATGTCTGATTGCAGGAAGCTCGCCTCAGCTCCGCTTGCGAACGTGAGATCGACGCGCACCTGGTCCGAGTTGGTGACGTCATGCCAGACACGCTTATGCGCGTGCGCGGAAACCGTCCTCACCGCATCCGGGAAGAGCTGCAGGATCCAGTCGAAGTAGTGCGAGCCCCAGTCGTAGATCGTGCCGCCGGAGATGGGCTCATGGCTGTGCCAGAAGTCGCAGGGGTGCGAGTAGCCGCCGATGAACGACTCCATGTAAAAGAGCTCGCCGATGGAGCCCGAGCGAGCAACGTCCCGGAGCGCCAGGTAATCGGGATCCCAACGCCGGCTCTGGAACACGGTCAGCAGGCGACCGCGAGCGGTGGCCTCGTCGATCATCCGGTCGACCTCGTCCACACGCAGCGCGAAGGGCTTCTCGCACACGACGTCCTTGCCGGCGGCCAGCGCCGCGAGCACCGCATCCGCATGAGCCACCGGTGGGGTGCCGACCACCACCAGGCCCACTGCCGGGTCGTCCAACAGCTCTCGCGCGGTCGCGTGGACGTCGACGCCCCATTCGCGCGACGCCAGCTCCCTTCTCTCGGCCGAGATGTCGCAAACCCCGCTCAGCCGGAGCCCCGCGACCTGTGAGATCGATGCCGCGTGGTCGCGCGCGATCGCACCGTAGCCGATCAACGCCACGCCGACCGGAGCCGGCGGCCTGCGCCCGGCCGCAAACAGAAGCGAGCGGTGCACGAGCCTCTGAAACAACGGATCTTCGTACGTCGATGGAGAGCTCCCCAACCCTAGGTTGATAAAGGTGCCCTCGCCGACCTCACGCTCGTAGGCGACGACCTGTTGGGTGAAGTGCCAGCTCGTGCGCAGCAGAACTGACGAATCCGCCGGTGGACCTTCGGACAGGTACAGCTCGTCGGTGAGCTTGAGCTCAGGTCCGAGCCGTTCGGTGATTGCATGCGAGGGCTCTGCCTGAAGCACCAGCTCGGTCATCGGACCGGGGCCGCTGGGGGTCCATCGCGCCAGCTCGCCGAGCGCGCTCTGTGCGTTCCACGCCGCGAGCGTTCCACCCAGGAGCACGAGGCCGCCGCCCCGCCTTACGAATGCGTTGAGCTCCTCGGCCTGGCCCGGTGCGAGGGCTGTGTCGCTGGCCGCCAGGATCACCCGAGCGCGCCCTAGAGACAGGGCCGCCGGATCGGTGACGACCTCGAGCTCGAAGTGATGCGTGAGCTCGAGCGAGCGCAGCAGCGGGCCGGCGAGGTGCGGGTAATCACGGCCGCCGCCGGTCATGAGGGCCTGCACCAGCACTCGGGTCGGCATCTGGTTGATCCTACGCGCCGATCCGGCGCAGGATGTCGAGGGTCGAGGCGGCCGCCCGCTCCCAGGTGAAGCCGGCGGCACGCCGCTTGCCGGCCGCGCCCAGCTCAGTTCGCAAATCGACGTCGGACAACAGCTTTTCGAGCCCGGCGGCAATGTCATCGACGTCCTCGGGGTCGACCTCGATCGCCGACCCTCCGGCCAGCTCGGGCAGCGCGCCCGACTTGCCGATCACGGCCGGGACCCCCTTGGCCATCGCTTCCAGAAGGGGCAACCCAAACCCCTCGTACAGGCTCGGAAACGCGAGGACCGATGCGGATTCATAGAGCGCAGCCAGCGTCGGCTCGTCGACGTGGCCGAGGTAGCGAACACCGGGCTCGGCCTGGATCCTTGCCAGTGTGTCGCCGTACGCCCAGCCCGCCCGGCCCGCGATCACCAGCTGGGGCACGCCCGGGGGTTGGCCGATGACCATCGGGAGGGCGCCCGGCCGGCTGCGGAGCTGCCGGTAGGCCGCGAGCAGGCGCGGGTAGTTCTTGCGCGGTTCGACCGTGCCTATCGCCAGGATGAACCCGGGCTCGATCCCTTCTGGTAGCGCACCGGCTTTCGCGGGCGCAGTCAAGCCCTCCCGAACCACGGTCACCCGCTCTTCCAGCCCCTTCATCGGGTAGGCGGAGAGCAGGTCGTTACGCGTCGTCGCCGATGGCACCAGCACCGCTGCCGCCTGCCTGAGCGCCGGGCCGAGGACGGTGCCGAAGTACGCCCGCTGCTGCCAGGGAACCTCGGCGGAGCGAAGGCGGAAAGCGAGGTCGTGGACGAAGATCGCGGCCGGTGGGGCGCCTCGCCGGCGCCGTGGCGGGCTCGGCCAGTAGGGATAGAGGATGGCGCTGCAACCGAGCTGTGGCTCGACCATCGGCAGCCAGCGGGCCTTCAGCACGACCTCGTGCCGGTAGGGCGCCAGGACCGCCTCGCACTCGAGATCGGCCAGAGCGGGCGGGCGCTCCCGGCTGCAAAGCAGCGTGATTTCGTCCGCACCCCGGCCGGCGACCAGGGCCCGAGCCAGCTCGACCGCCACGGTGAGCATGCCCACCCGCTGGGGCCTCCAGCAGGCGGTGACGTCGATCGCGAAGCGGGACACCAGGGGACTCTATCCAAATTCACCTTGCGCCGAGTCGACCGCGGCCTGTTAACTCATGGTTCCCGAAAGGTCGGGTCGGGTTAAGATCTGAGGGCGGGACACCCCGCTTGTGAGCGCCCTCCCTCCTTTCTGAAGGTCCTTCGCCGCAAGGTGGAGGACCTTCTTCCATATACGTCCGATGCACACCGCTGGCGCCAAACGCGCTGAAAACAATGACTCCTAGGGCTCCGTTGGATCCAAACGCGCGGAATGGAGCGGCTACGTTTCCACCGAGCGGATCGCGAACACGCAGTCGAACGTGCCCGTCACGCACCCGCACTCCACCTCTTCCACGTACCAATCGTTGGCGAGGCCGGCCCAGCGCAGGATGGCCTCGATCGTGGCGACCCACACGTGGCACGACTTCACCGTCTTGATCCGCCCGAGGGCGAACATGTTCGAGAAGTTGACGAGCCAGAACTGGAACTCGTCGACCTGCAGCCATGCGTGCGTGTGCTCGCCGCGGACGTTGTCCATGGCCTCGCTGAACGACCTGACGATTCCGGCCAGCTTCCGCTGGCGACCCGGCACCAGGCGCCGGGGACCGCCCATCCCATGCCGGCCCTCTGCCAGCCAGCGCTCGGTCGCCCGCCGGCCCCACGCGCGCAGCTGGTCCTCGGCCTCGGGACCGTAGATGGTCTCGAATGCCTCGTTCAGGCGGCCCAGATACTCGACCGGCGTCGCCAGCTGCTCGTCGTTGGGCGGGTCCTGGTCGACGTACTGCGCCAGCCCCGCGGTGTAAGCGATCTCCGGCCAGCGCACCCCCGTCACGTCGCGGGCGACGTGGATGAGATTGGCGACGTGCGAGTTGAGGATGAACCGGCCGCGCGCCCTCGCCGGCTTCACGCCCATCATCTGCAGCGTTCGGATGGCTGAAGAACCGCTCGAAGAGCCCGTGCTCGGTGGCGGCGAGCCGTGCAGGGGAGGCGGCGCGGCGATCAACCTCATCGCGGCGGTCTCGGCGGGCTGCTGGTTGGCCGCCTGCGGAAGGGGAGGGCGCGTGACCCCGGCGGCTACGGGCGCTCCCGCGGCCGCGCGCCGCTGTGGCAGCCTCGCCATCGAGGCCAGCAGCTCCTTGACGCTCTGCGGTCGCTGCGCGGGATCCTTCGCCAGCACCTTGCCCAAGAGCACGTCGAGCTCGTCGGGCAAAACCGCGTTCAGCTTGGCCGCCGATGGTATGGATGCGTTGACGGTCGCGTACGCCACCTCCATCCGGTTGGCGCCTATGAAAGGAAGGCGGCCGGTGAGCATCTCGAAGGTGAGCACGCCCATCGCGTAGATGTCGGCACGGCGGTCGACCTCATGGCCCATGACCTGCTCGGGCGCCATGTATCCGGGCGTGCCGATGGCCAGGCCGATGGTGGTCAGATGTGTCGGCTGTCCGGCGCCTCGCGCGAGCCCGAAGTCCGCGAGCATCGCCCGGCCGTCGGAATGGATCAAGACGTTGGTCGGCTTGAGGTCGCGATGGACGATGCCGGCGTCGTGCGCGTGCTGCAGGCCGTCGCCGATCTCGCGCAGATAGCGCCAGGCGGTCAGCGTGTCCAGCGGTCCCCGGTTGAGGATGTCGCGCAGCGTGCCGCCACGGATGAGCGGCATCGTCAGGTACGCCATGCCTTCAGTGAGCTCGAAGTCGTAGATGGGCAGGATGTTCGGGTGATCGAGCTTGGCGAGCGTCTTCGCCTCGGCCTCGAATCGCTTCACGAAACCGTCGTCCTGGAACAGCTCCGGTGACAGGGCTTTGAGCGCGACCTCACGGCCGAGCGGCTGCTGCACGGCGCGGTAGACAACCGCCATGCCGCCACCACCGAGGCGCTCGACGATCTCATAGCTGCCGACCCTGGTCCCGGTGAGGTCCTTCATCTTGTTCGACCTATGCGCTGGGCTTCGCCGTCAGCCTGGCGACGACCGCGACCAGGTCACCCAACCGGAACGGCTTGCTCAGAACGTCGTCGGCACCCGCGGCAAGGAACCGCTCGCGGTCGTTGGCCATCGAGTGGGCGCTCGCGATGACCACCCTCATCTCGGGCCGTGCCGCTTTGATCTGCCGCATTGCCTCCAGCCCGTCCATGGTGGGCATGGCGACGTCCATGAGGATCAGGTTCGGGTTCTGCGCCAGCGCGATGTCGACCGCTTGCTGGCCGTCTCCTGCGATCAGCACCTGATAGCCCGCCTTCTCGAGCACGCGTCGGCATAGGCGCTGCGCAACCTCGTTATCGTCCGCCACGAGCACAACGGAAGACCCGTAACCAACGGCGGCCGGTTCAGGCATGGCGGCGCTGTAATGGCGTCGCGTGCTCCGCTGCAAGTGGGACGGTGAAATGGAACGCCGAACCGTGACCGACCGCGCTTTCGACCCAGATCTTGCCGCCATGCATCTCAACGATCTGCTTAACGATCGTGAGGCCCAAGCCGGTCCCGGGTATCGACTGCGCGGCGCCGCTCCTGACCCGCCGGAAGCGCTCGAAGACGTGCTCGATCTCGTCCGCGGGGATGCCCAGGCCGGTGTCGGTCACGCTGACGAGCGCAAACCCGCCGTCTGCCCGGGTCGAGAGGGTGACCGTTCCGCCGTCCGGCGAGTACTTGACGGAGTTGTTCACCAGGTTGGTGACGACCTGGACGAGCCGGTCGCGGTCGCCGGCGACGATGGGGAGGCGAGGATCGAGGTCGGCCTTGAACTCGGCCACGATGGACGACGAGGATGAGGCCCTCGCCATGACGTCGCTCATCACCTCGTTGATGTCGACGTCAGCCAGGCGGATGCTCATCCGGCCCGACTCCATACGGTCAAGGTCCAGCATGTCGCCGATGAGGCGGTTGACCCTGTCCGCGTCATTGAATATGTAGCCTCCGTAGGCGCGCACCTCGTCCGTCTCGAGACCGCCGTCGCGAATGAGCTCGCTGAAACCCTGGATCCCGGTCAGCGCGGTCCGGAACTCGTGGCTGACGATCGAGAGGAACTCGGTCTTGGTGCGGTCGAGCTTCTCGAGCGTGGCGAAGGCGCCGCGCTGGGCGTCGAGAGCCTCCGCCAGCCGGTCCTGGGCCTCGCGGACGGTGGTCACGTCCTCAACCATGACGAGCATGTGCTCGGGACGCCCGCTCATGTCCGGGATCGAGGTCGCGGTCAGCTGAAGCCACAACCAGCGCCCGCCACCGGTGGCGGCACGGATCTGGATGCCGCGCTGGTCGGCGATCCCGGCCAGCAGCGGCGCGAGGCGCGCCCGGCCGGCCGCCTGGTCGTACGCGCGGAGTAGGTCGGGCCATGCCTGCGATCGCATCGTCTCGATGTCGTGTTCCAGCATCAGGAGGAGGGCCGGGTTGCCCTCGAGCAGCTCGCCGTCGCCGCTGACGCGCGCGATTCCGATCGGGGAGCGTTCGTAGATCGCGCGATGGTCCGCCTCGCTTCGACGCAACGCCTGAGCCGTCGCAGCACGCTGGATGAACTGACCGATCTCGGCCCCGATGGTCGACAGCATGGAGACGAGGTCCGCCTCGCTGTGCCGCACTTCGCGCGCAAGCAACTCGATCACGCCGATCGTCAGTCCGCCGCCGATGACCGGAAAGGCGACGGCGGCGCGCAAGCCGGCAACGCGTTCGGCACCCGCCTGTTCGTAGTCGTTCGCCGCCAGGTCGTCGATTGCGTTGGCGACGCCCGACTGCCAGGCCCTGCCGATCAGGCCGCCACCCGCCTGAATGGACAGGTTTCTGACCGGGTCGTCGAGGTCGATGTTCAAGCCATCCTTGTGCCATGAGGTCTGCAAGCTCAAGGAGCGCCGGTCGTCGTCTGCGCCCCAGTACTGCGCCAGGTCCCAATCAAGGTGTGTGCACAGGCTGCCGAGCAGCACGGGCGCGGCTTGCTCCCAGCTGCTGGCGCTGACGATCACCTGGCGTACACCGACCACCGCATCGCGCATGGCGTCGAGTCGTTTGCGGGCCGAGATGTCGGTCTCCTGCACGAGCAACAGCGGCTCGCCGGCCCCGTGGTCGCTGATCGCGGCCATGGCCAGCGCGATCGGGGACCGGCTGCCGTCGGGACGGGCCTGCTGGACCTCGCTCTCCCAGCGCACGATCTCGCGACGGCCGAGCTGGCCGAGCGCGTCGTCGACGGCGCGCCGATCGGCTTCTGCTGTGACGTCGAGGAGGCTCATATGCACCAGCTCGTCGCTGCCTCGGCCGAGGATCGCTTCGAGCTTGTCGTTGACCTGGAGCCACCGGCCGTCCGCCGCCACCATGCCGAGTCCGATGGTCGCGGCTTCAAGAGTCATGCGCAGGCGCTCGTCGACAGACTCGAGGTCCTCGGCCTTCTTCTCTGACTTGGCCTCTGCCTCCCGCCAGTGACGTACCACCTCGTGGACCGACCCGGCGACGATCCCGAGCACCGCGACCTCGAAGACGGCGGTGGCGAGGTTGGACGTCTGGCCGAGCTGCCTGATGGCCAGGACCAGGATCGCGAGCGCCGCCGCGCTGCCGGTCGCGACCACCTGAGAGCGGTCGTCGAAGAGCGCCACGTAAAGGACGAGGATGAGAAACAGTGGAAACACCAGCAGCCCGGGCGCGCCGGTGGCGAGCGCGACCGCCAAAACCGCGGCCAAGCCGGCAAACGGCATGGCTCGATGGACCAGTCCTCGCGTCCTGGAAGGCATGACCTCAGGCCGCGGCCGTCCTGGCAACACCCCGTGTGCCTCGCCCCCCCTGGCGGGATGGAAGGTGCGCAGGCTGCAAAGTCTAAGGGCGCACGGCCCGGGCAGACCCCCCTTAAGTCACGGGTTCTATGGCCTAAATTAGCGGCCACATCGACGACATGAAGGCACCACTTCAGGCGGAAGGATTGGCTCGGCGCGTCTACCCTTTCTTGGGGCTGGCGATCGTCGGCCTTGTCAGCCTGCGCGGATTCGAGGCCGTCGCCGCGTCGCCCGCCCTCCTGGCGGCGACCGTCACCGGCGTTCTGCTCGTCTTGCTCCCGCTGGCGCCGATCGAGGTCGGCCGCTGGAGCCGTCCTTTTGGCGCCGTGCCGGTGATCGTCGGGTTCGCGCTTGCCCTCTATCCCCTTTGGGCGGCGCCGTCCGTGCTCGGCATCGCTGCCACCGCCGTCCTGTTGGCGCTCGGCTCGGCGCTCGTCGTGCTGCCCTGGGAACGCATCCCTCGCGGCCTCCATGCGCTGCCGCCCATCGGCGGCTTCGCGGTGGCATTGGTGCTCAGCATCGAGCTGGGCTTGAGCGCCGCCCAGGCGCTCGCCTTCCTCCTGCTGCCCCTGCTCTTCCTGGCCCTCTACTACACGACCCTCGAGTTTGCGATCGGCGCCGCGCTGGCGGTCGCCGACCTGGTGGTGATCACGCTCACCAACCCTTCGGCGGGTGACCCCGCGCACACCCTGCTCGAGGCGCTGCTGCTGGTCGCGCTCGGCGTGCTGGTGCATCGCGTGGTGGCGGACCAACAGCGCAGCACCGCCGCCGCGGCGGCCGCCGAGGCAGGGAGGTCGGATGTGCTCTCGGACCTGGCTCAGCGCAACCAGGAGCTCCAGGAATTGACGCGCTTGAAGTCCGAGTTCCTCGCCACCATGAGCCACGAGATCCGCACGCCGATGAACGGCGTGATCGGCATGACGGGGCTTCTCCTCGACACCGACCTCACGCCCGAGCAGCACGACTACGTGGATACGATTCGGACGTCCGGCGACACGCTGCTCGACATCATCAACGACATCCTCGATTTTTCGAAGATCGAGGCGGGGCGCGTGCGCATGGAGACGATCGACTTCAGTCCCAAGCACGTGACCGAGGAGGCGGTCGAGCTCTTCGCGGAGCCGGCCGCCAACAAGGGCGTCGAGCTCATCCTCGACGTCGATCCCGCGGTGCCGCACAGCGTGATCGGCGATCCCGGCCGGCTGCGCCAGGTGCTCATCAACCTGGTGGGCAACGCGATCAAGTTCACCGATTCCGGTGAGGTCGTCGTGCGGGTGCAGAAGCTCGACACCATGACGCCCGGCGTGATGATCCGGTTCGAGGTCGCCGACACGGGTGTGGGCTTGGCCGCAGAGGAGCAGAATCGCGTCTTCTCGACTTACTCGCAGATCGACAGCTCGACCACACGCAGGCATGGCGGCACCGGACTCGGGCTCGCGATCGCGCGCATGCTCACGCAGCTCATGGGCGGCGAGATAGGCGTCGAAAGCGAGAAGGGCGCAGGCAGCCGCTTCTGGTTCACGGCCCTGTTTCGCGAGTCCGAGATCAAGGCCGCAGAGCCCCAGCCTGTGGGCACGCTCGCCGGCACGGCGGTGGCGATCATCGACGACAACCGCACCAATCGGGTGATCCTCGAGCGCTACCTGGACTCGTGGGGAACGCGGGAGCGGAGCTTCGAAAGTGGTGGCGAGGCGCTGCGAGCTCTTCGCACCGCCGTCGAAGAGGACGACCCCTTCGAGGTTGCGATCGTCGACTTGATGATGCCGGACATGGACGGCGCCGACGTGGCGTCCAGAATTCGCGCGGACCCAAAGTTGAAGGACATGGTCGTTGTCCTCCTCACGTCTGCCGGCCGCTCCGAGCGACCTGTGCCCGGTGTCGACATCGAGCTGGTCAAGCCGGTCAGGCCGTCGCAACTTTTCGACGTACTGCAGTCGCTCATGGCGTCGCGCCCCGGGCACACCAAGCGGCGCATCAATCGCGAAGGCACCGGGCCGCCCGCCACGCGCCACCGCTGGGCCCGAATCCTGGTTGCCGAGGACAACGCCGCCAACCTCAAGGTGGCAGTGCGAATGGTCGAGCGCCTTGGTTATCGCGCCGACGTTGCCGGCAATGGCACCGAGGCGATCGATGCTCTCGATCGCGTGCCCTACGACGCCGTGCTGATGGACTGCCAGATGCCGGAGATGGATGGCTACGAAGCGACCCGGGAGATCCGGAAGGCGGAACGAAACGGTCGGCACGTGCCGATCATTGCGATGACGGCCAGCGCGATGGCCGGCGATCGCGAGCGGTGCCTCGCGGCCGGGATGGACGATTACATCTCCAAGCCCGTGAAGCTGCACATCGTCGCCGCGGTGCTCGAGCGCTGGCTGGGCGAAGAGCCGTGCTGAATCCGCACGTTTGGCGCCAACGGGGCCTCTCGTAAACAGTTGATGCACGCGGTTGGCGCAAACGGAGCCGAATCCCCGGGCGGTTAGAGGCGCCTCAGCGCGAGAACGGTCACGTCATCCATCAGCTCGCGGCTCTCAGCGCCCTGCGCGAGGATGTCGACCAGGTCCTGGATGTCGGCGGCGTGCCGCGCGTCGTAAGGCAGGGGCACGTCCTTGGTGGCCAGGTCGGGCCGCAGGTCGATCAGACCGTCCGAGAAGACGACCAGGGTGTCGCCCCTGTCGAGGTGGGCCGAGCCCACCGTGAACTTGCTGTCCGGAAAGATGCCGATCGGCGCGCTTCGCTCCGTAAGCATCTCTTGCGCGGTGGCGCCCCTCAGCAATCGCGTCCACCCATGGCCGGCGTCGATGTAGCGCATGTCGCCGGTCTCGCTGTCGTAGACCGCGTGGAAAAGAGTCACGTAAGCGTGATTGACCTCGAGCGCCGTCGCCATCACCTTGGCGGCGAGGTACACCCCTTCCTCGATGTCCTGGAGACTCGACGCCCCGCGCACCGCGGCGCGAACCGTCGCCATCATGATGGCCGCCGGCAGGCCCTTCCCCATGACGTCGCCAAGCGTGACCGCGATGTATCGCGCGTCGGGTTGGTTCCAGTCGTAGAAGTCGCCGCTGATCTCGCGCGCGGGGGTGAAGTGGGCGGCGATCTCGAAGCCTTGACCCCGCAGAGGCGACGCCGGCAGCATGCCGGACTGCAGCGCCGCGGCCCGCGCCATCTGATCCGTGCGCTCGGCGACCATTGCCTCGAGCCGCTCCAGGTTGGCGCGATATTCGAGCTCCAGGCTCCGGCGCCGCAGGGCGTTGACGCTGGCCAGGTAGAGCTCAGTGGCTCCGACCGGCTTGACGTAGTAGCCATATGCGCCGTGGTCGACAGCCGCCCGGCCCAGCTCCGGATCGTCGACGCCGGAGATCATCACGACCGCCGGCTGCGGGAACTTTTTGTTCAGCTCGCCCAGGAGTCCGTAGCCGGACTCGTCGGGCAGGCGGATGTCCATGAGCACCAGCGCGTAGTCGACCTTATCGAAACGCTCCCTGGCCTCCGCGCCGGACAGCGCGATGTCGGCTTCGAATCCGCGGCTGCGCAGCGTGCGGGCCATCGCCTGGGCCAGCGGCTGCTCGTCTTCGACGATCAGGAGCCGCTGCCGCTCACCTCCGTCCCTGGGGTCCATTGCCCAGGAGTGTAAGGGGGGCGAATCGGGGCCCGGCCGATATAGGCTTTCCGAGCATGGAGAACGGGAACCTGTGAGCCTCGACGTGGAAAGCCGGCAGACGGACTCGGGCATCACGGTGCTGGCGCCGTCCGGCCGCCTCGACGTCGTGGGCGCGCCCGCGTTGAAGGAGGCCGTCAGCGAGGCCATGAAGAACGGTCATCCCCGGCTCGTCATCGACATGGAAGGGGTGACGTTCGTCGACAGCTCAGGCCTGGGCTCGGTGGTATCTGCGCTCAAGCAGGTACGCACCTCGAAGGGCGATCTCAGACTGGCGGCGCCGAACCAGCAGGTGAGGGTGGTCCTGGAGCTGACCACGCTGGACCGGGTGTTTCCCTACTTCGCCACAGTCGAGGAAGCCCTGACTGATTTCTGACCCCGTCGCGGAGAGGACGTCAGGGCGGTCGTTCGAGTTCCGCGCCAGGCTGACCCGCCTGGAGGGTGGCCTGGAGACGCTTCACGCCTCGGTGCAGCTCGTGCGAGAGCACATGGGCCGCGGCGGCGCGGACCGCCCCCTGATCCTGTTCGAGACCGCGCTGGCCGAGGTCGGCACCAACGTGCTCCGCTATGCCCTCCCGCCAGGCTCGTCCGAACCGCTGGTCGAGTTCGAGCTGCGGCTGGAGGAGGAAACGCTAACTGCTTTGTTAACCGATTGGGGACCGCCACTTCATAATCAGCTCACCCCCGCGATGCCCTCTCTCACGGTGGAGACAGGCCGCGGCCTCGCGATCGCTCGCAAGGCGCTCGATGAGCTGGGATACCAACGCGAAGGCGAGGTGAACACGTGGCGACTGGTGAAGCGGCTGTGAGCGGCGGGACGGAGCAGCCCGACCCCGACCGCGTGCTCGCCCACGACTTCCGCAACCTGCTCGCGGTGATCGTCAACTATTGCGAGCTGATCGCGGGAGAGACCACCGACCCCGAGGCGATCAAGGCCGACATCGCCGAGATCCGCACCGCGGCCGAACGGGCGCTCGAGCTCACCGAAAAGATTCGTCACCGCCGCACCAACGCGCCGGATTCGGAGCCCGCCGCGGGCGCGTCATGACCGCTGTGAGACGGGCGGGCGCTGCCAGGGAAGCGCCGTCCGAAGGGACCCAGACCGGTCGAGATCTTGTGCTGGTCGTCGATGACGACGAGCAGATGCTCAAGCTCGTCAAGCGCGTCCTCGAGCGGGCCGGCTTCGAGTGCGTGGCGGTCGGCGACGGGCATGCCGCCCACGAAGCGGCCGTCGACTGGCGGCCCGACATCATCCTGCTCGACCTCATTCTCGGCGCGACCACGGGCGAGGAGATCCTGAACGAGCTGCGCAAAGACTTTCGCACTCGCCTGATTCCGGTTGTCTTCCTCACCGTTCGCAGCTCATTGAAGGACAAAGTCGAGCACCTGCTCAACGGCGCCGACGACTACGTGACCAAGCCCTTCATCCCTGAAGAGCTGGTGGCGCGCCTGCGCGCGGTGATCACTCGGGCGACAACCACACGCGAGCTCAATCCCTTGACGGGGATGAGCGGCAACTCCGACATCCTGCGCGAGATCACGCAACGTCTCGGCGCCCAGGAACGCTTTGCGGTCCTCTATCCGGACATCGACGCGTTCAAGAGCTACAACGACCATTACGGCTTCGTGCGCGGCGACGACGTGATCAAGACGCTGTCCACGATCATCTTCGAGACGCTCGAGGAGATCCCGTCGAAGCGGCACTTCGCGGGCCACGTCGGGGGTGATGACTTCGTCATCCTCACCGAGCCACAGTGTGCCGAGCCGATCGCGGACGAGATCACGAAGCGCTTCGACATCGCGGTCCCCGCTCTCTACGACCTGATCGACCGCGAGCGGGGTTGGATTGAGTACGAGGAGCGCAACGGCAACAAGATCCGCGCCGAATTCGTGTCTGTGTCCATCGGAGTCGTCATCGCCGAGCCGGGCAGCTACGCCAGCGCGGCCGCGCTGTCGGCTCGTGCCGCCGAGGTGAAGGGCGTGGCCAAGCGCATGCCGGGTTCGAAGTGGGTCCTCGATCGGCGGCGACCGCCGGAGCGCCATGGGTTGCCACGTTGAGCAGGAAATGCGGCCACTTATGTGGGTTGGATGACGGTGGGTCGGGGCTATCATCGCCTGGGGTTATCGCCCAGTGAGTGACGTGGAGACGACACAGTCCACCAACGGCGAACCACTTCCGACAGGGGGCGCCACGCCCGCACCGACCCAGCAGCGCGCCGATGCCAAACAGGGCACGCGCGTGAGAGTGTCTGTGCACCGCCTCGACGGCGGCCTCGAAGATGGGGAGTCGGACGCGCGCATCCTCACAGGTGAGGGCTTTCCGATCTTCACACCACCGGACGCCGAGCGCGCCAGGTGGATCCCCGCCCGCGATATCAAGTACGTCGTCCTCGGCTCCGTCGATGACCCCGATCTCGAATCCGACCCTGGAGACAAGACCGCGGCGCGCAGGGCCATCCTGCGATTCCGCGACGGCGAGTGGATCGCCGTCTACATCGACCCGGGCCAGGGTTCCGACGGCGCCGGCCTGGCTATCAAGATCCGCCTCACCGAGAGCCAGCGCGTCATCCCCGCGATCGCCGCCTCAGCCGCACTCCTGGAGATGCAGTTCGTCGACGCCTGGACGAGCACCACCGACGCGCCCGCTCCGCACCGGCGCCGCACCGACATCATGGAGGCCGCCGCTAGGCAGGGTCGCGACCTCAACAAGCTCGCCAGTGATTTCCGAGACCGCCTGGCGCTGATCCGCGACGTCGGCCTGACGACCGGCGACACGCTCGCCTTCTCGCGGGCCGTGCGCACCCACCTCGACCGTTTCCTGGCCGAAGACAACATCGAGCTGAGCGCTCCCGAGAAGACGACCCTCGCAGACATCATCCTGCGCGCGGCCGTCGGCTACGGCCCGCTCGACGGCCTGCTGCACGACCGCTCGGTGAGCGAGATCATGGTCAACGGCCCCGACCAGGTGTTCATCGAGCGCCGCGGCGTCCTCACCAAGGCCGAGGTGCGGTTCGAGGACGAGAACCAGCTGCTCGAGACGATCCGGCGCATGGTCGCCACCACCGGCCGGCACATCGACGGCCTCAACCCCATGGTGGACGCCCGCCTGCCGGACGGAAGCCGTGTCAACGCGATCATCAGGCCGGCCGCCATCCATGGCGCCGCGCTCACCATCCGCAAGTTCAAGGATGCGGTGCTGGGCATGGAAGACCTCACGCGTGAGGGCAGCCTCAGCCCGGCGATGGCGGAATTCCTGAGCGCGGCGGTATTGGGGCGCATGAACGTGCTCGTTTCGGGAGGCACCGGTTCCGGGAAGACGACCTCTCTCAACGTCATCGCCCGGTTCATCCCGCACAACCAGCGCGTGATCACGATCGAGGATGCCGCGGAGCTGCAGATCGACCACCCGCACGTCATCGCACTCGAGCACCGCCCGCC
>WNFA01002389.1_pt1 | contig 17552 bp, 19 predicted proteins | sample 5400481 | NCBI WGS metagenome assembly WNFA01 (sample SAMN13153340, study PRJNA577476) | soil metagenome | isolation source: 120 cm saprolite under Douglas fir tree site 2 hole 1 replicate 2 | place: USA:California | collected 2015-04-18
TTGCCAGCGTGGATAGTGTTATTGTAAGTCGCTCGGACCGAAGAAGTATGGAATCAATACTGCCGCGCTCGCGACAGAGAGCCACAGCGTCAGCTCGGCCAAGCCCGACAGCTTGGCCACAATTGGCGTGTCTTGCCTCTGACCCCATGCACGCGCTTTTCGCTGGACGACGATGTGCGCCAAAAGCGCCAGCGGTATGAGCAAGCCCAGCTTGATGCGGAAGGCGGGGTTCTTCACATAGATCGTCGCCGTGGTCGAGAAAAGCAGGAATCCTCCGAGGACCGCTATGCCAAATCCTATCCAGTTCCAAACGAAAAGTGCATCCGAGAGCTGCGCGGCCGTTTGACTTTTCTTGCCCACGCCAAGGAGTCGCAAATCCAGGAGCGCGTTTGTCCCCACCCACAAGGACAAACCGGAAAAATGGATCAACTGGACGTACGGAAACGCCCAACTGGAGGTGAGGATCGACTGCGCCAGCGATGTATTCTGCAGCCAGCGGCAGAAAATCACTAATAGGTGGTACATCCGCGCAGACCTCTCCTTTTCAGACGCTTCGGCAATCTATCCCACACCAGTAATCGCGGGAACATCGACTCCCATAAGAATGGCTTCCACCCATAGCGCCAGAGAAACTATCGCCACGAATTTGGCCCATGCGGGTATGGCCGGCAACCGATCCCACTTGGGCACGTTCCGTTGGACCACAACGCCAAACACCCCTGCCAAAAGGATCACGAACAGTTTTTTGTGAAAGACCGAATTGTGGAGATACTCCGTGGCGTCGCCCGCGAACATGATGAATCCGGAAAGTACAGCCAAGCCCAGCCCCGTCCAGATCCAGGGAAAAACCTGTTCCGCGAGCTGCCTGGCGGACTGTCGCCTCCCGGCAACTCCGATAATCCGCAAGTCCACGATGGCAATCGAACCGACTAACAGAAAAAAACTGAAATAGTGAGTTACCTCAAGAATCGCGGACATCCAGCCCGAGCTATTGACTGCGACGACCCACGAATTGTGCTGGAGCGAATAGAAAAGACTTTGGAGCATATGTCCCCCAGTGCACGCAAGCCCACATATCCGATCGCGCGTCCCGCGAGCCCGACTCCGGCCCACAGCACAAGCGAAACCAGCGCAGCGACCTTGTGCCATACCGGCGACATCTCGGCCTCACCGGATCGCGTCACTTTGCGATAAAGCGTGAAGGTAAAGAGGATCGCCAGGATTAAAGACACCATTTTGGCGCGAAAGGCCGCATTACCGTACATCTTTACGGACTCCGACGAAAACAGAAAGAATCCAGAGACCAGCATGACTGCGAGACTCCCGATCATCCACGGTTGAACTTCTCTCGCGAGTTCCGCGACCGGCTCGTCCCGAAATCGGATGCCGAGGAGACGCAGGTTGACGGTCAATATCGTGCCGCCCAGCACGCCGAGTGCAAGGAGGTGGAATATCTCGACGAAAGGAAATAGCCACACGGAATTGCGCACTCCGTGGCCGAAAAATGAGTTGTCGCACCACTGGCAGAATGCCATCAAGAGCGCCCAAACCACTGACATCGTTTGCAAACCTCCTCACGGAAGTGGAATGTTGTACGCGATCGCGCGCCCCGCAGCTACGATCGCGGCCCAAAGCACCAGGGATACGATGGCGGCCACCTTGGCGCCTCTCGGCGTCTGGGCATCCAGATCCCACTCCGCTACTTTGCGGCCCACCGTCAAGATGAAGACCAGAATATTCACCAGCGCGAGCATGAGCATCAGCATTTTTATCTTGAAAAAAATGCTGGTAAAAAACGAGACCGGGTCGCCGGAGAACAGCAGCACGCCGGACACGATCATCACGGCGAAGCTACCCATGATCAACGGGTTGAGCTGCCCGAAGACCTCCGAGACCCGCCTGCGGCGCATCGTAACTCCGATGAGACGCAGGTCCAGCAGCACGGTGAAACCGAGAAAAAATGTCAGGGTCAAAACGTGGATTGTTTCGACGATGGGTTCGGCCCAGACCGACTCACGCAACGTAATGCTGAAGCCCGTATCGTGCAGCCACTGCAAGAACCCGGCAAATGACATCGGTCCTGGAAAACCTCCTGCTCTGTCTCTCTCAAACAAATACGAGCACGATCATAGTTCAGGCCGGCGGCCGTTGAACGCGTCCTCAAGCAGCGAGCGAATCTCCTCGCGAGTGGGCTGCCGCGGATTGTAGTACGGGCTTTCGGTCGCGATCGCCGAGGCTTTGTCCAGCCCGTCCGCCGGCATGCCGATATCTTTCAAGGCGGTTGGCGCCCCGATCCGTTTTGCCAGATCGAAGAGACCCTGGCCGGGTCCCGTGCTATGAAGAATCTCTGCGACGGGCGCCAGCATCTCAGGCACCGCGCGCGCGTTGAAGCTCACAACATGGGGCAGCACAACTGTGTGCGTGTCCGCGTGGGGCAGATCAAATGAACCTCCGAGGACGTGGCAAAGTTTGTGATGCAAAGCCATGCCGACCGAGCCGAGCACCGTGCCGCACAACCAGGCGCCGTAGAGCGCTTTCGCGCGCGCGGCGGGGTCCCGCGGCCGATCGAGAATCGCGGGCAAGCCCTCAGCCATCGCGCGGATGGCTTCGAGCGCCATGAGCGTCACAATCGGGTTGCCATCTTCCGCGTACAAGCCCTCGACCGCGTGAGCGATTGCATTCATTCCACTCGTCGCCGATAAACGCGATGGCAAGGTGAACGTGAGTTCTACATCGTATATGACGACCTCGGGCTGAACTTTGGGGGAGCGCAGGGTCTTTTTTCTACCGTCACTGGTTTCCCCAAGAATGTTGGTCATTTCGGACCCGGCATAGGTTGTCGGCAGAACGATCTGCGGCAGATCCGTGCGCAGGGCGATTGCCTTTCCCAGGCCCGTCGTGGAACCGCCACCCAGCGCGATTGTCCCGTCCGCTTTCGTTTCGATTGCGAGATAGAGCGCTTTTTCGGTGACTTCGACCGGAGTGTGCATTGTGGCCCCGGAAAAGATCCCCGCAAGATCCATTCCGAGATTTGCTGCGAGAGCCTGCGCCTCATTCTTCTGTTCCGGTGTGGAAAGCACGAGCGGACGCTTGATCCCGATCCGGCGCGCCTCCTCGCCCACCCGCGCGCTCGTGCCGAAACCGAAAACAACACGAGTCGGCAGACCGTTATAGACGAAATGTTCGTCACCTATTGTCATTCGATGCCCTTTGGCAATCGGCGCGTGTGGTCATTCGCAGAAACTCGGCCGCTCATTACAAGTCCCTTGAGACCGCGTTACTCCGCGTCATCATCGTTTCGCACGGCAGGATAGTATGGCCAGTCCCCAAAAGGAAATTCCTTTGTGTCTTCTCACCGTCAAATTCGCCTGGGGCAGGCTGCACTTCACCGCAATACTAGTTTAAATGTTTGATTAAAAATAGAATTTTCGTCAACCATCGGAGTATAGTCCGCCGCATCGTCAATTTAAAAGCTGGGTTAATTCGTGCGTGCCAAAGCGGACCGCGATGGCTCGATCCGCGACAAGCGATGGCTCATGGAGCATGTTCCGTTTATGACTCCGGAACAGATGGATCGCGCGGCGCGCCTGGGGGTGATTCTTTCCATTCAGGACATGGGCTGGTACGGCGGCTGCGACACGATTTGCGCCACACAGCTTCAATCGCCCTGAGAAAACGGAGCTAAGCGAGCAGAAAATCTTCTACCAAGCCAGCGACACGCGCGGGATGTTCCACAAATGGCAAGTGACCCGCCTTGTCAATGAATTCTATTTTCGCACCGGAAATGCGGCTGGCAAACTCCTGCGCGTACACTGGCGAAACCAGCTTGTCCTGTTTCCCCCACAACAGCAATGTCGGGGCTTGAATGCGGTGGATGCGCTTTTTCAAGCCTTTGTCGGGGATAGGCCAAACGAACTTGCCCGTGCAAGCCATTGACCAGACTGTTTTGATGACCGTTTCAGTGTTTGGCTCGCCGAACATCTGTTTCGCGATGGGACCGTCTGGTTCGTACAACAGCAGCTTCACGATGTCACTCGCGGGAGTGACGATCATCCAGTTGGGTATGGGTGTATCGTCGCGCCACAGGCCGATCGGACAAATCATCGCGAGCTTGCTCACGCGCTCGGGATTGCTCGCCGCGAGCTCTGCCGCCACCATGCCTCCGAACGAATGGCCAATGATGGGGACTGAACGCAATCCGAGCGCGTCCAGAACTTCGTAGTAGTACAGAACCAGGTCCCAAAGATTGTCGAGGTTGGCTATGGCGTCCGGATCTCCCGCGGTCGTGCCTGGATGCTCCGGAGCATATACCGTGTGGCGAGTCGCGAGCGTGTCCAGAAACTCGGTCCACTCGAGTCCTCCAGCGCCGTGCAGGAAGACGACTGGCGGCCCGCTCCCTGCAACTTTGACGTTTACATTGATTTTCTTTTGCCAGACGGCGACGCGGCGGTCGGTAACAGTGGTCATGCGGTTGCTCCTCGATGGACTTTCCTACGCAGCCCCGCCGGCCACCAGTGGTTTTCCCACTCGTCGTCCCAAATCGGCCGAAGCGCCGGAGCGACCTCCCGGAAGAAGAGCTCAATGTTTTTCAGCGCCAATTCGTGCGGCATGGAACCAATTTGGAGCAGCACCATGAGGTTGCCGACTCGCAGGCTCTCGGATAGGTCTTTAAGCTGGTCGCGAACGGTTGCGGGGCTGCCGCACGCGACGTACCCGTCGTTTAAGAAATCCTTGTACCGTTTTTCCTTGAGCGACATAAATGCATTCGCAATCATTGGATTGCGAAACGAGTTGGCCATGCTTTGATAATCCTGATAGCCCGGCACGCCCAGCCACTCGGCGGGCAAATGCAGCATCTTGTGATAAAAATATTCGACATGCTTGGCGTAGTCTTTCTCCGCCTGCGCGTCGGTCTCTGACACGCCGACCAGTTGCAAAAAACCCAACCGGTACGGATTTTGATCCCGGCCCTTTTCTTCAACAACTTTCCAGTATTTTTCGCGGACACTGTAGGAAGCGCTCTTGAAACCGAAATAGCTGAGGAAGCAATAACAGTGGTCGCGTTCGGCGGCGTACGCGAACGTGCTGGTGCTTCCGGCGCCGGGGACCCAAATTGGCGGGTGCGGCTGTTGGATGGGCCGCGGCCAGAGATTAACCATCGGCAGTTGTGTATACTTCCCGTTCCACGCGAATATCTCTCGCGACGTCCACGCTTTGATGATCAGGTCGTGCGCTTCCCTGTAGCGTTCGCGCTGTTCGATGGGCGATATGCCGTAGCAGAGGTTGAGATCCTGGGACGTCCCCAAAGGCATCCCAGCCACTAGACGCCCGCCGCTGATGGAATCCAGCATGGCATACTCTTCAGCGATCCTGATGGGAGGCTGCGTGGCGGGCAAGGTGGCGCCCATTTGAACAATGGCGCAGTTCAATCCCTGCGTAGCTCGCGCCAGCACCGAGCCCATCATGTTGGGACTCGGCATGAACCCGTAGGCGTTTTGATGGTGTTCGTTGGTGCAGACGCCGTCGGAGCCGGCCTTGGCGGCGGCAATCAGCTCATCCAAAGTCCAGTTGTAATACTGCCCTACGCGTTTCGCGTCCGCCAATTCATGGAACGGCGGTGTTACCCACACGGATTGGTAGCGCTTTTCGAAATCGTCGGGTAACTCACGGTGCGGCATTAGGTGGAACATCGATATGTACATGCAACTCTCCTGGCGATTGCTACCCTGTGACACGCAAATACAATTTCTCAGTTGGCAAGAACATATGTTTCTGGCTGTTGTATGTCAACTTCATACTAAGGTGTGGAAACAGACCCATCTCCGGCGCGAACCCTCCCTTAGAAACTTCCCGCTTGTCTCCGTGCTGGACAAAAAGCCTGCTAGAGCGCAAAAGAAACCAGCCACTGCAAACGAAATTTCTTTTCCTATCGACCATTTGAAGGGATCTATTCCACCGCGCGTCACAAAATTCAAGAGTCGCGAAGTGGATTACGACATTTGAAAACAGCTTCGTAGATTTCGCATCGAGTATCGGACGCTTGGGATTCTCGTGAATGGAATAGCTTCAGAGGCGGCGGTGTGGACGATCGAGGAGCGGCACCGGCTGATTGACCTGCGGTCGCGCGACTTCCTCGTCAGTGGAATTAAGGCGATAGCCAGCGCGCGATTCGACCCGCCGAAATATCTTGTCCCTGGTGACGTTGTCGAGGTTGAAGTCCCAGGTATCGGCACGCTGAGGAACCCAGTGATCAGCGAAGAAATCTGAAACACACTGACCGCGCGGCGGGGAGGGTCGCGCGCGCCGTCAGCTCGCGAGCGGCACTAATCCGCGTGGAAAGTTACTTCCACTCTCAAATTCACCGGCGTTGGTTCGCCGTCCAGCACGGTAGGTTCGTATTTTCTCAGCGACACCGCTTTCATCGCCGCGGGGATCAGCAGCGGATGGCCGCTGATCGCGTGCATCTCAATCACGTTGCCGTGTTCATCGATAATCGCCTCGATCACAACTATCCCCTGGATGCGGGACTGCTTTGCCAAAACAGGATAAATTGGCGCGGGTCCTGACAGCAGCCGCGGCGGCTTCACATTGCCACCGACGCGCACCGGCTTCTTCGGCCCTTCCGATGCCGGCGCGGGGGGCGCAGCCGCGCCGCCCATCACGCCGCCGAGAATGCCGCCGACTTGTCCTCCAACAATTCCGCCCGGGATGCCACCCGGCACTCCTGCGAACGCTTCTTCCGGCGGCGCCGCATCACTCGCAATCGCTACCGTCTTCGGAACAAACGACGGGGCTGTCAATTTTCCTGGCGTGAATGTTTTCGGCGGCGTGCGCACCGCGCGCACGACTGCCGCAGGGGGCGGAGGTGGCGGAGGGGCCTCCGGCGGCAGCGGCGCAATCAGCATCGTCATGTTCAACCCGTGCATATCCAGCCCCTGCGAAAAATAAAGCGGCATCAACAGCAGCAGGACCAGCACCACCGCGTGAGCCCCGAGCGACACCGCCCACTTCAGCGGGTGCCGCTTCTGGCGCGTCGAACTCCTCTCGAGCATCGCCTCGGCAAGAACATCCTTTTTCGCCACCACTTGCGTTGCAGGCAACACGACACCGCGCCTCGGCTTCGCATCATTCATTTCCTCCAGAACGTACACCTGTGAATTTAACATTCGGTGGTCCTCCCTTTTCATATCGCAACACGCCCGCGTAATCTCCGTGCGGACCTCCGGCTCAAGCCACACCGGAACGCACACTCATTTGATTTGGACACAACACTGTGTCCGGGAAAATTCAAGCCATGACCAAGAGCTGGGGGAAATCCTCGTTTCGTCGCGGAAAAGCGAGATGCAGCAAACTGCGGAAAAACGCCGCTATACTTCTCTTTTAGTTTGCACACCCTGCTCCAAATGCGCAAACTCAAAGTTCAAATCGAAAGAATTGAAAAATCTTATTTATCTCTCGTGTAGCGCGGTATTCGCAGTTTCGGGAGAGGATGCTATTTGTTCAATGCGGGCTAACCGCCAGCGGATTTATGGTGGGCCGAGCCGGCATGGCTCGCGCCGCAACGATCGCTCGCCACGCGCGCAACGTTTCGCCCACAGTCCATGCCTGCGCGATGCAGCCGCGCGGGGCGAACGGCGGATCGCCATCGAAAATCTCGCTCGCTGTGCCGAGGCCAGCGGCTTCGACGTGGTTTAACATCGGCTCGAGGAACGAGGCCGCAACGACAGGATCCTGATAAACGCGCAAGTGCGCAAGCGCGAATGGGCCGAGCAGCCAGCCCCATACCGTCCCTTGATGATAGGCGGCGTCGCGCGCTTGCGGCTTGCCCTCATACCGCCCCAGGTAGCCGGGCTCGCCAGGCCCCAGGCTGCGGAGGCCGAAAGAGGTGAGGAGTTCGCGCGCGCACACGTCGACGACGGCCTGCTGTTGCGCCGGTGTCAGCCCTGTCTCCGGCAGCGAGACGGCAAAGATTTGGTTGGGGCGCAACGACGCGTCGTTGCCACCGGAGCCCTCGGGGCCGTCAATCACATCGAAACAAAATTGCGCGCCGGGATTCCAAAAACGCGCGAAGCCGGTTCGCGCGAGCTCCGCAAGCTCTTCATAGCGGTTCCCTGTTCTGCCTATTGCGCGCTCAAATCGGGCCATCAAAGCCGTGGCGTTGAGCCACAACGCGTTTACCTCGACCGGTTTTCCAATGCGCGGGGTGACGATCCAATCGCCGATCTTTGCGTCCATCCACGTGAGCTGCACACCCGGCTGCCCCGCGTAAAGCAGCCCGTCGGCTGGATCCACATGAATGTTGTAGCGCGTGCCGCGCACGTGCGCCTCCACGATGCCGGAGAGCACGGGATATAATTCGCGCAACAGGCCCGAATCGCCCGTTACGTCGAAATACTCGCGGACGGCCTCGAAGTACCAGAGAGTTGCATCGACGGTGTTGTATTGGGGCTCTTCACCCGCGCGGGGAAAATAGTTCGGCAGCATTCCCTCGTTGACAAAGTGCGAAAACGTTCGAAGGATGTTGCGCGCAAGCCATGGGCGTCCAGTTGCCAGGCAAAGCCCGGGAAGCGCAATCATGGTGTCGCGCCCCCAGTCCCCAAACCAGGGATAACCTGCCAGGATCGTCCGTGCATCCGCTGCGCCGTCAAGAGGCCGTGCCGCAATAAATTGGTCCGCGGCAAGCACGAGTTGCTGGATCGCCGGGGGAGCCGTTGGCGCGACCCCCAAGTTTCCCGCGGAGAACCGTTCGAGCAGGGCGTGCGTCTCCCGATGACGCGCAGCCAGAGCGGCTTCGCCATTCATGGAGGGTCCGGCAGAGGTACTGGCAACAATCGTGAGCGAACTTCCAGGAGCGAGGGTCGCGGAAAATTCCCCGGCGAACAAATGATCGGTGTGATCGGAGAGACCGCGCGCGCGTTCGGAGGCCAGATCGAAATCGCGATACCATTCGTGGGCACACCGCGCCGTGGCGAATGCGCTCAGCAGGTAGAACGGGACTGCGCCATCAAAGGCCGTGACGCGCAACCCATGCTCGACCCGCGCGATGTCCATTGGCATGTGGTCGGCGGCCATGGTGCAGTGTTCTCCGCAATAGTTCACCAGGGCCTTGAGCGACAACTCGATTGAAGCGCTCGCGCGAACGAGCCGATACATGATGTACGTTGTGTTCGCTCCGGGCTGCATGAAAATACGCTTCTCGAGAAGCGCATCGGCCAGGGCAAACGTCCACACGGGAATGCTTCCCTCCAAACGAAAGCGTTCGATGTGGTGGAAACCTTCGGGAGCTACCGCCCCGCTGACCCAGCGATTGGTGGAAAGCTCGAAGTGTCGGGCGCCGTATCGCACGGCCTCCTCAAGCTTGGCCAGCAGGAGCGTGCGGGCCAGTGGAGGATGCAGCGCGGCCACAAGCAGCCCGTGGTAACAGCGCGTCTGATGGCCGGCAATCGTGCCGAAGGCGTATCCGCCGATACCGTTCGTCACAAGCCACTCGCGCGATTCCGCGGAGGCTAGATCACCGCAGATGTCGCGGCCGAAATCGACGACGGAGGGGAAACCCGAGACAGGATTATCGGCCGGGCGCTTCACCTATAAATTTTCTGACTTTCAAGGCTTTTGGGCCAGAGAAAAATGAATCAGCCTCGCGCAACGATACAGTGGCCGCATTCGCACTTCTAGGCGGGGCCATTGACACCGCTAACGAACCCGCCAACATGCCCGGCGAAAAGAGTCAGGAAAACAGTCACGAATTCCACCGCCAGACGCAGCCGGGGTGTACCGGGCAGCGGTCTTTGTTGCACCTTGAAATGAAGCCAAGATACGAGCCAAATCATCGCACTGGAAAAAAGCGCGAGGACCATGTGCAGCCGCAGATTTCCGCGCAGCGCCTGGCCTTCAAACTGCAATTGCCAGGCCAGGAGGCCGGTTGCAATCGTGGGCAGCGCTGCAATCGACGCCACAATCGCGGTGTAATAAGCGGCGTTCAACAGGGCGAGGTTTTTTCTCCGGATTGCCAGCACATCGAATACTACGCTGACGACAATAAGAGCGATGGGAAAGTGTACCGCTGCCACATGCTGCGCGTGCTTGGCGAGGAGGGCTGACTTGAGATCGAAAGGACTCATCTCAGTCACCTGAATCACCGCACCACGACCTTAGCCGTCATTCTTGGGTGAATCGAGCAGTAGTAGATGTACGTACCAGGTTTCGTGAACGTGAACGAGAAATGGTCATCGGTATCGAGCGGCTTCGATTTGAACAGCTTCTTATCGCTTGCGACGACGTGCGGGACGTCGTCGTGATTCGTCCATGTGATTGTCGTCCCCGCGGCAACTGTCAGATCCGCGGGGCCAAAGCTGAAATTGTCGATTTTTACCGTGGCGCTGGCCGCGGGTTTGTCGCCAGCGCTGACGGCGAAAATCGGCCCTATTCCAGCCGCTAGAATGAATGCGGTCATTACGATTGCAGCCAAGTCGAAAATCCACACATGTCTTTTCATGTTTTCAATCTCCTTTGTAAGATTTTTGAATCGCTAGCGGCCGCTCAAGATTGCGCCAGGGGCGCGTCGACAATCGCGAGCGAATGGTTGCCTTGAACAAAGTTCACGTGCGAGATGCCCAGCACGTTGCGCAATTGATCCGCCGGCACTTTCATGGGGCCGGGCGATGGCGCGGTGCCCGGCGCGGGCTGAGGAAACGCGGTGGACAGCGCCGTGTGAAATGTGACGTTGCCTTCCACTTTCTGCATGATCTGGTGGATGTGACCGTTCAGGACGGACACCGAGCCGAAGCGCTTCAAGTACCCCAGTGCCTGCTCGCTGTCGTCGGTGCCCCAGCCCCACTCTGGATACACCGCCCAAAGCGGAATGTGCGCAAACACGATGATGGGCGTGCTGCTTCTCAAGCTCTTCACATCATCTGCAAGCCATTGGAGCTGGCTGGACCCCAGCGATCCTAGACCGCCGGCTTTGAGATCGACCACGTTGACCAGACCGATGAAGTGCGCTCCCTTATGATCGAAGCTGTACCAGCCCTTTCCTTTCGTCCCTCGGCCGAAGCGGTCCAAGTACTGCTGGCCGTCGTCAGTAAGCACATCGTGTTCGCCGGGAACGTAGAAGATGTTTCCCGCCTTCGCGCCCTTGAGCACCTGCTCGGCCGTATCGAACTCGGACGGTTTCGACAGTTGCGAAATATCGCCCGTGTGCAACAGGAAGTCAGGTCGCGCCGCGGCGCTGTTTATGCGGTCGACAGCGATCTGCAGCGTCGCGGTGACGTCCGGGTTAGCCTCTTTGTTAAACCCGATGTGGGAGTCGCTGATCTGGATGAAGCTGAAATCCGCGCCCTTCAGTTTCTCCGTGTGTTTCCCGCTCGCCCCATACTGCGCCAAGGGCAACGATTTCAGAATGCCGCCGTGCAGCGTATAGAGTGCACCGGTGCCGGCCCAGGCCATGCACTGGAGGAATCCTCTGCGGTCAATGCCATCCTTGTTGAGGTTGTCGCGAATAAAGTCGGCCATTGTGTTTTCTCTTTTCCGGGGGCGCCGGTTATGGAATCCTTGCCACGCGTCGCCCTCTGGAGGTAAGACTTGTACGGGCGGCGCTTATTCCCCGCGGATGGCATATTTTATGAGCGGGAATAAAAAAGGCTGGTCCGTAGTCTTACAGATCAGCAACTGAGGAGCAGCGAGAAGCACGAAGGTGCCAGAGACAGCAAGACGTGAACGCTTCGAGCAAACCGTCCTGCCTCACCTGGACGCCGCGTACAACCTCGCGCGCTGGTTGACGCGGAACGACCAGGATGCGCAAGATGTGACGCAGGAAGCCTGTCTGCGCGCCTTCCGTTTTTTTGACGGCTACCAGGGCGGGAATATGCGGGCCTGGCTCCTCACGATCGTGCGGAATACGTGCTACACGTGGCTGCACCAGAATCGGGCGCCCGGTTCCGCCGAGGTATTCGATGAAGAAATTCACAGCGCCGAATTCCCTGGCAGTGCCGACCCGGAAATTCAGGTTTTGGCCTCTGCCGACAGGGAAACAGTGCGCCGCGCTCTCGAGGAACTGCCGGATGTTTTCCGTGAAGCGCTCATCCTGCGCGAGATCGAAGGCATGTCGTACAAGGAGATTGCCGATGTCGCCTCCGTCTCCCTCGGCACGGTGATGTCCCGCTTGGCGCGGGCACGCACTCGATTGCGCCACTCGCTGGGCGCCGCTCTAGGCAAGGAGTCCTGAAGTGAGCTGCGAACTGACACAACGTTTCGTTCCCGGCTACTTGGATGGTGAACTCGATCTGGTGCGCACGATCGAGATGGAAACGCACCTAAAAAGTTGCGCGGTTTGCGCCCGGGAACTGGAGAACCAGCAGGCATTGCGTGATGCTCTGCGGCGCGGTTCGCTCGCGTACGCGACGCCTACAGCGCTGCGGGACCGGATTCAATCGTCGCTGGGCGCCTCCACTGGAGCGAGAGCTTTCGAACTCGCGGGCGCATGGTACGGGGTGCTGATCTGGCGGTGGGCTGCCGCGTTCGCCGTGCTCGCGGTATGCAGCCTCGCGGCGTGGCAGTTACTGCCTGGCCTTCACGCGCCTTCCAGCAATCAGCGAATCGCGGCGGAAATTTTCGCCAGCCACCTGCGCTCGCTCGAAGCCAACCACCTGTTGGACGTCGCCTCCACCGATCAACACACCGTGAAACCCTGGTTCGACGGCAAGCTCGATTTTTCTCCTCCAGTCGAAGATGTGGCCACCGAAGGCTATCCACTGGTAGGAGGGCGCCTCGACTATCTCGAAGGCCGCGAGGTCGCCGCTCTTGTCTATCAACGGCGAAAACATTTCATCAACGTATTCGTCTGGCCTGATCCAGGTGGAGTGAGCGCAGCCCATGCCATTGAGTCATCGCGAGGTTACAACCTTATGCGGTGGTCGCAGGGCGGGTTCCAGTTCTGGGCGGCAACGGATGCGAGCGCGCCTGACCTCGCAGATTTCGTCCGGCTTCTCGAATCCCGCATCTCTCCTGAAAAAAAGTAGCGCGAATAGACAACGGAAAGAGCCAGGCCGATTTCTCTGCGGTTCTCCGCGATTCTTTGTGCCCTCTGTGATGTGCTTTTTCCGGGATAGCGGACTAACTTTCCTTGGATTCGAGTTTGGCCGCCCAGTGGGATAGGTGATTGAGTGATGTTTCGTGTGTGCGGTCGAGTTGGAGCGGCGTCATCGAAACGGCTCCGTCGAAGATCGCGGCGTAATCGCTCTCCGGATCGAGACCTTCAATGTGCTCCTGCTCGTGCAGCCAAAAGAACGAGCGCCCCCGCGGGTCGGTGCCCTCTTGAAGAACGTTGCGCGTAACCTTCTTGGACTGGCGCGTGAAGCGCACACTCCCATTCCACGTGAGCGGCACGTTCACATTGAGGAGAACGCCTTGCGGCATTCCCTCCGCCAGAATCACCTGCGCCAATTCGCGCGCGAATTTCGCGGCCTGCTCGAAACGGAAACCTCTTCCCTTGTGTGCTACTGATATCGCGACCGCCGGGACGTGGTTGATCGCCGCTTCCATCGCCGCGCCCACCGTCCCAGAATAGAATACGTTTTCGCCGAGGTTGCCGCCGCGATTGATTCCGGAAATCACCACATCGGGGCGGTTCGGCAACAGCTTGTGAAGCGCAAGAATCACGGCGTCGGTCGGCGTACCCTCGACTGCCCATTCGCGCTCGGCTACCTGCTCCCAGAAAATGGGCTGCCGCAGAGTCAGCGACTGCGCCGAGGCGCTGCGCTCATGGTTAGGGGCGACAACACTGATCGTTCCCACCCCTTCCATCGCCTGGACCAGCGCGCGCAAGCCTTCCGCTTGGATACCGTCGTCGTTGGTAATCAGAATGTGCGCCATGTAGTGCTTTCCAATGAGGGCGGCCGCATTCATGCGGGCCTGGGGAATCTTCTCGGAAGCTGCTCCTCTTGCGCGTGAATACTGGCCGGTCACCCATGGCCAATCTACACGGGCCCACCCGGCTTCATTTCAACCTACAGAAACACTCTAACGCAACGGCCACGGCCTAACAAGCCACGGCGGAAGCGTGGTTTCCTAAAATGAGCCTTTATGGAACCTTTGAAGAGAAAAATGGTCGGGACGACTGGATTTGAACCAGCGACCTCACGCACCCCAAGCGTGCGCGCTACCAGGCTGCGCTACGTCCCGACTGTCCGCTGCACATCGCGTCTGTTGTAGCCCGCGTCTTCAGACGCGGGGATCTTGCGCCACTTAGGAGAAAACCCTCGTCCCGGTCGAACCGGGACGAGCTACAAGGTCTTCAGCGTATCACTCGTGTTCGAGGAGCGTCAAGAATGAGCGAAGCGAGTCGCGCAGGTCGAGCAACGTCTTGCGGTTGAGCGCCAGGGAAGGCTGCGCGGGCCGCGCTTCTGCCGCTGCAACGCCGCCGGTCGAACCGTTCGGTTCCGCGCCCTGGTCGCGCAAATGGCGTCGCGCGCCGGCGATGGTGAACCCTTCGTCGTAGAGCAGCCGCTTGATCACGAAGACAGTCTCGATGTCCTGACGCCGATACAGCCGGTGCCCCTTCGGACTCTTCACCGGCTGAAGCATTGGGAATTCCGTCTCCCAATACCGCAGGACAAACTGCTTCGTGGCAGTCAGGCGGCTGACCTCGCCGATCCGGAACAGATTCTTGGCCGGAAGGGCTGATTCGTGTTGGCCGTTGCCTTCCATCGTTTACCTATCCTAATTCGAGTCTGGCCCTAATCCTAATCCGATTCTGGCGCGTGTCAACGCCCACGCTCGCGGGAGAGTCGGAAGAGAAATGTGCCCGGTCCGGTGTAGCTGGACCGGCCGCTACAAAACCATCCTGTGCGGAGGAGTTGCTTTTGTAACGGCCGCCCGGTTCTTGGGCGGGCAGCAGTTCGTCTCACCCGGAACTCAATTCCGCTCACTACCGCTCGCGCTTTTCCTTCATGCGCTGGAGGAAACGAATCGGCGCGCCGATGAAATCAAAACTCTTGCGAAGCTGGTTCTCGAGGAACCGCTCGTAGCTGAAATGCAGGCGCTTCGATTGGTTCGTGAAAATAATAAACGTCGGCGGCGAGGTGGCCGCCTGCGTAACGTAGTAGATTTTCACCTTGCGGGCCGCGGGGGATGTCCCGCGGTCCAAATCCACTTCGGAGAGCCAGCGGTTCAGTTCGCCGGTGGAGATGCGCCTGCGGCGCGCGTCGGCGACGCGGTCGATCAGGTCAAACAATTTTTCCGACCGATCGCCCGTCAGCGCGGAGACGAACACAATCGGCTCGTAATCGAGAAATTTGAATCGCGTCCTCACGATCTTTTCTAATCGATGAGCAATTGTGCAGGACTGACTTTCCCCGTCGCGGCCTTCTTTCGCGTCAACGAAGTGTGTTTGCGTTTTCGCGATACGGCCACGTGCCCCGCGCGCGAGTTCACGTTTTCCAATTCGCGCTCGGCTTTTTCCGCGGCAGCCTCCAGCGCCAGATCCCATTTATTCATCACAATGATGACAGACCGGCCGGACTGCTCCGCGTAACCCGCGATATTAGCATCGCCTGCCGTCACCCCCATGCTGGCATCCACAATCAGCAATGCGACATCAGCTTGTTCGAGGTGCCGCCGAGCCATGACCACGCTCAATTTCTCCGCGACGAGTTTCGTCTTTCCCTTGCGCCGAATTCCGGCCGTATCAACAAACCGGTACGTGCGCTCCCCGTGCAGCACGATTGTGTCCACGGCGTCGCGCGTCGTTCCGGGCATATCGGAGACGATCGAGCGCTCCGCGCCTGCCAGCCGGTTGAGCATCGTCGATTTCCCGACATTGGGACGACCGATGATTGCGACGTTGATCTGGCCGGCTGCACCCGGCTCCTCTTGCGAAACCGGGGTGTCTTCGAGATGGACTGGTGCGGGCTCTACGCCCATCACGCCTAGGCGGGCTCGCTTCCCGCTCGCCGCGCTGCTTTGGCGGGCGAGTGGCGCGTCGGCGATCTGGAGCCCGTCGGAATTTGTGATGCTCTCCAGCAACGTATCAAAGCCATAGCCATGCTCCGCCGAGACCGGAAAAACATCGTTCGAAAGCCCGTAAAACGGCGCCGCAAGCGACTCCTGCATCTGCGTATCGACTTTATTCGCCAGAATTGCCAGGGGCTTGCCCGTGCGGCGCAGCAAGTTCGCCAGTTCGGAGTCCAGAGGCGTGAGGCCCGCGCGCACATCCACGACCAGCAGAAGTCGCGATGCACTCTCGATGGCCACCTGCGCCTGGCGAAGAATTTCGCGCGGGATGGCGGCCTTGTCGTCCGGCACGATTCCGCCGGTGTCGACGACTTCGAACGTGCGGCCCTGCCACGTCGCGGTGCCGTAGATGCGGTCGCGCGTAATTCCAGGCTCGTTGGTGACAATCGAGCGCCGCGTGCCCGTCAGCCGGTTGAAAATTGTCGATTTGCCGACATTAGCTTTTCAGTCATAGGGAGACACAACGAACCGCAAGTGAGAGGCTCGGAAGCTACCACTCTATCCTACTGCCCGCCGAAACAGAAGCTCTGAGGCGGTCATGGTAGCGGGCATGGGCCACCAGATGCATTAGTCGGGTCACAAATCGGTTCTGGACGTGATATCTCCTGGCGGAGTGAACCAAATCAGCTTCCTTACGGAATCACACTAGTGTAAGTAATTGTTTCATTAATTCCGAAGAGGAAATAATGATATAACCAACCAGCTTACCTGAAGTTCTCCGGTGTACACTCCAAACGCACGGAAATCTAAACGGAAATCCATACTAAGCGCCTATGTTGAGCGATCCGGCCCCCGAGACTCACACAGGATTTGGGAAATATCTTATTTTTTCGAGTGTGGTTCTTCTTTTGGCAGGACTTTACGTCGGCTGGATTTTTCTCTCTCGCTGGCAAGCAAATAGAACATTGGAAGAAAAGGCGGCAACGCAGCGGCGCGCCCAGGATCGCCAAACCTTCGAAATGATGGGCGGGGACCGCTTCGAAATTCTTGGCTTCTACGCGGACCCCGCAACCATTCGGGCGGGAGAGACCGCCGAGCTCTGCTACAGCGTTTCGAACGCAAAATCAGTGACTCTCGAACCCCAATCAGAGCCTGTCTGGCCTGCCTTCGGCCGGTGCGTCCACGTTTCGCCGCACAAGACTACAACGTACACGCTCACAGCCGAGGATGCGGCCGGTCACACCAAGAGCGCTGCCGTCCAGGTCGAAGTCCATTAATAGAAAAAAAATCGATTCCTCCTCACCGTCGCCCACATCGTTTTGACTCCCGACAAATAGTATTCACGAATCACGCGGATCATGCCCGGACCGGCTGGGATTGCCTCAGCCTCGGAAGTCCCTTGATGGCTTTCCCGGTCTTTTGCTGAGCGAGGCGCAACTCGTAAAGACTCTGCAGGTTCAGCCAGAATTCCGGGGTGGTGCCAAAGAAATGGGCGAGGCGCAGCGCTGTGTCGCCGGTAACGGAGCGATCACCGTTGAGAATCTGGGTGACTCGGTTGGTAGGCACATCGATCTTGCGTGCAAGTTCGGCTGCACTCATGTCGA
>WNFA01002450.1_pt1 | contig 17551 bp, 15 predicted proteins | sample 5400481 | NCBI WGS metagenome assembly WNFA01 (sample SAMN13153340, study PRJNA577476) | soil metagenome | isolation source: 120 cm saprolite under Douglas fir tree site 2 hole 1 replicate 2 | place: USA:California | collected 2015-04-18
GAGAGCTGGTTGGCGAGCAGCGTCCGCTCGGCGTCGATGACGATGAGGTAGTCAACCAGGCCATAGTTGGATTGCGTCTTCGCGAGCCGAAGGTAGTTCTGGGATGCGTTGACTGCCGCGCGCAGGGATCCGACCTCGTCGGAGAAGGCGGGCAGGTCGGTCAGGGCGCCCTCCACGTCTCCATAGGCGACGAGCCCCTGGTTCACGTACGCGGCGACGGCCTGCCGGTAGCGGGCCTTCGTCGCGTCGAGATTGGCCGGCAGTCGGCCGCCCTGAAAGATCGGATTGGAGATGCTCGGGGAGACGGACGCGACGCGGCTCTGCCAGTTGAAGAGCGTGGCGAGGTTGGCGCTCCTCCAGTGTGTAGTTCGTGCTCAGCCGCCGCTCTTTTCCTCGCGAGGCTAGCGCCGATCCGTTGCTATGACGTCGTGCCAGGCGCCGCCGAAGTAGTGCTTGAACTCATGCATCAGCACGTAGGGATCGGCGGTCGACACGATCATCTTGTCGGCGGGCACGTAGCAGCCGTGAATCCGTCCCATCGGAGCTGACCCACCGGCGCGGAGACGGCAGATCAGCTCTACCTCGGGCTGCGAGCGCAACAGGACCGTCACCGGCCCGATCTGGTAAGGCGGTTTACCGAGCCCAGTTTGCTCGCCGCTCAGGTACGAGCCATGCCCTGCGCATCCGACGGTGAGCAGGATCGGCGCTACATGATCGTCGCGAGGACCCCCCTCCAGTAGTGACCGACCCGACCAACGTCGGGTAGACGCTTTCCGGGCCGTGCACTAGGCTCGCGATAGACCGACTTCGACTCATCGAGGAACAGACGAGGACTCAGCCGAGGTTCACCGGCGAGCTTCGAGAGGGAGGCCACAATGGGATGCAGCAACCTGGTGCTGGAGTGGATCGGTCCGGAACCGGCCGTCGACGAGGCGCTGCTTATTCGCCGGCGACCGGCCGTAGATCCAGACGCGGTGTTGGTGGAGCGGCTGCGTCGGCGCGACGGGGGGGCGGCGGAGGCCCTGGTGGCGTCATACGGGGATCGCGTCTATCGCCTGGCAATCCGCATCACGGGCAACAGCTCGGATGCCGAGGAGGTCGTACAGGACGCCCTCTGGGCCGGGATCCACAAGATCGATGGCTTCCGCGGGACGGCCGCCTTCGGAACCTGGGTCTACCGGATCACCGCTAACGCGGCCTATCAGAAGCGGAGGGGGCGGCTAGTCGAGCGGAACGCGACGTCGTGGGACGACCTCGTCTCCTCTTTTGACGAGACGGGGCGGCACGTTCAGCCCGGGCTCGACTGGTCGCCGAGACTGAAGGACCCCGCGCTCCAGGCCGAGGTGCAGTCCGTGCTCCGCGCGGCCATCGAGGAGCTGCCGGAGGACCACCGCGCCGCCTTTCTGTTGCACGACGTCGAAGGGCTCTCGAACCCCGAGATCGCTGAGGCGCTGCAGACCAAGCCGGCCACGGTCAAATCGCGGGTGCACCGGGCCCGGCTTTTCCTGCGGAGCCGTCTCGCCGACTACGTGGGCGTGGGTGCCGAGCTCAGCTGAACGGTCGCGGGCTCGTCGATCCTAGCTTGACGAGGTGGGCCACGTCCGGCAGGGGTGATTCCGAGCCGCGCGACCAAGCGGACCAGCTCGGCGACCGACCCGGCCTTCATCTTCTGCATCACGTGCGCACGCTGTTCCTTGACGGTGACCTCGCGGGTGCCCAACTCTGAGGCGATCTGCTTGTTGAGCAGCCCCGCAACAATCCTGACCAGAGATGAAGCGTAGCGAGAAGAAGCGATTCGCTATCTATGGACGCGTCTTCATCACTGACGGGCGCCCTCGATCTCCTCCAGCATGATCGTGGGCCGGCTCCTTCCGCGCGATGCGACGATGCCGCGATGGATAAAGTCGCAGATGATCCGGTTGCCCGTCGCCCAGTTCTCTCCGTTGTCGTGGTGGTAGGCACAAAGCTCCCCGGGGCCGAACGTGGGCCTGCCGCACTGGGCGCAAAGGCTCATCGCAGGCGGGCCGAAGGGTCCTCGGATGGGTTCCACCCGCCACCGAGGGCTTTGATGAGCTGGATGCTGGCGGCCATGTGGGAATTCACGGCCTGCGCCAGGGACAGCTGGTTGGCGAGGAGCGGCCGCTCGGCGTCGATGACGATGAGGTAGTCAACCAGGCCGTACTTGTATTGCGCCTGCGCGAGGCGAAGGTATCGGTCGGCGCGCCCGGGAAGGCACGGGGTGCCCACCATGTTGGTGGCCACCCCGCGTCCTGCCGCGGTTACTTCATCCCCTCCAACTCGCAGGTTCCACCCGGGAGGTACACCCCACCTTGCGACGCGCAGATGTCCTTCGCCTGACGCGCAGATGTCCTTCGCCTGCCTCGCGGCCCGACTCGCTTCAGCCGTCGACATGCCGCAGGTTTCCTGCGCTTGCGACCACGTTCCGCCGTGAGCCTCACACATCTTCTGCAGGCTCAATCGAACCTTGCCAGTTGCACATCCAGCCAGCGGGACCATCAAAGCCGTAGCCAGCACCACACCAGCGAGCAATCTCCCGTGTCGCATCTCCGACCTCCGCTCACGACTTCGTGTTTGCTGCAATGGCCGACCCGGGGCCACATTGGTCCCCGTCGTGGGCCTACATGAGGCCAGGGGGCAGGAACTCGCACCTGGAAGCGCATCTGCCCGTCCACCGTGAACTCGGGCTTCTCGGCTTCTCGCGGTGTCTCTGCTCATCGAGGCGGACTGTCCTCGGATGGGCTCCACCCGCCACCGAGGGCTTTGATGAGCTGGATGCTGGCGGCCATGTGGGAATTCACGGCCTGCGCCAGGGACAGCTGGTTGGCGAGGAGCGTCCGCTCGGCGTCGATGACGATGAGGTAGTCAACCAGGCCGTACTTGTATTGCGACTGCGCGAGGCGAAGGTAGTTCCGGGATGCGCTGACGGCCTCGCGCAGGGATCCGACCTCGTCGGAGAAGGCGTGCAGGTCGGTCAAGGCGTCCTCCACGTCTCCATAGGCGATGAGCACCTGGTTCACGTACGCGGCGACCGTCTGCCGGTAGGAGGCCTTGATCGCCTCGAGATTGGCCCTGAGCCGGCCACCCTGGAAGATCGGGATTGAGACGCTCGGGAGAATGGATGCGGCGCGGCTCTGCCAGGTGAAGAGCGCCGAGAGGTCGGCGCTCTCCAGGCCGGCGGTGGCCGTCAACATGAAGCGCGGAAAGAACTCCGCGGTGGCCACGCCGATCTGGGCATTGGCGGCCACGACATTCTGCTCGGCCTCGGCCACGTCCGGCCGGCGCGCCAGGAGCTGGGCGGGCAAGCCCGGCGGCACGGTGGGGGGCGACGCCTCGTGCAGCGGGTTGGCCGCCACCGCGAACGATGGAGCGGGGCGGCCACAGAGGATCGCGAGCGCATGTTCCAGGTCGGCGCGGGCGCGCTCGACATCGCGTTGCTGGGCCAGCGTGGCCTGGAGCTGGGCCTGGGCTTGATTCAGGACGATCGGGCTCACGAGCCCGGTCTTGAGCTGGACGGAGAGGAGGCGGACCTGTTCCCGATATGCCGCGACGTTGTCCGTCAGGATCTGGAGCTGGGCGTCCAGGGAGCGAAGGCCGTAGTAGAACTGGGCCACGTCGGTCTCGACCGTGAGCCGGACCACTCCCAGGTCATCGGCGCTCGCCGCGGCCTGGGCCCTGGCGGATTCGAACGACCGGCGAACGCGGCCCCAGACGTCGATCTCGTACGTCAGATCGAATGGGATCCGCCAGTCGTTGAGCGTTCTGCCGCTTTGCACCTTCTGGCCCGTGATCGTGCTCCTGCGGTTCCCGGAGTAGCGCGTGCGCGAGTAGCTGGGATCGGCCGAGATGGTCGGGTAGAGAAAGCTGCCGGCCACGCGGGCGAGCGCGCGGGCCTGGTCGACTCGGGCCACCGCCTGCCGGAGCGTCTGGTTCGACGCGTGGGCGCTCGCGATGAGCTGATCGAGCTCGGGGTCACCATAGAGCCGCCACCAATCTGTCTGGATGGGCGGAGCCGGCTCGCCGGCCCCTCCCGACTTGAAGAGAGCCGGTTCCTCGACCGGCGGCCGCGCATAGTTCGGCCCGACCGCGCAGCCTGCCGCCACCACACTCACCGTCGAGAGCGCGGCGAGGACGAGGCGAAGTCGGCCGAGCAAAAGGCGAGATCGCATCCGTGGGTCAGCCTCCGGACGGACCGTGAGACTCGATGGGCTTGACCACCTGACCTTCCTGGAGGGATACCGTGGGCTGGCTCACGACCATTTCGTTGCCGTGCAGTCCGGCCTGGATGTCGATCGAAGTGCCGAGGTCACGGCCGATCACCACGTCTTGAAAGTGCAGCTTGTTTCCCGCCCCCACGATCGCCACCCGGGTGCCTTGCGCGTTGAACATCATGGCCGTGGCGGGCACCCGCCAGTGCGTGCCGGAGGGACCGATCTTGAAGTCGACGTAAACGAACATTCCAGGGAGCATCCGGTGCGACGGGTTGGGGATATCGACCTGGGTCAGGAGTGTCCGGGTGCCTGGATCGAACGCACTGGCGGTGCGGGTCACCGTGCCCGTCACCGGTTGCATGAGCTGCCCTCTGAGCGTCACCCGGACCGGCAGACCGACGGTCACGTTCGGCGCGTATGCCTGGGGAACATTGACGAACACGCGGAGCGTGTCGATCTGCGCAACCTCGAACAGCCCGTTCGCGGCGCCGGTCACGCTGGAAGGCGCCGCGGCGGTGTTGTTGACCGGGCTGCCCGCCGTGATCAATGCGCCCACGTCCACGTTGCGTTGGATCACCGTGCCGTTGAAGGGCGCCAGGACGCGCTGGAACGACGTCAGTTCGCGCAGTCGCTGGACGTTGGCCTGGTTCGACTCGACATTCGCCTCCGCCGCGGCGACCGCGGCCTGGCCCGTGCGATATGAAGAGACGCTCTGATCGACGACCAGCTTGGCGACCGCGTCTTCCGCATCGGCCGCCTGGTAGCGCGCCATCGTCGTCCGTGCGAGATCGAGGGTGGCCTTCTGCAGATCCAGGTTCTTCTCGGACTGCCGGAGGTCGGCTTCCGCCTGCCTCAGTTGCTGGTCGATCTCGGGCGATGCGATCTCCGCCAGGAGCTGGCCCGCCTTCACGTGGTCTCCGATGTCCACGTACCGCTTGCTGAGGTACCCGCTGGTGCGGGCGTAGATGATCGAATCTTGAATGGCCTGGGTCGTGGCGGCCAGTGACAGGCCCGCGGCGGCCGCCGGCTCCGGCCGGATGACATAGACCTGCGGCGGAGTGTTCCGGACCTTGTCGGCGGCCACGACCAGCTGCCGGTTGTTGCGCACGCGGGGAATCACCCCGATCGCGAGCAGGATCAGGAACACCGCCAGCGCCCCAATCCCGATGAAGACCATGGACCGGGTTCGAGCCCGTGGCGCAGGCTGGTCGCTTGGGGTCATGTTCCTTCCTCGTCACCGGAGTGCTTCGGCGGCTTCCGGCGCAGCAGACTGTAGGTCACGGGGACGAACACCAGCGTGTAGAACGTGGCGACCAGCAGGCCGCCGATCACGGCCCGGCCCAGCGGCGCGTTCTGCTCGCCGCCTTCGCCCAGGCCGAGGCTCATCGGAAGCATGCCCAGGAGCATCGCCAGCGCGGTCATGAGGACCGGGCGGAGCCGTGTGCGGCCCGCCCCGAGCGCGGCGGCCCGCGCGTCGTGACCGCCGAACTCCGGGCGACGCTGCTCGTTGGCGAACGTGATCATCAGGATGCTGTTCGACGTCGCCACCCCGATCGCCATGATGCACCCCATCAGCGCCGGCACACTGATGGTCGTCCCGGTGGCGAAGAGCGCCCAGAGGATCCCCGCCAGGGCGCCCGGCAGCGCCATCAGGATGATGAACGGGTCGAGCCACGACTGGAAGTTGACCACCATGAGGAAGTAGACGAGCAGGACGGCAAAGCAGATCCCCAGCCCCAGCTGGAGGAATGCCTGGTTCATGCTCTGCACCTGCCCGCGCACGACCATCGAGCTGCCCTTCCCGATCCGCCCCTGGTACTTCGCGACGATCTTGTTCACCTCGTTCGAGACGGAGCCGAGATCGGTGGACTGAACGCTGGCGTACACGTCGAATACCGGCTGCACGCTGTAGTGGTTGAGCGACAGGGGGGTGATCGCCCGACGAAAGTCCGCCAGGTTGCTCAGTAGCTGGGGCGACGACTGGCCCGTGCGCGCCACCGGGGTCCGATGCAGCTCGTCCAGCGACGAGATGCGGGGCTGGGGCGTCTGGACCACGACCTGGTAGCTCACGCCGTTCGTGTAGTTGAGCCAGAAGTTGGTCGACGTCGCCCCGCTGCCGGACAGCGAAAGCAGCACGCTGCTGGCGACATCCTGCTGGGTCAGGCCGGACTGCTGTGCGAGGATGCGGTCACTGTCGATCGTGATTCGTGGCGCGTCGAGGATCTGCTGCACGTGCACGTCCACCGCGCCGGGAACGCCTCGGAGCTCCTGGGCGATCTGCTGGGCGACGCGGTAGTTCGTCTCGGATTCCGGCAGCGGGCCCGTGACTTGTATGTCGATCGGGGCGGGCAGGCCGAAGTTGAGGATCTGGCTCACGATGTCCGCGGGCTGGGTGAAGAACTCCAACTCCGGAAACCGATGCGGCAGCTGCTCGCGGAGCATTTTCAAGTATTCGGCGGTCGGGCGGTGCGGCTGCTTGAGCGCCACCAGGATCTCGCCATCGGCCGTTCCGACCGTGACACTGTCGCTGAGCGCCAGGTTGATGGGGTTCGGCACACCGATGTTGTCGATGATCACGCCGATCTCGTTGGCGGGGATGACCTGGCGGATATAGTCCTCGACCTGCTGGAAGTAGACTTCCGTCTGCTCGATCCTCGTCCCCGCGGGGGCCCTGACGTGGAACCGAAGCTGCCCCGCATCGACGGTTGGGAAGAAGTCCCGGCCGACGAACGGGTACAGTGACAGCGAGGAGAACGCGAAGGTGAGGAACACCGCGATCACCACGCGCCGGTGGGTCAGCGCCCAGTCGAGCGCGCCCTCGTAGGCTCGGGTGAGCCTGCGGAAGCCGGTCTCGAACGAGTCCGAGATCCGCCCGAACAGTGACCGCCGGACCGGAGCATCGTGGCCGGCGGCGCGGCCATGCGCCCGCGCTTCGGGCGCCAGCAGATACAGCACCATCGTCGGGACGAGCGTCCGCGAGAGGAGGTAGCTGGCGAGCATCGCGAAGACGACGGACATCCCCAGCGGCGCGAACAGCGCCCCACCCACCCCGCCGAGGAACATGATCGGCACGAACACGATGCAGATCGACAGGGTCGCGACGAACGCGGGCGTCGCCACCTCCGCCGCCCCGTCGAGGATGGCTTGTCTCAGGGGCTTACCCAGGTCCATCTGGCGATGGTTGTTCTCGATCTCGACGGTAGCGTCGTCCACCAGGATGCCCACCGCCAGTGCCAACCCGCCCAGCGTCATCACGTTGAGGGACTGGTTCAGGATCCTGAGCATGATGATGGAGGTCAGGATCGACAGGGGGATCGACGTGATGACGATCAGAGTGCTCCGCCAGGACCCCAGGAACAGCAGGATCATGAGCGCGGTCAGGCAGCCAGCGATCGCCCCTTCGCGGACGACCCCGGTGATGGCCGCGCGCACGAAGACGCTCTGGTCGAACAGGAAGTCGACCTTGAGGCTCGGCGGCAGACCGGCCAGAATCTTGGGCATCAGCTGCCGTGCCTGATCCACAACCGACAGGGTCGAGTCGCTGCCGTTGCTCAGGATGGGCAGCAGGACGGAGTGGCGCCCGTCGCGCCGGACGAGGTTCGTCTGGGGTTGGAACCCGTCGTGGACGAAGGCGACATCTCCGACGTGCACCGTGGCCCCGTTCGCGTACCGGATGGGAATCTTGTTCAGGTCGTCCAGGTTCACCGGGCTGCTGTTGGTGGCGACGTCGTACTCGTACGTCCCGATCTTCAGCGTGCCGGCCGGCAGGATGACGTTTTGAGTCAGGATGGCATTGGAGACGTCCTGCGGTGCCAGCCCCCGCGAGTAGAGCGCGTCGGGGTCGATGTCGACGTTCACGATCCGCACCTTGCCGCCGTAGGGCGCCGGGACGGCGGCGCCCGGAATCGTGACGAGCTGGGTTCGGATGAAGTTGTTGCCCAGATCCTGGAGCTGTTGCTCGGACAGCTGATCGCTGCTCAAGCTCGCCAGCAGCACCGGGACGCTGGCGGCGTTGTACTGGATGATGAGCGGCGGAAAGATGCCCGGCGGCAGTTGCCGCACGATCTGCTGCGCCTGGGCGTTCACCTGGGCGATCGCCGACGAGATCGGCACATTGGGATGGAAGTAGAGTCGGGTGATGGCCACGCCACGGAGCGACACGGATTCGATGTGCTCGATCCCGTTCACCGTCGTGGTGAACGCTCGCTCACTGACGGTGACGATCCGGCCCTGCATCTCGGTCGGGGACAGCCCGGAGAAGCTCCAGATGACGGTGACGACCGGAATGTTGATGGAGGGGAAGATGTCTACGAGCATGGTCTTGACGGACAGGATGCCCAGGACGGCGATCAGGAAGGCCAGCACGACGAACGTGTACGGCCGGCGCAGCGCGAGTCGGACGATCCACATACGCTAGGACCGGTCCTCGGACGGGGCTTCGGCCGCCAGGGACATCCCGATCGCATCGGGCGTGGTATCCCGTTTGCGGCGGCTCCGTCGTCCCTCGGAGGCATCGAGGGCGGCCAGCAGCGCCCGACAGGCAACCGCCGGTCGCTGGGCTGTCATCACTTCCGGAGCAATCCCAATAGACGTGTGAGGTACATGATTTCTTCTAATCTCTAGAGGGGGTCCACGCCGGAGGCAACGAGCCTTGCCGCAGGTTTCCGCAGGAAATCGACAGTAGCCAATTGAGGCCGGGCGCGGGGCCCGGGTCCTTCAGAGTGGGAGCTGTGCCCTACGCGGCAATCCCCTGCGGGCCGGATGTCCCCAGGATCGCGCGCAACTGTTCGGCGTTGATCACTTCCTTCTCGATCAGGAGCTTGGCCAGCGCCTCCAGCGCGCTGCGACGGCCGGTCAGCGTGTCCCGCACCCGCGCGTGGGCCGCGTGCAGGATCCCGGCGATCTCGACGTCGATCGCCTGGGCCGTCGCCTCGCTGTACTCACGCGGGGCCGGGCCGCTCACCTGGAGGAACGTCTGGCGCGGCTCGTCGAAGGTCGCGAGGCCGAGCTTCTCGCTCATGCTGTACTGCGCGACCATGTGACGCGCCATGTCGGTGGCCCGGCGCAGGTCGTCCGCGGCACCCGTCGAGATGTCGCCGAAGATGATCTCCTCGGCGACGCGGCCGCCGAGCAGGACGTCGAGACGGTCGAGCAGGTCCCGGCGGGTCATGAGATAGCGGTCCTCGGTCGGCTCCTGCTCGGTGTAGCCAAGGGCTGCCACGCCCCGCGGGATGATCGAGATCTTGTGCACGCGATCGGCGCGCGGCCGCAGCTCCGCCACGATGGCGTGGCCCGCCTCGTGGTGGGCGACGATCTCCTTTTCGCGGGGGCTGATCAGCCGGGACCGTCGCTCGAGCCCGCCCACCACGCGGTCGATGGCCTCGTCGAAGTCCGCCGACTCGACGGCGTTCTTGTCGGCCCGGGCCGCGCCGAGGGCGGCCTCGTTGACGAGGTTGGCCAGGTCGGCGCCCACGAAACCGGGCGTGCGCGCCGCGATGGCCGTCAGGTCCACGGCGGGCGCGAGCGTGACACCACGCGTGTGAACGCGCAGGATCATCTCCCGGCCCTTCAGATCGGGCCGGTCCACCACGACCTTGCGGTCGAAGCGGCCGGGCCGCAGCAGCGCGGGATCGAGGATCTCCGGTCGATTGGTGGCGCCCATGATAATGACGCCCTTGCTCGAGTCGAAGCCGTCGAGCTCGGCCAGGAGCTGATTGAGGGTCTGCTCGCGCTCGTCGTGCCCGCCGAAGCCGGGCAGGATACCACGAGCCTTGCCGAGAGCGTCGAGCTCGTCGATGAACACGATGCTGGGCGCCTTGGCCTGCGCCTGCTCGAACAGGTCGCGCACGCGGGCGGCGCCGACGCCCACGAACATCTCGATGAAATCGGATCCGCTCAGGCTGAAGAACGGCACCTTGGCCTCGCCAGCCACTGCCTTGGCCAGAAGCGTCTTGCCCGTGCCCGGCGCGCCTGCGAGCAGGACGCCCTTCGGGATCTTGCCGCCCAGCCGCCGGTAGCGTTGTGGGTTCTTGAGAAAATCCACGATCTCCATCAGCTCCGCCCGCGCCTCGTCGATGCCGGCGACGTCGTCGAACGACACGCCAGTCGAGTGCTCGACGTAGACCTTCGCCTTGCTCTTGCCGATGGACATCAGACCGCCCTGCGCGCCACCCATCCGCCGCATGACGAAGCTCCAGAGCCCGAAGAAGACCACGGCGGGGAGCACCCACGAGGCCAGCAGGGTCAGCCAGGTGTTCGCCGCCGTGCCGGTGAACCGGACATTCGCCGCCTCCAGCTCCTGGACGAGCCGAGGGTCATCGACCCGCGTTGTGACGAACCGGTAGGGCCCCTTGCCCCCCTGCTGGAGCTCGGCGAGCTTCTCTTTCGGCAGGAGCCCCTCCAGCCCGTTCGCGGCCAGCGTGCCCCAGATCGTCTGGTTCGAGAGGGTGAGGTCGCTCACCTTGCCGGCCTTCAGCAGCCTGATGAAGTCGCTGTAGGCGAGGGTCTCCGGATGGGGCCCGAAGAGATACGATTGGATCAACAGGAGCGCGATGATCGTGCCGATGGTGTACCCGACGGAGAACCGCCGCTGCTTCGGTTCCATGTCAGCGATCGTGCTTTTCGAGGTCAGCCGCGTGCACGGGGCTCCCGGCGCGAGCGTCGACCTTACTCGGTCCAGTGATCAGACGGGCGCCGCGATACCACCCGACAGACGACCGCCGGTCGCCGGAGTGTCATCGCTGCCGGAGCAATCTCAGTAGACGTGTGAGGTACATGATGTCTTCAATCCTTAGGAAGAGATCGACACCGGAGGCAACGAGCCTTGCCGCAGGTTTCCGCAAGAAATCGACAGTAGCCAATTGAGGCCGGGCGTGGGGCCCGGGTCCTTCAGAGTGGGAGCTGTGCCGGGGGGAGATAGCCGTGCTGTTCGCGACCGGTCGCCCCGTCGTACTTCTTGGTCGATTTGTACAATTCCAGGTGCCCGTCCGCGGCAACGGAGGCGCACCGCTGGCGGAGCGCCTGCATTTGCTGGGGTGTCATCGGCTTGAAGCCTTGCGCGATGGCGACGTTCTGCCGGAGCACGGCCAGGGCGTCGATGCCGCTGATCGTGGTGGCCACCGGCAGGCTCATGGCGTAACGCAGCGCTTCCTCCGCCGTCACCGCGCCGTGCAGAACCGGCTGGCCGTCGCCGCCGAGGCTCTTCATGCCCAGGGCCCCGATGCCGCGGCGCCGGAGCTCCGGCAGCACCAGCTGCTCGAAGCTGCGGTAGGTCCCATCGAAGCAGTTGAGCGGCAGCTGGACGGTGTCGAACGGATATTTGTGGGCCAGCATCTTCAGATGGATCGCCGGGCTCTTGTGCCCGGTGAAGCCGACGAACCGGACCTTGCCGTCTTTCTTGGCCTGGTCGAGGGCCTCGACGACGCCCCCCTTGGCGAAGTGCAGATCCGGGTCGTTGTCATAGATGACCTCGTGGATCTGCCAGAGGTCCAGATGATCTGTGCCCAGCCGCTTCAGCGATTTCTCCAGTTGCCGCATGGCGACCTTCTTGTCGCGGCCGTGGGTGCAGACCTTGGTCATCAGGAAGACCTTGTCACGCCGACCTTGCAAGGCCCGCCCCATCCATTCCTCGCTGCGGCCTTGGTTGTACTCCCAGGCGTTGTCCAGGAAGTTCACGCCCGCGTCCACCGCCTCGTGGACCAGGCGGATCGCCTCGTCCACCGTGCGAAGAGTCCCCAGGTGATATCCACCGAGACCGAGGATGGACACGTGCTCGCCGGTACGCCCCAGCGGCTTGCGCGGGATGTTTTCGGGGCCGGTGCTGGTCATCTCGAGCGGGAGGAGGAGCGAGGCGGTCTCGGCGGGCAGGAATGACCCGGCCAGGGTGGCTCCCGTGCCGGCCAGGCTCGCCTGCAGAAACTGCCTCCGGACCACGTCCACTACCGCGCGCTCCAAGTGCCGTTTCCGTTTTCCAGCATCTCCCTGACCTCTCGTTGAGTGCGATCGATGGGGAAGCCGTGCGGCAGCCGGGTCATCGGGTTGTCGTACCGCAGCGAGACCTTGTACGGCTCGTAGCGGCCATCGGCTCCCGTCGCCGCGCAGCGGGCGCGCAGCGCGTCCATCTCGTTGCTCGTCATCGGCCTGAAGCCACGGGCGACCCGCAAGTTCTGGCGCAGGACGTCCAGCGAGTCCATGCCGCTGATCGTCGTGGCGACGGGCAAACTCATCGCGTAGCGCAACAGCTCCTCCGCCTTGACCAGGCCTTGCGTCACGGCGGCGGCGGTGCCGCCCATGCTCTTCATGCCCAGAGCGGCCATGCCGCGCCGGTTCACCTCGGGCAGGACCTGTCTCTCAAAGCTGTGAAACCCGGCGTCGAACGGGTTGAGCGGCATCTGCACCGTATCGAACGGGTACCCGAGCTCGAGCATCTTCAGGTGGAAGGCCGGATCCTTGTGGCCGGTAAAGCCGACGAATCGTACCTTTCCCTGCTTCTTGGCCTTATCGAAGGCCTCCAGCACGCCCCCTTTGGCGTACGCCAGCTCGGGATCATTGTCGTAGACGATCCCGTGGATCTGCCACAGGTCCAGGTGATCGGTCTGGAGCCGCCGGAGCGACTCTTCGAGCATCCGTAGGGCCAGTTGCCCGCTCCGGCCGTGCGTACAGACCTTGGTCATCAAGAAGACCTTGTTCCGATGGCCCTTGAGCGCTCGGCCCAGCCAGTTCTCCGTCTTGCCGTTGTAGTACTCCCAGCAGTTGTCGAAGAAGGTGATGCCGGCGTCCAATGCCTCGTGTACGAGCCGGATGGCCTCGTCTACGGTCGAGAGGTCCCCGAGGTGGTGCCCACCGACTCCGACGGCCGACACCCGGACGCCGGTGCGACCGAGTGGCCGCCGCGGGATTTCGCCGGCCGCCGGCCCCTGGGACATTACCGTGCTGAACACGCCGGGGCCGCCGCCGGGTCACACACGGCGGCTCTGTCCGACGGGCGATATAGATGCGCTTTGCGGATGTAATCGGCGACCGCAGGCCCCACCAGGTGTTCCACATCGCGGCCCCGGCGAGCGGCGGAGCGGATCTGGGTGGCGGAAATGGGCGATTGGACGCTGGCCAGCAAGTGAAGCGTTGCGGTGGCTCGAACGCCTTCCGGCAGGGCCTCGAGCACATCCGGCAACGAGAACCCCGGCCGATTGGCCACGAGGAATTCAGCTTCGCGTAGCAGCGCCTCCGGTTCGCGCCACTTGGCGATGTCGAGGAACGCGTCGATGCCGATCAGGAAGAAGAGACGGTCGCTCGGCTCGAGCATGCGCTTCAGCCGCCGGACGGTGTCGATGGAGTACGTCACGGCCTGATCGGTGGTGTGGCCGCTGGCGGCCCGATCGGCGGCGATCAGCTCGGGGTCCTCCAACCGCGAGGGGAAGAAGCCGTCTTCGCCGGCAGTCGCGAGGGCGACCATGGCATGGCGATCGTGAAAAGGAGTAAGCGAGGGCCCGGGCTTGTGCGGGGGCAATCCCGACGGGACAAAGAGAACCTGCTGAAGCCCGTACCGTCGCTGAGCGACGCGGGCTACCGCGAGGTGCCCGCGGTGGATCGGGTCGAAGGTGCCGCCAAAGAGTGCGAGCTTCATCACGGCGTTCGATGCCTCAGCGGAGGGCGAAGCGCGTTTGCGGGAATGTGTTCGCAAGAATCCGCAGGTGTCGCGTTCTTGCGGAAACATGAGCGCGGTGGCGGCGCGGACGGCGCGCACGGCCGTCACAGGTACAGAAGCGACCGCAGCGACCGGAGGCTGGCGATGGATTGCAAAGCGTGGCTCAGACGACATGGACATATGCGGTGGTGGCGCCGCGGCGCGCTCCTGGTGGCGACGCTCGCGATCCTGGCCGGCTGCGCCTCGTTGAAGCCGGCCGGCGGAACGCCGATCACCGACATCTCGCTCATCGCGGGGGACTGGGCGGGCACGATGACCCAGCCGTACGAGCCGTTCTACCTCAAGATCACGCCGGATCGGAAGCTCGTGGCGGCCTGGGGACCGAACTACGCCTGGGGGACCGTGACGCTCCGGAACGGCCAGGCCACCTTCGAAATGCAGCCGCCCCTCTTGGAGGGCACCATCAGGCTTTACCTCGATGGCGACCGCCGCACGCTCGCCCTCGACGATCGCTGGGCCTCCTTCAACGCCCAGGTGCGGCCCGGGGCTAGTGGACTGCCCTGAGGGTGATGGACCGACCATGGATCTCGCATCGGCAGACCATGGCCTGTCGCGTTCTTGCGCAAAGGATGGGGCCGACCGCTCGCGCGCCCTCATTCGACACTCACAACGGACGGGGACAATGTCCACGTCCACGTATCTGATCTCGCGACCACCACGGCGAAAGGAAACAAGACACCCATGACGCCTTCTCTTCGGGCCACCACGATCTACGCCCTCGACGAGATCGTCGGCGTCCAGCCGCGTGGTTGATCGTCAACATGGCGGAGGGCGCGACGAGTTCCTGGTGGCATCGGCTCACGAGCATCGCGAAGGTCGTCTTCTGGGTGGTTCTGACCCTCGTCGTCGTCCAGCAGGTCTACGGGTCTTCTAAGCCCGACGCGGCGCGAACCGCGATGCTCGACCGGTTCCAGCAGGAACGGAGGTCCCGTGTCATCGCCATGATCCACCGCCAGGACACCGTGACGCTCTTCGGCGTGCCGGTCAGCAGCTCCATCAGCATCGAAGACTCCGAGGCCGTCCTGCGGGCCATCCGCCTCACCCCCGAGGACCAACCCATCGACGTGATCCTCCACACTCCGGGCGGGCTGGTGCTGGCCGCGGAGCAGATCGCCAAGGCGCTGGTCCAGCGCAAAGCCAAGGTGACGGCCTTCGTGCCCCATTACGCCATGAGCGGCGGATCGCTCATTGCCCTGGCCGCGGACGAGATCGTCATGGACCCGAACGCGGTCCTGGGTCCCGTCGATCCGCAGATCGGCGACTGGCCGGCCGGCTCGATCGTCAAGCTCCCCGAACTGAAGAAACCCGCCCTCATCAGCGACGAGATGCTGATCCTCGTGGACGTCGCGGCCAAGGCGCGGATACAGGTCGGCGTATTCGTCGCCGAGGTGCTGGCGAAGCGCTTGCCGAGGGAGAAGGCCGCCGCGCTGGCCACGGTGCTGACGGAAGGACGCTGGACCCACGACTTCCCGATCACCGTGGAGTTGGCGCACCAGCTCGGGCTCCCTGTTTCTACCAATATGCCGCGCACCGTCTACGACCTGATGGACCTCTACCCGCAAGGGGGCAAAGGGGGGCCGTCGGTGCTGTACGTTCCCCTGCGTCCGGTGATGCCAAACCGCCGCGAGGTGCCCAAGTCGCTGTCGGCGGCGCCGGGCTCTCGTAAGGAAGCGCATAGGAACGATTGACCGGCTTCCACGCCTCCCAACGACTTCGGGTCGTCGGCGCCTCACGACTTCGGGTCGGGGGGACCCTGAGGATGAAAGACGGGCGAGATGAGCATCGGACGGATCGCCACCGCGGCCATAGCGGCCGCACTGCTGGCGGGCTCCGGATGGGGCATGATCGGACGACTCTGGTGGAGCGCGTACCTCATCGCCGTCCTCGTCGGTTCCCCCACGGGCGGCTGGGCCCAGAACTTCGGGGACGGTGCCCCGATGCGCGTGAAGTGGGAGGCGGATCGGGCTCGTAACGGCCTGCAGGCGGTCTGCGGCCGGGTCTTCAATGACCGCCCGGTCACCGCCCTGCGTGTTCGCCTCTGGGTCGAGGGGCTTGACGCAAGCGGTCACGTCATGAACAGCCGCGACGCCGAAGTCAGGGGCGAGGTTCCCTCCAACCCGCGGCGGCGGTCATCGAGAAGAGGACACGACCGCTGGGCCTCCTTCAACGCCCAGGTGCGGCCCGGGGCTAGTGGACTGCCCTGAGGGCGGGTGCTATCTGCCCGGTATCGCCTCGCATGGCCGCGCCCCTCATCGTGAGGGCGCGGCCGCGGACTTCACGGCGGGTGCCGTCGAGCGCGGGCGAGCCGGGGGAGCCATGAATTCCGGTCCGATCGGATCGGTGACCGTCGTGAGGAGGATCTGATCGATCGCCCGCCGCGTCTCCTCATCGAGATGCCACCCGAGCACATCCCGAATCGGCGCCAGTTGCTCCGGCCGGCGTGCGCCCCAGAGGGCGACGGTGGGACCCTGCTCCAACACCCACCGGACGGCCAGCGCGAGGACGCTCTTCCCGTAGCGGCGCCGCGCGAGGGCGTCGAGCGCCTCCACGGCCTTCAAGTATCGAGGGTAGCGGGGCGGGAGGAACTTCGGATCGCTCCCGCGCACGTCGTCGCCGGCGAACTTCGTATCGCGGCGCATGCGGCCGGTGAGCAGCCCCCGGCACAGCGGGCCGTAGGCCAGGACCGTCAAGTCATGCCGCTTGGCGTACGGCAGGACATCGGCTTCGATCTGTCGCTCGAAGAGATTGTACGGCGGCTGCACCACGTGTAGCGGCGCGGCCGAACGGAAGGCCGTCATCTGGTCGGGCGAGAAGTTGCTCACGCCGATCGCTCGGATCTTGCCCTGGTCGAACAGCCGGCCAAGCACCCCAGCCGTCTCCTCTTCGGGCACCAGGGGATCCGGCCAGTGAACCTGATACACATCGATGTGGTCCGTCCGCAACCGCCGCAGCGAATCCTCCACTTCCTTGCGAACTCGCGCGGGCGATGCGTTGCGGAACACCTGGCCGTCCCGCCATTCGAGGCCGACCTTCGTCGCGATCAGAACACGGTCGCGCGCGCCGCTCTCCGCGATGGCCCGGCCAACGAGCTCCTCGGACCGGCCGAACCCGTAGGCGGGCGCCGTATCGATCAGGGTGATGCCGAGATCGATCGCCGCCCGGATCGCGCGAATCGACTCGGCCTCGTCGGTGCCGCCCCACATCCAGCCGCCGATCGCCCACGTGCCCAGCCCGATGCGCGAGGTGACGACGCCGGCTCCCGGAATCTCGACGGTTTCCAATGGATCTCCTCCTTAGAGGTACTGCCCGATGGTGACGACCCGCTCGATCTCCGGCTGCTTCTGCTTGGACTCGCGGGTGAGCACCTTGACGTGGACGATGCGCTCGCCCTTCTTGCCCGCGATCTTCGCCCAATCGTCCGGATTGGTCGTGTTGGGCAGGTCCTCGTTCTCCTTGAACTCCTCGCGCACCGCGTTCAGGAGGTCCTCGACCTTGATGCCCTTCTCGCTCAGCTGGATGTAGCGCTTGAGGGCCAGCTTCTTGGCCCGCCGCACCACCGACTCGATCATGGCGCCGGAGGAGAAGTCCTTGAAGTACAGGACCTCCTTGTCCCCGTTGG
>WNFA01004261.1_pt1 | contig 17550 bp, 9 predicted proteins | sample 5400481 | NCBI WGS metagenome assembly WNFA01 (sample SAMN13153340, study PRJNA577476) | soil metagenome | isolation source: 120 cm saprolite under Douglas fir tree site 2 hole 1 replicate 2 | place: USA:California | collected 2015-04-18
CGAGGATATGCAGCCGCGTATCAAGCCCGACCAGATCCACCAGTTCGAACGGTCCCATGGGATGATTCAGGCCGAGCTTGAGAGCTTTGTCGATGTCTTCGGCGCTGGCGATGCCTTCCTGGAGCATGTAGAAAGCTTCGTTGCCAATCATGGCGTTGATGCGGCTGGTGATGAATCCAGGCGCTTCTTTAATTACGACAACTTCCTTGCGCATGCGCTTGCCGACTTCGACGACGGCCGCGAGCGTGTCATCATCGGTTTCAAGCGCGCGCACGATTTCGAGCAGCTTCATCTTGTGTACGGGATTGAAAAAGTGCATGCCAACGCACTTCTTGGCGCGATAGGTCACGCTGGCGATCTCGGTGACGCTGAGCGAGGAGGTGTTCGAAGCGAGAATGGTCGTCGGACGGCAGATCTTGTCGAGCATGGTGAAGATTTCGATCTTCGATTCCATTTCCTCGGGAACGGCCTCGATGACGAGATCGGCATCGCGCGCGGCTTGATCGATCGAACCGGCATACTCCAGCCGGGAAAAAGCTGCGTCGGCGTCGGTGGCATTGACCTTGCCGAGTTCGACAGCTTTGTCGAGATTGCCGCGGATTTCTGTCTCCGCCTTGCGCAGGGCGTTCGGAAGAAGGTCTTCGAGAATGGTGCGATAGCCGCCGAGCGCGGCGGCATGAGCGATTCCCCGGCCCATAATGCCGGCGCCGATCACGGCAACCGTGCGCACTTCAGCCCGGACTTCAGCCACTATTTGCCCGCCTGCTCTTTCTCTTTCTCTTTGCCCGCCAACTCAAGGTGCTGAACCACGCTCTCATAGCTGGGTTCGGACTTGCGGATGTATTCGCCCAAGCGGGCGCACTCCTCGTTGGTCATCGCCGGAATGCTGGCGCTGATGCGGCGCAGGGTGGTGGCGATGTCGTCGATGTAATTCATGAGGCGGATAAGTTCTCCAGTTGCGGGCATGAAGGCTCCTTACGTTTTCTCTGGCGCGCCGGCGGAAGCGGAATCGGAACCGGCCGCCGCGGCCAGGGGCAACTATTCATTGTTGAACATGCGGGCGGATTTAGCAAAGGAGGATAATAGGTCCATGCTGCGCGACCCGAGCCTGATCCAGCTTTCGCGTCAACACCATAACGCGCTGGCACTCTGTGTGCGACTGGAGCGGGCGCTGCAAACCGCCGCCGTGGATTTGGGTGCGTGGCAACTGGAAGTGCATCAGCACTATGCGAACGAAGTTCAGTTCCATTTCGCGGCGGAAGAAAAGGTTCTGTTTCCCGCTGCCCGGCGTTTTCCGGAACTCGCCGCGCTGGTGGAAGAACTTAGCGGCGAACACGAGCGATTACGGAAGTATTTTGTCCACGCCGAGCAGGGCACGATGAATCAAGGCGAACTGGAAATGTTCGCGAAGTTGCTCTCCGCGCACATCCGCAAGGAGGAGCGCCAACTGTTCGAGGCCATGCAGCAGCGGATGCGGCAGGAAGAATTAAAATCGCTGGGAGACGAGTTGGCGCGTGCGCTGGAGGATGCTGTGCAAGTATGCCGGATCGGCATTGCGGGAGCCCGCTCTCAAGTTTGAATCGCGTCTCGGCAAGATAATAGAGACGCCGATCAGGCCGCCCACTCTTCACTCGCAGTCGCAGGCAACGGCTGCGGAAGCCGGTCGGAAACTTCGGCGAGCGTGGCAAGTTTTGCTGCCAGCTCCGGACGCAGCGAGTCGGCGCTAAAACGCCAGCGCCAGTTCCCTCCTCCGTGGCTCGGCACATTCATACGCGCATCGCTTCCCAGCCCCAGCGCATCCTGCATTGGCACCATGCACAGGCTGGCAACAGAATTGGAGGCAGCACGAATCATCGCCCAGTTGACGCCGTCATCACATCGGCCAAGGTATGCTGCGACTTGCTGACGTTCGTGTTCCGTTGCGCCCGATGCCCACCAGCCGAGCAACGTGTCGTTGTCATGCGTGCCGGTATACACGACTTTGTCGGTGGTGAAAGTGTGCGGCAAATGGGAGTGCGCGCCGGCATCGCCAAAACCAAATTGCAGCACGGCCATGCCAGGAATTTTGAGGCGTTCGCGGAGAGCATGCACGTCGGGCGTGATGTATCCAAGATCCTCGGCGAAAAATGGGAGCCCGCCGAGAGCGTCGCGCAGCTTCACGAATAAATCATCTTTAGGGCCGTCCACCCAGCGGCCATGAATCGCGGTTGGTTCGCTTGCCGGAATCTCCCAGAACTGCGAAAATCCGCGGAAATGATCGAGGCGGATGTAGTCAAAATTGTGGGTGACCCAGCGCATACGGTCGATCCACCATGAATATCCCTGCTGCTGCATAACGTCCCAGCGATAAAGAGGATGGCCCCAGCGCTGGCCGTCTTTACTGAAAAAATCGGGAGGCACGCCGGCGACGACTTCGGGATCGAGTTCAGGCGTCAAGCGATACAGATCGGGGTGGGTCCAGACGTCGGCGCTGTCGAAGTTTACAAAGATCGCGATGTCGCCCAAGACTCGAATCGAACGTTGAGCGCAATAGGCTCGGAGCGCCTGCCATTGTTCGAAGAAGAAAAACTGCACGACGCGGCGGATATCGAGATCGTCGAGCATTTCCGCGTGAGCCTTCTTGATCGCCGCCGGATCGCGATGAGCCAGTTCGCGGGGCCAGTGGTTCCAGCTTTCCAGCTTGAAACGAGCGCGCAAAGCATCAAAGAGAACGAAGTCATCGAGCCACCATCGGTTTTGCTGGCAGAAGGTCTCGTAGCGGGAGCGCGCGTTCGGTGCAGCGGAGTGCACGAAGTTGCTCGCAGCTTCGAATAGCAGTGGCAGCTTCCGGCGAAAAACCGCAGGGTAATCCACGGGCTCGACCGCATCGGCTAGAGCGTCGACCCGAGCGCGGTCAATCCAGCCGCGATCGGCGAGCCGCTCCAAGCTTATGAGCAACGGATTCCCAGCAAAGGCGGAAGTGGAGGAGTAGGGCGAGGCTCCGTACCCGAGCGGGCCGAGAGGCAGCACCTGCCACAGACCCTGCCGCGCGGAGGCGAGAAAATCGGCGAACGCATACGCCGACGGACCAAAGTCGCCAATCCCGCCGCGCGAAGGCAGCGATGTGGGATGAAGCAGAATTCCGCTGGCGCGCGGGAATGACATTCAAAATCAGTTCTCAGTTCGCTACGAGCCTTCTTGCCCACCTTGCCGAGTCAGGTTTTTCATCTCTTCCTGATTCACCTTGAGCCGATGGGACTTTTCCATGTCCTTGCGCAGGTTCGTAACGAACAGCCCGAACAAATCGTTCTGCTTGGCTTCGAGGAGCGATTGCCGGATCTCATCTTTCTTCGCGGCGAATTCCTGATCAGTAGGTATCTGTTTTTCGAGAAGTTGAGCGGCCACGCCATTGCCACCCGCAGTGATCGGCCCGCTAATCTCACCGGGCTTCAGGGAGAAGATCGCACTCGCACTAGACATTGAACCGATGTCGGGAACCTGGCCATCGGGCGGAACCAGGTCGCTTGTCTTCACAGTCGCACCCAGATCTTTGGCAGCTTTTTTCAAATCGTGCGCAGCCTTGGCGCGGTCAGAGAGTTCCTGCGTCCTCTGTTGCAGCAGAAAGGCGGCGCGCTCATTCTTGAACTCGCTCTCCACGCGCGCACGAATCTCTTCGAACGTGGGCGTTGCCGGGGGCTTTATGGCGAGCAACTGGAAAACTACGTAGCCTTGTGGGACCTGCACCACATCGGGCGGAGCCTTCTCCGTTTCGTTGAAGACTGCGTCCATAAATTGCGGATTCGCGGCCAGTCCGGGTAAGTGATCGGTTCGGCTGAAGAATTCGGTGGTCACTGCAGCCTGACTCTTGGCAGCGGCAGCTTTGTCGAATCCGTCTGTACGCGCCTGGCTGAGCAAAGCGTTCGCTGCCGTTTCGGTAGCGCGCGCCGCTTTCTGCTGTTTCACTTTTTCTTCGATCTCACTCTTCTCCTCGGCGAGCGATTTGAGATGAGCGTCCTGCTTGTCTTCGACGTGGATGATATGGAAGCCGTAACTGCTCTTGACCAGGTCGCTGGTCTGGCCTTTGCCGAGTGAAAAGGCGGCCTTCTCGAATTCAGGGACGGTGCGGCCGCGGCCGATCCAGCCAAGGTCGCCCCCACTCTTCGAGCTGCCGGGATCGTCAGAATATTTTTCCGCGAGCTTGGCAAAATCTCCGCCCGCCTTGACTTCCTTCAATACCCCTTCGGCTTTCGCGCGCGCATCGGCGATGGCTTTCTCATCTTCCTTTGCACCGGGCGCGGGGAGAGGAGTCTTGATCAGAATATGGCTGACCTTCACCTGTTCCGGCACGCGATACTCCTCGCGGTGCTGATCGTAGTAAGCCTGCAGGTCCTGGTCGGTAACCGCCGTCGCAGCCGTCATTCTCGCGCTATCAATGATGACATACTTAATCTGCCGCTTCTCCGGGATGGAGTTGTTATAGGTCGCCTTGCTGCGCTCGTAAAAAGCCTTAAGTTCCTCGTCGGTGGGGTGCAGCCCCTTTAGGATGTCGGCCTGCGTGATCACGGCATATTCGAATTTCACTTTGGTGTTGCGGCGGTTGAATTCGTCACGAACTTCCGTGTCCCCCACGAAGGCGCTGCTTGAAACCAGGGCGCGCAACTTGCGGACAAGAATAAAGTCCTTCTCCAGCCCTTCAAACTGAGGCACCGTCAAGTCATTGCGCTGGACGAAGTTTTCGTACTCTTCCTGCCCGACAAACTTGCCATCGGGAAAGAGCATGGCACCAAGCTGCCCGTGCTGGAGTTCGTCGCGAAGTTCGTCGTCGCTGACGCGAAGGCCCATGCGGTGCGCCTCGGCGACCAGAGCTTTCTCATTGATGAGTTGCTCGGCGGCCTGACTGGCAAAATAGGGCAGCAACATGCTGGCCTGCGGTCCGCCCTTAGGAAACTGCTGCCGGATCATCGCCTTGGCTTCGCGCTGCACCTCGGGCACGGTCACGGTTTGGTCGCCGATGCTGGCCAGAACGCCAGCCGGAGGCGCGCCAAGACCGAGGCTGGAACCGATGCCGCCGGGAATCAGGGTGATCGCCATCGAGGCACAGATGAGGACAAGTAACGCGCCGAGAACGATCTTCACGGTTGGCCCTGCATTTTGAAGCTGTCGAATCATAATTGGATAACTCCGTCGGATGACTCCACGCTGGAAGTCAGAATTTATGATTATAAACTAGCGATGGGGGAGAACCGGAGGGCGGAACCCGCCTAGCTCGTGTGGGGACGCGCGCCCTCGCGAGCCTGCCCTGAGCGGAGTCGAAGGGTCCAGGCCGAGCGTAGCTCGGCTTCGCCCCCTAGCGCCAGGGCCCTTCGCGACGAGTATTATTCTAAGCGCAGCTTGTGCTGCGCCCCACAAATGTGTCGCATAAATGGAAAGGCTACTGCCAAAATCCCCTATTGAATCGAATTAATAAAGATGCTATGAACGTAGGGCGGCTCTGGCGGAATGAGTCGCTATTTTCATTTTCTATCTTTATTTTGCTTTTGCCCAGGATCCTTTCATGAAGATATTGCGGCTCTTGATCCCATTCTTTGCGCTTGCGGTTGCAGGCACCCAGCCCAGCTTCCAGCCGGCTCCGGCACTGACGCTTCCTTTGCGCGAAGGCTGGACCCTGCAGTCTTCCGCAAAAGTAACGGCAACGGGCGAAGCGATCTCGAGCAAGTCGTTCGAGATCAGGAACTGGATCCAGGCGGATGTCCCAACCACGGTGGTGGCAGCGCAAGTGAAGAGCGGGCTGCTGCCCGACCCTTTTTCCCGTAGGCTTCAATTTTTCGAATATTCCAATGCCGACGGACAGTCCCTATGCGGTTTCGTGGTGGTACCGCAAGGATTTCACGCTGCCTGCTGCGTATGCCGGGAAAACCGTGTGGCTGAACTTCCGCGGCATTAACTACCGCGCCAACATTTTTCTCAACGGGAAGCAGATCGCCAATTCGAATGAAGTCGCCGGTGCATGGCGGACCTATGAGTTCAACATTACTTCCGCCGTCAAGCCGGGAGCGAATGTGCTCGCGGTGCAGGTATGGGCGCCGACCGAGAACAATCTGGCGATCACTTTCGTGGACTGGAATCCCGCGCCGCCCGACAAGAACATGGGGCTGTGGCGTGAGGTGTATTTGACGACCAGCGGACCGGTTGCCCTGCGGCATCCGGCAGTGCTTTCGAAAGTGGATTCGCCGGCCGGCGATGCCAGTGCCAGTGCTGCCCACTTGACGGTAACGGCGCTGGTGAAAAATGCCAATGATCGCCCGGTAAAAGGCACGCTGAAAGGCAGGTTCGAAAACATCGAATTCGCGCAGCCAGTTGAACTGGCGGCGGGAGAGTCGAAAGACGTCGTTTTCTCGCCGGATCAGTATCCGCAGCTCAACTTGAGCAATCCGCGGCTGTGGTGGCCGGCGCAGATGGGAACGCCGAACCTATACGATCTAACTCTTTCGTTCGAGGTGGACGGTGCGCTATCTGATGTGTCCCATACGGAGTTCGGTATTCGCGAGATCACATCCGAAGTCGCCGAGCAGGCGCCCGATCGCTTCAAACGCCTGTTCAAGGTCAACGGCAAGAATATCCTGATTCGCGGCGGCGGCTGGACGCCCGACATGATGATGCGAGAAACCTCCGAGCGGCTCGCCGATGAGTTCCGCTACGTGCGCGACATGGGACTGAATACGGTCCGGCTGGAAGGCAAACTCGAGACCGAGGAATTTTTTGAGACAGCCGACCGCGAAGGCATCCTGGTGATGGCTGGCTGGTGCTGCTGCGATTTCTGGGAGCACTGGGGAAGCTGGAAAGATGAGGACTTCGAGATCGCAAAGTCCTCCTTGCGCGATCAGATCTACCGGCTGAGGAGCCATCCCAGCATGGTGATGTGGCTGAATGGCAGCGACAATCCTCCTCCGCCGGACGTGGAAGAGATGTACCTGAAGATTGAATCGGACCTGCGGTGGCCGAATCCGATCATGTCTTCGGCCACGGCGAAGCGGACAACGGTGACGGGCGGAAGCGGCGTGAAGATGAGCGGGCCTTATGAATACGTAGCGCCCTCCTATTGGGAAACGGATCAACATCTGCACTCGGAAGAAATATCCTGCAACGTGGGCGGATGTGGAGGCGCCTACGGCTTCAACTCCGAAACCAGCATGGGACCGGCAGTTCCGCCGATCGAGAGCGTCGAGCGCATGGTTCCCAAGGATCATCTTTGGACGGTGGATGGGCCGTTGGATCAGCACTGGAATTTCCACGCGGGCGGCGGGTCCTTCAAAACGATACAAGTGTTTACCGACGCCCTGAACGCGCGCTATGGAAAGGCCGGCAGCGCGGAAGACTACACCTACAAATCGCAGCTCATGACCTACGAAGGCGTGCGCGCCATGTACGAGGCCTACAGCCGCAACAAGTACACTTCGACGGGAGTGATCCAGTGGATGCTGAATAACGCGTGGCCCTCGATGATCTGGCATCTCTACGATTACTATTTGCGGCCGGGCGGCGGATATTTCGGCGCGAAAAAAGCGATGCAGACGCTCGACCCAGTTTATGGATACGACGATCACTCCGTGTGGCTGGTGAGCAGCCAATATGTGGACGCCAAGGGGCTGAAGCTGGCGGTGCGGGTATTCAATCTGGATGGAACGCAGATGTTTTCGAAAGACACTGCGCTCGATGCGGCCGCCGATAGCACGTCAAAGGTGTTTGAGCTTCCGCAGATTGAGGGACTGTCGACGGCATACTTCCTGGATCTCCGTATCACCGATGGCAGCGGCAAGCTGGTTGGATCGAATTTCTACTGGCTCTCGACGAAGCCGGAAACGCTCGACTGGTCAAAGTCGAACTGGTACACGACTCCGACCGCGTCGTATGCGGACTACACTTCGCTCGCGCAGTTGCCAAGGGTGAAGCTGAATTTGTCGAGCCGCACGGAGAAACTGGAGAACGATTCGGTAACACATGTCATCATTGAAAATCCCAGCAAGACTGTGGCGTTCTTCGTGCGCCTGAAGCTCGACAAAGGCAAAGGCGGCCAGGAAATTCTGCCGGTGGTCTGGCAGGACAATTACATCTCGCTGCTGCCCGGCGAAAAGCGGGAGATCACGGCTACCTATCGCGCGAGCAGCTTGGGAGCGGCGAAGCCAGAGGTCGAAATGAGCGGCTGGAACGTGGAGTAGGGCGATTGCAAAGGTCAGAGGTCAGATTGCAGAGGTGAAAATCAATGGGCTTCTAAGGTCTAGCGGTTTTCACCTCTGCAATCTGACCTCTGACCTCTCACCTTCTACACATCCTCTTCGGGTGGTAGATCGAAGTTCACCAGGTCTCCGCGAAAACCGCGCGTCTTCCATGCGCCGAAGGCGATTCCTGCTGCCATCCAGATGCTGCCGGCGATCTTGGCGGGAGTGCTGAGGCTCACCCAGAGGAAAAAGCAGATCACGAAGCCGAGGACGGGCGGAACGACGAACGACAGCGTCCATTTTTGGTCACGCACCACGTAGCGCATGAAAGCGGCAGCGTTCACGCCCATAAAGGCGATGAGAGCGCCGAAATTGAGCATCTCAGCGCCGAGACCATAACTCATCACGAACGCGCCAATCAGCGCGATCGCACCCACAAACAAAACATTGTTCCGCGGCACTCGATGCTTCGCGTCGACGACCCCGAAGAACGACTTCGGAAGCGCATTGCTTCGTCCCATCCCGTAGAGAAGTCGGGCAGCGCCGATCTGCGAACCCATGCCCGATCCGAAGTTCGCCACCAGCAATGTGAATCCGATAATGCCAAACATCGGCTTCCAGGCGCGGCCGGCGACGTGAACGAAGGCAGTATCGACGTCCGGAAAAGGCTGCGATGCGGGCCAGATCAACTGCGCGGCATACACCTCTACGGCAGATAGAATGCCGATCACGACGCAGGTGAGCACGGTTGCCAGCAGAATGTTGCGGCGCGGATTTTCCGCTTCTTCCGAGAGCGTGGAGATGCCGTCGAAGCCGATGTAGGTGAGTACCGCGATCGATGTTCCACCGAGCACAGCCTTCGTGTTCCACAAGTTGGGGTCATAGAAGGGTCGCGTATAGAAGCCAGCGCCATCGTGCGGATGCCCAAAGATGTAGCGCGCCGCAACGACAAAGAAAATCGCAATCACCACCCCCATTCCCGCTGCCAGCGCCGAGTTCACCCGAGCCGAGGTCTTCACTCCCTGGATGTTCAGCAGCGTAAACACCAGCGCAAAGAAAATAGCCCACGCCCAGTACGGCACGCCGGGAGCAAACACATGCGCCTGCTGACTGCACCAGATGGTGCAGATGATCGGATTGAGCATGTAATCCATCACCATGCTCCAGCCGGTGACATAACCAAGAGCGGGATTGATTTCCTGGCCAACGTAGGTGAAGGCCGATCCGGCGCTGGGATAGGCGCGCGCCATGCGGCCATAGCTGATGGCGGTGAACAGCATCGCCACCATGGCGATCAGGATCGTCGTGACCACATGTCCATGTCCGCGGTCGCTGAGCACACCGAACACCGACATCGGGGCGACCGGCTGAATCACGATCACGCCATACAGAATCAGGTCCCAAAGAGTGAGCGACCGCCTCAGGCGGGGGACGTCAGCGGGCGGGTTGGCCGTGGAACTCATTCACGTTCTCAAAATAAAACCCCATTATCCTGATCTTGCGGAGATAACGGGGTACGGGGAATCACTCGTGGACACACAAAATTCTTCTCGAATTCTATACGGAAGGGATATTCTGTCAATGAAAAAGCACCTGTATTAAAACGATTCTTGCCGAATCTTGGTGAACCTCAAGAATCTGGCGGAATTCGACGGAATGTGATGAGCGCGAGTCCACTATCATGAAACAAAGAATACGTTTTACAATCCTGCTCCTTATTGTCTGCTTGGCGCAAGGCTTCGCACAGACCGTGCAAGACACGACTGTCCACAAGACGACCGGTCAGAGTGTGCAGGAGCGCCTGGGCTATCCCGCCTCGGCGCGTCTGCTGGTGATTCACGCGGACGACCTTGGCATGAACCATTCCGTCAACCGGGCCACGTTCGAAGCTCTCGAGAAGGGATGGATTACGTCGGCCAGCATCCTGGTTCCCTGCCCGTGGTTTCCCGAGGTGGCGAAGTGGGCGAGGGAGCACCCCGACGCCGATGTCGGAATTCACCAGGCTCTCAACAGCGAGTGGACTACTCTTCGCTGGGGGCCTGTGAGCCCGAAAGACAAGGTACCTAGCCTGCTGGACCCGGATGGGTATCTTCCACTCGACACACCCGACGTCGCGCGAAATGCCAAACTCTCTGAAGTAGAAACCGAACTGCACGCGCAAATTGACCGCGCCCAGTCTGCGGGCATTCACCTGACACACCTGGACACTCACATGGGCGCACTGTTCGGCTCGACCGATCTGTACAAGGTCTATCAGAAAATGGGCTACAACTACGATTTGCCCATCCTGGAGGCCATGGGCGGCACTCACGCACCTGCGGGAGTCTCGCCGCCCGCAGCAGAAGTCCTGGTCCAGAAGGTAATCGAAATCGAACCGGGAACCGAAGCCAAGGACTGGAACGCGTGGTACCGGAAGCAACTTGAAGCGCTCAGTCCCGGCGTTTACCAGGTCATTGTGCATCTTGCATATGACGACGAAGAGATGCGGGGAGCGACCTACGATCATCCCGATTGGGGCGCCGCATGGCGGCAACATGACCTGGATATGGTCAAGAGCCCGGAGTTCCGCCAGTTTCTGAAAGAGCAGGGATTCGTGCTGGTGGGATGGAGGGAGTTGGCCAAGGCGTTGCCGAAGAACTATGGTAAGTGAGCGGGGACATCACTAAATGGCGCGGAATCTTGGATTCCGTGATCTTCCACGATCGTGTAAATCTTGTCGGCGGGAACGTCTTTCAAGGTCTCGACCTTGCCTGAGGGCCAGCGCACTTCCACCAAATCAATTTTTGTGGCCGATCCGAGTCCGAAATGAAGGCGCAGATCGTTCTGCGAAAGATAACCGCCGCCGCCGCGCACTTCGTCGAACTGCGTCATTCCTCCGGCATGAATGGTGACGCGCGCGCCGATTGCGGCGCGATTACTTTTTGTTCCAACCAGACGGAAGAGCACACGATGGTTCGCGATTTTATTTGTGTTGAACAATAGCGATGGCGGCTCTCCTACGTTGAGCACAACGATATCGACGTTGCCATTGTTAGCGACGTCGCCAAAAGCAGCGCCCCGCCGAGATTTCAACGGCATGTCGGCCAACCCTGCGGCCTTCGAAACTTCTTCGAACGTTTCATTGCGCAAGTTGCGATGCAACAGCATCGGCTCGGCGTAAGCGGCGCTTCCCTTCACCATGTCCATCTGCGGATAGACGTGTCCGTTGGCCACGAACAGATCGAGCCAGCCGTCATTGTCCATGTCGAAGAACGCCGTACCCCATCCGACCAGCGGCAAGCTGGGTTGGCCGAGATGCGACGACATGGCAACATCTTCGAATCCGCGCGTGCCATGATTGAGATAAAGCGTGTTGGGCTGGTCGGCAAATTCGGTGATGAACATCGAGAGGCGTCCGCTGTGATCGTAATCGCCCCAAGTCACGCCCATGGATCCGAGCGCCTGCCCTTCACTGTTTAGCGCAATGCCGCCGACCATGGCCTCGTCGCTGAACGTGCCATTGTGATTGTTGTGATAGAGATGATTCGGAGTGGCGTCATCGGCGACGAACAAATCGGGCCAGCCGTCGTTGTCGTAGTCGCCCCAGGTCGCGCCCAGTCCGTAATATTTTTCGGGATCGTCAACGCCGGCTTTCTTTGAGACTTCTTCAAACGTGCCGTCGCCGCGGTTGTGGTAGAGCAGATCGGTTTCTCCCTCCATGCCCCACGGTCCGCACTGCACCGGCGCGCCTTTGAACTGGCAGAACTTGGTCGAGCCGAAAGCGGGCAAGTCGTTCATGTCCACGTGAACATATCGTGAGACGAACAAATCGACATTGCCGTCGCGGTCGTAATCCGCCCAGGCCGCGCCCGTAGAGAAGCCGCCGCCACGCACTCCAGCCTTGTCGGTGACGTCTTCAAAAGTGCAATTGCCCTTGTTGCGATAGAGTGCATTGCCGCCGTAACCGGTAACGAAAAGATCGAGGTTTCCGTCGTTGTCGAAGTCGGCGACGGCAACGCCCATGCCCCAACCTTTGCGCGTGAGTCCAGCCTTCTCGGTGATGTCGGTGAACTTGAGGTTGGCATCCTGATGCCAGAGCGTGACTAGAGGATCGCCACCCTGCTTATAGCGATCGACGGTCGAGCCGTTCACCATCACAATATCGAGTTTGCCATCATTGTCGCAGTCGAACAGCCCGACGCCGCCGCTCATGGATTCGATGACGTAATATTTTTCGCGCGAGGAGATGTGGGAAGCGGTCAGGCCGGCTTGGGCAGCGATGTCGTGAAAGATTGGAACGGGAGCGGTGAGTTTGGGCGCCGGTGACTTCTTTTCAGTACGCGCGGGAGGAATCTTAGCAGCGGACCCCGTTGGGCCTTGGGGCGCGCGCTGGGCCGACAACAGGCCGGTGAAGGCGATCCACAAAATAATAATCTGCCCAGCCCGCATGCACAGTGATTGTAGCGCGATAGGGAGTAGCGCCGCCGTCTCGGCGGCTGTCCTTCGGGGTCCTAGCCCTCCGCGTCGAGGGCGAGACGCCCTCGGGACAGCCGGCAGGATGCCGGCGCTACCGATCAGCGGTGGTCGGGGTATTGGAAGGAATATCCGCTCGCCTCGTTCCCCGACATGAACCTGGTGTTGTATTCGAGTAAGTAGTTCAGGTGCTCGGCATCGGAGGGAAAAGATTGGCCAGGATACGGATACGTGCGCATGTCGCGAAATGGGAGAGGGTCAACCGTATCGCCGCGGTAGGCATAGAAGTCCATGTCTTTTTCGTATCCGTTGGCGATGAAGAAATAGTCACGCACCCAGCCGCGCGGCAGGGCGGGTAACTTCGCCGGATCGAAATCGAGGGCAACTTCATCGCCTGAGCCGAAGACGACAAACTTATCATCGACCGCGTCAAGTAGCGGCCGCACATCGCCATAGCGGGTATAAGCACCGGCGGGCCGCGTGTAGGGACCAGTGGCGCTGACCTTTTCGTAAATGTATTTCACGTTGCCGGGCGGCTGGTTTTCGATCTTCAGCGGAAATCCGTGGAAATTCAGTTCGGCACGCGCCAGCGGCACGGAAGTCAGACGAGCCCTCTGATCATGGCTTTGCTCCTGGCTCGTTCGGCTTATCAGGATGTTGTCCCAATAGATCTGCAGATTGGTGGTGATACGAATGCGCCGCGTACCTGGCGGAAGTTTGCCGGTGAGATCGGCGGTCATGGTGCGTGCGCCACCGGCGGGGAATCCTATGTCATCGACAACGCGGATCCATTTTTCTTTTGCACCGTTACCAGCCGAGACTTGCGCTTCGACATACGGCGCAAAGGGGCGCAGATGGGCTTGATCGGCGGCGTACATGCTGGTCGCGGAGAAATATTCGATCTCGCCATGCATCAGCAGCCATAGCGGACCACCGCGGTACGGCTCGCCGAGATCAAGTTCCAGGCTGTGGGGCTCGGTGAATCCCATAAATGAAAGCACTTTGAAGTCGCCGAAATAACGACGCGCCAGCAAATCGGGAAGGACGTTGTGGCCGTGCTCGTCCCAGGCACCAGCGGGCGGATGCGCATCGCGACTGAACACAACCTTGAACGGCGGGTACGGCGGATTGCTGGCGAAATATTCGTTGGGATAAACGTCGACATCAGCGCGATGATCGACGGCGAGCAATCTCACCTGATCGAGGTAGACGGATTCTTCGAGCGGTTCCATGAAGCGGAAACTCAGCTTGCCATCTTTTTCGCGCAATGAGTTGCGATCGAGCTTGATGGCTTCTGTAGGACGAGCGATATTGTGGACGACGTTGCGGTCGGCCTTGCCATCGCCCGCCGCGATCCAGTGTCCCACAACGCCCGCGCCGAGCATGTCGCCGACGAGTTGGTATTCGTGACCATCCCACGCGAACAGCGTCGGACATGAACTGCCGCGCCGGTCCATCTCCAGAAAATCCTGACGCTTGTTGGCGGCGACCCCGATTTCATCCTGAAGAACGCCCGTCGGCCATAACATGCGGACTACGTCGGCTTCTTTCGCTTGTCCGAGACCGATGGTCAGGTAGGGCGAGTTCTGTCCGAGGTAGCCGGACGATCCATACACTTCAAACTTTTGCCGCAGGCCAGCGGAAAAGACTTCAACTTTCGTGCCGATGGCGCTCTTGTTGTCGTTCAGGCCCTTGAGCGCAAGGCGCAGCGAGTTGTTCTTGTTTCCACCTTCGTTGTGAAGCAGCACGGCGGGGCCGTGGTTTTGCGTGATCAGAAGATCAACAGCACCGTCATTGTCGTAGTCGCCGGCGATAATGGCTCGCGGCTCTTTGAGTTGAATTTTGTCGAGTCCGGTCTCGACGGTGACATCCTTGAAGCCGTCGGGCCCAAGATTGCGAAAGAGGCGGACTTCGCCCTTGCCATCTTTCGTCTCGCCGACAGCGACGAGATCGACCCAGCCGTCGTTGTCATAGTCGATGGCGGCGATGCCGTAGGCGCGGACCCAATTGGGTGAGGGAAAGTCTACGTGCTCAAAGCCCTTGCCGTGATTATTTCGCCACAACGTAAGACCAGGGTCAGTGCTGTGCGTAAAAGCGAGATCCATCCATCCGTCGTGATCGAAGTCAAGGACGGCGACTCCGGTTGCCCGCTCGGGTCCACGATCAGGCCATAATTCCTGGACCTTGAACATCCCTTCGCGCGGATTTTCGAAGATTGTCGCACCTTTGGGCCCGCCGGTCAGGACTACATCCACAGCCCGATCATTGTTATAGTCCGTTCCCACAGCGGCGACGCTTCCGGTATTGCCTACCATACCCACTTCTGGTGCGGCTGTGAAGGTTCCGTTCCCATTGTTACGCCACATAATGTTGCCGCCGGCGGGCGGTAGGGTTTCAGACCAGACGTTTTCAGATGTGTCCTGCAACTTCACTGGGACCAGTTTTGTAACGTACAGGTCAATGTCGCCGTCGTGATCGTAGTCTATGAACGTTACGCCCAAAGCCTCTGCTGGCCCGACAAACGGCGCACCTGGCAGCTTCGCCACAACCTGCTTTGACGTGGGCTTCCCAGTCGCCAAGCCAACCTGTTGCGTCACATCTTTGAACGTGCCGTCTTTTTCGTTGTGCAGGAGGAGAATCCGGTCGCGGAGAACCACGGCCAGATCGGTGAAGCCGTCATTATCGTAGTCACCCGCCGTACAAGAAAAACCTTCGGCAAAACGCTCAAGGCCAGCTTTCTTCGTGACGTTCTCAAATTTCCCGTTTCCGAGATTGTGATAGAGCGACATCCCTCCTTGAGTGCCGTTATCAGGCAGGAACAGATCTATCTGGCCGTCCCCGTCGTAATCCAGAAAACAGGCGCCAGGAGCAAATAAACTGGCTGCTGAGCCTCCTATTTGCGCTCCGAGCATCGGGGCGATCCCCGCCTCGGCTGTCACATCCACGAACTTCACCGGAATCGCCGTCGCCACCTTCTCCACCGCGACCGGCGACTCTTCCGCGCGCGAATACTTTCCCTGCTCACCATACGCCAGGCTGATGGGCGCGCCCAGCTTGTTTTGCGTGATGTACTGGAATTTCTTCAGCGCCTCATGCGCGGGATCGGCTTGTCCAGATTGCTGGTAGGCCCGCGCTAGTCCGAACTGGGCGGAAGCGTGGAGCGGGTCGATCTTTAACGCGCTCGCGAAGGCTGCGATCGCTTCCGGGAATTGTTTGAGTTGAGAGTAGGTCGATCCCAGGAAGTACCAGGTATCGGCGTCGTTCGCATCAATTTCAGTGACGTGACGGAACGCATCAACGGCAGCGCTCGCATCGGCGGAGTTTTTGTAATAGAGGCCAAGGTTGTACCACACATCCGCATCTTTGGGATTGTTCTTTGCCTCTTTCTCAAGCAGCGCCTTCGCTTCGTCGACGCGCTGCAGGTTGAGCAGCGCTACTCCGCGATTGATGGTCGCCACTTCTAACGCCGGATCTTTTGCAGTCGCTTCTTCGAATGCCTTCAAGGCTTTTTCGAAGAGCTGCTGGTTCATGTAAGCAACGCCGATGTTGTTGAGGCGGGCGGCTTCCTGAGGGTTCGTGGCCGGACCGCTCGCGGCGAGTAGCGCGACGAGTAGTGCAAGAAGACAGGTGGAGACGAGGGCGATGCTGAGCGTCTTGGTCATTGGGAGTTTGGGAATGATTCTATCTGAGTGGCTAGTGTGTGTACGCGAGCTCCGACCCTGGATGCCCAACCGCATCGTGAGAACGCCTTGCGAGGTTCATCGTAGCTCACACGGGTATGGGGTCCTTCGACTACGCAGGTCATTCGCTTCGCGAATGGCGTGCTCCGCTCAGGATGACAGAATTGGAAAGAGTCGCTAGAACGCACAGAGCTACTTCTTCCCGTACGGCCGCGCGGCGATCTGGCCTTTTGCTTCCTGGACGGTGATTGTCTGTCCGGTCGCGATGTTCGAGAGCTTTTCCACTTGCCCGCTCGGCCAGTCGATTTCGACCGTATCGGCTTTGGTTTTCGATCCCATGCCGAAAGTCAGCACCAGTTCGCTTTGCGAAAGATAACTGGAGCCGGTCTTCATGGTGAGCCACTGCTTGTCGCTCCCGGCGGTCACGCGGACGATAGCGCCGATGCCGTCGCGGTTGGATTTTGTCCCGACGAGTTTTATGCGCAGGCTCTGATTAGTGCCGCCCTGGTTGAGGTAGAGATGCGCCGGGCCGCCGTTGGTCATGACGAGGACGTCGAGGGCTCCGTCATTATTGATGTCGGCGTAGGCGGCGCCGCGTGCGACTTTTGGAGCGGCAAACGCGCTCCCGACTTTAGTCGTGACCTCTTCAAACTTGCCGTTCGCGAGGTTACGGAATAAGTGCGGCGGTTCGGCATAGCTGACGCGCTTCTGTACGCTCTCGATCTGGTCTTCGATGTGGCCGTCGGCGATGAGGATGTCCTGCCAACCGTCGTTGTCGTAGTCGAAGAAGAAGCAGCCGAAGCCGAGCGTTATGAGGGTCGCGCGGCCGACTTCCGAGCGCGGAGCTTCGTCCAAGAACAGGCCGTTGCCTTCGTTGTGGTAGAGCGAAAGCATCTGGTTGGCAAAATTTGTAATGATGAGACTGGCGTTGCCGGAGCGGTCATAATCGGCGGCGTCAACGCCCATGCCGGCGCGGGCCACGCCATCTTCACTGAACGCGATGCCGGCAGAAACGGCGCGCTCTTCGAAGGTGCCATTCTTTTTGTTCAGGTAGAGCTTGTTGGGCTGCGTGTCGTTGGCGATCAGGATGTCGGGCCATCCGTCGTTGTTGTAATCGAGAATCGCGACACCGAGTCCTTTCGACGTTGGATCGTAGAGTCCGGCTTTCTGTGTAGCGTCTTCGAACTTGCCGTTACCCAGGTTATGCCAGAGGCGGGCCGACG